>Ga0172369_10009025_pt1 | contig 11161 bp, 10 predicted proteins | sample LakKiv25m_FD_114539 | JGI IMG/M metagenome (GOLD analysis project Ga0172369, IMG submission 114539) | Freshwater microbial communities from Kabuno Bay, South-Kivu, Congo - kab_022012_11.25m | ecosystem: Environmental > Aquatic > Freshwater > Lake | place: Democratic Republic of the Congo... | reverse complement strand
TGAAGATGGTTTAGATTTGTTCTGTTTTGATTTCCGCCAAGCAGGAACGAAAGAACAATCCTGAACCAGGTATTTCCCGAACGGGGATAAGATGCAAGCCAGACTATATTTTTCATCAAAAAATTACAAAATATGCGTTTGATTCAGATCAAGTTTTATCATTTCCACTGTTTCATCAAAAAATAACATCCCTTGTTGCCGTTCAATGGTGTTAAGTCTGATTAAAGGAAGAATTTTAGAGGCCTCTTCGAAAATATCGAGTTGATTTTGATGTTTATTGGTCAGATAATTTTTTCTGAAAATTTTTCCTGTAAGCATCTCTAGTTTTCTATAACCGGTCACCTCTTTGATTTCAGGACTACCTGAGTTTTTATATGAAAGCAGATAGACCTGACGAAGTCGCACCTCCTTTTTTGCAAAGCGATCGCGGGTATTTACAATCATTTTTTTGACGTTTTCACGAATGAACCTGGTTTCATCCCATGAGATTCCGATTTTTTCTGAAGAATCGCGCCAGAGTTTCATCATGGGATAGCCTGGTAAAACAACAGGTTTACCATCTTCATTGATCCGGATTGCTGAAATATCATCTGAAATCATTAACGAATTATTCATGCGGCTGAATGCCGAAGCAAGCGTTGTTTTTCCACTACCTGAACGCCCGGAGAAAATAACTGCCCCTTCACCAACTTTCACAGCACTTCCATGTATGATCATTATTCCGCGTTGATGGAGCAACGCAGCGATAGCCGAGGCCCAAAGGAAAATGATTGTTTCGCGGGTTGTTGCAGACGGCAGTTTATATACTGTAATCGTCTTGCCATTTTCGATGAGGTAGCGTCCAACATTTTCAACCTTTAAAAGGAATTGTTTGTCACCTGACTGGTAAACCCCGCCTGTTTTATCTGGTTTTATCAGTTTTTCCGGGACATCTCCAAAATCAATGATACAGTCGGGTTTGTCGGTTTCACTTTCGGTGAAAAACTCGGGATGCTCAATACAGGACTTAAATATCAGACCGAACGCTTTATAAAAATAATAAGCTTGTTTCATTTATTTTAGCTTAAAAAAAATTGATTCAAACGTTACACAAAAATAGTTTTTGAAACGGAAAAGGCTATAAATTTTTATTTTAAATGGGATTAGCCCATAAACGTTCAGAACAAATAAATCTTCATCAGTCAATTGAACGATTCTCTCTCCCGGTTTTAAAATTGATTCATAACTTAAATTATCCAATAAGTTCAAACATAAAACGGGCGTATGAGATTGATTAAAAAAATCAGGCTATTTGTCTTTAGAATTAAGGGTCATTTTAAAATTACGCTATTTTTACAGCGTAAATTCTGGTTAAAAAGCAGGAAATGAAAGAACAGAATAAAAATGTTGTCGATCTGAAAGTTAAGCACGAAAGTTTTAAAAATCCCAATCTCTCTTACTCTGTTTCAGGAAGATGGGTTGGCCAAAGGATGGATATTTTGACTTATCTAAGGTTTTACTTCATTTATCTCAATTTAACTCAAATTCGTTCAGTTTTTGGAAGTACAACTGAGTTGTCTGGTTTTTATGGAGGCAGGATTTATGACCCTAAAAAGTCATTTACCGAAACCCAACTTGAAACACTTTATTTAAGGAATATTAACCTGGCGCTAACCCTTACAAATCACTTTTTCTCGATGGAACTTTTCGAAAAAAATCTTCCATTTCTCGAAAAATACCATCGAAAGGGGAATATTATCATTTGTACTTCTGATGAATTGGCCAAGCTTATCAGGAAAAATTTCCCACTCTACCGGCTTAGGGCAAGCATCATAAAGAATCTTAACACTGTTGAAAAAGTGAAAATGGCCTACGATATTTATGATGATGTGGTAATACCAATGGATTTGAATGATGATGATGAATTTCTTGAAAGCCTTCCTGAGAAGGAGCGCGTAATGCTATTTGCGAATGCCGCCTGCGCTTACAGTTGCCCTGCCAGGATTTGTTATCCTCAGATTTCCAGATTCAACCAGGCAAAAGGTAGTAAAATCAGGTGTAAGAAGGAAGAACTTGGCATGCTTGAATATGCTTTTTATTTTTTTGATGTGGATAAGTTTTACAATATGGGCTTTTCAAATTTTAAGCTGATACCTGCAAAATTATTCTCCAATTATTTGCAAACTAAGAGTTAATCCGTTTTAAAATGAATCAAAAGAACACATTTGCACTTGCTACTGTAACCACCGAAAATTATGTACAATGGAGCATGGTCATGATTCATTCGTTTCTTAAATCAAATACATGGTTTACAGGTGATATCATAGTTTTTTGTAAGGATTTATCTATTGAATCAGTATTCCGGTTTAGTTCTTTTGATCGTGTCAGGTTAATTCGACCAACTGATTTTCTGCTTCAAAAACTTGATATCCTTAAAAGCAAAGTGCCTCACTTTAGAAATATCATTGCGCAGTTTTACTCCCTCGAAACTTTCAATTTGGCAGGATATGAAAAAATTCTTTTTCTTGACAGTGATGTGCTCGTGGTGAAATCGTTGCAGGAATTGTATTCTGGAGAAACTCTACTGGCAGCTTGCCCAGAATCGTGCTGGTATTTTGGTAAGGGAAGAAATGCCACCAATTATGAAGCAATTCCATTTACCAATGCATCTGACGATTTCATAGACACCCCGGTAAATTCAGGGTTTTTATTTATAAACGAAAAGCTTATAAACTCAAAAAATTATCAGGGACTTGTTAACCTCGTTAACCCTGAATTATGGAGTAACAAGAATACATTTCATGCCGATCAGTTGATATTCAATCTTTGGTTTCGCAATCAATTTACAATTCTTGATGCGAGGTATAATTTCAGACCAAAAGACACTGTAAAAATCGCAGCAAAAGAGCAAATTACCATTCACGATGCCTCAATTATTCATTTTATTCGCCAGTATAAACCCTGGAATTTTAATGAGATGATTTTAGCTTCTGAAAACGACATGAATCTTGTTTCGGCCTATGAACTATGGTATCAATGGTATTTTGATTTTTTAAAGCACCATCATCTGAGGAATAAATTATCTTTATTAAAATCAAACATTAAATGAGCATACCTGACTTTCTCATTCTCGGTGCTGCAAAATCAGGGACGACCTCACTTTTGCATGAGTTGAAAATTCACCCTGACGTTTTTACACCCGGGTTTGAAGTAAATTATTTTAGTCACCATTTCGTAAAAGGGCAGGCGTGGTATAGTTCAATTTTTAGATTTCCGGAAAAAGTTCAAGGAGAAAAATCAACATCCTATTTTTATGAAAAGTCAAGCCATGAGCGCATTTTTAAGCAAAGTCCTGATGTTAAACTTATTATTCTGCTGCGTGAACCTGTAAAACGTGCTTTTTCAAACTGGAATATGCGTCATGTTCAGGGACGTTTGTTAAAACAAGCATACAAGTTTAACAAATCAGTTGGCCAACAGATACAAAATATAGGTTTTTTGCACCTCTTCAACTATTATTTATCCTGTGATTCTGAATTTCTACGGCATCAGGAACCGCTCGACATTTTTGAAAGAGGCTTGTACATTGATCAGATTGAACATTTACTTCAATTCTTTAGCCGTAAACAATTGCTAATCCTCATAGCCGAGGAGTATTTCAGGAATCCTGAAAAAACCCTGGAAAATGTAAGCGAATTCCTCCAAATCTCTGAATTTTCTTTGGGAACGCATCTCTGGGAACGAAAATCAGTTTACCCCATTAAACTAGATGAAAAAGGGGCCGTTGATGTTTATCAGTATTATAAACCATATAATGAGAAGCTTTTCGACTTTTTGGGATTTGACATCTCGGAATGGGGCCGCGAATAGCATTAATAGCATGAACATTCAGCCAAAATATTGCCTTGCTACCGTAACAAGCCAAAACTATTTTCAGTGGACCATGACTATGATTTTTTCATTCCTAAAAAATAATCCCTGGTTTGGTGGTGATATTGTGGTTATTTGCAAAGATCTACCTCCCGAAATGATCGGTGATCTCAGGCTTTTCGACAGGTTAAAAATCATCGAACCTTCCGGTGATTTATTAAAGAAGATTGATATCCTGGTAAACGAAGCGCCTAAATTTGAAAAAGTATCATCACGATTTTTTTCATTGGAAATTTTCAGTTTGCACAATTACGACAAAATACTTTTTCTCGACAGTGATATGATCATTGTAAAATCTATTGAGGAAATTTTCAGCCTACATGATTCATTTTATGCTAGTGCTCAATTGTGTTATTACAAAGGAAAAGGAAGGAATGGCTTTACCTTTCATACCGAATTGAAGAAAGACGATCAGACATATTTCATTGAAAATCCTGTAAACACAGGCTTTATGCTGATTGATGGTAATATATTGAACGGTCTTCACTACAGTGGTTTATGCGAAATGCTCAATCCGACTTTGTGGAGTTTTATTAGTCTGAACTATACCGATGAACTGGTTATTAACAGGTATTTTCGTGACAAGATAACATTACTTGATATCCGTTACAATTATAGGGCGAGAGCTGCCCGAATATTCAAAGAACAGGAGAATATTAGCATCGAAGATGCTAAAATAATCCATTTTTATTCCAGATTCAAGCCCTGGAATTTTGCCGAAGTTATTGCCTCTTCAGCGAATAACCTGAATTGGATAAAGGCCTATGAATTGTGGTACTATTGGTACATTGAATTTTTAAAGTTTTACCATTTTCAAAAGAAAATCATAGGTATAACAGATAACAAAACTAAAGAATGAATGATATTGAAATGGACAAAGCGTTTTTTGGCTCATTAAAAAATTTCTGCATGTTTATCGGCTATCCATATAGCGGACATAGCCTTGTAGGTTCAATTATTGATGCCCACCCGAATGCAGCCATTTCGCATGAACTTCATGTAGGGAAACTGTTGAAAAAAGGATATACAAAGGAGCGGATATTTTCGATGGTCATTTTGAATTCGATTAAGTTTGCTCAAGAGGGCAGGACCTGGAACAATTATTCTTATGCAATTCCGGGTGAATGGAACGGGAGGTTTACTGACCTCCAGGTAATTGGTGATAAAAAGGGTGGAAAAAGCTCAAAATTTTTATCAAAAAAGCCGGAAGTATTTGAAATTATTGGAACAAGTTTAGGCTTACCGGTAAAATACATTCATGTGATCCGAAACCCATATGACATTATTAGTACACTTTTCAGGAAGACTCAAAATCCATCCACTGACAGCATCAGCATTACAATTGATAAATTCCTGAAAAGAATTGTACGTACCGACAACATCAGAAAAACGATTCCAGCAAATGATTGGCTTGATGTTTATCATGAAAAAATTATTGCTTCTCCCGAAGAATCAGTCAAAACCTTGTTCCGTTTTCTCGACCTGGAATTACCGGATGGCTTTGTTGAAAATTGCCGGAAAGTAATTTACTCCGAGCCACATAAAAGTCGTTTCGATGTTACCTGGACTACAAACGAAATTGCCCGTGTTGCTGAAGAAATGAAAAAGTATGAACTTTTTTCGGGCTATTCTTTTAATTCCTGAAATCTAAAAAGCAAATGGAAAGCATTAAAACACCGGATTTTATCATCATTGGTGCACAAAAGTGTGGAACATCAACCATGTTTCACCATTTAAACAAGCACCCCAACATTTTTATGCCACGGAAAAAGGAACTTCATTTTTTCGACGAAAACTACAGTCAGGGATTAGCGCACTATCTAAAGTATTTTAACAATAAAAGGATGTCGTCCACCACCTTTTGTACAGGAGAAGCCTCTCCGTTTTATTTCTTTCATCCATTGGCAGCATCAAGAATCCACCAGCATTTTCCTGAAATTAAACTGATACTATTATTAAGAAACCCAATTGATCGAGCCTATTCACAATATCATCACATGAAACGAAAGGGCAGGATTTCGATTTCGTTTGAACAAGCAATTGCCCTGGAACCGGAAATCCTTAAAAACAGGAAGGATGCTTTTTTTGCTGACGAAAACCATTCCGATTTAATTTACAGACGGTTTTCTTTTCTGGCCCGTAGCCGTTATTCGGAACAATTACCCGCCTGGTTTATGCATTTTGGCGAAAAACAAATCCTGATTATCAAAAGTGAGGATTATTTTAAAAATCCAAACGACACATTCGAGCAGGTTTTTGAATTTGTTGGGGTGCAGCCTTTTGAAATCATTCTTTCGAAAGAGCACAAAAATTCAGAATATCCACGCATGAAATCCGAAACCAGAGAACAATTGCAGGAATATTTTGAACCGTTTAATCAGGAATTATATCAACTGACTGGCCGGGATTTCGGCTGGAAATAGAACTGGTATTTCATGGAAAAGCAAGCAAAACTGGCCATCGCCACGGTAACAAGTCAGGATTTTGTGCCGGGAACTCTGGTTTTGATCCATTCATTTTTAAAACACAATCCTTGGTTTAAAGGAGATATCGTTATTATTTGCGATTCCCTGGAAGTCGAAAAGAAGCGGCTTTTCCAGGTATTCCCACGAGTGATTTTCAAAAGGCCCAGCGATGACTTGCTTTTAAAAATTGGCCACCTTTGCAGGAATCTGCCAAAACTTTTGCCCAAACGACAAAGGTTTTATTCGATCGAAGTTTTTAACCTGGAGAGTTATGATAAGTTGTTATTTTTTGACAGTGATATGTTGATATGCGGCAATTTATCTGAAATCGTTACATTGCCGCAGGAACTATTGGCCTGTTCCGATAATCCTTATGAAAAAACGGGCAGCGTTCGTAACAAGATTTCCTATAAATGGTTGCCCAACGATCAGAAGGCCAATAATCCGGAAATACTTCCTATGACATTTAATTCCGGCTTTATGGTTGTTGGCAAGGAATTTTTGAATCCGGAAACTTATAAGGATTTGAAACAATTAATTGATACCAGTATTTTCGATAAAATAAGAACACATAACACCGATCAGGTTGTGCTGAACCTGCATTTCGACGGAAAGGTCACATTCCTGCCAGCCGGCTATAACCTGATTTTATCCCAATCTCCGGAACTCATTAAAAATGATAGGATTGATGCTGATGAGATAAAAATCTTGCATTTTACCGGCAAATATAAACCATGGGAAGCCACTGAAAAAATGGATGAACTGATGAAGGATCCTTATTACAGCAAATTCATTGCTGATTGGCACGCTGAGTATGAAAGTGTGAAAAGTAAAGTTGGAAAATGATTTTTCGGATTCTTGGCAAATTATGGCACTCATTAAACGAAAAATCAGGAAATTTATAGCTATTCAACCTGTCTTCATGGCTCATTATTTCACAAAAAATAAGCTTATGAAGACTATTGCCGGAATTCAAAATCATTATCTTTTTGGTCAATACAATTTCGTCGGAAGCGTTTTTCTTAAGATCTTTTCTGTTGCCTTTTGGTTCCCCCTCACTATTATTTTATCGATTAAAAACCTTCGGCATAAGGGCATAAACACCAGAGCAGAGTCAGGTAAATCAACATTAAATCAATTGGTTGAAATGGTGTTCATTGCAAATACTTGTTTTGTACATCCAAAACTGTACTATTATTTCAGCCTGTGGAAATATGAAATGCGTAAGCAAATTCGGTTTTATATCTTTGATGGTCCGGCGCAAAACTTGTTTACAATAATCAATAAAAATGTTGATTTGCAAATACTCGACAATAAAATCCGGTTTCACGAATTTTGTTGGATAAATGGCTTTCCAACGCCTGAAATTAAGGGAGTTTTTGAATCAGGGCATTTTCATGCGGACAACCCTGTTTTGTCTGAGACCAGTCTTTTTTTCAAAATGAAATCCGGATATAATACAAGGGGTATCGAAAGATGGGATGCCATCGGGAACAGCTTGTATCATAATCCTACATCAAGGCAAGTTCTGACTGCTTCACATTTGATCGAAAGATACAAAGCAAAATCTTTAAAGCACACCTATTTCGTTCAGGAAAGGCTATACAACCATCCCCATTTTGAAACAGTCAGCAGTGATGCTTTATGTACAATTCGAGTCATCACTGCGATTGATATAAATGGTACAATTCAGATTTTTAATCCAATGTTAAATATCCCAGCCGGCAACAGTATTTTTAATCATTTGGTGGATGGCGGAACAGCCGTATGCATTGATGCCGGATCAGGATTGCTGACTACAGCATATAAATTTGAAACCAAAGGAATACCGGTGCAAATTAATCCAATTCAAAATCCAACCTTGCAAACCGTTTCAATTATTCCTTATTGGAAGAAGGTTTTGGAAACTTTAACAGATGCACACACCTGTCTTGATAAAATTCCAATTATTGGCTGGGATATTGCAGTGACTGAAAAAGGCCCGGTAATTATCGAAGGTAATCATAATATTGCTTTAAATTTTCATCAGTTGCCACCAAATTTACCCTTTGGTAAATCACCGTTTGCAGAAATCGTACTATATCATCTCAATAATTCCATAAAGGAGAATGGGATTGTTTAATCTGTTTTTCATGAGTCGGTTCAGGAAAATATGAAATAAATTTCCAAAAGTAAGTGGCTGTTAATCCGATATTTTATATGCTTATGTTATGTACAGGATTATGAAACCGGCAAATTTTCTTAGCCAGGGAGCTAAGGAATTTTTTTTGTGGATTTCTTCAAATGTTAGGCTTTAGCGAAATTCTTTGTTTCTTATTTTTCCATCGTTTTTCATTCTTCCGGATAAAACCAATTTTATCCACCTGATCTGAGTTAGAATGAGATAAATAAGGTTGTTTTTTGGTATGCTTCCGGCATCCTCCCAAACATAAGGTTTAATAAAGACATTGGTTAAAATCCGCTTTTTGCTTCCTTTATCACTGGTCATCTGAAGGAGGAACCGAATATGTTTGATACGTTGATTCAACGTATGATAAAAGCTCTGTTTTACCATTCTCTTTTCGTTTTTGAGCGGACTAACAATTGTTTGGAGACATTCATTGAAGATAAATGATTCTCTCGAATCCAATTCAAACAATTCGGGGCAATCTGCCGGTAATTCAAGTTTGAAAATTAAGGAAGCCAGCAAAACACTCACTTTTACGGCTCGTTTGCAATGATACTCTTCTGCTTTAGATAGTAATTCGGGAATTTTGGTTTCCGGTAAGGAAAGGATTTGAGCAATATCATAAAGCCAAAAAAGCAATTCGTATCGATGATAGATGCCATGTGTAGCTAAGTAAACAAAATAATCGACAGTGTTGAGGGTAGTGAAATTCTTTCCGGAGGCACAAAAAACAGCAGCATTTTCGAACAGTTTTTCCGTTTTTATAGAAACGAAATATTTCGAGACAGCCCAATGTAATTCGAGCATGATTTTTTTCTCGTGGTTGAACAAACGGACGTGATTTTCCCGTTTTAAGTAAAGTTTACGTTTTTCCTGATTTTTTAAAAAATAGGTATCCTGCAACCGATAACCAATCCCCGAAAGTACAGAAATGGCTAAATCAATCTCATTTTCATTCACCAGAATATCAAGATCACGCGTTTGCCTGAACGAATAATCACCATAAAGTTGAAGAATCATCAACGGTCCTTTCAAACTTATGAAATTGATTTTGTGCTGATTTAAAAGGTCGTGAAGCGGAATGAGTTCACCCGCAAGTTTCAACATTAATTTCAGGCTCCGTGAAGCTTTCTTTTCTATTTCTTTATTAACTTCTGCAGGTACATCATCCTGAAACTGCTTAAAAACATGATTAACAAGCGGGAAAAGCCTGTGTTTTCCGGTCAGATCCAGAAATCTTTGCCAATCAATAGCTTCAACACCAGGCGAATCAAATAAATGTAAAAAACTTTTTCCAAGTCTTATTTCGCAACACCTGATTAACAATTCCAGTTCAATGGTTAACCCAGGTTTTGCCAAAATAAGTTCTTTATAATTCATGCCCGGCTGTTATATTCAATTTTGTAAAATCATGACAGTCAATTAATCTGCCAGGTCAGTTGCCAGTTTGTTGAGATTTATTCCACCAAAATTACCCGAACTCATCATTAACAGGTTTTTGTGTTTCATATCAAAGCTTCTGACAAATGCTTCGAGTTCAGCAGAATTCGTAAAAACTTTAATATCCGGATGATCAAAACCTTTTTTAACATCTTCAGGGCTGATTGAGGGCAGCTTTTTCAATGCGATGGCATGAGGATCAAAAAACACGACTGGAATATCTGCTTTAGCCATGCTATGCCGGTATTGATAAAGAAAAGTCTTGCTCAGGCTGCTGTAAGTATGCAATTCCATTACGGCAATCAACTCGCGCCGGGGGAACTGATCTTTTACCGCCTCAACTGTCGCTTTTAATTTTGAAGGTGCATGGGCAAAATCTTTGTAAACAGATGTGTGTTCATTTTTAGCCAGCAGTTCAAGCCTGTTCGACGCCCCTTTAAAAGTTATGATGGCTTTCATGAACTGGGGACAGGATATTCCAAGTTCACGGCATACTAATTTGGCCCCGTTGACATTGAGCAGATTATGTTTGCCAAAAATCTGAAGAGGGCTGTTCCCTGGTACAAGAAAATCGATCTCATTTTCTTCCTCCTCATCATTGATTAAAAAATCGAGTTCATTTTTTTTGCAGTTCTGAATGTAGGTAACTCCATCAACGATCTTATAAACAGGCATCTCATATGGAGATTTAAACAAAAACTTACCGGATGAAATTTGGGGCGCCGAATTTTTTACAACTTTTACAAGCTCTTTATCTTCTCTGCAATAAACAAGCGTGCCGTCGTTTTCGATGGATTGTATAAAAAGTTCAAACTGATGCAGATATCCACTATAAGTTGGGAAAACATTGATGTGGTCCCAGGAAATCCCGCTGATAAGTGCAATATTGGGTTTATAATGCATGAATTTTGGCTGCGGATCAAGGGCCGATGTCAGATATTCGTCACCTTCGATCACGATAATTGGTGCATCTGTCAAACGTACCATTACGTCGAACCCTTCCAGTTTTGCTCCGACTAAGTAATCACATGCAACATTGTGATAGTTTAGAACATGCAAAACCATGGCTGTGATTGTGGTTTTGCCATGGCTTCCGGCAATTACAACTCTTGTTTTGTCTCTGGATTGTTCGAACAAATATTCGGGAAACGAATAGATTTTCAAACCCAGTTCCATGGCT
>Ga0172369_10009023_pt1 | contig 11162 bp, 12 predicted proteins | sample LakKiv25m_FD_114539 | JGI IMG/M metagenome (GOLD analysis project Ga0172369, IMG submission 114539) | Freshwater microbial communities from Kabuno Bay, South-Kivu, Congo - kab_022012_11.25m | ecosystem: Environmental > Aquatic > Freshwater > Lake | place: Democratic Republic of the Congo... | reverse complement strand
GTTGACGAAACAACGGAATCGAGGCGCCTACATTCGCGTTTTGCCAGGCCTCTTTAGCCTTTGACAGCTTTGAACGCAAGACAAAAAGTCCCGCGATGACGATCATAGCGACTAATAGCTTTTGCAGGAAAGGCATCCAGCGATAGAGAAACTCCAACTTGTCGGATTTATTGTCATCCGCCCATTCCGGCTTTTCAAATGGCAGATTTTGAATGTCCAGTTGATCTCCGCGAGTAGCATCCAAGCCGACGGCATTGCGTACCAAGCTTGACAAGCGCGCCAGCTCATCCGGCGTACGCTGCTGGTATTTGCTGACTGGCTTGCCCTCTGCGTCCTTCTCCTCGACCTGACGGCCATTCACCAATACGGCGACAGAAAGTCGCTTGATATTGCCCACGTCGCCGACGATATGCTCGATGCTCTTGGGCACCTGGTAATTGGTGACAGAGTGTTCACTGGTGTTTTCGCCGCCTTTGGCCGTGTCCTGATTGGATTGGGTTTCGATCTCTTCGCTCAACACCACCACATTGTCCGGCTGGATGATTTCATTCGTTTTTTCGATGCGGCGAAAATCCAGATCGGCGCGGACACGAATGATGGCATTTCCATGGCCCACGACCGGACTCAACATGCTCTCGACCTTTTCTTCCAGACAGGATTCGACGCGCAACTGCGTCTCCAGTTGGCCCTCTGTCAGTCCGGCCAAAGAGTCAGGACGGCGATTCTTGGAAAGGACGTTGCCATGATCGTCGATAATCGTAACGTTCTCGGCATCCAAGCCTTCCACACTTCCGCTCACTAACAAGGAGATGCCATTCACCTGCTCCTCGCTCAAGCGGCCGCGGCCACGTAAAGAAAGAAACACCGATGCGGTGGTTTCTTTTTGATCCTCCTTAAAGAGTCGTTCTTTTGGCAAGACAATGTGCACGCGCGCTTTGGTCACTTCCGGCATGGTTTGAATCGTTCTGCATAGCTCTCCTTCCAATGCGCGCCGGTAGTTTACCTGCTGCACAAACTCGGAGATGCCAATGTCTTTTTTATCGAAAATCTCGTATCCCAGGCCGGAGCTGGACGGAAGACTTTTAGCGGCCAGCTTCATCCGCCACTCATACACCTGGGCGCGAGGAATCATGATGCTTTTTCCGCCCTGTTCGATTTGATAGGGCACATTGTAGGCTCGCAGCTCTTCTAACATCGCCTGCGCGTCCACCGGATCCAGATCGCTGGCAAGCACGGCAAAATCAGGCTTGGTCGCCCATTTGATCACGGCGATAGTCCCGACGATGGTCAGGGCAAAGATCATTATCATGGTCAAACGCTGGGCAGGAGAAAGGTACTTGAAAGGCTCGATTAAACGTTGTCGAAGATTTGCAATCAGCTCCGGCATGCGATCCTATTTCCTATGGTTGTGGAGTCCTCAAATTTCATTTTTAGTGATCATCCGATTAAGGTATACCCATCGCTACTTTTGGTCAGGCAAATTGCTTGTCATGGTCAAAAATCAAAAAGCAAAATGACAAATGAAAATGCAAAACGCAGCAAGTTGACTCAGCCTAAGAACGGATGCCTTTTTAGAGTGCTCTCAAGAGAGCATCAATTTACCGATCAGCGATCAGCGATCAACGACATGGGAATGACAGATGCTTTTGTTATCGTGTTTGCCCATCGGGTGGCAGATTAGGATTTTGCATTTTGCTTTGCATTTTTGCGATTTGATGTTTGCTTTTTCAACTCCGCTCCGATCCTACCATCTTGCTCGTGCTTCGCTAAGAGTATTTATTATTCGGGTGGGCGAATACTAATTGTTTTACATTTGCATTTTCATGATCTCGCGGTAGGCGTCGAGGAGCTTGTTCCTCACTTCCAGCACTAATTCCAAACTGGTACCCGCCTTTTCAGCAGCGATCATCACGTCGTGAACGTTCTCTATTTCGCCTCTTACAAATTGGTCCGCAACGCTGGCGGCGTTGAGCTGCAATTCATTGGCATCATTCAGTGCTTCTTTAATGCGGTCGCCAAAGCCGGGGGCATCTGTGATGGTTTTAGATACCTTGCCGCTAATTTCAGGGATGAGCGAATTGTCGGAAATTGGATTGATAGAGATCATGAAGCGAAATCCTTGTAACGCTTTTTCAAGCTACGAGGTCAGATCAAGTCTATTGCCAATCACGGCATTGCTGGTCACAGCTCCCTGCGTCTCATAAGCATTTACGCCCCACTTGGAGCCGCCGGTGGGAAAAAGCTGCTTCAACATTGCCTGTTCGTCGGAGCTAAGGATGTCGGCCAGCACCTTAGGCAAGCCTTTTGGCGGTGCATCCGCACTCGCAGACTGCACCACCGAAGTGGCCTCGACTTTTGTTTTTTGCAGGTCGGTTATAGATGCACCAAACGTTGCGGAATGGGCGCCTGCTGAGGCGGCGTTTCTGCGCGTTGCCTCATTTTGCTCGCGACCGTTCCGCACCTCATCAATAGGATAGCGAGTATAGACTTGTGGCTCGATTTTCATAATGGATTTCCTGTTCCCTTGCGCTATATTTCCAGTGCTTTCTTGAACATGTCCTTTACGGCTTGCAACACAGTGGCATTGGCCTCATAGGCGCGCCCGGCCGATATCAACTTGACCATCTCTCCAATCGAATCAATGTCCGCCACCTCCACATAGCCTTGATCGTTGGCATTCGGATGTTCCGGCGCGTAAATCAATTTTGTCTGTTGAACCTCGGCTTCCGCTACTTGAGTCACCACTGCTGAAGTTTCGCCATTCTCTTGAGTTGAAGTAGGAAAGCCGGATCGATGCTCGGGAGAAAGCCGCGCCAGCTCCAACTTGACATGATTCACCATGCGTTGAAAACTGTTGCGAGACTCCACAGCCATAAAGTAGACTTCTTTGGCTTTATAGGGCTGCCCGGTTTGCGCATCGACGCTCTCTTCATTGGCTATGTTTTGGGCTCGCACTTCAAGGTTTTTCCGCTGCGCACTCAGTCCGGAGGCGCTGATGTCAAAAACTCCGAATATCTTTCCTATCGCCATATTGGAAAGCTCCGCAACGCTTAGCCTCGACCGCGAATGACGGTTTGCAGCGCCTTAAATTTCGCCGCCACCAGCTTGGACGTGGCCATATAGTAAAGCTGGTTTTCCGCAGACTTGGCCATTTCCTGATCGACATCGACGTTGTTCTCTCCGCTCATCAGGCTTTGCGAATCGTCGATTGTCCATTCCGGATTGGTTGAGGAATTGCTCGCGCCGATCGGAAGGTGTCTTTCCTCGCTTCGCAAACCTGCCAGCCCGCCGCCAGAACTCCCCGCTTTCAGCGTCTTGGCAAAGTCCACGTCCTTTGCCTGATAGCCCGGCGTCGAGATGTTGGCAATGTTTTCCGCGATGGCTTTCTGTCGCGCAGCATAGGCATCGAGCACCTTGGCAAAACCGGGTACGTTGAGCTTGTTGAAGATGGCATCGAGCATGGTATCGTTCTCTGATAGAGGATTAAGCCGCATCGAAAGACGGTCACTCGCATGACCACGACAATCGGCTGATCTGCTGCTTTCAGCGCAACGGCAAAGCCTATGCCACCACCCTATGCCGATAAGGTCGGAAAAAGAGGTTGTTTTAAAGGAAATTAAAAGGCAGGAAAAATGGCAGATAAACGAAGCACTGGAATCAAAGCGGTAAAAATTTACTTGCGATAGGAATTTTCTTCCCTCACAATAAGGTCAAGAAAGTCAGCATGAAACAGCTGATTGGGATTTGCTGTTTTCCCAACTCCACCGATTCAGATTCAACGCGTTATGGCCAAAATGGACGGGCAGATCGATCACTACCTGAGTGCCGACCGACCTTTGGCTTTCGATCCGGATCGTGCCGCCATGAAAGCTGACATAATTGCGGGCGATGACCAAGCCCAGCCCGCGGCCTTCATGTTTGGTAGTGAAGAAAGGCGTAAAGAGCTTTTTTATCGACTCCTCGTCCATGCCCTCACCCGTATCGCGGATGGCGATCGAAACGTCTTGATGTGCAGAGCCGTTAGCCGGCTTGTTGAGAAAGAGGGAGATGAATATTTCGCCTCCGGCTCGAACTGCCTCAGCAGCGTTATCCAAGAGACGAGTCAAGGCATGCTGCAACAAGACCAGATCTGCCCGCGTCATGACCGGCTCGTCGAGTCCGATAAAGTGGTAAGCGACGTTCTTTCCCTTGAAATACTGCAGGGCAACTCTCTCGACAAATGCGGACAACTCGATGCTGATGAAGCTTGGCCGCACCGGTTTAGTCAGCAAATAGAGGTCTTCAATAAAGCTGTCGATCCTCTCAATGCAGCTATCGATCGTCCTCAGCTTTTCCGTATCAAAGCGATCCTTGACCTCATCTTGCAGCATGGAAATGGTTCCGGCAATGCCCGCCAGTGGATTGCGTATCTCGTCGGCAATGGCCCGCGCCATCTGCGATAGCCAGCGATAGGCCTCCGGGTCAGGCATTGCTCCATGCGCCGGAGCGGTAGATTCGTATATTCTATTTTCGTCAATCATATTCAATCGCTTCAATACAAACCGCCGGTGTTCTTTGCAGAGCATTCAGAGCGAGAAGGATCCACAATGATATACCGCATTCTAAACGCGGACACTCTGTTGATAGAATGCAAAACCGCCGGCTCCTCATTTTCTATTGACATCGTAGTCGAATCGGAGAATCACTTCTTCCCCACAAGCGCATTTGATTTCTACGCCGGTAACGGTACCCTCTTCTTTCACGTATTTGATCTCGGGCGATGCGTGGCATCCTTTGGCCGATTCTATGGAAGCATCGCCGCCCAAAATGTCTGGGTAAACGTCGAGCTTATCGATGATATCCTGGCTCTTGACCACCCTCGGCGGTGATTTGGGTAACGCTTCCGGCGCACGGCGACGGTTCATCCACGTTGCCAGACTTTTGAATTGCCCCTTTCTCTTTTCAAAGGCCAAGCTGCACAGCTCCTTTATTCTCAAACCGAACGGCCAGTTTCACCATCAGCATCCCGCGAAAATGTGAGGTAAAGCTTGCCTGCCCGCATTCGTAACGTCATTCGATGATACTGCATGCCTCATAAGCTATATCGGCCGATTTGAGGCAAACTTGATCTTAAACTTGCAAAAGCTCAAGATTGTGGTAACTCTCCATGCAGAGTATCAGTTACAGGCCCCTCTCAATGTCATTTGTGGATAATAATCTTGCCGGAGGATTCTTCGGTGAGGTGGCTAATGAGTGTTTCAGTGAGGCTTTGCCGAATGGCTACTTGAAGGTGAACATTTGCGTCATAGCTGGAAGTCTTTATCTCCGCGTGAAAACGCTCGATCGTTCGGGAAACGACGCCCGACATTTCATAGGGATATTCAATTTCTACGAGACTGGTCAAATATACCAGCTTGATCTCAGCCTTTTCCATTGTCGCACTTGCGGTCGTTCCGTAGGCTCTGATCAGTCCGCCAGTTCCAAGTTTGATGCCGCCAAAATACCGAGTGACCATGAGAACAATATTGGTTAGCTCGCGGCTGGTAATAGCTTGCAGGATGGGTTTTCCTGCCGTGCCGGAAGGCTCGCCGTCATCGCTTTGGCGCATGATCGACTGCTGGCCCACTCCTATTTGATAAGCGAAGCAGTTGTGCGTGGCATCGTGATGGAGCTTCCTGATCTCGCCGATAAAGTGTTCTGCTTCTTCACGACTGGTGGCCGGCTTGGCCCGACCAATGAACTGAGAGCCTTTCACCCTGTACTCGGCCTGTGTTAAAGCCGCGATGGTTTTGAATTCATCCGAATTCATTGTCGCCGTTTTCTAACAATAGTAAATGGACAGAACATCACATCATAAAAAAGCCCGACTTTGGTCGGGCAAGATAGCTGATTTATTTCATGCTGGCGCTTTCTTTGATCACGTGCCGAGCGATGACGTTTCGCTGAATCTGATTGGTGCCTTCGTAGATTTGAGTAATCTTGGCATCGCGCATATATTTCTCGATCGGGTAATCTTTCATGTAGCCATAGCCGCCGAAAATCTGCACTGCGTCGACGGTTACACTCATGGCCACATCACCGGCCAGGACCTTGGACATGGCGGATTCCTTGGCAAAATCTTTCTCGCCGGCATCGATCATTTTCGCTGTGTTATAAATGAGCGCCCGGGCAGCTTCGATTTGCGTGGCCATATCCGCCAGCATAAACTGTATGGCCTGGAAAGAAGCGATGCTTTGGCCGAATTGATGGCGCTCACGGGCGTAACGAACCGCGTGATCAAAAGCGCCCTGGGCGATGCCCAACGCTTGCGCAGCGACACCGGGTCTGGACTTGTCCAAAGTCTTCATGGCAACCATAAAGCCTTGACCTTCGCGGCCCAGAAGATTAGCCTTCGGCACCACGCAGTCTTGGAAAACCACTTCGCAGGTGGCAGATGCGCGAATTCCCATTTTGTCTTCTTTTTTGCCAAAGACCAAGCCTTCGTTTCCCTCCTCAACGATAAAGGCGGAAGCGCCGCGCGTGCCGCGGGCCGGATCGGTGGAAGCGATAACCGTGTAATATTTTGCCACGCCGCCATTGGTGATGAAATGCTTGGTGCCGTTTAGCACGTAATGATCCCCTTGCAGCTTGGCCTTCGTCTGAATAGCTCCGGCATCGGAACCAGCTTCAGGCTCTGTCAAACAAAAGGCGGCCAAAGCCTTGCCGTCCGCCAAGGACGGTAGGTATCTCTTTTTCTGCTCCTCGTTGCCTGCAATGAGAATTGGAAAGCATCCGAGAGCGGTTCCGGCCAAGGCTAACGCAATGCCGCCACAAGCGCGAGAAAACTCTTCCGTGACCAGCACCAAATCCATGACGCCGCCACCCATTCCTTCGAACTCTTCGGGAATCAACAGCCGAAAGAAATCCATCCGCGCCATTTCCTCGACCACAGGCCAGGGGAACTCTGCCGTTCGATCATATTCGGCAGCCACCGGGGCGATTTTCCCTTGCGCAAATTCGCGAGCCAGCTCTTGCAGCGCTTGTTGCTCTTCGGTTAGAAAATAATTCATGCAGGCTTCCTTCCTCAAAGTACATTCAGGCTGATCAAGGCCTCATGGGCGGCCATTTGTTCAGCAACTTTTTTCGATAATCCGCGTCCCGTGCCGATTTTCTTTTTGTCGACAAAGGCGGCAACGGTAAACATTTTGTTGTGATCAGGACCCGATTCCTCCTCGACAAGGTATGTCGGGCCGTCAAGATTGATGCTTTGGCAGTGCTCCAATAGCAGGCTTTTGTAATTTCGCGAATGCTCCTCATCCAATATGCGCTCCAATAGAGCGGTCACGTTCTTATTGATGAAATCCTTGGCGATTTCCAAGCCGCCATCGAGATATATAGCGCCGATGATCGCTTCCACGGCGTCGGCAAGGATGGATTCCCGTGTTCGCCCGCCTGAACGCTCTTCAGCGTCATTCAGCAAAAGGTATTCTCCCAAGCCAAAATCGCGGCCGATTCTGGATAAATTATGCCGGTTGACCAGCAGCGATTTTAGATTGGTGAGCCTACCCTCTTCTTCGGCGGGAAAACTCTTGTAAAGATGCTCCGTCACTACCAAGCCGAGGACGGCGTCACCAAGCAGCTCTAACCGTTCGTTGGATTGAATGCGATCTTCACCGGTGGACGCAAGATACGAGCGATGCTTTAAGGCTTGTAGAATAAGCTGCTTGTCGTTAAAGGTATAGTGCAAAAGCCTGGAGAGCTTGATAAGATTGGGTTGTGGAAATTTGTTCTTTTTTAGCCGGAATAGCTTGCGAAATAGTTCCAAAATCAGAAGGGTCATTTTTCGATTGTTACGATTCAGACGGCAGAGGTTTGATATCTCTGCAAGAAAGCACAATTTTGTTCTTGAATAGGATCGAAATTTCGTCAGTGATTATACCTGCCAAAGGCCAAAGTAACGTTATGGCCGCCAAATCCAAATGAGTTGGAAAGGACAACATCGACCTTCCTCTTGATTGGCTTATTGGGCACGTAGAAAAGGTCGCATTCCGGATCCGGCACTTCGTAATTGATCGTGGGGTGGATTTCGTTGTGGTTGATAGTAAGTATCGAAGCGACAGCCTCGGCGGCGCCGGATGCGCCCAGCAAATGGCCGATCATAGACTTTGTCGAGCTTACTGCAATCTTGTAAGCATGCTCGCCAAAGGTTTTCTTGATGGCTTCCGTCTCGGTTTTGTCATTATGCGGGGTGGACGTTCCATGCGCGTTGATATAGTCAACCGCAGTCGGCTCAATGTTGCCGTCCTTCATAGCTTGCTTCATGGCACGAACGGCGCCATCGCCTCCGGGAACAGGCGCGGTAATGTGATATGCATCGGCGGTATAGCCGACTCCAACTATTTCCGCATAGATTTTGGCGTGGCGGGCCTTGGCGTGCTCCAATTCTTCTAACAAGAGAACGGCTCCACCCTCTCCCATGACAAATCCATCACGCTTCAAGTCGAACGGCCGGCAGGCTTTTTCCGGCTCCTCATTATGAGTCGAGAGTGCCTTCATGGCATTAAAGCCGGCAACACCCATTTTGGTAATGGGAGCTTCGCAACCGCCAGCCAAGAATCCAATCGAACGCCCATAACGGATATGATTGAATGCCTCCCCTATTGCGTGCGCGGCCGATGCGCAGGCAGATACTGTCGAATAGTTTGGGCCTCTCAGATTATGCTGAATGGAGATGTAGCCCGGGGCTATGTCGGTTATGAGCATGGGGATAAGAAACGGGCTAACGCGATTCGGTCCGCGTTCCAGCAGCACTTGGCATTCTCTTTCATAGATGTTCATACCGCCAATGCCTGAGCTGACGATGACTCCAAACCGATCACGATCGACCAAGTCAAAATTGATGCCGGAATCTTCCACCGCCTTCTGCGCTGCGACCGCTGCAAAGTGGGTGAAGCGATCCATTCGCCGGGCTTCTTTGCGGTCGATATATTGGGTCGGATCAAAATCGGAAATTTCGCCGGCAATTTTTGTATCGTATTGAGTGGTATCGAAAAGGGTAATTTTTCCGATCCCATTTTTACCTGCCAGCAGGTTCCGCCAATAATCTTCAAGCGTGTGCCCAAGTGGGGTAATCACGCCCATGCCGGTGACAACCACGCGCTTTGCTTCCATTCGACGTCCCAAGAATATGTCAAAAAATGTATACCACAGAAGTACTATGTGCCGGCTGCTCTTCCAGACCTCTGGCTACCTGCTTTGGCCTCATTGTGGGAACATTCCCGCCGGATACACAATACGGTTCGATTTCAACAGGAAGAATAATGCTCGCACCCGGTATCCAAGCCGGCAGTGGGAAGAAATCCCATTGTCCGCATGATCCCGTCTGGTGCAAAATGCCGGTTATGGCATAATACAATGGGGCAATTCATCAGAGAACGGCCCCATTGCCAGTCTGCATTATTCGTTTTTGCCTAATTTCTTTTTCAAGTAGCCGAGTGCATCACCCACATTGGTAAGCTTTTCCGCTTCCTCATCCGGTATTTCGATGCCGAACTCTTCTTCAAAGGCCATGACCAGCTCAACCGTATCGAGCGAGTCCGCACCCAAATCATCGATAAAGGATGCCTCGGTGGTAACCTCATTGGCATCCACACCCAATTGCTCGACAATGATCTCTTTTACTCTGTCTTCGAGTGACATTATGGTTTTCCTCCTTAAAAAGGGTTTGAAGTGGATGAAATTTGCATTACAACTTTTTGCTCTCGTTCATTATTGACTTTTACCCTGAATGATTCGTACGTCACGAAGACACCGATCATGCCATCGGCGAGTGCGCCTTTGGCACAGGCACCAAGCCATAGTCTAATATGGATTGGAACAAGTCGTAGTAGATTAATTCAAGAGAACCAAGTCCTCAAAATCAAGTCGTCTTACAGCGTTACTCTGGAAAAACTATCACGACCGCGTGCATTCTCCGAAGTCAAAATAATTTGGGACAAAATCATTTTGACCTTAATCATTTTGACTTTTGGGTGGCGGTTTCTCCGCGTTGTGTTTTGATCTCTTCGTGACTTTGTACCTCGTGGCCAATACTTGTGAATAATGCAAGCTACATGAGCATTCCGCCATCAACATGAACGACTTGTCCAGTGACGTAGTCGGAGAGCGGACTGGCCAAAAACAAAACCACATTGGCAACATCTTCCGGTTGGCCTCCTCGCTGAAGAGGAATGAGATTCTTGAATTGCTCGATTGCCGCTTGCGGTAGATTTTTGGTCATTTCCGTTTCAATATATCCTGGGGCAACGGCGTTGACTTGAATGTTGCGCGAACCCAACTCCTTGGCGACGGACTTGGTCAAGCCAATGATTCCTGCTTTTGAAGCCGCGTAATTCGCCTGACCGGCATTGCCCATCACCCCTACAACCGAGGCAACGTTGATAATCTTGCCGCTGCGCTGCTTGATCATCGGACGAACCGCGGCTTTGATGCAATTGTACGTGCCCTTTAGATTGACGGCAATGACGACATCCCACTCTTTCTCGTCCATGCGCATCAACAGATTGTCGCGGGTAATTCCGGCGTTGTTGACCAAAATATCGATTCTACCGAATTTCTGTATGGCTGTTTCCACCAGATTCGCAGCATCCTCGGCTTTCGCGACATCGGTTGTCACTGCAATGGACTCTCGCTTAGCCTGCTGAATCTCCGCGGCGACAGCTTGCGAGCCGGCCGTGTCCACGTCTGAGACCACGACATTGCAACCGGAGTTGGCAAGCTTCAAGGCAATCTCTCTGCCGATACCTCGAGCTGCTCCGGTTACCACGGCGATCTTGTTTGTGAGGTCTACCAAAAACGACTCCAATTCTTACAGCGGCAAACTTTCAAGCTGTTCCAAAGTACCGACCGTCTTTGTTTCGACATCTCTATTGATGCGTCTTATCAAGCCCGTCAGCACACTGCCCGATCCCACTTCGATGAACTGATGTGCACCATCGGCGATCATTTGCTCGATGGATTTCGACCACTGCACGGGACTGGTTAGCTGCTCCTCCAACAACTTCCCAAAACGGGCGGCGTCTGTACTTGGTTCGCCGGTTACATTGAAATACACTGGGACGTCAGGCGTTGAAAAGTGCCCTTGTCTTAAAGCTTTAGCAAAAACTTTTCGTGCCGGCTGCATCAAGGCTGAATGAAATGCGCCG
>Ga0172369_10009022_pt1 | contig 11162 bp, 15 predicted proteins | sample LakKiv25m_FD_114539 | JGI IMG/M metagenome (GOLD analysis project Ga0172369, IMG submission 114539) | Freshwater microbial communities from Kabuno Bay, South-Kivu, Congo - kab_022012_11.25m | ecosystem: Environmental > Aquatic > Freshwater > Lake | place: Democratic Republic of the Congo... | reverse complement strand
GCTGATGACGAGCGGGATTTCGTAGCTGATCATCTGCGCGGCGGCGCGCACGCCGCCGAGGAGGGCGTACTTATTCCCGGACCCGAGCCCGGCCATCATGATGCCAACGATGTTCAGGCCCATGACGGCGTTGACGAAGAACAGCCCCAGCGTGAGATTGCGCACCCCCCAGTCGCGCGCGAAGGGAAGTGCACAGAGAACAACGAGGACCGGGGTGAAGGTAAGGAAGGGCGCCAGGGCAAACACCCAGCGGTCGGCGTTCGCCGGGCGGAGATCCTCCTTCAGCATCAACTTCACAGTGTCGGCAAAGCCCTGCAGGAGTCCCCCGGGGCCGACCCGGTTCGGGCCGATCCGCTGCTGGAAGCGTGCGACCACTTTGCGCTCGCCGTAGGTGAGGTAGATGACGACGAGCATCACGAGGCTGATGACGGCGAGGATGCGGATGATGGCGTCCAGCCAGGCGATTCCGAAGAACGCTTCGCCAAAGGGCAGGAGGTTCGAGCCGTCCATTACTTATCCACCTCGCCCAGCACGATGTCGAGCGACCCGAGGATGAGAACCGCGTCCGCCACGTAGTGGCCGACGATCATCTCGCTCAGGGCCGAGAGGTTGCAGAACGATGGGGAGCGCAACTTCATGCGATAGGCTTTGTTGCCGCCGCGCGCCATGGCATAGACGCCGTATTCACCCTTCGAACCTTCGATGCGCGCGTAGGCCTCGGCGTTGTCGATGCGCAGGTTCTTCGGCAGGCCGGGGTTGAGCACCGGCCCATCGGGAATCTGGTCGAGGCATTGCTCGATGATCTTCGCGCTCTGGTAGGCCTCGGAGAGGCGGACGAAGAAGCGGTCGAAGATGTCGCCCTCGACGCCGGTCGGGATGTCGAACTTCACCTGAGGGTAGATGCTGTAGGGCTCGGCCTTGCGCACGTCCCAGGCGAGCCCGGTGGAGCGCAGGACCGGGCCGGTCACGCCCCAGTTGATCGCGCGTTCGGTGGTCATGGGAGCGAGGCGGCGGCAGCGCTCCACGAAGATCTCGTTCCCCGTCAGCAGGCCGTCAAGGTCTTCGAGCCCCTGGTAGATGTTGCCGACCACTTCGCGACAGCGTTTCTCGAAGTTCTCCGGGAGATCCATGGCCACGCCGCCGGGGCGCAGGTAGGTCGGGAACATCCGGTCGCCCGAGACCTCCTCGAAGAGGTCGTAGATGCGCTCGCGCTCGCGGAAGGCATAGACGAAGCTCGTGCCGAACGAGCCCACGTCGGCCCCGAACGCACCGAGGAACATGAAATGCGAGCTGATGCGCGAGAGCTCGGCCAGCATGACGCGGATGTACTCTGCGCGTTCGGGGACTTCGATGTTCGCCAGCTTCTCGACGGCCATGCAATAGGCCTGCTCGCAAAGCAGCCCCGCGAGGTAATCCGTGCGGTCCCAGAACCCCATCGCCTGGCGGTAGTCGTTGGCTTCGCTGAGCTTCTCGAGCCCGCGATGGAGGTAGCCGATGTAGGGAACGCAGCTGGTGACCAGTTCGCCGTCCACGGTGAGAACCATGCGAAAGACGCCGTGGGTCGCCGGGTGCTGGGGCCCCACGTTGATCGTCATGTCGACGGTGCTGAAGCCTTCGGTGTCCAGGTGTTCGGCTTGAGCTTCAGGCCAGATGGTCATCAGAACTCAAACCCCGCTTTGCCTTCTTCAATGCCCTGGACGATCTCGATGGGTTGCAGTGGGTGGGCCTTGAGGAGCGGGTGGATACGGAGGTCGTCTTCGAGCAGCAGGTTCCTCGGGTTCGGGTGGCCGTCAAACACGAGGCCGAACATCTCCGCCGCCTCGCGTTCGTGCCAGTTGGCGCCGGCGTAGAGGCCGGTGAGCGTGGGAACATGCGGGTTCCCGGGTGGAGTCGCCACGGTGACCTGCAGGGCGTGGCCGTGCTTGAACGAGTAGAACTGGTATTTCACCCAGAGGCCGTCTTCAAGCATGTCCAGGCCGACGATGTTGCGCAGGTAATCAAACGCAAGGTCCTGGTGGGCTTTCAGCCCTTCCACCAGCGCCAGGAGGTTCGCAGGCGCCACGCGGAGGTCGACGTCGGTCTTCGTTTCGGTAGCGGCGAAGGGCACTCCGGGCAGCGCGGCGTGCACCAGCGCGGCGGTCCCGGGATAGGCGGGCGCAGCCTGTTCCTGCGTCATCCGATCGCCTTCTTCGATTCCATGATCTTGCGCTGGAGGGCCATCATCCCTTCGATGAGCGCCTCCGGGCGGGGCGGGCAGCCGGGAACGTAGACATCAACCGGGATGATCTTGTCGACGCCCTGGAGCACGCGATCGTAGGCAGTGTAGGGGCCACCGTTGGTGGCGCAGGCGCCCATGGAGATGACGAATTTCGGGTTCGGCATCTGCTCGTAGAGCAGCTTGATCGCGGGCGCCATCTTCTTGGTCACGGTACCGGAGATGATCATCACGTCCGACTGGCGTGGGCTCGGGAAGGGCACGATACCGAAGCGGTCCAGGTCGTGATTCGCCATGAACGAACCGATCATCTCGATGGCGCAGCAGGCCAGGCCGAAAGTGAGTGGCCAGAGCGAACTCTTCCGGCTGAGGGCGAAGATCGTGTCCACCCCCGTCTGCATGACGCCAGGGAGGACGATGCGGTAGGCCGCGTGCAGGTCGGGCGGATCGACCGGGCGCAGGCGCTCAGCTTCGCCGCCGAAGTCGGGTACGTAGAGGGGCACGGGGAACACCGTTCCGGGGGCGTTCGCCTCGCTCATCGCCACTCCAGCACGCCCCGGCGCCACGCGTAGACGAGGCCCGCCGCGAGCACGCCCACGAAGGCCAGCATTTCGTAGAAGACGAACTTCGGCAGGCCAAGGAACGTGATCGCCCAGGGAAAGATGAACACCGTCTCGACGTCGAAGATGAGGAAGAGAATGGCGATCAGGTAGTAGCGGACGTGCACCTGCGCCCAATTCTTGCCGCCGATGGTGGGCATGCCGCACTCGTAGGACGTGTCCTTGCCGTGCTCGCGGGCAAAGGGGGCGATGAGCCTCGGCACGGCGAGTGCCGCACCAACCAGGACGAGTCCGGCGATGGCGCTGATCATCACCGCCGACCAGGTGTCGTAGAAGCTCACGCGCGAGTCCTCAGATCAGCATGGGGCACGAAAAAACAGAGCCTCCATTCGCCGGATCGCGACGCGGCTCTGTCGAACATGAGGTTGCCGCACTCCAGTTCCCGAGCCCCCGGGAGACGGGCGCTTCGGGGATTGTGATTTTGCCCACAGAAGCTACCACCGGGTGAAGAGCGTGGCAAGTTTAGGGGTCAGGGCTCAGCGGTCGGGGGTCAGGGGCCGGATTGTGCGGAGGGTGAGGAGGTGGACGGTCACGCCGACGGCAATGAGCAGGAGGATGGCGTCGACCCAGTAGGCGGGCTCGAAGAGGAAGGCACTGGCAGAGATTCCAATCCAGAGAGAGCCGATCGAGAACATCTTCGCGCCCATGGTGGCGCCATGCTCCTCGCGGTAGTGGCGGATGTAGCGGCCGAAGAAGCGGTTGGTGGTTAGCCAACGGTAGGCCCCGGGGGAACTGCGTGCGTAGCAGGCCGCAGCCAGGAGGAAGAAAACGGTGGTGGGCAGGAGCGGCAAAAAGATCCCGAGCACGCCAACGCCGACGAGGACCGTGCCCGCAGCGATCAGGACGACGCGCATGACCCGCCCGGCGGGGGCGGCCAGGGTCGCGGCCGTGGTCGTGGCTTCCAATCTTGCCAATCTCCTTGTCTGACGGACCTGGTGGCAGTTTCATTGTGCCGGATCGGTGGGCGCCTTGCCACTCAACTGTAGTGACGGGCGCCCTTTTCCGCCTTCTTACTACAGCATGACGTAGAATCTGGGCACGGAGGTGTCCTATGGTATCGGGCATCAGCGTGAACGGGTTCGCCTGGCCGGCTATTGTCGCCGGTCCAGCCTCAGCCGAAGCGAGTGGCGGCGCCATCGGCCAGGCTGCCCCGCAGTACGGTCGCGGCAACCACATGGACTGGGGCGACGGGAGCTGGATCGTGATGATCATCATGATGTCGGTCTTTTGGCTGGGGGCTCTCGCCCTCGGCGCGTGGGCGATCCATGCGTTCTCCCGGCGCGGTCTGCGAGCTAACGGGCCCGAGTCGCCGCTCGACATTGCCCGCCGGCGCTATGCGAGCGGCGAGCTCACCCAGGACCAATTCGAGGCGATCAAGCACGGGCTGGAGTAGTCACAGGGCAGTGCGCGGTGGAGGGTTGGGCGCGGGCGGGTACAATCCGCACGACACGTCCTGCCCCGTCCCTGGAGGTCCGGCTTGAACGACGAACAGAGCAAGCGGCTTTCGGATGCCGCCGATGCCGTGATTCAGGCGTCCGACGCGCTCGACGAGGCGCGCGAGGCGCTTGGCGACAAGCGTTTCGACAGTGAGTTGGAGCGTGAACGGCTCCAGGCAGCCCAGCAGATGACGGGCAAGATCGACGCCGCCGCGAAGCGAATTGAGGAAGCGGTGCGGAAGGGCACGATCGCGGCGGCAGCCCTTGATCGCGGTGGCGCCTACGGCCGTTACAGGGAAGCCATTGGCGCCGTGCGTTCGGGGCGAACAACTGGAAAGGCTGCCGGCGACCAGGATGGTTCGGTCAACAAGCGCGCAAGGGCAACCGAAGCAGTCGCGCTGCTCGATGCCGCATTGGCTGCAGCGGCGACGATCGTCTTCGGCGAGTAGGCTGCCGGCCTCCCCAACGACTCCTTCAGTCAGCGAGCGGTAGCGGGCGGGGGGCGCTTGTTGCTCTTCTCTCCTACTGGATAGGCCAGCGGGCGCTCGCCTCGTAGGCGTGGGCGAGCGTGTGGTGAATCCAGATCTGGGCGACGATCTCGGCCAGGGGCATCTCGTACCCGCCGAGGGTGACCGTCCGGGCCAGGGCGACTTCGTCGAACGACTCGATGAAGGTGGCGGAGGCGTTCTGGCCGTCGATGATCGCCTGGATGACCTCCTCGCGCGACGTGTCGGCCATCTGGCCGATGCTCTGGGCGTTCATCGCGGCGACCTGACCAACGGTGACGCCGCTGAGGGCGCCGCCGGAGAGCATGGGGACGAGCCGCGCCGCGCCCCCACCCGAACTCGCAAGGTGGACGAAGGCGTCGCGGCTGGTCCACTGGTGCGCGAGCTGGTGGTCCCAGTTCTTTGTGTACGTGGCGGCGGCCGCCGCGCGCTGGCCGGCGAAGCGGATGCCATCGGCCAGATCTTTCCTGTTGATCATGGTGCGCCTCTCCTGCGGGAAGTCGCTGCATTGTGGATACTTGCTCCCGACCGGGCAATGCCCGGGACGGCGGACGATGAACGGTTCTTCAGTGTCAGCGGACCCGGCGGATCCTTGTGCCCCCGCAACTTACCGCGACGGTGTTCGCGCCGGGCTGCCGCTCGCGCTGGTCGTTGGCATCTTTGGCGTGTCATGGGGCGTGCTGGCGGGCGATGCCGGGCTGAGCGTGCCCGAGGCCCTCCTGATGTCGAGCACCACGTTCGGGGCGTCGGCGCAATTCGCAGCCGTCTCGATCCTGGCGAACGGCGGAGGTGTTGCCGCCGCCGTGGTAGCGGCCGTGCTGCTGAACGCCCGCTACGGGCCGCTCGCGCTCTCGGTCGCGCCAGTGATACGCGGGAACGCCGCTTGGCGCCTGCTCCAGTCGCACATGGTGATTGACGAGTCCTGGGCGCTCGCGAACCGCGGTGGAGGCCGCTTCGATCCGCGTCTGCTCGTGGGCGCGGGCGTGGTGATGTATGCCGCATGGGTGGGAGGCACCGCCGCGGGCATTCTTGCGGGCGACCTGATCGGCGACCCGGCACGATTCGGCCTCGATGCTGCGTTCCCGGCGCTGTTTGTTGCCCTCCTGGCGCCGCAGCTGCGGAAGCGCCGGCCGGTTGCGGCAGCGGTCCTCGGCGGGACGATTGCGCTTGCGCTGGTGCCGTTCGCCCGGGCCGGGGTGCCGATCATGGTCGCGTCGGCCGCATGCCTGCTGGGGCTGCGCAAGCGATGAGCGCCATCTGGGCCACGGTGCTCCTCGTCGGCGTGATTTCGGTCGCGGTGCGCGGCGCGGGCCCGGTCGTGCTGGGCGGGCGCGAACCGCCCGCGCGACTGGTTGGGGCGATCGAACTCCTCGCCCCGGCGCTCTTGACCGCGCTGATCGTCGTTCAGGTCTTCGGCGGCGATCGGCGTCTGGAACTCGACGAACGCGCACTCGGCCTGGCCGCTGCCGTCCTAGCGGTTACGCTCCGGGCGCCGGTGATCGCTGTCGTCATCGCCGCTGCGGTGGTCACCGCGCTCGCGCGACAGTTGTGACGCTACCATGTTCACAACGGCCATCGGCTGCCCGCCACGCCGCCGTACGCGTGTCGCTACCAGGTTCGCCTGCGCTGGCCGGCGCCCCCTGTATGATCGTCAGTGCGGTCTGCCGCGAGGCGCGGTGACGGCTTTCGAGGAGGAACGATGAAACGGCTCTACTGGATAATCCTGCCCACGCTGGCTGCGATGCTCATCGCGATGGCCGCCTGCGGAGGCGACGACAATTCGTCGACGAAGCCAACGGCTACCCGAGGCGGCCAGGAGCCAGCCGCGAATACCGCCAGTACTCCGGATGCTCAGGAAGCCCCGACGAAGACCTCGGGCGGGGGCCAGGTGACCGGGACGGGCGCCAACTCGCTCAAGCAACTGGCCACTGATTTGAGTAAGAAGACATACTCCGTCTCCTATGCAATGACCGGCACACAGGACGGAAAGCCAGGCGCCACCGCGATGACGATCGGGCAGAAGCCCCCGAAATCGCTCACCAGCTTCACCACCACCGCCGCGAACGGCAAGCAGAGCCTGGTGATCCTGATCGACGACGGCACGAACAACTTCACCTGTATCAAGGAAGACCCGGGCGACGGCCAGTGCATCAAGATGAAGTCGGCCGGGGGCTCTGGGCTCGGGGCGTCCGTGTTCTCGCTCAGCGACTCGCTCAAGAACCTCAGCGACAACGTGAACGTCACCGAAGCCGGGAGCCGGACAATCGCCGGGATAGACAGCCAGTGCTTCACGGCGAAGGAAACGACGAGCGAGGGAATGGCGTGCTTCAGCAAGAAGGACGGCTTGCTCACGCTTCTCGACAGCAAGGGTAACGACGGGAGCGCGAACCACCTCGAGGCAACAAAGGCAGCATCGAGCGTGGATGATGCCGTCTTCGCCCCGCCCTCCGGCTACACGGTGGTGGACAACTCGGGGCGCTAGCGAGCCGGCTCACCGGGACGAGAACGGCTCGCCCGGGCGTGGCCGCTCGATCCCGCGCCCTGTAGGCTCTTGCGGTGGCGTGGTACGGCTGGCTGGCGCTCGGTGTGGGAACCTTCATCGCGGTCGCGGTGATCTCGTTCCAACTGCTGCGGGCCAGCCGCCGGGGGCGGCGTTTCATGGCGCTTCCGACGCGCGCGAAGATCCGCTTCGGCCGATTGCTGCTCGCAGATGCGCACGTTCCACTCGCGGCCAAGCTGTCGCTGCTGCTCCTGGTCGGCTACCTCGCGCTGCCTTTCGACCTCATCCCTGACTTTATCCCGGTCGTGGGCCAGCTTGACGATATCGCCGTGGTGCTGATCACGGTGGGCGTGCTGATCGTCGCCATCCCCCGCGACCGCTTCGAAGCCGCCCTGGGGCGAGCTGAGGAGGAAGCTGAAGCGCGGCGGGTCGCGAAAGCGGCCCCGGCGGAGTAACGGGAGGAGCCGCGCAGACGCGCCGAGTCCGTCGGCCTCAAATCATCTGTACAAACTGGCAACATGGACCCCGTGGCCAATCCCTTTGCACCTGGTGCAGCCACGGCGACACGGCGTTCACAGCTCCGCTGTTCGATGGGTTCATGCTGCGCATCATGCCCGGCCAGAACGCAGGGGAATGAGCGCGCCCCGGGCCAATCCGTCGGCGGCGTATGCCGTCGCCGAGTCCCTTCACTACCGGTTCCGCCGCCCCGCTGCCGGCCGTGCCGTGTGCTGCCGGGGAGCGTAGACTCCCGCCCAGCGGGTACCGGTCAGGGAGGGCCCCAACGTGGCAGATGGCACGGCAACTGTCGATCAGGTGGAATCGCTCCCGCTGGACCAGGCGCGGGCGCAGGGCGGCCGTATTTACTATGGGTACTGGTTGATCGGCGCCGCCTTCGTTGCCCAATTCGTCTCCGTGGGCTCGACGAACTACGTCATTGGGGCGTTCCTCAAGCCGATGACATCGGACCTTGGCTGGAGCCGCTCGGAGTTCACGCTCTCGCGCACCCTCGGCCAGTTTGTGATGGCGTTCACCGGGTTCTTCGTCGGCGCCTACGTCGATCGCCACGGCGGGCGCCGCCTCATGCTCGCCGGCATCGCCATCCTTTCGACTTCGCTCTTTCTCCTCGCCTGGACTGAGACGCTCTGGCAATGGGTGTTGCTCAACGGTCTCGTCCTCACCGCAGGGGCGGCGATGCTGGGCAACCTCGTCGTCAACGTCTCCCTTTCGAAGTGGTTTGTGGAGAAGCGCGGCCTCGCCGTCGGTCTCGCGGCGATGGGCGTTTCCTTTGCCGGCGTCGCCCTCACGCCTGCAATGACGCTCGCGATCGACGCCTGGGGCTGGCGCGACGCGTGGCGAGTGCTCGCGGCCGGTGCCGCTGTACTCATCGTCCCGGTAGCGTTCGTCATGCGCCGCGCACCGGAGGATCACGGTCTTCACCCCGATGGCAAATCGGCGGAGCAGGTCGCGGCCGGGCACGCGCAGCGCGCCTCCGCCGACTTCGCTGCGTCGATGAACCGGCGCGAGGCCCTCGGCACAACCTCGTTCTACATACTCGTCATCGCCTTCGGCATGTTCGGTGTCACCATCGGGGTGATCCTCCTCCAAACCATCCCGTTCATGACCGATGCGGGCTACGGCCGCAACACCGCCTCGCTGATGATCACCGTGGCCTCGGTCCCGGCGCTCATATCGAAGCCGTTCTGGGGCTACCTCATCGACAAGTCCGACGCCAAGCTCCTGGCCGCCATCGGCGCGGCGGTGACGGGCACGTCGCTCGTCGTGATCACGTTCAGTGTTCGCGCCACCGCCGATCTTGCGGTCTATAGCGGCTTCTTCTTCCTTGGCTGTGGTTGGGGCGGCATGATCCCGCTGCAGGAGGTCATCTGGGCAACGTTCTTCGGCCGGCGATACCTGGGCGCCGTCCGGAGCGCGGCAATGCCCTTCTCGCTCATCCTCGGCGCGGGCGCGCCGTTGCTCGTCTCGTTCTACTTCGACCGCGTTGGCAATTACCACGGCGCCCTCCTGGCCGTGGCCGGGCTCAACATTGCCTCCGCCGTCATGCTCCTGACAATGAAGAGCCCACGGCGGGCGTAGGAACCGGCAGCGGGCAGACCATGGCCCTATCTGCTCATCCTTGTGATCGATTCGTTTCGCGTAGGGCGGCAGCGGGCTAGGATCGAGGCGTGGAGATCACCTGGCTCGGGCGCAACTGCTTCCGTCTTCGTGGGCGCGAAGGCGTGGTCATCACCGACCCGTGCCCGCCCGAATCGGGGTACCGGCTCGGCAAGCCCGCCGCCAACATCGTAACCATCAGCCGGAGAGACGACCCCGGCTACGCCTACATGGAAGGTGTCGGCGGGGAACCGAAGGTGCTGGACGCCCCGGGCGAGTACGAGATCGGCGGCATCCTCGTGACGGGAGTGGCGATGAAGCGCGCCGACGGTTCCCGTAGCGTGGCCTTCGTCTGCGAGCTCGACGGCATTCGCGTGGGCCACCTGGGATTGGTCACGGCCGCTCCGCCGGCGAGCGTGCTCGAGGAGCTCAACGACATCGAGATCCTGTTGCTCCCGGTTGGCGGCCAGAACGCGCTCGCATCGCCAGCGGCAGCGGACATCATGACCGCGATTGACCCGCGCGTGGCCATTCCGATGAACTACAAGACCGAGTTCGAGCATCTCGATCTCGACCCCATCGACCGCTTCCTGAAGGAGACGGGATCGAAGGCGGAGCCCCAGCCGCGCCTCCAGATCACACGGAGCCAGCTGCCGCAGGATCTGACGATCATGCTGCTGCAACCACGCGTCTGATTTTGGATTCTAGATTTCGGATTTTGGATTAGAGGCCTCGTCCCAGGTAGCGGCCGACGCGGGCGCGGTACTCCCGGTAGGCGTCTCCATAGGTCGCGGCAAGGAAGCGCTCCTCACGGCGAATGAGCAGGTCGAAGAAGATCGCGATCACCGGAGCGAGGACAAGAAGCGCTGCCCGGCCTAGCGTGAGGAACGCTCCGATCGCCAGCAAGTTGAGCGAGACGTACACGGGGTTGCGGCTCCAGGCGAAGATGCCGCCGGTCACCAGGGGACCGGGGTGTTCGCGGTCGATCCCGATTCGCCACGAGTCTCCGAAAGCGCGGAGCGCCAACAGATAGATGACGACGCTCGCTACCAGGACGGCAGCCCCGGCCACCCTCAATGCCAGGACGTGGACGACGACGCGCTCGAGGATGGGCGGCACGAGTTCATCCGGGAGCGGGAGGCTGAACGCAAGCACGTCGTAGAAAAGAACAAGCAAGGCCACAAGCTCGATGACATCGAACAGGATCTGCGTCACCGGCCGCTGCCGGTCGGCGGCAAGCACGCCCACGCCACGGGCACGCAGCGCGAGCAGACGGACGGCGCCCAAACCCAACAGCGCCATCAGCGCAACCAGCGTGAACAGCTCGAAGAACCGGTCCGTGGTCATCGAGCGCTACCTCACCAGCGCGCTGTACGCCTGCGGCATACGGTCGAGGATGGCGTTCGTGCCGGGGGCCATGTCTTTCCAGCGCGCGAGGGCGTGGTTGACCTGGGCGGCCATCGCCACGCCCGTTCCGGCGGGGACCGACGTCAGCAGTGCGCCGGTGGGTGAGACGATGACGCCGCCATCGGTCCACGCTGCCGCCGTGTAGACGCGGTTCTCGTCGCTGCGCGCGCGGGCGACGCTTTCGATCATCGGTCGTGGTTCGAAGGCGGACCAGGCGAGGATGTCGGCGCCTTCGAGCGCGAGGCAGCGTGCGACCTCGGGCACGAGACCCTCGTCGCCACAGAGAAGGCCGACCCGCCCGGCCGGAGTCTCAATCACCGGTGCGGGCCGTTCGCCGAGAGTGATGTCGCGCCCGTGGGTGGCCTG
>Ga0172369_10009020_pt1 | contig 11164 bp, 9 predicted proteins | sample LakKiv25m_FD_114539 | JGI IMG/M metagenome (GOLD analysis project Ga0172369, IMG submission 114539) | Freshwater microbial communities from Kabuno Bay, South-Kivu, Congo - kab_022012_11.25m | ecosystem: Environmental > Aquatic > Freshwater > Lake | place: Democratic Republic of the Congo... | reverse complement strand
GGTTGGTGGTTCCTGCGGCGAGCGTGCTGATCCTGGCGGCCGCCGCTTGCGGCGGGAGCACTGACAAGGGGACGAACAAAGAGGGCGCCTCGGCCGCGGCGTCAGCGAGTCCGTCGGCGACCGTGGCCTCGCCCGAAGGCCTTGCGGCGACGATTCACAAGGACTTCGTGGCACTGCAAAGCGAGCTCGCCGGGCTACTTCGTGGTCAACCGACGGCCGCCGAGCTGAGGCCAAAGATCACGGAGCTCAAGGAGCGCTACATCGGGAAGTTTGTTGGCTACGGTCGCATTCGCGAGAAGATGAGTGAGGGTGATGCCAAGAAGGTCGAGAGTGAGCTGTCGCGGCTCCTGTTCACGCCGCCAACGGTGGACATCAGCCCGCTCTCAACCGCGACCGCCCGGTTTTCGCAGTCGGATGCCGCGTTGTCGCGGGATATTGCTTCGCTGAACATCCTGACGCAGTACGCGTTCTTTGACCTGCTCAAGAAGCAAGAACCGGCGGAAGCTGCGCGCCTCGGTATCAACTGAGGCGCCCCCGGGCGGTCAGTGTTACCGGATTGCGAGTGATTCGACGACTTTCTGGCAGGCGGTGTCGACGTCGTCGCGTCGCTTGTCTGTCGCCTGGCAGTTGATGAAGTACTCCATGTCGTCCTTGAAGACGAAGTACAACTGGCTGGTAACGTCCCGCCCGCGCGCGGAGGTTGCGGCAACGCGATAGGTGATGGCGGGGAGGCCGGCCACTTCCATGACCTCCGGGTCGGCGAGCATGTCGTGACCGGCGGTCGTCTTGACCACCTCGTCGACAATGTCCTGCCGGTTCTCGTCGAACACCACGGACGTGATCGCCAGCGTCAGCTGGTAGGCCTGGACCGAGATGACGTCGTCCTCGGTCAGCACGAGCCCCTCCAGATCCCATTGAGCGTTGGCGGCCTTCTCGGTCTTGGATTCGAGCTTCTGCTGCTTCCAGTTGGCCGGAAAGTCAAAGGTGATCCCGTGGGCGCTGTATGTCTTCGTTCCGTTCGGGTCGCCCGAATCACCGCCGCAGGCCGAGAGACCCGCGAGCGTGAGGACGAATACAAACAGGAGGATGGGCAGGCGGGTGCGGATTGGACGTGATTTCAATGACGGATCCGATCGTGGGGTGGCATTGAAGCAGCATGGCAAGTATCGGCCGAAGGCGCCACGCAGTTGAGCGAGTTCGCTACGGTGTTTTGACGCAGGCAGGGACGCGCACCTATTGTCGGCCACAACTCCGGGTCCTGGCCGTGTATGCCTCCTGGAGCACGGCAATTACCTTCCAAGTGAGGAGGCGAAGGTGGACGGGTTTGACGCGAATGGCTACACGGAGTCCCAGGTCCAGATCCAACAAACCGTGCGCACGTTCGCGCGAAAGGAAATTGGGCCGGGCGCCGAGGAGCGCGATGGCGCGTCCCGGTTCGACTACGATCTCTATCGGCGGCTCGGCGACCTCGGAATTCCCGGAATGCTGTTTGCCGAGGAGTTGGGCGGGAGTGGGGCCGACCAGCTGTCGTTCTGCCTGGCGATCGAGGAGATCAGCCGCGTGGACGTGTCGCTCGCGCTGGTGATGTGGGTGGCCATCCAGGGTGCGCAGACCATGGCCCACCTGCGGGACGAGCGCCGTGGTGCGTGGCTGGAACGGTACGTGCGGCCGACGATACGCGGTGAGATGGTCGGTGCGGGCGCCATCACGGAGCCGAATGCGGGTTCGGACACGGCCGCGATCAAGACCAGCGCCCGGCTCGACGGCGACGAGTGGGTGCTCGCGGGGAGCAAGATCTTCATCAGCAACGCCGGGCTGGAGAACTGCGGCTTTGTCACCCCGCTGTGCCGCACCGACGAGGGCTTTGGTCTGTTCGTGGTACCGAAAGGCACGGCCGGCTATCGGATGGGGCCGGCGCTTCGCAAGATGGGTCTGCGCTCGTCCGACACGCGTGAGCTCTGGTTCGACGGGTGTCGTATCCCGGCGGAGAACCTGCTGGGTGGGCGCGGCTCGGGCCGTTCGGCGGTCGTTGGTGGCGGATTTGCGCTGACACGCGTCTACATTGCATCGAATGGAGTGGGTTTGGCGTCTGAGTGCCTGGACCTGGCGCTGCGGCATGCACGTTCGCGGGTGGCGTTCCGCCGGCCAGTGGCGCAGTTCCAGCACGTGCAAGCGATGCTCGTTGAGACGGCGGTCGAGCTGGAGGCAGGGCGGCTGCTCCGGGACAAAGCCTGTCGAATGCACGAGGGAAGCATGCCATACGTCAAGGAAGCGGCGATGGCCAAACTGTTCTGCACAGAGATGGCGAAGCGCGCAGCCGACCACGCCGTCCAGATCTATGGCGGGCTCGGGTTCATGGATGAGACCCCTGTTTCGCGCTACTACCGGGATGTGCGGGCGCTCACGATCGCAGAAGGGACGAGTGAGATCCAGAAGCACATCATTGCGCGCGAGATGGGTTGTTTCACGGCGGGCTGACGGCTAGCGAAGCCCAACGGTGGCCAGGAACGCCGGGGCGCCAGCCACGAGCGCATCGGACTGGTGCTGATTGATCTCGAGCGTATAGCGATCCAGGTGGCCAACGCCGGTGGAGACGAAGGACCAATCGACGTCGCCATCTCCGGGCGCGCGATGGTCGCCGATGCCGAGGACGTCGTGGAGGTGGGCGCCGACCGTGCGGCCCGCGTTGGCCGCGAACCAGGCGTGGCGATCTACGAATCCAAGGCGGTGGAGGACCTCGGCATGGCCGGTGTCATGCCAGTACCCGGCCTGCGCAGGGTCGATGCCATCGAGGATCTGGTCGTATTCGTGCGGCAAGGGGATTTCGTGAAAATGGTAGCGGTTCTCCAGCCCGATGCTGACGCCAGTTGGCTCGGCTGCGTGCAGAAGCTCGAGGAGGGAGAGGCGGGCGGCGGCGAGGTGCGGTTCGGCGGCGGCCTTGCGGCGCGCGAGCGCTCGTTCGCGGAGTTCGGCAAACTGCGGCGTGTCGCGAAGGCCGGTGTCGAACAAGCGCCGCATTTCGCGCTCTTCGGGGAACATGCCCGGAAGCTCGGTGACCTGACCGAGGTGAACGACGACGCGGTCCGCGCCGATGCGAGCGGCCCAGGCGATGCTGTCCGTGGCGTAGCTGATGCCGGCGCGGCGCTCCTGGGCCACCAGGGAGGCGATGTTGCAGTCAGGGCTGGAACGACCGTCGCGATGGCGTTTCCATGGCGCTGGTTGGTGGACCGACGTGATGGGAAGGGTGCCCGCTTGAATCACTTGCCGCAGTTTCGCTTCGTTGGTCGAATGGCTAATTTCGATCGCGTCGAAACCGGCCTCCGCGGCGTAGCGGGCAAAGTCCCCGCCGTCGGCGAACCGATCCTGCTGGGCGTACATCGTCGAAAGGGCAAGTTGCTTCACTTTGGTTGCCTCCGCGCCTGAGCGGGTTGTGGCGTGGGTAACGCTCTCAGACTGAATCGCCGGATGGCAAGGAGGAGGGACGGGGCGCCAAACGCAGCTGCAAAGCTCACCCAGATTCCGGTCGCGTCGTCGAGAACAACAATTGGCACCGCCAGTCCGGCAACTACGCCGGTGAACAGGCAGAGCGGCAGGTACGGGAGGCCGGCGTGACCGCGTGTCTTTACGGAGACCGCCAGCCAGGGCAAACCGCCAGCGACCGCCCATCCCGTGACGAACAGACCGAGGAAGATTGCGTCGAAGAGCACGTTCAGGACACCAGGCGGGCGATGTCGAAGAAGGTGATTACGAGGACGCTCAGCATCAGCAGGGCGAAGCCGGTGAGATGGACAAGGGCTTCCTTTTCGGGCGCGATGCGCCGGCCACCACGGGCGATTTCGACGAGGACCAGGAACATGCGACCGCCGTCGAGCATGGGCAACGGAAGGGCGTTGAAGATACCGAGATTGAGGCTGAGGAGAGCGCCCATCTCGATGAGGGAGCGCCAGCCCTGTTCTTTCACCACCTGCCCGGTCTGGTCGGCGATGCCAACAGGGCCCGTGAAGAGCGGCTGGCTGTCGTTGGGGCCGCCCCCGGCGCCACCGATGCGAGCCTGGATCTCGTTCTTGCTGAGAACCAGCGTTTCGATGAGCGACGTGACTGCCTTCGGGAAGGCCTCCCAGGGCATCGAGGAGACGTGTTGAGTAAACGGGTAGCGGAGGGTGCAGTTGGTGGGGTTTCCGGAGTCGTCGACATCGCTGCAGGTGGTGGGCGCCCCGACCGTGATGCCGGTGGGCCCCTGCCCCTTCGGCGGGTGCCAGCGGGCGTAGACCTCCGCAGTGAGCGTCGATCCTCCGCGGTTGATGATCCAGGTCTGCCATTCGCCAAGGTTCAGGCGGTTGGCATAAATGAGCTCGCTTGTGTTGCGAACTTCACGGCCCGCTGCTTCCACGATGATGTCGCCCGGCTGGATGCCCTGTGTTGGCTCGCTACCGTCGCGCATGCTGCCGGTAATCCGCGCTTCGGAAGCGGGGGAGCCCGCGGCGACTTCGTTGACCTGGGCCATGCTGAGGATGCGATCGCGGGGAATCATGAAACCAATGGCGAGGAGGACGACCGCCAGGACGGCGTTCATGAGCACGCCGGCGAACATCACGGTCAGCCGCTTCCACCGGGCAGCGGCCGCGAGCGAGCGCGGATCGGATGGGTCCTCTTCGCCGAGAAGGCGGACAAAGCCACCGATAGGCAGCCAGTTGATGGTGTACTCGGTATCGCCTCGCTTCCAGACGAGGCGCTTCACACGGGGGGGAAACCCGACGCCAAATTCCAGCACCTTGATGCCGAACGCCTTCGCGGCGAGGAAATGCCCGACTTCGTGGATGAGCACGAGGGGAATAAGGAGCAGCAGGAAGCTTCCACCGCCCCGGAAGATTCCGACTGGATCCACAGCAAGGAAGGCCGGGCTCAAGCGGCCACCTGCGTGGCGGCGGTGGCGGCCTCGGCTCGTGCCCACCGGTCGGCGTCCAGGACGGCATCAAGCGTCGGATCGGGGATTGAGCTGTGGCGTTGCATCACGCGGTCGATCACCGAGGCGATGCCCGGGAAGGAGAGTTCGCCGGAAAGAAAGCGGCTCACCGCAACTTCGTCGGCGGCGGCCATCACGGCTGGCATAGTCCCGCCCGCGCGGCCTGCCGCCATGGCCAGTGCGAGGCAGGGGAAGCGTTTGGTGTCGGGCCTCTCAAAGTGGAGCGAACCGGCGCTGGTGAGGTCGAGCGGAGTCACGGCAGGAACGGGCATGCGCTGGGGGTAGGCGAGGGCGAGCTGGATGGGCAATCTCATGTTGGGAAGGCCAAGCTGGGCCTTGACGCTTCCGTCACTGAATTCGACGAGTGAATGGACGATCGACTCGCGGTGGAGCACGACCTCCACCTGCTCCATGGCAACGCCGAAGAGCCACATGGCTTCGATTGTCTCCATGCCTTTGTTCATGAGGCTGGCGCTGTCGACGGTGATCTTGGCTCCCATCTTCCAGGTGGGGTGGTGAAGCGCCTGTTCAGCGGATACAGAGGCGAGTTGCGCCTGGTCAAGATCGCGGAAAGCGCCGCCGCTTGCGGTGAGGAGGATACGTCTGATGGCGTGCGACGCTTCGCCCCAGAGGCATTGCCAGATCGCCGAGTGTTCGCTATCGACGGGGCGGATGTTGCCGCCGCCGCGCGCCAAGGCGGTGCGGATGAGGTGGCCGGCCATGACCAGCACCTCCTTGTTGGCGATGGCAACACTCCGGCCAGCGTCGAGCGCGCGTAGTGTTGGCGTAAGGCCGGCACTGCCAGCTGTCCCAACGAGAAGCACGTCAACTTCCGGGAGGAGCGCGATGTCGTCCATCGGGAGCCACTGCCCGGCGGTGCTGGCAAGGGCGTCGCGCAACGATGGAGAGTCGGCCTCGGCCCACGCATAGGAGGGAGTGAATTCGATGACCTGGCGGGTTAGCTCATCGACGTTCTGTCCGGCGGCGAGTGCAACCACGGAGAAGCGATCGGGAAGCTGGCGGACAACGTCGAGAGCCTGGCGCCCGATGGATCCGGTCGAGCCGAGGATTGCCACGCGAATGGGACGGTCGGTCACCATGCTATCGTATCGCCTCCCGGAGGGATGCGCCGCGACAAGCGGGTTCAGTAGCGATCGGCAAGAGCGTGAAAGGGCTCGCGGCCATAGGATCGGACGGTGCACGCGCGTCTTCGAAGCCTCCCTGAGCGCATGAGGCGCTCTCCAGGGCAGGCGCTCATTGGCGCGGGTCTGGCCGGGGCGGTTGCCGTCGCGCCGCTCATCTTCAGCCCCTGGCTCTTCGATAACTTCACCCTTCCCAAGCAATCGGTTCTGCTTGGTTCGGCGGCACTCATCTGCCTGGGACTGGCAATGGAAGGGCAGGTTCTCCCACCCGGGCGCTGGCTTCGAATCAGCATCGTGGGGTGGGTAGTCGCTCTCACCGTGTCCACGCTCTCAGGAATCGATCGTTGGGGCAGCCTGCTGGGCTACTACCAGTATCGTCAAGGATACCTGACGCAGTTAGCGTACATAACGTGCCTTCTCGGCGCGTGGTCACTGGCGCGGAGGGGCGCAGATGGATGGTTGCCGATCGCGGGGACGGTGGGCCTAACCGGGGCGCTCGCCTATTCGACGATTCAGGCAGTGGACCTGGATCCGATCGTGTGGTGGATCGACACATCGGAGCGGACGATTGGGACCATTGGGAACGCGAACGAACTTGCGGCCTACGCACTCATCGCGCTGGCACTTGTTGGTGGCTCTGTGCACTCACGTTCCCGACATGCATCCCTGGTGGTGGGCGCAGTCACTGCAGCGGTGAGTCTCACGATCCTTGAGACAGAGAGCCGAACCGGGCTGGCGGCATTCTCACTCGGAATCCTGCTGGTCCCGCTTGTCGGACTGATTCAGCATCGGCCGCGAAGGACAATCGGGAAACACTCGGCCGCGCTCCTCGCCGGGTCCGCGATCGGGGTGTTCCTGGGGGTCCTCGTTGGCAGCGTGGGCGGCACGGCCGACCGGGTCGAGAGGGGCGACTCGGAGGCTGGAGGTTCGACGCGACTCGCACTGTGGCAGGGCACTGTCCCCGCGGTCATGGCGTCACCAGCCCTGGGGTACGGGCCAGACGGTCTCCACCTGGCGTTCCCGCAACACCGACCGGACGATCTTGGCGGCGTCTTCCGGAACTACGATCTGGTCGCTCAGAGCAGTCACAACTGGTTGCTCGACACGGCTGCGAACACGGGGCTGCCAGGGCTGGCGGCCCTGGTGCTGCTGCTCGGGTGCGTGGTCGTGGCGTTGACGCGGTCGCGTGCGGGAGAAGGAGAACTCGACGAAGGTTTCGCGCTCAGGGTGAGTGCAATGGTGGCGTATGGAGTGTTGACGCTGTTCAACCCGATCTCGATGGCGGCGCACGCGCTCTTCTTCGTCCTCCTTGGGGTTGCAGTGGGGCGGGCGGAGGAGGCGCCGCCGGGGGGCGGACGTCGGTCGGTTGTGCGGCTTTCCGTCGCCGGTGCGGCTGCTGTTCCTGCCGTCGCGATTGCGCTCGCGCTTCCCCTGGCGGATCGGGAGGCCCATTCTGCGTGGGCAGCGTACGCGGGCGGCGATTTCGTGGAGGCGGCGCAGCAGTACCGTCGTGCCGCACGGTGGCTCCCGTTCGAGCGCAGCTACGCGAGTCGGGAGGCCGGGGCATGGTTGGCGGCGGGGGTTGGGGGGGGCCCGGCAGCACTGTCGGTCGCGGAGGGCCGATACGTCGAGATGGATGACCGGTTTGGTCTATCGAGCGAGGAGTGGCTCGGCCTGGCGGCAGCGCGCATTGGCCTGGGCGAGCCGGCGGAGCAGGTTCTCGCGGCGATTGACCGTGCGGTGTCCGGGAATCCGCACGGACTCACGATGACGGAGTACTCGACAATGCTGCGGCAGGCGGCGACAAGCGGCGGAACCCTGCGGTACTGGGAGGAAGAACGACTGGTGTACGTGACGCCCGGCGAGAGCGTCGGGACGGACTAATGCGCGGGCGTCGACTGAGGCTACGGTGAGACCGGGCTGGAAACCTCGTCGTCCATGGAGATTCGGCGGCCGACGAGTACGGAACCGGCTGCTACCAGCCCAAGCGGAAGGCCCAGGAGGGCTGCCTGGAGGAGGACGGTTTCGAAGCCCGGGCGGCGGTCGACCTGCAACCCGACGTAGCCCGCGGGGTGAACGGTGCAGACAAGGTCCTGGCTCCCCGCTGCTGCTTTGATTGTGGCCGTGCCACCGGGCGGTACGGTTGAGGCGCCAACCTTGTGGTCCACGATGTCCTCGTTCCGGACGCGAAGTTCGCGATTCCGGCCGAGCGAGAGGGAGTTTGGGATGAATGGTGCGGGTTCGCCTCGTGAGACGGCTTCGGCGGTGCCGCGTGGGATGGTGAGTTCGGCCACTTTGCCTGCGGCGGCCGAAGGTTCGAGTAGCGCCCACCAGACGAGGCTCAGCGCGAGCCCCAGCGCATAGCCCGCGCCGGCCCACGCTGCCCAGAACCGGACTCCCCGGAGCAGTGAGGGGGAAGATGCGAGGGTCAACACGAGTGCTCTCTTTTGGCGGGCTAGACGAGGTACAGCGTTGGGTAGAAGAACACCCACACGATGTCGACGAAGTGCCAATACATGATGACACCGGAGACCGGCCAATGGTCGGACTTTGAGAAGCGGCCGCGAAGGAGCTGGACCAGCAGCAACACGAGCAGGCCCACACCGCTCATGACGTGGGAGGCGTGAACGCCAGTCATGGTGAAGAAGACCGTGCCGAAGGCCTCGTGACGGGAGAATTCCGCGGTGGCCCATTCGAAGCCGACCCCGAGGGCGAACAGCAGGCCGAGGCCGATCGTGGCCACAATGAACCAGATGGCGGACCGTCGCCTGCCGCGTTCCATCGCTGTTTCGGCCATGTATGCAGTGGTGGAACTCGTCACGAGGACAATAGTGATGCCCAGGCCGAGCAGCTGGTTGAGATGCTCCTTTTGAATCCCCTCGAGGAAGAATCGCGTAGATATGAGCAGCCCGAAGAGGACGCTTTCGGAGAAAAAGAAGAGCCAGAGCCCCGCGCGCTTCATCGCAAGCGGGTTGTGAGCCGGATGCGCTGAGGTGGTGGCGGCGGCCATCAGTGTTCCTCCGGGCGCCACAGGCGGGAAATGTGCATGAAGTAGTAGGCGATTGGGATCGCCTCCGCGAACGCCGCGATGGTGAGGAAGACAAACCGAAGCTGGTGGTCGCCGATTTCTTTGGAGATCGTGTAGTCCAGGATCGTCAGAACCCCGAGGTCGACCGCCATGAGCTGACCGATTCTGAAACTACCCTTCATGACCCAATCCCCTGCGGCTGAGATGTGCGAACGTCCGGGTGCTGCTCATTGGCCTCCGCCTCCGGCCGGCGAGCTCGCAATTCCGGGAAAAGTCGCGTGCACCGAACCCTTGACGCCGTAGTCATAGGGGTGGCCTGTGATGACCGGGGGTGTGGGGAAGTTTTCCACGGGTGGGGGTGAGGGCACCTGCCACTCGAGCGTGCGGGCCGCCCAGGGATTGGCTTCGGCTACGGGGCCGCGGATCCAGGCGTTGACCATGTTGTAGATGAAGAACAGGAAGCTCGATCCCATGAAGAACGCTGCCAGACTGACGAAGAGATTCACGTTCTGGAGGGATTCGGGGTAGTCGGCGACGCGGCGGTTCATACCCTGAATGCCAGGCCAGTGCATCACGAAGAAGGTGACATTGAAACCGATGAACATCATCCAGAAGTGGATCTGGGCGAGGCGCTCGTTGTACATCCTGCCGGTCATCTTTGGGAACCAGTAGTAGATACCTGCAAAGAGGCCGAAGATCTCTCCCCCGACGATTGTGTAGTGAAAGTGGGCCACAACGAAGTAGGTATCGTGGAGGTGGATGTCGGTGGGAACATCGGCCAGAAAAATCCCGGTTACGCCCCCATTGGCGAAGTTGAACAGCACGGCCATGGCAAAGAGCATCGGGACCCGCAGCCAGAGCTTCCCCATCCAGATGGTTCCGAGCCCAGCCAGAAAGACGAGGCCGGTTGGCACTGAGATGGCCTCGGTGGCAACGAGGAACGGGCCGTGGAGGTAGTTGGGCATGCCCGTGGTGAACATGTGGTGGGCCCAGACGGCGCCGCTGAGACCGAGGATGCCGAGGAAGCCTCCGACCGCATAGCGATAGGCAAAGAGCGGCTTTCGCGAGAAGTGGCTGATGACTTCGAGGGCGATGCCCAGTCCGGGAAGGACCATGATGTACACCGCCGGGTGTGAGTAGAACCAGAAGACGTGCTGATACAGGAGAGGATCGCCGCCGGTGCTCGCGTTGAAGAAGCTCATGCCGGCGACGCGGTCGAGGAGGACCATAAGCAGCGCGACGGCGAAGCCCTGGGTGTACAACAATGCCATCCAGGAAGTGGCAAACATCGCCCAGACGAAGATGGGCAATCTGCCCCATGTCAGGCCGGGTGCGCGCATATAGATGATGGTGACGATGAAGTTCAGACCGCCGAGGATGGAGGTCAGGCCGAATGTGATGATTGCCAGGTCGAACAGGATCTGGGAGTTGTTGCTTACAACTGAAAGCGGGGGATAGGCGGTCCAGCCGTGCTCGAGCCCACCGAGGATTGGGGTGGCGAGCAGAGTCAGGGCGACGGGAGGGATCAGCCAGAAGGTGAGAGCGTTCAGGCGCGGGAATGCCATGTCCTCGGCGCCGATGAGCAGTGGAACGAAGTAGTTGCCGAGGCCGCCGATGACGGCGGCAACGGCAACCGAGACCATGAGGATGCCGTGGAGGGTCATGACGGCGTTGTACTGGTCACGGTTGAACAGTTGCATGCCGGTGCGGGCGAGTTCGAAGCGCATTGACATCGCGAGTGCGCCCGCGAGCAGGAACACGACGATGAACGCCACAATGTATTGGATTCCGATGACCTTATGGTCGGGACTGAACGTGAAGTAGCGCTGCCATCCGGGGGCTTTGCGCCAATAGGTGCGCAGGCCGAACCACTCGCGCCCCCACGCGCCCCACATGCCAACGCCCATGAGCCAGCCGAGAACACCAAAGACGTAGCCCACGGTGATGCTGAGCTGCTCGTCGTAGGCGCTGTCGCCGGCGATTCCTCGGAGGATGGCGGTCAGGCCGACGCCAATGTAGAAGCCGATGAGC
>Ga0172369_10009018_pt1 | contig 11170 bp, 12 predicted proteins | sample LakKiv25m_FD_114539 | JGI IMG/M metagenome (GOLD analysis project Ga0172369, IMG submission 114539) | Freshwater microbial communities from Kabuno Bay, South-Kivu, Congo - kab_022012_11.25m | ecosystem: Environmental > Aquatic > Freshwater > Lake | place: Democratic Republic of the Congo... | reverse complement strand
TTAATTGTTTTAAGTTCTTCTTCAGATAAATCGTATTCATAAGGATTACTAATTCTGTTTTTTAAATAATCTTGTAATGTCATAATTTATTGGGGTAGAGGGAAGGGTTTTACCTTCGTCTTTTCCACACCTGGAAGCATTTTGATCAAACTACCTCTACCATATAACAAGGTCATTATAGTCTATTCAAAGATAGTTGGTAAGAGTTAGCACTACAAAAGTTCCAAACATCCTCTACGATGGCCCACCAAATACCCAGGAGGGAATCGAACTCTTGTTATATCAACTTAGATAGTGTGTTTGATAGTAGGAAACAAAATCCTGTATATTCACAGTTTCCGGATTCAAGTTAACTTTTATATCCTTAAGGATAATTTCTTGTTTTTCCTCTAATACTTTATCTTCTGGGTAATTAAAATTCTTAAACTTTTGTGTGTTTTGAATAAATTTATTAAATATTTCAGCCATTTCCCAAAGTTTAGCTTTCTCAATATTAGGATAGTTTTCCATATAGCTGTAAAAAATGAAGTGAAGCATTTCGTGAGCTATTACAGAATTAGTAATATTTTTCGATACCATTCCATAAAACAGCTGAAAACTTTTCTCTTTTTTTATAATTGCATTAATATCAATAACCGACATATAACACTTATAATTACCTTCCGGCCACGGAAATTCCGGGAAGACAGTAGCTACCAAATCAAAGTAGGTTTTTTCTATCTCTCTCCATAAGGACTCTGTTGTTTCTAGGGTGTTAGTAAGTACGGCATGTAGTTCAGAGTGAATTTTGTTTACTTCTTGCTTAACAAACAAATCTTGGCTACTAACTTCTACGCTGTCAAACGCTGTGAATTGTGGGTATTGTTTGATAATTCGTGTTTTCTTTGAAAAATCTCCCGACTTATCAGGATTCCTAAAAAACATAAGTGTATAAAATACATCGAGTTCTATACACCGCTCATTTAGAACAAAATCTACAGTTGGATGGGTCATACAAACATTATAACTCTGCAATACGTCCAACTAAAACAGTTCGCACATCCTGACAGATGGCCCACCACAACCACCACCTAATTACCGGTCAGTACGGAAATGATACTTACCCAAAGAGGACGGATAGTCATCTGAATATAACTTTCTTAGAGGGCCTCTTTTAAACCAAACGTCATCAAGACCCAAGGAGTAAATAATAATCGCAGAAAGCACTATCGCAGCAACAAAAGTCAAGACGATCATAAATATATTTCTCTTATAAGAAAACTCATATCTTTTAAGCAAAGATGTTCCTAAAAAGACTAGAATAACAGCAAGTATCGGGATCCATATTGGAAATGACTCCAGCAGTAAAAATATTCTACCAGTGCCTGGACCACGCTTAAGAAGCAAAAACAAGGTGAAATTTATTAAAAACACAGATCCTAGAATAAGACCGACTAAACCAATAAAAGAGGCTATAGATCCGGCAATAAAAAACCACCTGGGTTTCATCCTTATCTCTCCGGATGTGACTTTAGCCATTATTGAGTTTTCCATACTTACTTCGTTTGTGTTTGACATATTTTCTTCATTAAAATTTTTGCTCTCTTTATTCTAGTTGCCACCGTTCCGGGGGGTAACCTTAAGATGTCACTTATCTCATCATAAGACCTTTCTTCCAAATAATATAAAGATAATGGCTCGCGGTACATAAGTTCCATTTGATCCAAACACTGACGCGCGTACTTTATCAATTCTTCCTTCATGTAAGCATCCTCGATGTCTTCTTTGCTATCAAAATCCATATCGGATTCTATACGTATAAATTTTTTGTTCTTATCAATTAAATTCATGGCTTCGTTATGAACTATGCGGTAAATCCAACTTGAAAACTTTTTTCTTGTATCAAAGCCATTTAAATTAATAAACGCTTTTATAAAGCTCTCTTGGACAACATCGTCTGTTTTGTCTGGATCACCCAGCAGATAGCCTGCATATCTTGTAAGCCTTGCCTGGAATCTTACAATAATGTGGGTATAAAGCTCCTTGTTGCCTTTCCTAACAAGGTCCACGATTTCCTCATCAGTTTTATTTTTGTAATCGTCCATAATATACTCATATTTTACATTACGCCCCGTGTCTACATAACGCGGGGCGTATACGCAACACTTTTCCCATAGAGTTAATTACTCATACCATACCCCTTACCCATTCCTTGACCACATTCTTTTCCCAACCCACTGTGCAATCTCAAACCCAATTCCTCTTTTATCTTGTTTGCCTCGTCTGTATTCCCTTCTAACATCAGCCGGTGAGCATCGGCAAATCGGCCAAAATTCTGTTCATTTATCACTTGAGAAACCCTGCCTCTGCTTTGCATTAAAGCCTTCCACGCACTGTAATCTTTGGCTTCGAAAGCTTTTGTCATAGCCTCGTGCCTTCCTTCGGTATAATTAGGGCCTTTTACTGCAGGATCGCCTCGGTAAGCAAGCGTTTTACCTGAAAATAAAGCAGTTGCGCCGAAAGCACTTGCTGCTAGACCTAAAATTATTAGTTTTTTATTCACAATATATCACCTCCTTAATTTTACTTTACATATGTAATACAAGGAGGTGGGGAAATTTCTTTCATTTTCATAAAACTAGAAACAACTTGGGTACTACGGAATTAATACTCTGCTGCGTTAAGGGAAGCGGTTCGCACACCCTGACAGATATCCTACAACTACTTTTAGGTTATAATTAGAGCATGATAGTTTTTTTTAAACTATATATTATTGCTCTGCCGGTGTTTTTAGCCATAGATTCGATTTGGCTGATATTCGTTGCACCAAACTTTTATAAAACACACATCGGATATCTTATGAAAGACAATCCAAATCTAGTAGTAGCACTTATTTTTTACTTACTCTTTATTATAGGTTTGGTACTATTTGTCATCGAACCTAGTCTTGTAAAAAACTCCATTGCAGCGGCAATACTAATGGGTGCTCTGTTTGGCTTAGTAACTTATGCCACATACGATTTAACAAACCTGGCCACAATAAGGGACTGGCCACTAATTGTTACGGTAGTGGATTTGATTTGGGGCACTGTACTTTCAGCCTTAGTATCGGGGGTAGTATTTTTTATTGTTTCAAAATTTAGTTGATGAATTACCATCTAACAACCCCTCTTTGTGTATTTGTTTACATAACTGTTTGGTTTATAGTCTCCGTACTAAAGAAAAGAAACGATGTTGCTGACATTGCCTGGGGATTTGGTTTTGTAGTACTGGCGTGGATTTCAAAGGGGGTAACAACTTTGTTGCAGATAGACTTGAGATACTGACAAGCGTAGGCAAAGACTACGATAATAAGAAAATAATACTTTCCAAAAAATTCCTCGGTTAAATCTGTACTTACTTAGAGAACAACTTTTTCAAAATCTTTGACCGCCGGTCCTGTTATAACTTTATTCGAAATAACGGCGCCTTCGCCGGGGTGCAAATTTTCTAGCGTCTTGCTTGTCTTGATAAACCTTTTAATTATGTTTTTTAGCATGTATAAAGTATGGTCTAATTTCTATCAATTTCAACTATGCGTCTATACAAATAGATCTTATTATTTCGCCACAAATTAAAAGGGTAGTTAATTGTTTTTTCTTCTACTAGTTCGTTATTTGTGACATACTCGGGTTTTGTTGGCGGATCGTAGGTAAATTTGTAGGTATAGAATTTTCTAATACTTGGATGGGTAAAATTCCACAACGCTGTCGAAACAATTTCTCCTGCCTCAGCCTTATTTTGCGCAACCAAGAGCTTTGATTTATTCCACACATATTCGTTTGTTAAGACATAATCTAACGTAAAATTGTATGAAAAAAATCCCAACGATACAAGAAAAACCAGCATCGCAACTCTACTTAATTTGCTGATTTGAATTTTTTCAGCAAAACGAAGTACTCCGGTCTGAAGACGGGAATCTCCCTTCTTTTGCTTGGGAAAGAAACTGCCCCCATCCTCGCACTGAAGCGTAAAGTCTTTTCGCGCAAAATAAATAATCATTAATGGAACAAGCGGTAAAAGGTACCTGTCGTGAATTTTTGGTGATATCAATAGGAGCCCGGAGTACAGAACAATAATAATAAGGTTAAAATCAATAAATTCTTTTTTTCTAAAAATAATATAAGCAACAGATACAACCGCAATTTTTGCGACAACATCCCATACTAGATAAAAGTTGTTGTAATCAGCAAAACGGGGTTTAAATCCGTGGATATTTTCCGTGTAAAAACCGTTTCGTTGCAAAACGTTTATCAAGTAAAAAAACTTGTCATGCCAAACAACAGAAGGTTTGAAATACAGTGAACAAAACACAAATAATACCGCTATTACAAATATGCTTGTTAACGCACGTTTCACAAAACGGCCTCGAATGTAGTTGAGTATATAAATAACAAATAAAGGCAAAAGTAAAGAAGCCATATATATGCCGATAATGTAAATAAAGGAAAAAGAATATCTAAAGTAGGTAAGTCGCGAGAATTTAAGGTTATTTTCAAACATCTCAGGTGTTTTTGGCATAACAAAAAAATGAAACAGCACCAAAGCGCCAAAGATACAGAATTGGAAAAAAGCCTTTCTATAATTTTTAACAAATAGAAGATAAATACAGTGCGCTAACGGCATTACAAGAGCCAACTGCCTCACCATATATGCCAGAAAAGTTAAAACGATTCCAAACAAAAAGTCCTTTTTTGTGTTGCCTAAGTAAAAATATAAAACGAGCAAAAAGAAAAAAAGGAAGTAATTTTCGGTCATAAAACCAAACGAAGAGTACATAAAAAGAGGGTTGACTAACAAAAACAGTGAGTAAACAACGGATTTACTAAAACTTAGCTGCAGTCTGTTTTGCAAAAGTTTCAATAATACATATACGCTTCCCATCGATACAGCCAAAGTAAGAAATGGCAGTTTTGACATACCAAAAAACATTATGAATACAACAGCTAGTAACCCTTGTGTATAAAATGTGGGGGCGGTTAACGGGTGTAACGTTAAGTTGCCGGTAAGAAACCTTGTAACGTTGTTATAAAAAATACCTTCGTCATTCTGCCAATAGGTAACGTGAAGACAGATTGGCGTCAGTAGAAAAAAAAGAATAGTTACTAATATTTCCGATCTATATTTTTTGATCACAGTATTGTGAGTATATCACTGTGATAAGTGTCGTAGTGCGCGCACTAACCAAATAGTTACAGATTTCAATTTGCACTTAACACGTAAAAAGACGCGCTAACAATATGTTCCATCCATACTAGACAGACCTCTATTTCCTCTTGCAATTTTTTATCTATAATCAACAAAGAAAGGGGGTGCATGCCGCATGTTTGTCTACTTTATATATTTTCTAAAGGTTTTGCTATACGTATTAACCAACATGCCAAAATGAAGACTCCGCGACTTAATGCCTTGATTCGGCGGACGACGAACTTCTTTCTTGCTTCGCGGATAACGCGCGCATCTCCGCGATAAATTGCGGTCTCTTCTTTCCCGCAAGAAATAAAACACCACATCCTCCTGTGTTAAACACAGCTGTTGGTATGCCGAAAGAGATATGTTAATCTTAATCACAGGAGGATATCTGCCTAAATGAAACTGCTCAACAAATTAATCTTGGCATTTTTGTTGGTTACTATTCCCACCGTGATTGTGGGCATAGTCTCGCTGTACCTACTTAATAATGTGGCAGGGCCACTACGAAAAGATCTTCCAAGCAGTATTGAGCAACTTTCTACCACTTCGTCGTTAAATGTTCTTGCTTTAAATATTCAATACTATGATGAGGTCCTAACCCAATCGGCCCGAAATTACGCTTTTACCGGAGACGCCAATTGGAAAACCCGCTATAACGAAGAAGCCCCAAAACTGGACAAAATTATTAAAATCTCCATCGATCGGGGTGACAACACTGACAAGCAGTATTTTTCAAGTATAGACGGGGCTAACCTTGCCCTGGTTGATATGGAAACTCAGGCTTTGGATTTAGTTGATAAAGGTAATCTTAAAGAAGCGGCTAAAATATTGGATTCTGCAGCGTACGCGAAACAAAAGCAAATTTACCAATCGGGGCTTCTAGCTTTTACTAAGCGGAGAGAACTAGAACTGGACAAAGCACTGATAAGTTCTTCCAAAACCCTGGAAGGTATTTCCAGTAACACACTTAACCTTATAAACACAGGCATTACACAAGTAGGCATCGTGCTTTTATTTTCCATTTGTTTTTCACTATCTGTAGCTTTTACTATAGGAAAATCGTTGATCAGCAGAATTGAAACACTGCGCAAGAAAGCTCAGGCAATCTCCGAGGGAAAATTTGGAGATCGACTTACTATAACTACTCAAGACGAACTTGGTCAACTAGCCCAAGCCTTTAACAAGATGTCAGACGAACTGCGGGAGTCAAAATTGAATGTTGACCAAAAAGTTGCAACTCGAACCGCAGAAATTGAAAAGCTTAATAAGTACATGGTGGGCAGGGAATTAAAAATGTCAGAGTTAAAGGAACAGCTAAGAGAATATGAAAATAAATAGAAGCATCATTTTTACATTTACAGTATTATTTGCACTATTTATAAGCATTATTGGTGCATACGTCAATTTTGAAAGTAGAAAGGCTCTAATTAACGATGCAGATAACCTGGTCAAGGTTACATCAGAAATAAAAACACAGCATGTCGAGTCTTACCTTGAAAGCCAAAAAGAATTAGTGGTTATGCTCGGCGCTGCTTCGATATTTCGGGATTATTTGAAAGAGTCTACGTCCACAGTTAACTACCCAGTATTAAAACAAAAAGTGGTCGATAGATTTGAAAGAACGCTTTCGGGAGATAAAAACATAAATGAAGTATTCATAATGAAACCAAATGCCCTTGTTGCCGTATCAAGCGATCCCAAGCATGAAGGTGTAGATAAATCAAACGACTTCTTCTTTACAAAAGGAAAACTTGGGCCGTATCTAAAGGATATCTATTTTTCAGAAGTGTCGAAACAACGCTCCTGGGGTTTGGCAGCCCCAATAGCGGATGAGAAAACCGGAGAATTGTATGGGGTAGTCGCTCTCCGTTTGAATACAGACTCTTTATATAAAATACTTCAAATAAAAAGTAGCATTGGTGAAACGGGTGAGGAGTTTCTTGTAAATAAAAATAGAACTTTTATTACACCCTCTAGGTTCTTAGGTGACTCAGTTATTTTAAGCAAAAGTATAAACACAGAAAATGTCACGGAGTGTTTTAATAAAAAGGACAACAGCAGTGCCGCCGACCATCTTGACTATAGAAATGTTGCTACTATCGGAGCTCATTCCTACATTCCTGAGATGGAATGGTGCTTAATTACGAAATTTGACAAGTCAGAAGTTTATAAACCAGTTTATAAAGTCAATGCGGTTTTTGCTATATCAACTATAGTTGGTATTTTGTTGTTTATACTAACCGGCTCACTTATATCAAACAGTATTACAAAACCTATAGAAGAGTTGCAAAAGGGTGTAGAAATTATCCAAAAAGGCAACTTGGAGTATAAAGTAGGTACTAATTTGAAAAACGAAATAGGTCAGCTATCGCGACAATTTGATGTTATGACCCAGTCAATTAAGCAGTCTAGGACCGAAATAGATAAAAAGGTCGAGGAGCAAACCAAAGAAATTGTTGAAAAAAGTACCGATCTTCAAAAGCAACAAACAGCAATCTTAAATATCCTTGACGATGCAGAAAAAGAAAAAACAAGGTCAGAGCAGCTTGCCGCCGATCTTCAGAAATTTAAGTTAGCTGTAGATTCAACCGAAGAACACGTGGTCATTACCGATAGTAACGGTATTATTTTATACGCAAACAGCGCAGTTACTAAAATTACGGGGTTTGAACATTCAGAAATTATGGGCAAGAAAGCTGGTAGCAGAGAGCTTTGGGGTGGCCTAATGGAAACAACAGTGTACGAAAACTTCTGGCAAACTATAAAGACGCACAAGCAATCTTTCACGGGCGAGTTCAAAAACAAAAGGAAAGACGGGGAAAACTATATAGCGGAAGCAAATGTAACTCCCATACTAAGCGACAGCGGCGAAGTACTGTTTTTTGTAGGTATTGAGAGAAATGTGACCAAAGCAAAAGAAGTGGATAGAATGAAGACTGAGTTTATATCCCTGGCGTCACATCAACTAAGGACACCTTTATCTGCAATGAAGTGGTTCTCCGAGATGTTGTTAAATGGAGATGCAGGACCCTTGTCAACAGAACAAAAGGAGTATGTTAACAACATTTATATCTCAAACGAACGCATGGTAGCGTTAGTAAACTCATTGTTAAATATTTCCAGAATAGAGTCCGGTAGGATAATTATTGACCCAGAACCTACGGATCTAAGACTTCTAGTAGATGACGTTATAAAAGAATTAAAGAACAAAATTGATGAAAAGCATCAAACAGCTATCTTGAGCACTCACCCCGACTTATCCAAAGTTAACATAGATCCAAAACTTATACGGGAAGTTTATAAGAACCTGCTTACCAACGCAATAAAGTACACTCCGGATAAAGGCGACATTACGATTTTTATTTCCAAAAATGAAGATCAAGTAATCTCACAGGTCAGTGATACAGGCTACGGTATACCCGCAAAAGACAAAGACAGGGTATTTCAGAAGTTTTACCGCGGAGAAAACGTAGTAAAGATGGAAACTGATGGTACTGGCCTGGGGTTATACTTGGTAAAGTCAATAGTTGACTCGTCTAAAGGCAAGATTTGGTTTGAAAGTAGCGAGAATAAAGGAACAACTTTTTGGTTTACACTACCGTTAAAGGGAGTTGAGGCTAAAGAGGGTGAAGTAAGATTAAATTCATAGAAAGGTTTATATGACTAAATTAAAAAGTGTAATGGTTATCGAAGATGAAACGCTGCTGTTGCAAGCAATATCAAAAAAGTTAGAGTTGAGCGACCTAAACCCGATCTCATGTTCAGGAGCAGAGCAAGCCCTTGACTATCTAGCTAGTCTACCTGAACTACCCAGTGCAATTTGGCTTGATTATCATCTTAAGGAAATGGACGGTCTTTCGTTTATGCAAAAACTTAAAGCCAACCCGACGTGGGCGACTATTCCTGTTGTTGTAGTAAGTAATTCCGCCAGTCAGGATAAAGTTCACAACATGCTAGCATTAGGTGCCAAGAAATATTTATTAAAAGCTGAGTACAGGTTGGACGATATTATTGACACCATTAAAGGTTTTTTATCCGAAGAAGTTACAAGTATTGCTTAACAGTGCCAGTCAACCCATTCGTAAAAAAACTTATCGGTAGGTTATTTGAGTTGACAGGATTTAAGTCTTTTTCGAATTGCCTTGAAGTCTGGAACTACACGTGCTACATGCGCCCAAAACTCAGCTGAGTGGTTAAATTCAAGTAAATGGCAAAGTTCATGCACAATCACAAAGTCTCGTAAATCATCGGGAAGATACAATAACCTATAATTAAAATTGAGGTTACCAAGTCTGGAACAGCTACCCCATCTTGTTTTTTGATTACGAATAGCAATTCTACCTATACTAACATTGTAAACAGAGGCGTAGTGGTAGACCAATTTAGTTATCAATTTCCGTGCAATATGTTTATTTACAATGTAATCTTTTTTTCCCATTTGGAGGTTTAGTTATATCAAAGGTTATAGTTATTGTATACTTGACGGGTGCATTTGATTTATCAAAAATATTTAACTCCGTTTGTAAAGACATACTATAAAGCGAAGTCGTGCGTTTTGGGCAAAACTGTAACTAAAGTTGCCAAGGTGTCTGATTTACATTTTATTGTAAGACCAGAACAACCAGATGAAAAAATTCTTGACGAGATTATTAACAAAAAGGTTTACAATCACCTTAAATTTCCACTAGCCAAAGCCAAAGTGATTCTTGACATTGGAGCATACATCGGAGATTACGCAGTTTACGCAGCAAAACTAGCGACAAACGGTATGGTATATGCGTGCGAACCCAACCCGGAAAACTTTCAACTACTTGAAGAAAATATTAAGTTAAATAAACTTACAAACGTAAAGCCTTTTAAACTAGCTCTAGCAGACAAGAGAGGTGTTTCAACATTTTCAATTTCAAATGCTACGGCTACTGCCGGGTCAATCATGACTGGAGGAACCGGGGAAAACTACGAAGTACAAACTACAACTCTTAAAGACTTTGTACAAAACAACCTTATCGAGCATATCAACATTCTTAAAATAGACATTGAAGGCGCTGAATACCCGTTACTGTATGCTTCTGAAACTATACTTCCCAATATAGACTTAATTACTCTGGAATATCATGACCTGCAAAATGCTCCAAGTGAATATAACCACATAGCGCTAGAGAAATTTTTAAAAAAAAACGGCTTTGAAGTAGAATACTCAACCAGAAACAATTTTCTACTGGATGCAATTGGAGTAGGGAATATGTTCGCGTACAAAAAATTCTGACAGAAAATACTCTAAAACTACGCGTGGGTTACAATACCTCAGTCGTAATTGCTCTCGTGCGCCTGGTTTAACCTTTTATACACATACCAATAATCAAAATCGTGAATGTTAACTGTATCCAGCAACATATATCGTTGTGTACAGGAATTAACGGGCTTGGTTTCCGTAGCGTATGTAATAATGTAATCGGTGACACAGCTTGGAAATCTAGAAAATTTACCTCCGGCCGAAATTGCTTTTACGGACTTCGATCCCGCTACAGTGTAATACCCGGTTAGCCCGGTTAGTTTTCTGTCGTTTTGAACAATATCAAATGCAGCGTAAGTACCAACACCAAACGGAGCGTTATCCAAAGCACTTATTCTGGTTTTTATGCCGCCAAGATACGGATTGGAATAGGCTAAATAGTGTGGGTGGTATCCTCGAAGTTCGTAGCAAACAAGATCAATATATAAAATTGTTAGTGGCAAAACAAACACAGTTTTCATCCTATTTAGTAGGTAAGCCACAAAAGTAAGTAGAAAGGGAAATACGATTATCTCGTACCGATCTGTCTTTTTGGCGGATATGGAAAGTGAAATCAGTACTGCCGTTGATATCCACAGTGACCAAAGACAAAGCCAAGTATCCGCGGCAAATTCATACCTTAAGGGCACGTACCGCTTTCTAATACTTTCAGTACCTAATCTTACA
>Ga0172369_10009013_pt1 | contig 11173 bp, 9 predicted proteins | sample LakKiv25m_FD_114539 | JGI IMG/M metagenome (GOLD analysis project Ga0172369, IMG submission 114539) | Freshwater microbial communities from Kabuno Bay, South-Kivu, Congo - kab_022012_11.25m | ecosystem: Environmental > Aquatic > Freshwater > Lake | place: Democratic Republic of the Congo... | reverse complement strand
GCCCTCCTCGACCTGTCGTGCGTGCTCGTCGATCTCCTCCTGCGGCACTCCCTGCTCGCGCAGCCAAGCGCCAAGTCGTTCGGCCTCCATGGGCTCGGCGGGCGGTGCGACGTCCCGCAGATGCACGACGCCCCGGGCCGACGACTGGCGCAGCGCCCCCGCGGCGTCGAGGACTGCGCGCACGGCGGCCTCGACCGGGCGCACGAGCGCCTGCGCCACATCGCCCGGCAGCGTGACCGACAGAGTCGTCGTCCCGTCCGGATTCACGCGCGTGTCCACGATCGGCGCCATGCGCGCGAGTATGAGCCGGCGCGCTTCCGGCAGCAACCCTTTCGGACGCGCCGGCGCAGCCGGACCTCCTTCGCTCAGTGCCTCGGCTCTCCCGTCAGCAGCCGGTTCTTCGGCGTGATCGCCTCGGGAATCCGCCCGGTCCACACGCGATACTCCGCCTCGGCCAGCCGCGTCGCGCGCACGACGTCCATCGCGAGCGGCCCGTCCATCCATCCCTCCAGGCCGCCGGTGTCTGCGTCTGCGAGATCATGGCAGCAGGGCAGCACCGCCACCCGCGCCTGTGCGTCCACCGCCATGTCCAGCGCGACGTCGGTCAGCCGGCCGCAGGCGTGTACCGACACGACAACATCTTCCGATGTAAGTCCTATTCCACCGATATCCATCTGCTCGTACCGCACCCGCCCGGCCAGCCGCGGCCATGCGCTTTCCAGGCCGATCCGCAGCCTTTCCGCGCTCTCCGGCTTTCGAGAGTCCACGCACACCGCGCGCGGCGACGAGTCGTCCAGCAGCAGCATCGCGTAGGCGAGAAGCCCGTGCCCCGCCGCGAGGTCCACCACGCGCCCGCCGCGCATGCGTCGGCGCACGCGACGTGCCACCTCCCATGCCTCGAAGAGTTCCTTGCGCGGCAGGCACTCGGCGGCGCACACCGCGCGCGCGAGCTTCGCGAACAGACTGTCGCCGGGAAAGAACGCCGCCTGGCGCGCCGTGAGCCGCGCGCGGCTGCCGGGATGGGGCGCCACCGCGCGCTATTCTTCCATGATGCGTCCGGCCGCGCGCTGCCGGCAGTCGTGCGCGTCGCCCGGAAAGGCGGCGAGAACCGAGCGGTAAACGTCGTTCGCCTTGTCGATCTCGTCGTAGGTCTCCAGCCGCCGCGCGTCGAACATCTTGCGCTCGCACAGCTTGTCCAGGTCGTGCTCCACGTCCTTGATCATCGACAGCGTGGGCGCGTACAGATCCGGCTTGGGTTCCAGGCCCTCCATGTGCCGGCGCGCCTCCTTGAGCATCTGCCAGGCATCGTAGAGGTTCCTGGCCGCGACGTTGCGGCGCTGCAGCAGCTTGGTCCCCAGCTCGTACGCCTGGCGCGCCTTGGTCAGGTCCGCCTCGTTGAGCCCTATGGTCTCCAGTTCCACTCCGCGCACGCCCCAGCGCTCGTCGCCTTTGAGGTACTTGAACTCGACGACGTTGTCGCCTTCCTTGAGCGACTTCTCGGGCAGCACGACCTGCTGCGACAGCGGCCGCGCGGTCGGCGCGACGCCGACGTCCTGGAGCCGCTCGCCGTTGACGACGAGCGCCACCTCGCCCTTGTCCGTGTACGTCGACGACCAGTGCAGAATCGCCCTCGTGTTGCGGCTCCACTGCAGGCCGAAGCGCACGCCGGTCGGGCACTCGACGTCGGTCTCGCCCGCGCCGAAGCTCACCTGGCGCGTCGCGCCGTCGAGCGCGTACGGCCCTTTGCCGCAGCGCACCCGCCCGTCGTCGGCGCGCCCGCGCATCAGCATGAGCACGATCACGCCCAGCATCACCGCGAGACCCGCCAGCAGCAGCGTGCGTGTGCGTTTCGTGTCCACCGCCAGCGGCGCCGCGGCGGGCTTCTTCGGCGCGGCCGCGCGCACGGGCTGCTCGCGGGCCACCGTGCGCGGCGCGGGAGCGGCGGCGGCGGGCTTTCCCTTCGCGGGCAGGTCGGGCACCTCGCTCACCACGCGCGTGGCGGGTCCCGTCGGCCCGGAGTCGAAGCGGAACACCACCGCCCCGATGCCGATGGCGTCGCCGTCCTCCAGCACCTCGCGCGTCACTTTCGTGCCGTTCAGGAGCGTGCCGTTGGCGCTGTCCATGTCGACGACGTAGTAGTGCGAGCCGTCGAAGGTGATGCGCGAGTGGCGCCGGCTCACGCCCTGCTCGAACAGGACGACGTCGTTCTCCTCGGTCCGGCCGATGGTGATCTCGTCGTCCTCGAAGTCGAACGCCTGTCCGCGTCCGCGCCCCTGCTCGATGGTGAGCTTGAAGGCCATGGCTCTCCCGGCGCCGCCCCTCTAGTCGCCGCCCGTGATCACCTGGAAGATGATCGGCCCGAAAAGGATCATGAAAACCGTCGGGAAGATGCACGCGATGAGCGGGAAGAGCATCTTCACCGGCGCCTCGTTGGCGAGCTTCTCGGCGCGGTTGGTGCGGTCGATGCGCATCTGGGTCGACTGGATGCGCAGGATCTTCCCGAGGCTCGTGCCCATGCGGTCGGCTTGGATGAGCGCGTTCACGAACGACGTGAGCGAGGCGATGTCGCAGCGCTCCCCCATGAGGCGCAGCGCCTCCTCGCGCGTCTTGCCCAGCTTCAGGTTGCGCAGCACCAGCCGCAGCTCGTCGGCGAGCGCGCCCTGGCGGCCCTTGTCCACCACCTTGCCGATGGCCTGCGCGAAGTCCAGACCCGCCTCCACGCTCAGCGTGAGCAGATCCAGGTTGTAGGGCAGGGCGCGCGTGATGTGGTGCTGTCGCTTGGTCTTCTTGTCGCGCAGCCAGATCCACGGGTAGTACCAGCCCAGCGCCATGAAGGCGGCCACCCAGAAGGGGTACAGCCCCACGGTCGCCATGAGGAACAGGCCGAACAGCGTGAACGCGGCGAACGACACCTCCTGCAGGCCGACCACCTCGACCGGCAGCAGCTCGCCCGGATTGCCCGCCGTGGTGAGCATCTTGTCGATGCGCGCGAGGTACGCCGGCGAGAAGTGGCGCTCGTTGAAGCCGCTGATGCGGATGAGCACGACGCGCCGCAGCGCCGAAAGGAACGACTCCTTCTGCTGCTCCTTCACGTCGGCGACGAAACGCTCGAAGTACAGGTTCCACAGCCCCAGCCCGAGCATCGCCGCGAAGCCCGCGCACGCGATGACCGCCAGGCCGGCGAGCAGCGCCGGCACCACTCCCGACGAGGCCGCGAGCACCGGGACGGAGGCCAGAAGGGCGTTCACGCGCGGCTCCTACACGTCGATGTTGACGATCTTGCGGATGAGCATGATCCCCACGCCTTCCATGAGCGCGATGCCCGCCATCAGCACCCATCCGAAGATGTGCCCGAGCATGGGCCCCATGAGGTCCGGCCGCATGTAGTTGAGCACCATGCCCAGCGCCACGGGCATGGAGGCCACGATCCACCCCTGCATGCGGCCCTGGCTCGTCAGGGCGTCGATCTTGCCCTCCAGGCGGAAGCGCTCCCGGATGGTCGCCGAGATGGTCTCGAACATCTCGCTCATGTTGCCGCCCAGGCTGCGGGCGATGTTCGTGCTCGTCGCCACCAGCTCCAGGTCGTCGCTGCCCACGCGCCTGGCCATGTTGATGAGCGCGTCCTCCAGGCTCACGCCCAGCTTCACTTCCTTCACGAACAGGCCGAATTCCTGCTGCAGGGGAGGAGCGCTCTCCTTGGATATCGCCTCCATGGCCTGCGCGAACGTGAGGCCCGCCTTGAGGGCGTTGCTCATCTGCTGCAGGGCCTCGACGAGCTGCGTGTTGAACTTCTTGATGCGCCGCACGCGGTAGTACTTGATGCCCGCGCTGGGCAGGATGAAGCCGAAGCCGCCGAAGAGCGCCATGAGGAACCCGCCGCCGATGAACCATCCGCCCGCGGCCAGCAGCACCATCACCGCGATGTTCAGGACGAGGATCTGGCCGGGGTCCACGAACAGGAACATGTCGGACAGGTCCGACATGCTCTTGACGACGTAGCGCTCCTTGTAGCGCTCGAACGCGCGCGACAGGATGCCCATGATGACCAGCGTCAGGAAGAAGACGCTGCCCGTCACGAGCAGGAATGTCATCGCCGAAAGCATCGCGCCGTCCCGTCCTAGCCCGCGAAGCCGAAAGCCGGAAGTCGAAAGCCGAAAGCCGAAACCAGCATCGCGCCCCGTCCTCGCCCGCCCCTAGGGCGTTTCCGGCTCGGCGCCGGAGTGACCGGTTTCCTTCGTGCGCTCGCGCCCGCGGATGACGTCGATGGTCTGGATGGTGGTCTGGCGCACCTTCTCCAGCAGCGCGCGTTTCTTTCCCGTGAGCAGGGTCTTGGGGTCGGTGACCTCGACCTTCTCGCTGTCGGAGCCGCCCGTCTCCAGGTCGTTGGGATTGCGCAGCGCGAGCATGAGCTGGCCGGTCTCCTGCGCCAGCGCCAGAAGCTCCGCCTCCTGCGGCAGCACCATCAGGATGACGTGGTTGTACTTCTTCTCCTCCTCGGTGGCGTAGGTCGTCATGCCGGTGATGCGCCCGGTGGCGAGCACGATGACGTTCTGCAGCACGGTCGTCGTGACCAGTCCGTGCGTCTCGTCGTCGCGGAAGGTGCCCAGCACGTCCACGTGGTCGTTGGGGGCGACCCACTGGCCGACGGTGCCCTTCTCGGGAATCTCGACGGCGATGGCGCGCGCCTTTTCGGGAATGCCCTCGCTGAGCTTGAACTCGCGCTGGCTCTCGAAGTGCGAGTAGAGGATCGGGTCGCCCTTCTTCAGCGGCACGAGCACCTTCTGCCCGTAGGGGAGCTTGTCGGCCTCGGTCTCCTCGCCCTGGATCTTGATGAACGAGTCGGTGACGAATTTCTCCGGAATCTCGCAGATGCTGACCGCGTCCTCGTCCAGCTCGGTGCCTTCGGAGACGTCCTTGGCGGCGCACAGCACGCGGGCGGTCTCCCAGCCCTCGCGCACCTGGCGCTCGCGGCTCTTGATGGCCGAGTAGGCGATGAGGCCCGCCAGCAGGCCCAGAACGAGCGCGATGAGCAGCGGGTATTTGCCCTGGAGCATGTCGTCCTGCCTCGTCGAGAAGCCGCGGCGCCCGGTCGGGCCGCCGCGCCGGAAGAGCCCGCGCCACCTCGGCCGCCGGACGCTCCGCGCCGCCCCTCGTGCGGCCGGGCATCGTATGCCGCAGTGCGCCCGGGTGTCAAAAACAGGCGTTCGGCTTTCGGCGTCCGGCTTTCGGAAGAACACCTCTTCTCGAAAACAGCCGAGGTACAGGCCGCCGCGTGGCCCTCACCCCCGACCCCTCTCCACACGGGCCAGGGAGGCACTGCTTGTCTCGATGCACAGCGGCCCGGTGGAGAGGGGAGGGCTGCCGCGCCTGGATTCGGCGGCTTGCGGTGGACTTCGCGGGCACTTCTCCCCCTCTCCACCGGGCCGCAACAGGGGTCGGACGAGCGCTTGCCACCGCGGCCCGTGTGGAGAGGGGTCGGGGGGTGAGGGCCGCGCGCCGGTGGCGAAAAGCCGGACTCGGCGGGAGTTGCAGCCGGACCTACTTCGACGCCGGCGCCTCGGACGCAGGCTCGGGACGCGCGGCGGGCGCCGCATCCGACTCGGTCGCGAACGACCGCACGGACGCCTTTCGCGGCGCGGCGGGAATCGACACGCCGACCCCCGGGAACCGAGGCAGGTACTCCGCGCGCGCCCGCTCGGCCTCGTCCAGACGCCCCAGCGCGACCAGCGCCCCGATGCGACCCTTCATCGCCGCCCGCACCACCGCTTCGGACGCCCCCTTCACCTCGACCACTTTCCCGAACAATTCCGCGGCCTTGTCGTACTCGCCGCGCGCCAGCGCCGCCTGCGCGAACGCCAGCAGCGACTCGCCGGGCGCTGCCGGTTTCTCCGCCTGGGCGTCGTCCTCCTTCGCGAGCGACTCGGCGGCCGCTTTCTTCTCCCGGTCGAAACTCCTCGCTGCGCCCGAGGCTCCCTCCTGTCGCTGCGCCCGGGGTTCCGAATCGGCGCGCTCCCACTCGTCGAGAGGGGGCGCGAACGCCGGCGGCGGCGGTGCAGCGGCGGCCGACCGGGAAGTATCGGGCATCGGAGCCGGTCGGGGCGCCGCGGCAGCCGGCGGCGGCGCGGCCGGCGCAGGTCCCGCGTTCGCACGGCCCGACAGCTTCATGCCTCCGACATCCTTCGCCACGCTGCCGGCGGCGATTTGGCGCAGCGCGTCAAGGTCGACGTCCCCGCCCCCGCCGCCGAGCGCGGCTCCGCGCCGTCCGTCGGCAGGCAGCTCCTGCGGCATCGGCGTCGCGGCGACAGGGCCGGCCGGAAGCTGCGCCCGCATCCGAGCCTCGGACGGCGGCACGAGTGCGAGCGTCTTTTCCTTCGCCTCGGGCGCGGGCGTGCGCATCGGCTTGGGCGTCGGAGGCTCGGCTGCACGCCGCGTCGCCTGCGCCTCGGCCTTGTCCCGCGCCTCGAGTTTCGCCTCCTCCGCCGGCTTCGCCCCGGCCGGCGGCTTCGCCGGCGCGTCGGCGAACGGACCCGCGGCTTCCTCCGCCGCCTCGGGCATCAGCGGCGCCAATTCCGCGACGGTGTCGTCCCGGTGCGTCGCGAGATTCGTCTCCCGCGAGAAGTAGAGCGCGCCGCCTGCCACCAGCGCGACGCTCGCCGCCGCCGCCATGCCGCCCATCGATCGCCTGCGGGCCGGCACGGTGCGGGGCAGGGGCATCTGCGGCGCTTCGTCGCGCCGCCCGCCGGGAAGTGCGGTCAGGTGCGGTCGGGCCGGCGCGGCCGGCTGCGCTGCAGGCGTCTGCTCAGGGTCGGGCAGGCGCAGGAACGGAGAGAGATCCTCGCCCGCCAGGTGAGCGTCCAGCGCCGCCAGGATGCCGGCGTCCACGCGCGCGTCGGGCTCCTCCAGAGGCAGGGTCGAGGCCGCCCGGTGCGCCAGGCGCAGGTCGTCGAGCGTCGATCGGCACCGTTCGCAGCCCAGAAGATGCTCGCGCGCGGCGACGGGCACGCCCGCCTCCTCGCCGCATGCCAGCGAGACGAGGTGTGCGTCGCACGCGGCGCAGTTTTCCGGCAGCGCGCTCATCGTCCCACCGTGGTCGCCCGGGGGCGCGCCACGTCCTCGTCCGCAAGGTCGCCGTCCACGCCCGCCGCGGCAAGACTCTTTCGCAGCGATTCCAGGGCGTAGCGCATGCGGCTCTTGACCGTGTTCTCGCCGGTGCCCGTCAGCTCGGCGATCTCCTTGAACGGAACGCCCGCATACTCGCGCAGCACGAACACCTCGCGCTGCTCCGCGGGGAGCTTTCGTATCGCCGCCTCCAGCACGGGCCGCACGCGGGCGTTGGCGGCCTCGCGCTCCGGGCCGCGGGCGGATCCCTCCAGAGTGTCGCCCAGCGGACGGCCCGCGTCCTCGCCCTCGCCCGCAGGACAGTCCAGCGACTCGGCGCGCCGGTGCTTGTCGCGACGCATTGCGTCAAGGCACAGATTGCGCGCGATGGTGAAGAGCCAGGTGGAGAAGCGGGCGCGCTGTTCCCAGTCGCCGGAGCCGCGCAGGATGCGCACGAAGGCGTCCTGCACGATGTCCTCGGCGCGGGCGCGGTCGCCGGTGGCGAGCACGCGCAGCACGAAGGTGAAAAGCGGGGCGCGGTGGCGGCGCAGCAGGACCTCGAACGCGGCGCGTTCGCCCTGGCGGAAGCGCTCGAAGAGCTCCTCGTCGGCGAGCTCGCTGAGCAAGGTCCGGTCCGGCTCCGGGGCACGCCGCCGCGGGCGGCTGCGGGCGGGAGCGAAGGTCTGCGGCTCGCACAACGGCACCGTCCGACCCGGCGACGCGGCGCCCGCCCTGCGCGGGGCCCTGCCGTCGCCGCCTGTCCGACGCGCGAGCCGGGCGCGAGGTCTAGCACAAGAGCCGGCTTTCGGCGTCCGGCGAGAGCACCCGGTCGGAGTGCGGCCGTCCCGGCGGCACAATTGGCGTGCAGCCGTCCCGGCTGCATGGCGACCGATCCCTCTCGGACGGCCGCTGCGGCCGGGACGGACCGCAGACCGATAGTGCCGCCGGGACGGCCGCACTCCGGCTGGGCCACCCCGTCCGCTCTCAGAATCCGCGCCTCGAAAGCCGGCTCTTCTTGCTTGCCGCCCCGGCGGCGGATAGCCTTCCGCGTTTCCCGCGCCCGGGAGAAGCGGCGGCGGAGCGGAGCATGGAGTTCGACAGCCAGAAACTGCTGGGCGACCTCGTGCTGCTCTACATTCCGACCGTCCTGTCGCTCGCCTGCCACGAATGGGGCCACGCGGCCAGTGCCGTCGCGCTCGGCGATCAGACCCCGCGCGAGCAGGGACGGCTCACGTTCAACCCCGTCGCGCACATGGACATGCTCGGCACGGTCATGCTGCCCCTGGCGCTCATCGCCGCCGGCCAGCCGCCGTTCGGATGGGCGAAACCCGTCGAAATCACGCCCTACCGCTTCACCCGCAAGGTCCGCATGCGCACCGGCGTCATGCTCACCGCCGCGGCCGGTCCGCTCATGAACCTGCTGCTCGCGGCGCTCGCCGTCGTCGTCTTCATCGGCATGGACGCCCACTACGGGCGCGCCGCGGACTGGCCCGGCGGCGCCAGGCTGCACGAAATTCTTCCCCGGCTCGCGCTTGTCAACGTCGCCTTGTTCCTGTTCAACCTGATGCCCGTGCCGCCCCTGGACGGCAGCCGCGTGCTGGGCGGCCTCATGCCCCCGCCGCTGCGCGCCGGCTACGCGCAGTTCGAGCGCTTCGCGCCGTTTCTCATGGCGCCGCTGCTCTTCTTCGGGGGCTCGTGGCTGGCGGCGCCCGAAAAATGGCTCATGGAGAGGCTCATCGGCCTCGCCACCCTGCTTTTCCCCTGAGGATCGGGCGCCCCCGGGGCGCCGCGAGGTGCGAATGTCCGACCCCGTTCCCGCCCGCCGATTGCGCGTCGTGAGCGGCACGCGCCCGACCGGCAACCTGCACGTCGGCCACTACCACGGCGCCGTGCGCAACTGGATCCGGCTCGCCGAGCAGCACGAGTGCTTCTACTTCTCGGCCGACTGGCACGCGCTCACCACGCACTACCGCGACCCTTCCGAGGTGAAACAGGCCGAACGCGAGATGTTCGCCGACTGGCTCGCGCTGGGGCTCGACCCGTCGCGCGCGGTGCTCTTCGTGCAGAGCGACGTGAAGGAACACGCCGAGCTCGCCCTGCTCCTGGGCATGATGACGCCCATTCCGTGGCTGGAACGCGTGCCCACCTACAAGGAGACGCAGCAGCAGCTCTCCGATCGCGATCTGTCGAACTACGGCTTCCTGGGCTATCCCGTGCTGCAGACGGCGGACGTCGCCGCCTACCGCGCCGACGCCGTGCCGGTCGGCCAGGACCAGGTGGCGCACATCGAGCTGTCGCGGGAAATCGTCAGGCGTTTCAATGGGTTGTACGCGACGCCCGAGCGCCCGCTGCTGCCCGAGCCGCAGCCGCTGCTCACCGCGAACCCGAAGATTCTGGGTCTCGACGGGCGCAAGATGAGCAAGAGCTACGGCAACGCCCTGCTGCTGGGCGAGGAGGAGGGCAGCGCGCGAAAGAGACTCATGTCCGCCGTGACGGACCCGCAGCGGATGCGGCGCCACGACCCGGGCAATCCCGAGGTGTGCGGCATCTTCTTCCTGCACAAGGCGTATTCGCCGGAAGCCACCGTGCGCGAGATGGACGCCGGGTGCCGGTCGGCAGGCATCGGGTGCGTGGACTGCAAGAAGAGGCTGCTGGAGAATCTGCTTCCGGAGCTGGAGAAGCACCGCAGGGCGCGCGCGGAGGTCGATCGGGAACCGGAGCGCGTCGACGCGGCGATGCGCGACGGGGCGCTGCGGGCACGCGCCGAGGCCGAGCGCACGCTCGCCGACGTGCGCAAGGCCATGAAGCTGGTGCGGTAGACGAGTCGGGCGCCGCGGAGACGCGCCGCCGGAGACAACATGCTGGAAAGACTTCAGAAAGTGCTGGCACGGTCGGGCGTCGCGTCGCGGCGCAAGGCCGAGGAACTCATCGCCGCCGGGCGCGTCGAGGTGAACGGGCGGCGCGTCACCGAGCTCGGCACGCGGGTGGACTCCGCGCACGACACCATCCGCGTGGACGACAGGCAGGTCGCCGACATCGCCGACCGAGTCTATTTCGTGCTGTTCAAGCCCTCGGGCTGCGTCACGACGCTGCAGGATCCCGAGGGGCGTGCGACCGTCGCCGACTGGCTGCGCGCGGTGCCCGAACGGGTCTTCCCGGTCGGCCGGCTGGACTTCGACGCCGAAGGGGCGCTGCTGCTCACGAACGACGGCACCCTGGCCCACAAGCTGATGCACCCGAAATTCGGCGCGAAGCGCACGTACCTGGCCAAGGTGAAGGGCGTTCCGGAGCCCGACGTGCTGCACCGCCTGCAGGAAGGCGTGCAGCTCGACGACGGCTTCGCGCGGCCGGTGGACGCCTCGTTCGTGTCGCACGCCGATCGCAACACGTGGATTCGGCTGGTGGTCGCCGAGGGCCGTCCGCACCTGGTCAAGCGCATGTGCGAGGCAGTGGGACATCCGGTGCAGCGGCTGTTCCGCGCCGAATACGCGGGCGTGAACGTCGAGGGCATGATGCCCGGCGAGCTGCGCGAGCTTTCCGCCGCCGAGGTGAAACGTCTGCGCACGGGCGATTTCCAGGGAGCGCAGGCGCCGGCGCTGCCGCCCAGGCGCGATGCGCGGCGGGGTGAGCGCCATGCCCCGACGGCGAGGGCGACAAAGGAGTCCGGGGCATCGACGGGGCAGGGCGCCGACGTGGGTTCCGGCGGCGGCGCGCGCGGCCCTCACCCCCCGTCCCCCTCTCCCCACGGCCCCCGGCGCAATGCGCCTGTCCCGCAGTCCGTGCGGGCCGGTGGAGAGGGGGGGAAGAGCGGTCGCACGTTCGGTGCGCGCAAGTCCTTCGGCGACAAGGCCGGGCGCTCCTCGGGGGATCGGAAGCCCGCGTTCGGCGAGCGCAAGTCCTTCGGCGACAAGGGCAAGCGCCCCTTCGGGGACAGGAAGCCGGCGTTCGGTGAGCGCAAGTCCTTTGGCGACAAGGCCGGGCGCTCCTTCGGGGATCGGAAGCCCGCGTTCGGTGAGCGCAAGTCCTTCGGCGACAAGGCCGGGCGCTCCTTCGGGGATCGGAAGCCCGCGTTCGG
>Ga0172369_10009010_pt1 | contig 11178 bp, 6 predicted proteins | sample LakKiv25m_FD_114539 | JGI IMG/M metagenome (GOLD analysis project Ga0172369, IMG submission 114539) | Freshwater microbial communities from Kabuno Bay, South-Kivu, Congo - kab_022012_11.25m | ecosystem: Environmental > Aquatic > Freshwater > Lake | place: Democratic Republic of the Congo... | reverse complement strand
TGTACCGTGCCGAACGGTACTTCGTAGGTAAGATTGCCCTGTTCGATGTTAAACGGGAACGTGGCGTTGACTTGAACTTCTCTTTGACCGTCCCAATTTAGAATTGTTTTTAGGTCAATCCGGGGGACGGAGTTGTACAGGGAAATCTCCTGAACCCTGGTCGAATTCGCAATCGATCCTTTGACCTCGATGGTTGCTCGGATGGGACCGGATTCCTTGAGCGTTATCGTCGCCGGCTTTTCGCCCATGCGCCACCAACAGTCGGTAAACTCCTCCGCCTCGTCTACGCCCAGATTATGCAAGGCGATCAATTCGTTTCCCTGATACTTGCTGGTGTTGAGGATTTCCCGGTTGTTGGTCTTGTCAAAAAGGCTGATGATGCCGCCGGTTTGGCTATCCAAGGTTATCTTGTAAAACCGGTTTTCCAGCAACGTTGTTGTGGCAGTTAAAGCGCTTTGAGATTGATTTTTCCCGGGGACGAGATAGTAGGTCGCGTAGCCCAGGGACGGGACGCTGGCTTCGAATATGACTTGCATGCGCGCGATGCTGCCGTCTGCATGTGTTGCTTGCACTTTGAGCTGCACCGGAATTTCTTGGCCCCCCGCATCAACGAGCCGCAAATCGCGAATGCCCTTTTCCTGAAGCGTCACCACCTGATCCACTACATCTTTTCGCGGCCAGGCGAGGCCGTTGAAAACGACAAGAGGAATGGCCTTGTCCTGACCACGTATTTGCGCCACCAGTCCATCAAGAGTATTGGCAAGCACCTCATCGGCAAGGCGGTAGGTGTCCCGCGCCCGAGCAAGCTTGACGGCGTCGCTGATGATGCCGTTCGTGCCGCCCCAATTATGCTCGTGCACCCACAGCTTTCCCTGCCAGACGTTATTGATGGCCATCTGCGGATAATCATAACCGGGGATGAGCAAATCGTTGACGGCGGAAAATTTTTCCGCTGCGGTCACCAAGTGCTCCGCATGGCGGGAGAGCATGAAAGCGTCGTTCTCCACCGATTGTGTGCCGTCCCACCAACAAGGAATCTCGCCGGTGATCGTGCGGATTTTGCCATTGCTGTCTTGAATCTCTTTTTCCACTTGGCCAAAATAATCGTTCAACGAGGCCAGCTTGACTTGCGGCGCGGTGTGCTTGGCGTTCCAGGTTTGGGCGTTGATGCCCACCATCTCATCGGGGATGGTGCAATCCCCACCGTCGGCCATTAAAATGACCGGCGGGAGATTCCATTCTTTCAAGTGGCCGATTTCTTTCTGTACAAAATTTTTAAAGCTCTCTTCAGCGATCGGATAATTTTGGGTGCGGAATCGGTCACCAGCCGAGTAACCTTGTGGACAATGCGTAACCATGATGTCCGAGCCATCGGGAGCTTGCCAGCGGAAAATGGCGGGACCGGCGTAGCCGGAGACGTTGAGAAGATTTTCAGGTCTGATCAACACCTTCCAAATGACAAAATTCTTGATGCCCGATTTAGCCAAAATTTGCGGCATTTGTAAAGTGTGACCCGGCTCGTCAACGTTCCAGGCAAATTCGGTGTTCAAGCCAAAAGTCTGCTGAAGCCAGCGTTTGCCAAAATAGATGTTTCTGACTAAACCTTCAGCTCCCAATAACACTTCGCTAGGCCCCATGTAGAATCCACCGCATTCTAAAATATTTTTATGCAACAGGTCCTTGACCTTTTCCTTTTGCTGAGGATAACGCCGTAGAAATTCCTGAAAAACGAAAACGTCTTCCTCGGAAAATTTGAAATCGGGCAGATTCTCTAAAATATTGATTGACTGGGCAATGGCTTGAACATTGAGGTTGGTGCACACCTCCGGTGTATCCGGCCAGGAGAGATCAGCGTGCGAATGGGGAACGATCAAAACCTGCAGATTCGAATACGGACTGCTCTTCATCAATTCTTGCAGCCTTTTTTCTGCTGCTTCAAGAGATCGGACGAAGCGAGGGGTATTCCCGGAGCTCATCCCTTTAAGATCAAGGAGGTTGGTGACATTCAAGATCTCGGCGTTTGATTTGGTTGCAGGATCGCCAAAAAGCGCATCGGCGATTTGCAGGTCGGAAAGGAAGCTTCGTGTTCGCTCAACTACCGAAATATCACCCTCGAACTCTAATCTCGGATTCTTTAGCCAGGTGCAATTGGCCAGATTGTAAGCCTTGATCGCAACGGAGAATTCCTCACCGGCCCTGGCGTTTTCCAACAGCGTGATTCTTTGGCTCGCATCCTGGTTCCGCTTGCCGGCGGATTTGTAATTTCTAACCCATTTGCCGTTGACAAAGATATCGGCACTCGGCCAGAGGTCTACAACCAGACTCACTTGCTTGCCTTGCACCTTGCTGCCATAGAGAACCTGGGGCAGGACGATTCGGTTCCTGTACCAGCAAAGCGAGTCTTTGCGAGTGAACAAAGAACGCCATTTATCGTCGTCATCGGGGACCATTGGCCAAGCAGAATCATCCAATTGGGGATTCGCTCCACCTGCAATGTCCTGGATGTGATACTTCCAACCGGCAACCTTTTCGTTGCTGAGGTCTTGCACTTGTTTGACAAATTCGCTGACTGCACTTTGAGCAAAAGCCGATTGGACCGAAACCATTGCCATAAACGTCAACCACAAAAAACGCGTTGATAGCGGAAACAAGGTAGTCTTTGTCGTTTTCATGCAATCCTCCGAATAATGGTTCTTTGCCAAATGGAACACGGATGATGCTGATGACACTGATTTTCACGGATGAAGCCGCGCCTCTAAAATCGGCAATAGCAGTCATCAAAATCCGTGCTTATCCGTGTTATCCGCGTCATCCGTTCTATCTTTTGAAATGAATTCTAATGCTAATTTCCTGACGCAATTATTAAATTCCCATAGCCAATGAACGCCATCGCCAGCATCATTATCGCCAAACCGATGAGCATGGTGCGAATGGCTTTGGCGCCGGAGTTCTTCCATTCGCCGGTAGCGAATCCGCCGCCATTGGAGCTGATGACGATCATGCCGATGTTCAGCGCCCAACCAATGGACGGCCCAAGCTTACCCAGCATGTTCTCTGCGGTGGACATCCCCCACAGCGCAACGCTGCCGGAATACATGACGCCGATGAGGAGCAACACCAGCCAGTAGAGGCCGGTTTTCGGCACTTGATATCGCTTCCAAGTTTGGTTTTTTGACAGGAGATAGATGCAGTAGATGATATTGGGTATGGCTCCGCCCAGCAAGACCAAAGCTAGAATAGCATTGACCGCTTGATGCGGGGCTGCTCCTCCGACCTGGACGGCGGCGGCGGAGATTTCTTTGGCCCAGCTCATGTTCATACCCAACGACAGCAATCCCGAGAGCGCACCGCCGATAATCGCCAAGAGCATGCCGACAAGCGTCGAGCGTTTGACTTTGTCGCCGATCCCCGACACGTTCTGATCACCCAGGGTCTGGGAGCGGAGCTTGCCGGCTCTGATGCTGGAAACCAAGGCGACCAGCATTAAAAGGACGCCGGCCACAATCCATTTTCCGCCTGCATTTTCCAAGGTTTCCGGATTGAAAATGGCGATGGGCAACAGCACGCCGACGATGCACATGGTTCCCACCAACAGCGCAAAAGCCAGTGCCGTTCCCAAATAGGTCAGCGAAATGCCGAACAACAAGGAGCCGGTATAAACGGACACTCCCCATAGCACGGCGATGATCAGACTGCCGGACGAGACTTGACTGAACGCTCGGAAGAGGGCAGGCACCGTTGTGATGGCGATTAGCCACGGAAACAAGCCCAGCGACAGAATGCTGTAGGGGAACCAGTTGTTTTCCCAGCTCCACTTGCGCGTGAGCTTCATAGGCAAAGCAAAGGAGCCGTTAATGGCTCCGCCGAGTATGGCGAGAAAAGCGCCCAGGGTAATTCCAGTCATGTACATCCTCTCCTCGTTAGGTCGTCATTCTGCAAAGCAAGACCCTTTAGCAAGACCTCAATTTTTCGCTGTGAATATATAAACACTTCTCATCTTACGCAACCGCTTTTCTCGGTGTTGTTATGGAAATCATGGATAACCAAAAATCCGCTCCTGAATCGGAAGCATGATTGTCGACCGAGGACGCCGTAGGTAGCGATTTGAAATTATCTGGAAAATGTCTTGACAATATTGCAAAAGTTGCTATTTTTAGGGCACATTTCTCACAGCATTGATTCACGACCCTGATACCTAATGCTTTGAGGTACACGTCATGGATTCGCATTGGCCTAAGAGGCATGCTCATTGGGGACATCTCTTGCAGGGTCAAACGATCGAGGTCAGTTCGCAGTAGGGCGGGAGGGTTCATTCCGCAATTTGAAAGGAGGAGGTATCATGAATCTCACGAATGTCTTGCGTGGCTTCATCGTCTATTTCGTGCTCGTCTTCGTCGTCAGTGCAGTTGTCAGCTATTTGTACGGCCTTGTTGCGCACGGTCATGGCGTCATCGATTGGGAATCCTCTTTTCGATTTGCGTTCATCTTTGCAATCGCCTTGCCCATCGTAGGCGAATTCGAGCGCAGGAAGAAATAGCGCATTCTCAAGCACCTTTGTGCGAATCGTCATCTCATTTTTTTCGCCTTACGCACGGCGCGTGTGCACCTCTTGCAGGTGAGCAGCACGATGATGGCACGCTGACAGTAATATCTCCCGCTCGAATTTGGCTTTTAACGTGCGCGATACCCCACAGCAGGTATACAAAAACGGCTCTTTCCCTTCAAGAAATCGTTTCGACGCAGACCTACCCTTTTTATGAAGAGTGCAACATTGGTGATGTTCCCGCATCCTCATCTTTCCCTTCACTTGGAATGCAATTGGCCATTCTCATTTGCTCTTGTCTATTTTTTTCATCAAATGATCCCATCGAACTATCCGCGGAGGTCTCAAATATGCTTGAAAGGTTAACGCTAGAGGTTTATCGAATTTTCAGTTGTGCGGCGCTGTTCGTTGTACCGCTGGCCATCCTTTGGAACTGCGCTCCTTCTACAAAGCCGCCGGAAGATCCGTACAAGGGATTTCGCATGGGTGTGCAAAGCTATTCTTTGCGAGCTTTCACCGTCCAGGAAGCCATAGCGGATGTGAAGAAGCTCGGCTTGCATTTCATCGAGATTTTCCCTGGGCACTTTCCCATTACCAGCTCCGCTGAAGAGCGAGAAGCGCTGAAGCAGATGCTTTCCATTAACCAAGTCAGTTTTGTAGCCTACGGAGTTTGTGATTTCAAAGGGGATTCGGTTTTAGCACGCCAGTATTTCGACTTTGCCAAGGATATGGGAATTGAAGTGCTCGCCGTGAATCCAACGACCGAAGAATTGAGTTTTCTCGAACGCTTGGTGCAGGAATACGACATCAAGGTGGCGATTCATAACCATGGTCCAAAAGCCCGCTACGATAAATTGCAGGACGTGCTGACAACCGTTGCCGGACGTGATCCGCGCATTGGCGCATGCATCGACACCGGACACTTTATGCGCTCTGATGAAGATCCGATCAACTGCGCCAAAGCTCTTGGGGCCAGAACACACCTCGTTCATTTAAAGGACATCAAAACAACGGACGGGAAGAAGATCTTTACCATCCAAGGTGAGGGCGACATGGACATGAAGGCGTTTTTTGCGACTCTGAAATCGCTTAAATATGCCGGACCGCTTTCTTTGGAATACGAGGAAAATAAGGAAAATCCCATGCCGGACATGGAAGTGTGCATGGCAAACGTTCGTAAAGCTGTGGCGAAAATTTAGCATAATTGCGCAAGACCTCACTCATCGGTGGGCGCAATCTCCTTCCCTCGGTTCGGGAACGAGATTGCCTTTCACTTACCCGCAAGTGAGGTACTACATAATTGCATCGAAAGTTCTTGCTGTAAAGATTCTTTAATTTTCGTCAACCACTAACACCCTAAAAAGGGAGGAATACCAATGAAAAAGATGACGGCAGTTGTAGCACTGATGGCTGTGTTTTCTCTGGCCATTTGCTTTATCATCCTGGGGGCCATTTCGGTGGAGCTGATGAAAGCCCTGCAAATTGATGAAGGCCAATTTGGGTCTTTGGCAATGGGGCTCTTCTTAACTAGTTGCATCGTGCAGTTCATCATCGGCCCATTAGTCGATAAATTCGGATACAAGCCGGTGGCTATTGTCGGGTTTATTGTCACCAGTGCCAGCATGTTCCTATTAGCCTTTGCCGCAAGCTTTTCGCTGGCCATGCTCGCCTGTATCCTTCTAGGAATTGGTGCCATGAGCCTGAACACGGTGGGCAATACACTCATTCCAGTGGTGCTTTTTGAAGGCAAAGATCCAGCGCGCGCTAGTAACTTGGGCAATGCATTTTTTGGCTTGGGGTATGTTCTTACTCCATTACTTTTTGTTTTCTTTCTCAAATCCCTCAGCTTGAGCTATAGCGCCTCCGTGTCCATTATTGGCGCACTTGTTTTGGTGTTTCTTCTCTTTGCTCTAACTACCAGCTTTCCCCAAGTGTCTACAGGATACAAGTTTTCCATGGCGATCAAGCTGTTGGGCAAAGCTGCGGTATTGATTGCCGCTTTGGCTTTGTTTTGCTACATCTCATTAGAAATTACCATGGCAACTTGGATCAAACCTCTTATGACCGAGCTTTTGGGTGGCAGCGAAAGCGTTAATGCCGTTGCTAATGCAGGCTTAGTGCTAAGCTTTTTCGGCGTTGCAATGATGATTGGCCGGTTCTTAGCTTCAGCTATGAAGAATTTGACCGCCATGGGCGCCAAAGTCATTACCTTCATGTCACTCATCTCCGTCATCGCCATTGTAGGGATGATTATCACCAAGAGCCCTGTTTTGGCCATCATTGCCATTCTGCTCACAGGTCTGGCTTTTGCACCTATTTTCCCAACCATCGTAGGTGTCACTTTCGCCAAATTCGAATCCAGTCTCTATGGCAGCATCTTCGGCATTATTTTCGCAGTCGGTTTATTGGGCGGCACCTTTGTGCCCAAGTTCATCGGCAATTTGAGCGTGGGAGGTACAGTGCAGGGGAGCTTACCCATAGCTGTGGTTATGGCCGGGATTCTGTTCCTCATTTCGCTATTCATTGGCAAAGTAGGTAAGCCAGCTAAGACAGACTAATAATTGGAAACAAACCTGTGAGGTTTTGAAAATCTTACAGGTTTATTACACTTGCCACACTGAATATTCAAGGGAGTCGCTATGGGAGTGAAGGTTCGGCTTGGTTTGATGATGTTTCTGCAATATGCTATTTGGGGGGCTTGGTTTCCGGCCCTGTCGGCCTACTTACAAAACACGCTCGGCTTTAACGGCACTCAAGTCGGCGTCATTTACAGCTTGCTGCCGCTGGCTACGATCATCTCGCCTTTCATCGGCGGTCAGCTTGCGGATCGATACTTTGCTTCGCAGAAGGTGATTGGCATTCTTCACCTGCTGGGAGGAGTTTTTATGTTGGTACTTGCCAGCATCACCAATTACTCCACCATGATGTGGATGATGTTCGTTTATTCGCTGGTGTATGCGCCGACTTTGGCATTGACCAATTCTTTGGCCTTTCACCACCTGTCCAGCACGGAAAAAGAATTCGGCCTGATCCGCGCCGGCGGCACCATCGGTTGGATTGCCATTGGCTTGCTGCTTTCCGGCTGGCGAATATTCGCCACTTCCAGTCCAGCATTTGGAATTCAAGGCGACACTCTTTTCCTCGCAGGTGTTGTTTCCATCCTAACAGGATTGTTCTCGTTCTCCTTGCCGCATACGCCGCCCAAGAAAGAGGCTTCCAATCCTTTTGCTTTTATCGAAGCGATCAAAATGCTCAAGGACAAGAATTTCGCCATTTTCATGATCATTGCCTTTGTCGTTTCCACCGAGCTCATGTTTTATTATGTGCTCACCGCGCCTTTTCTGCTTTCGCCAAAGATCGGCGCCTCCAGCCAAAACGTGGCCGGGGTGATGGTCATTGCACAAACGGCGGAGATTTTGGTGATGGCGGTGCTGCTGCCCTATTTCTTACCCAAATACGGCATGCGCAAAACCATGACCATTGGCATCCTTGCCTGGCCGATTCGCTATATCATTTTTGCCATCGGCTCGCCGGCCTGGCTGGTCATTTCGGCACTGGCTTTACACGGCTTCTGCTATGTTTTCTTTTTCACCGCTTCCCAAATCTATGTGGACACCGTAGCGCCGCGAGACATCCGGGCTTCCGCTCAGAGCCTGATTGCTTTGGTGACCTATGGCATGGGAATGTACCTCGGCAGCATCTTTGCTGGCTGGATTCAAAATCTATTCTCGGAATTCGGAGAAAAGGGCAATATCATCAGCACCAACTGGACCGTAGTCTTTTTGGTTCCCTGCGCATTGACGATTCTATGCGCCGTGGCTTTTGTAGTTTTCTTCAAAGAAAAGCTGAGCTTTGCCGCTCAGGAAAATCATTAAGCGGTCTATCATCGCTAAGGAGGTTTTATGGAAAATGAAAAAGATATCACTCGCAGACATTTTATCAAAAACGCAGCGGTTGCCACGGCAGCAACTGGTGCGGTGTTTGGCGCGCCTGCGATTCTGCAAGCCAAGAATCCGCTGGATAAGATTGGCGTTGGCGTAATCGGCGTCGGAGGCCGCGGATTGAGCTTACTCAACGAAGCTAAAAAGATCCCTCGCGTAGAAATTCGCGCCGTCAATGAGATCTGGGATTTCCGGATGAATCGTGCCAAGGAAAACTCGGACAATCCCAAGGTAGCGCTCTATACTCACTATCAAGAGCTTCTGAATGACAAGAACATTGATGCGGTGATCATTGCCACACCGGATCATTTGCACGTTCCGGTCGCATTGGCAGCCGCGGATGCCGGAAAACACATTTATTGCGAAAAGGGACTGACCACCACGCTGGCGCAGGCCAAGGCTCTGCGGGACAAAATGAAAAAAACCAATCTGGTTTTCCAATTGGGCCACAACGGCCGCAGCGGTTCCTCGACTCTGCGCGCCAAAGAAATTTACGAATCCGGCGCTCTCGGCAAAGTAACCTTTGTCCGCGTCCATCACTTCCGCAACGGCACCGAAGGAGAATGGCGCTGGCACTTGGACAAGGACGGCAACACGCCGGTCGATTGCACGCCGCAGCACGTCGATTGGAAGCAGTTCATCGCCAACGCGCCTGACCATCCGTTCAACGCCCGTCGCTATCTGCATTGGCGCTGCTACTGGGATTATGGAACCGGTATCGCAGGAGATTTGCTCTCGCACGGCATGGACGAGGTCAATTGGGTGATGAGCCTCGGCATTCCCCATAGCTGCGTGACCACCGGCGGCATCTATTATTGGGATGATGATCGCGATGTTCCGGATCATTGGAACGCTGTCTATGATTGGCCCGAGCGCCAAGTGTGCGTGACGTATAACTGCGAATTCAACAACGCCCATTTCGGTGGCGGTGCGCAGTATTGCGGCAAGGATGGAACCTTGGATCATGTACACGGCTTGAAGGTTTATGCGGAAGATGTTTCCGATCGTTACAAGGACTTCTATGCCAAGCTGCGCGATAAATGGGGCCTCAAAGCCGATGAATCCTTTGGCGATAAAGAAATTCCGCCTGTTTATGAGGAGAGCGACGATGAGGACTATCTCGCAGTTTCCGGCCACATGCAAAACTTTATCGATGGCATCCGTTTCGGCACGCCAACGCGGTGCAATATCGATGCGGCCTTTGAGGAAGCGGTCACCATCATCATGTCTGTTGAGGCTTACAAACGGGAGAAGAAAGTGATCTGGGATCCGGTGAAGGAAGAGATCGTTTGAATCGGTTTAACATGGCTTAGCGCGACAATTTGCCGCGACCAAAGCTAACCCTGTCAAGAGTCAAATGCGAGTAAGGCATGTCATTCCGGAGGACTCTTTAGAATAGCAGACGGACCTTGACAGGCAGATCGGATACTCTACTTGAAAAGATGCTCCCAGCATGACATTCATTTTTTAGCGGGCTGTCTTTCAGGAGTAACCTTCTCAACGCCCTGGTCGGAGCCAAAACCAAGGATGTCATTCAGAATCCTTTCATGACTGCAAATTATCTTCAAATTGGAGACTCGTGCTGGTCTTACAAAGATTCTTCCAGAATGACATCCTTTTTTTCGCATTGTGTACTGAATCGAAAGAGGTATATTAGCCGCCAATTGTCACTGATAAACGCTAACGTGAAATTAGCGTACGTTCGCGCGACTTTGTGATTGAAAAAACTCGCCATCATGACGGTTCTTACAAATACTATAGAAGCCGGTGTGCAGACTACGCACCGGCTTTTTCATTAATCCGCCAAGGTGGATTCAGTGCATCTTTCGCGCTCATGGCACGTCTCTCCGGAAGCTCGCAGCTTCCGCGAGATGGATTCATGGTCTTGCGCCAAATAGTTTTGCCACCAGGCAAGGCACTTCCAGCAAGAAAATCGGATTGTATCTCCTGCATCTTTTGGTTATCTTTCCGCCCATAGAAACCGCCTTTGAAGTCAGGCCATGAAAGACTATGTCCGACCACATGGAATTAGAAAATAAGCCCATCATCCTCAGTAATCGGCTCACTTTGCCGGCGTTACGCGAGGGAATCGTTCGCCGGCAACGATTGCTGGACAAGGTGAATGGGGCTCCACGCAAGCTAATTTTGGTCGCCGCCCCAGCCGGATTCGGCAAGTCGACGCTGGTTGTTGACTGGCTGCGAGATTGTGATCATAAACATGCATGGCTTTCTCTCGATGAACGAGACAACGATCCCGCGCTGTTTTTGCGCTATTTGGTTTCCGCTTTTCAGAGTCTTGAAAGCTCGCTCGGCAAAAAGATCATTCCCTTACTCTCGGCAACCACGCAGCCACCCTGGGAGCCGCTTCTTTCGCTGTTGCTTAATGACCTCAATACATTTCGTCAGGATGTCTATGTCGTTTTGGATGATTTTCATTTCATAGAGGACCAGCAAATTCACTCTGCCGTGGCGTTCTTGCTGGATCATCTTCCTTCACACGTTCATTTGATTATTGCAACTCGGGTCGATCCTTCGCTGCCATTGGCGCGCATGCGCGTGCGCAACGAATTGATCGAGATACGCGAGAGGGACCTGCGTTTCACAAAAGAGGAAGCCGAGAGCTTTTTCCGGCAGACGATGCACGTCGATTTGTCCGCCGACAACATCGATGTGCTGGAGACGCGCACCGAAGGC
>Ga0172369_10009006_pt1 | contig 11182 bp, 9 predicted proteins | sample LakKiv25m_FD_114539 | JGI IMG/M metagenome (GOLD analysis project Ga0172369, IMG submission 114539) | Freshwater microbial communities from Kabuno Bay, South-Kivu, Congo - kab_022012_11.25m | ecosystem: Environmental > Aquatic > Freshwater > Lake | place: Democratic Republic of the Congo... | reverse complement strand
TAATTTCATTCTTATTCTTAAGTTTTACAAAAAGAGAAATATCATTTGCCATCCAAAGATTTCCGGATTTATCAATCAGCAATTTTGAAATATCTTTTTTATCTATTAAACGTTTTGCAGTTGATTCATTAAACAGAAAAATTCCTTTCCCGTTTGTAAAAAGAAACGTGGAATCATCATAATTGATAAGGCATGTAATCGAGTTTCCTTCTACTGTGGGAGCCGAAAAAACTTTAGTATAACTATTGTGTTCAAACTTTATAATTCCGTCTCCCAACGTAGCCAGATATATCGTTCCCGGATATTTTTTACTCTCTACAATTGAAGTAATATACTCGCCTCTCGATTCCTCACTAAAAGGAAAATTAACAAATTCGGTTCCATTGAATTTGCTTATTCCTTCCGGCGTTACCATCCACAAATATCCTTTGGCATCCTGATACAAATCGCTAACATTGTTTGACATCAAGCCTTTTGAGGCATCATAATTCTTAACAGGAAAAACCTGCGATTGAATTACCGTTGGAACAATGCTTAAGCAAACAAGTGAAAGAAAAAGTAAACTGCGCACTAAAATAATTGCCTCTTCATAAAAGTTTGAATTCATTTTCGGTGGGTCAAAATAACAAAGTAAATGAAATATTTGTGTGGGGAGGAAATCTATTTTACAGCTGATTAATTCTTTCTGTAGTGTGAACCCTCTGTTCGTTCACACCATTTTTTTCCCACTACCAATTCTACAAATCCAGTAACCGCCTGTGGTAATTTATTTGTCCAAGGTGATAAGCAAGATGCGTGGTTAGATGAATTAATAAATATTCCGTAGAAGTTTTTTTATCGAAAATATTAACCGGGAAATCGTTTTTCAATTCTTCCTCCGTTAAGCCGCTCAAAGCAGTATTAACAACAGCAATTGTCTCTTCAATTTTCTTTATCAATTCTGTTTTAGGAATATCCTTGAGTGAAAATTCAAGTTCGCGCTGTCTGATGTAATTTGTTTTGCCAAGCGCCGCGCCAATAAAGGTGTTGAGATTTCCGATTAAGTGAAGGCAAAGATTGCCGGCAGAATTCGCGATGCTTTTCTCAACCTTCCACATTCTGCTTTCATCTTTGTATGATTCAATTTCAGATTTTAATTTATTTAGGTCTCTGTTAAAGAGAACTTTTAATGTTTCGATGAGCATGTAGTTTGTTCATTCTCTATATTTTTTTTACAATTATCGCGGATGCTTCTCCGCCTCCGATGCAAAGCGAAGCTAAGCCGTATTCGGAATTTCTTTTTTTCATTTCATAAAGAAGCGTCGTTAAAATTCTTGCGCCGCTTGCACCGATTGGATGCCCGATTGCAATTGCACCTCCATTAACATTGATTTTTTCTTCGGGAAGCTCGAGAATTTTATTTACCGCCAACGAAACAACTGCGAAGGCTTCATTTATTTCGAAAAGATCAATTTGGTCTTTTGTCAATTTTGCTTTTGCCAAAACTTTTTGAATAGCATCTGCGGGCGCAGTGGTAAATTCCATTGGAGCTTTGGCGGCAGAACTTTGTGCAACAATTTCAACCATCGGCGTAAAGCCAAGTTCTTTTGCTTTTTCATCAGACATAATCAACAGCGCGGAGGCTCCATCATTTAAGCTTGAAGCGTTTGCCGCAGTAACCACGCCGTTTTTATCAAACACCGGTTTTAGTGAAGATATTTTATCAAAGTTAACCTTCCCCGGTTCTTCATCTACGTTGAAAATTGTTTCTCCGGTTTTTGTTTTGATACTAACATCGGCAATTTCATCTTTAAATTTTCCGGCTTCAATTGCGGCTAAAGATTTTTTATAAGATTGAATTGCAAACGCATCAAGTTCTTCGCGCGTAAAATGAAAATCTTTTGCGCATGATTCGGCGCAATTTCCCATGTGAATATTATTATAAACATCCGTCAAACCATCCACCAAAATAGAATCATAGATAGTTGAATTACCTAATCGATAACCACCTCTACCCTGTTTTAAAAGATACGGAGCGTTCGTCATGCTTTCCTGTCCGCCGGCAATAATAATATCGGCATCACCGCAAGCAATAGCTTGTTGTGCAAGCATAACGGCTTTCAATCCGCTGCCGCACATTTTGTTGATGGTTAGACATTCTGTTTTTTCTGACAGTCCGGCATAAATTGCAGCTTGACGCGCGGGCGCTTGTCCTAAACCGGCAGTCAAAACATTTCCCATAATTACTTCGTCAACAAAATTTTTATCAAGTCCCGATTCAGCTAACAAAGCTTTAATAACAATGCTGCCAAGTTGCGGCGCAGTGAATCCATTTAAACTTCCGTTGAATGATCCGACGGCAGTTCTTTTAGCATGTGTGATAACAACTTTTTTCATGTAAACTCTCTTTTCTGGAAGACAAAACAATGTTTCGTTTTATTTGAAATATTTCTAATGATGAAAACTTAGACAACCGTAATTTCAAAGTCAAGAATTATTTTAAGTGAAGGAAAAGGCTGAGGAGTGAATTATGGAATTTTTATTTCAATTGCTTTGCGGACAAATCCATCGGCGAGCGTCAATCTTTTTCCGGCTTCATCAACTGAAACATTCGCTTTGATCATAACCAATGCGGTCTTAACGTGCCAGTCGGCTTTTACAAGAAATGATGTTGCTGCTTCGTAATCAACACCGGTAATCGTCATTACAATTCGCTTTGCGCGTTCAACTAATTTTTTGTTTGTCATCTGCAAGTCTATCATCATATTCTCATAGACTTTTCCCAGCCGTATCATTGAAGCCGTGGTAAGCATATTTAAAACTAATTTTTGTGCGGTTCCGCTTTTCATTCTTGTTGAACCCATTACAACTTCGGGTCCAACATAAGGACAAATGGCAACGTCAACTTCTTTAATGTCGAATTTATTTCTTGGATTACAGGTAACAAAAAGCGTTGCCGCTCCAAGTTCTTTCGCCTTTTTTACGGCTCCAACAACATACGGCGTCCGTTTGCTTGCCGCAATTCCGCAAACAACATCGTTTGAGGCAACCAATGCTTTCAAAACATCAGCAGCGCCATTTTCTTCATGATCTTCGGCGCCTTCTTGAGAAACAAACATCGCTTCTTTTCCACCGGCGATAAAACCTTGCACTAATTCAGGAGGAGTACCGTAAGTTGGCGGACATTCAGAGGCATCAACAACTCCAAGCCGTCCGCTTGTTCCGGCTCCAAAGTAGAGCAGTCTTCCGCCATTTTTAAATGCTTTCACAATTAGTTCAACGGCGGCTTCAATATAGGGAAGCTCTTGTTCAACAGCTAAAGGAACTAACTTGTCTTCTTCATTTATTATTCTTAAAATTTCAGAAGTTGAACAGGCATCAATTTCCATCGAGTGAGGATTGCGTTGTTCGGTTGCCAAACTTGCAATTTCCTTAAAAAGATTTTGTGTATCGCCGGAGGCTGGCTTCATTTTTCAATTTCCAAATGGACGAGCTTTTTCTCTTTTACATTTCTGAGATTTGTCGGTTTATAATGAAGATCATAAATCGTAGATTTTTTTATGCGGGGTTTGTACTTTGTTTCGGCTTTTTGAAATTCCTCGGTAAGATCGCCTCCTTTTAGAATAAGTAAATGTCCTTTATCTTTTAATAAAGGAAGCGCGTAGCGCAGCAAAATGATAAGAGAATCGGTTGCCCGGCTTACTACCAAATCAAAACTATTTTTGTACTTTACAATAAATTCAGGGTCTTCCACGCGGCTGTTTTCAGCTTTAATATTATTGAGCATGAGCTTGTCGATAAATTCTTCAACCGCAGCAATTTTTTTGCCGGTGGAGTCGATCAAAAGACCTTGCAAATCGGGACGCATAATTGCGAGAGGAATTCCGGGAAAACCACCACCGGTTCCAATGTCGATAAACCGGGAACATTTTTCGGGAATATATTTTGAGATATACGAAGAAATGAAAATATGATTTTCAACAACCGAATCAACATCTTTTCGTGAAATGAGATTAACAACTTCATTTTTTTCAACAACTAATTTTGCAAAGTATGCTAATCGTTCCATTTGGGCGGAATCAGGATTGTAGCCGTTCTCCCAATAAAAAGACGTAATTTGTTGTAAATATTTTTCTCGAGTATTACCTGTCGACATACCGGATCCAAAATGTTTGAAATTATTTGCGCAAATATACCAATAAAATTGAAATATCTGAAGCTGTAACCCCCGAGATTCTTGATGCTTGTCCAATTGATCGCGGCTTAACTTTTATCAATTTTTCTCTTCCTTCAGTTGATAAACTATTTAAACTTAAATAATTGAAGTTCAAAGGAATTCCGAGTTCTTCAAATTTTTCAACTTTTTTTACTACGTCCTCCTGCCTTTTAATATATCCCTCATATTTTAATTCAATCTCAAGCTGCTCAATTAAATCGTCATAGTTCTTAATTTCAGATAAAGCCTGGTCGTTTTCTGATTTCAAATTAAGTATTTCTTTTAATTTCAACTCCGGTCGTTTTACCAGTTTGGAAATGAAATCGGATGAATCAGATTCGCTTTCACCAATTTTCGTCAATAAAATGTTTATTTCTTTAGAAGGAATTTTGATTGATTCAAGCAGTTCTCTTCCGCTTAAAAGCTTTTCATTCTTTTCTTTTATCTTCTCCATCAAATCATTTGAAATAAGGTTGTATTTGTTGCCGTAGATTGATAGTCTTCGGTCAGCGTTATCCTGTCTCAAGAGCAGCCGATGTTCAGCTCTTGAAGTGAACATCCGGTAAGGCTCTTCAGTTGATTTATTTACCAGATCGTCAATTAAAACTCCGATATAGGCTTCGCTTCTTTTTAAAACAAGTTCATCCATGTTCAATATTTTTGCAGAGGCGTTTATGCCGGCAACAAGTCCCTGCGCTGCCGCCTCTTCGTATCCGGAAGTTCCGTTAATTTGCCCGGCAAAATATAATCCTTCAATTAATTTTGTTTCAAGTGTTAAATCTACTTGATGCGGTGGGAAAAAATCATACTCCACGGCATAACCGGGGCGAATCATCTCAACTTCTTCTAATCCCTTTATCCTTTGAAGCGCCTCTAACTGCACTTCTGAGGGCAAAGAAGTTGAAAAACCATTTAAATAAATAAGGTCGGAATCCAATCCTTCCGGCTCAAGAAATAAATGATGTCTTTCTTTATCTTTAAATCTAACTATTTTGTCTTCAATTGAAGGACAATACCGAGGACCAACTCCACGAATTAAGCCGGTAAACATTGGCGATTCGTTGAATCCCTTTTCCAGAATTTTGTGCACACCAACATCTGTATAGGTGATATGACAGCTTACTTGCGGTAGAAATGGAAATTTGGAAATGTCTGTTTGAAAAGAAAATGGCTGCGGTTTTTCATCTCCCGGCTGCTCATCCACTATGTTCCAATTAATGGAGTTTTTATTTAACCTTGGAGGTGTTCCGGTTTTCAAACGCCCGGATTCAAAACCAAGTTCTGCCAAACATTCTGTTAATCCTGTCGCAGGCATTTCGCCAAATCTTCCCCCGGAAACAGCATGCAATCCGGTATGCATTAATCCATTTAAGAAAGTGCCTGAACAAATAACCACAGCTTTGCAGTTAATTTGTTGATTCTCTGAAGTAACAACACTTTTTATTTTTTTGTCTTCCGTAAGAATTTCGACGATCGAGCCTTCAATAATTTCAATATTTTTATAAGATTCTATTACTTTTATTGCAACTTCTGAATATAATTTTCTGTCATTTTGGCTTCGTGGCGACCAAACCGCTGGTCCTTTTGACTTATTTAACATTCTAAATTGAATTCCGCTCTGATCTGCGATCATTCCCATAACACCGCCGAGCGCATCAATCTCTCTCACCAAATGTCCCTTTGCCGTTCCACCAATTGCAGGGTTGCAGGACATTCTGCCGATGGCATTTTTTTCCATCGTAACCAAGGCTACTTGTAATCCCATCTTGGCGGATGCGCACGCTGCTTCAATTCCGGCATGACCTGCGCCGACAACAACAACATCAAAATTCAACGTCAACTATTTTCTTTTCCTTTCAGCACTTCAGTTATAATCAGGTTTCACGTGAAACGAAACTTTCTTTAATCAGAAGATATTCGATCATTTTTTCTTTAAGGATGGTATTACAATAAATTTTATCTGAATATCCCGAATCCACAAATCCACATTTTTTCAGCACCTTTTTTGAAGCTTCATTTGATTCAAATACAATTGCTTTGATTAATTTAATGTCTAAATCATAAAAACAAAATTGCGATAATTTTTTTATCGCCTTTGTTATGATTCCTTTATTCTGGTGCTTTTTACCCAACCAATAACCTAATTCGCAAGTTCCATTTAAGTAATCAATCTCTTTTACTCCTATCAATCCAAGCATTTCGTTGGTCGTCAAATCTGCAATGGCAAAGTGAAACTCCGATTTTTCGTTTTCTTTATGATTTGCAAATTCTATAAACGAAACGGCGTTTTCCAATAAATAAGGCGAAGGAACCGTTGCCAGGTATTTAACAATTTCAAAATCCTGCAAATACTCATAAATCAGTTGAGCATCAATTTCTATTAAACTTCTAATTTTATAAGGAGAAAAGGCTATTTCCATTTTGTTCCACGTGAAACCAATTACTTGCCGATGCAAAAACGGCTAAAAATGTTGTTTAAAATATCGTTGGACGTAACTTCTCCTATAATTTCTCCAAGACAATTTTCTGCGCTGCGCAAATCATCAGAAATATATTCTCCGCTTAATTTTTGCTTAATAGCATTTATTGCGTTTTGCAAATTCACTTTCGCTTTGGTCAGATTTTCGTAATGGCGGGAGTTTGAAACAATTGCAGAATGCTCTGAATAAGAACTTCCGCTAAATACTTTTTCTTTCAATTTTGAGAATAAATCGATTATACCCTTTCCGGTTAAAGCGGAAACAAAAACATCGCCTTCTTTTTCTATAATTACTTCAAGGTCAATCTTATTAATAACAGTAATAATTTTTTCTGCAGAAGTTACTTGAAGAAGTTCTTCATGCAATTCTTTTGAAATTTTTTGTTGAACATCGTTAATAAACAAAACAACGTCAGCGTTTTTAACCGCTTCCCTGCTGCGCGAAACGCCTTCTCTTTCAATCGCGTCGTTTGACGGACGAATTCCCGCAGTATCAAAAAAGCGGTACAAAATTCCATCAATCGCTACTTCTTCTCTAATAACATCACGAGTTGTTCCGGGAATTTCGCTCACAATTGCGCGCGATTCTTTCAAAATATAATTGAGTAACGATGACTTTCCGACATTTGGAATTCCCACCAACGCAACATTAACGCCGTCACGAATTACTTTGCCAAATGAATACGTAGCAAGCAATTTGTCGATTTCGGAAATAATGTCTTCAATCATGATGAGCAAGTTTTTATGATCAACAAACTCAACATCTTCTTCGGCAAAATCTAATTCAAGCTCAACAAGCGAAGAAGTATCGATCAACATTTTTCTTAGCTCGTGAATTTTTTTTGAAAGGATGCCGTCAAGCTGATTTCTTGCGCCTCTGAGTGATGCTTCTGTGCGCGCGTTGATAACTTCTACCACCGCTTCCGCCTGTGCAAGATCAATTTTTCCGTTTAAGAAAGCGCGTTTAGTAAATTCTCCCGGCTCTGCAATGCGGATGTTTTGTTTAAGCAGCAGCTCTATAATTTTTTTTGCAATTAGTTGATTGCCGTGCGTACTTATTTCAACACTATCTTCACCGGTGTATGAATGCGGCTTGCGAAAAACCGAAATCAAAACATCATCAATGAGATCTTTCTTTTCATCGCTTATTTTTCCATAATGAATTGTATGCGAAGCGGCTTCGGCAATTTTTATTTTTCCTGAAAAAACAGCATCAATCGCTTTAAAAGATTTTTCTCCGCTGATGCGAATTACCGAAATAGCTCCAACGCCGGCCGGTGTGGCTAAGGCAACAATAGTATCGTCCTGTGTTTGTAAAATCATGGTCTGCAAAAATACAGAAAGCAAAAAGGAGTAACAAAGCTAAAAACACTCATCGCTGAATTTGTTTTGACTTTTTACCCGCCGTAGCAAAAACCTTCTTGCCACAGAGGCACTGAGCCACAAAGGGGTTGCTAATTTTTCCCAATTGCTAACCAATAAACTTGTGTTCCTTCGTGTCTTGGTGACTTTGTGGCCGGATTGACTTTCTGCTTCGCCAAAACTGTCTTGCGCAAAAATATTTCTGGGTGTATGTTTGTACATCAAAAAGGAACTACAATGAAAAGAACACAAATTTATCTTGATGCTGAAATTCTATCAGTATTAAAAGTAGAAAGCAAGTTAAAGCGAACAAGAATTTCGAGTTTGATACGCGATGCTTTGAGAGAAAAATATTTCATCCAAGAAAAAAAAGCTTTAGTTATAGATAAAGTTGCCGGAATTTGGAAAGATAGAGATTTTGATGTTGATGAGTACATAAGAGAAAAACGCTCAAACAAAAGAAGAGAATCTTTTTATGAAAAATAGTGTTTTGCTCGATTCGGATGTAATTATCTGGTTTTTGAGGGGAAGACCCGACATAAAGGAAAAGTTGCAAAAGATATTTTTGGAAGAAACGCTCTATACAACTCCCGTTTCTGTTGCAGAAATCTTTGCCGGATTACGACCTCACGAAACAAAAATGATCAACGAATTCTTCAATCAATTAAATATTAGTACTATCACTTATGATATTGGTTGTTTAGCTGGAGAATACATAAATAAATACTCGAAAAGTCATAACGTAGAATTAGGAGACGCGTTAATAGCCGCTTCGGCAAAAATATTTAATTTAAAACTTTGGACTTTGAACACGAAACATTACCCGATGTTACAATCACGTGAGTTTATCTAATTGAGGATTTAAAACAATGGCATTTAACTTTAATAAATTTACCGTAAAGGCGCAGGAAGTAATTCAAAACGGAATTGAGATTGCGCAAAGTTTCAGCAATCAAATTCTTGAACCGGAACACGTCCTTGCCGCGTTAGTTGAAGAGAAAGGAAGTCTCGCCGATACCATCATCAATAAGTCTGGTGGAAATTCCGACAGAATAAAAATAAAAGTTAGCGAATTGCTCGAACGGCTTCCAAAAGTTTCCGGCGCTTCGGCGGGCATTGGCGATCATCAAATGTCAACTAATCTTGCAAAGCTTTTTGACCAATCAACTGAAGAAGCAAAAAACCTAAAAGATGAATTTATTTCTACCGAACATTTACTGCTTGCGCTCGCACAAGATTCCGGTAAAGCGGGACAGTTGCTTCGCGATAACGGAGTAACTGCCGATATTATTTTATTAGCGTTAAAAGATGTACGCGGAACTCAACGAGTAACCAACCAAAACGCGGAAGACACTTATCAATCACTTAAAAAATTTGGGAGAGATTTAAATGAACTTGCGCGCACCGGAAAACTTGATCCGGTTATTGGGCGCGATGAAGAAATACGGAGAGTACTGCAAGTGCTATCACGCCGGACAAAAAATAATCCCGTGTTAATTGGTGAACCTGGCGTTGGCAAAACAGCAATTGCAGAAGGAATCGCGCATAGAATTATTTCCGGCGACGTGCCCGAGAATTTAAAAACAAAAAAGATTGTCGGGCTGGATATGGGCGCGCTTGTTGCCGGTACACAATTCCGCGGACAATTTGAAGAGCGGATGAAAGCCGTTTTAAAAGAAGTGCAGGATGCGAACGGAGAAATTATTTTATTTATTGATGAACTCCATACGCTTGTCGGCGCCGGTTCCGTGCAAGGCTCAATGGATGCGGCAAATATCTTGAAACCCGCTCTGGCGCGCGGCGAACTCCACTGCGTTGGCGCTACTACGCTTGATGAATACAAAAAACATATTGAAAAAGATGCCGCGCTCGAAAGAAGATTTCAACCGGTGCTTGTTGATGAACCGAACGAAGAAGACGCTATTTCAATTTTGCGCGGATTAAAGGAGCGATACGAAGTTCATCACGGAGTAAGAATAACCGACGGTGCAATTGTGGCGGCGGTTCAACTTTCGGCGCGGTACATTTCGGACAGATTTCTTCCCGACAAAGCAATTGATCTTGTTGATGAGTCGGCTTCAAAACTTCGAATTGAAATTGATTCTATGCCGGAGGAACTTGATTCACTTGAAAGAAAAATTAAGCAGCTTGAAATTGAACGCGAAGCTTTGAAACGCGAAAAGGATGATGCTTCCGAAAAAAGATTGGAAGAACTTGAAATTGAATGTAGTGATCTCATTGAAGAAAAAAATCAACTAAAACTGCATTGGACTTTGGAGAAAGAGAAAATTCAATCCATCCGATCAATTAAAAGCCAAATTGAACATGCAAAAAGCGATGCTGATATTTATGAGCGCGAAGGCGATCTTGGCAAAGTTGCAGAAATCCGTTACGGAACAATTTCTTCTCTTGAAAAAAAATTAAAAGATGAAACGAATCTCCTTTCGCAAATTCAAAAAGATAAAAAAATGTTAAAGGAAGAAGTTGATGCCGAAGATATTGCCGAAGTTGTGGCAAAGTGGACGGGCATTCCTTTAAATAAAATGTTGGAAAGCGAGCGAAGCAAACTTATCCGGTTGGAAGATGAACTGCACAAAAGAATTGTAGGACAGGAAGATGCCGTAATGGCGGTGGCAAACGCAATCCGCCGTTCACGCGCGGGGCTGCAGGACGCAAACCGCCCAATCGGTTCATTCATTTTTATGGGAACAACAGGTGTTGGTAAAACGGAACTTGCGCGTGCGCTTGCGGAATATCTTTTTGATGATGAACACGCGATGATACGAATTGACATGAGCGAGTATATGGAAAAGTTTTCCGTCTCGCGTTTAATCGGCGCGCCTCCGGGATACGTCGGTTATGAAGAAGGGGGACAATTAACCGAAGCGGTGCGGCGTAAACCTTATTCGGTTGTGCTGTTAGATGAAATTGAAAAAGCACATTCCGATGTTTTTAATATTTTGCTTCAAGTTTTGGATGAAGGAAGATTAACCGACAATCAAGGCAGAACGGTGAATTTTAAAAACACGATTGTGATTATGACATCCAACCTCGGCTCGCATATTATTCACGAACATCTTGAAAGAATAAACGAAGAGAACATGCAGCAGATAATGGGAAATCTCCGAATTCTACTAAGCGATTTG
>Ga0172369_10009002_pt1 | contig 11187 bp, 10 predicted proteins | sample LakKiv25m_FD_114539 | JGI IMG/M metagenome (GOLD analysis project Ga0172369, IMG submission 114539) | Freshwater microbial communities from Kabuno Bay, South-Kivu, Congo - kab_022012_11.25m | ecosystem: Environmental > Aquatic > Freshwater > Lake | place: Democratic Republic of the Congo... | reverse complement strand
CTGTATCAAGGAGAAGACCGGTGTGTCAAGATACCAGCATGTGACGCTCGAATGCAGCCAGAGGACGACTTGCGAAACAGTAGTGTTCTGCTAAGTCGAGATGTCGCGAGGGGGAGGCTTTTGGGACCCACCGGAATACGGTGGACCGGTTGGCGCGACTCTATTGTGAACTCGGCACGGTAACCTTCGACCATGTTGATGGTCGACTGCTGTCCCATCAGTATCATGCGCGCCGCGCGGCATTGTGCGCGGAGATTCGGCGCCAGCTGGTGGGCTTGGGCACGCTGAAGGGTACGGAGCGACGATGACGGATGATCTCGGCCTCGGCATCATGGTAAGTATGAAGGACGGCTTCACCCAGAACGCGGGACGGGTGGAGGCGTCCATGCGCTCGCTGGATGAGACCGTCGCGGGAGCGAGCGAACGGATGACCCGCAATATGGAGCTCATCCAGCAGGGCGCGATGGTGATGGGCGCCGGCATGGCGGCGATGGCGATGCCGGTGGGCCTGGTCACCTCCACCATTCAGACGCAGAGCGCGCTGGCGGGGTTACGGTCCGAAGGGGTGAAGGACTTGGATGCCATCGCGCAGGCGGCGGAACGCTTTACGAATCAGTGGTCGGGCGCGTCCAAGGCCGAATTCATCGGCACCTGTTATGAAGTGAAAGGCGCGCTGGCGAATCTCTCCGATGCGGCGGTGGGCGAATTCACCCAAGCGGCGGCATTGACGGCGTCAGCCACCAAGGCCAGCGTCGCCGAGATGGTGTCGGCCTTCACCACCGGCTATGGCATCTATAAGCCGTTAGCTGCAGAAATGACCGACATGCAGTGGGCGCGGATGTTTTCCGGGGCGATGGCGCAGACGGTGGCCGCCTTTAAAACGAATGGCGCGCAGATGGCTGATGCGATCAAGAACATCGGCGCGATGGCGGCGGCCGCGCAAGTCCCACTGGAAGAGCAGCTGGCGATCCTCGGGCAACTGCAGACCACCATGCCGGGGGCGGAAGCCGGCACGTTATACAAAGCGTTCATTCAGAAGGTGGGGCAAGGGGGGAAGGAGCTGGGTCTTACCTTCACCGATGCGCAGGGGCACATGCTGGGCATCGTACCGATCCTGACGGCGCTGCGACAGAAATTCCCCGACCTGGCAAACGTTGCCGCGCAGATGCAATTACAAAAAGCCTTCGGCACGGATGAAGCGGTGAAGTTCATCTTGCAGATGGCGGCCGGCATGAACACGCTGAAAGGGAACATCAACGGAGTGCGGCAGGCGATGCTGGGAGGCACGGCGGTGACCGAGGAGATGGCCCGCGCCATGACGTCCGACATCGGATCGAGCCTGAAACTGGTCGGGCAGCAGAGCCGGAACCTGGTGGAGATCCTCGGCGCCACCTTGCTGCCGTTGACGCTCCCTCTCCTGCAAGGCGTGCAGTTCGTGGTGTTGCGCCTACAGGACTGGGCGCGAGAACATCCTGGCCTCACGCGGGCAATCCTGACCACCAGCCTGGTGCTGGGCGGGTTGCTGGTGGTGGTCGGCGGCGGCATGGCGCTGTTCGGTTCACTCGGTCTGCTGCTGCCCGGCATCCAGGCGGGATTGGCCGCGCTCGGTCCGGTGCTGGCGGGGGTGGGGGGCGCTATCGGCGCCAGCCTACTGCCAGTAACGCTCATCATCGTCGGGGTGATCGCCGCAGTGTGGTTGTTGTACCGAGCCTGGCAGACGAATTTCGGCGGCATTCGCGATGTGCTGACCAACGCCTGGAATACCATCCGCGCGGTGTTCACCGGATTGTTCCAGCTCATCACCAGCTTTAACGGTATGACCGGCACCATGAGCGCCGAGATCGCCGCGCAACTAGAGAAGACCGGACTGCTCAACTTCGTCATCACCGTATTTCAGGTCTACGCGCGGGTGCGCTCGTTCCTGCAAGGGTTATGGGCCGGCTTCTCTTCCTTCTTCGGCAATATCCGCGCGGCGGTGGAGCCGTCGGTCACGGCGCTGGTCAGTGCCTTCCGCGGGCTGTTCACCGCGCTGGGGCGGGTGTTCGGCATCGTGCAAGGGGTAAAGGTGGAAGTGGCGGGCACCACGGGGAGTTGGCGGCAATTCGGGCAGACGGTTGGCGAGATCCTCGGCTTCGTCGGCCAACTGGTCGCCACCGTGTTCGCCGGCGTGGTGTGGATCATCACCGGGGTGGTACAGGTCATTCGTGGGGTCATCACCGTGCTGGGCTGGCTGCGGGAAGGTGTGACAGTTGTTGCGAATGTGTTTATCAAGCACTGGAACACTATCGGCACGGTGGTGAAATGGGCTGCCGGCATCCTGGCGCTGGTCTTCGGGCCGGCACTGATCCAAACGGGTATCCAGGCCACGATCGCCGGCGCAAGATTAACCAGCAATTTCCTTACCGGCTTGCGGGTAGCGGGGTCGATCAGTTTAACCCGGACGATCACCCAACTGCGCACCATGGCATCGATGTCCTGGGCGAATTTTACCGGCGGCATCCGCGGCGCCGGGACGGCGATTCGCCAGGCCAGTATTGCCACATATCAATATGCCGCGGCGGGATGGCGGGCAGCGGCCGCCATCGCGGCTCAAGCCGGTCAGTGGATTATCTTACGCGCGCGCACGCTGGCGGGTATCGCCGCAACGGTCGCGTCGCGGGTGGCGCAGATCGCCTCCTCAATCGCCACCGGCATCGCCACGGCAGCAACGTGGGCGTTCAACGCGGCGTTGTGGGCGAACCCGATTACCTGGATCGTCGCAGCAGTTATTGGCCTCATTGCCGTCGTCATCTTGCTCTGGAAGAACTGGAGCAGCGTGTCGGCATGGCTGTCCGGTGCTTGGCAGGCCATCAAAAACACCGCCACCGCGGTCTTCGGCTGGCTGGCCGGTTTCTTCCGCAAGTGGGGATTGACCATTTTAGCGGTCATTTCCGGCCCGATTGGCTTGCTCGCGCTGGCCATCTTCAAAAACTGGGACCGGATTACCGGTTTCCTCGGCAAAGTCTGGGGTTGGATCAAAAATACGGGGGGCGCGATCTGGGATGGCGTGAAGGCTGGTGCCTCGAAGGTGGCGGGTTGGGCGACCACCGCCTGGGACGGGATGAAGGCGGGGGCCAGCCGCGCGTGGGAGGGGATCAAGTCCGGCGTATCCTCCTATGTCAATTTCCACCGGGGAAATCTACAGCTCGCTGCCGGCATCGCGAACAGCACCTGGAACACCATCGCGCATGGACATGGTTCCCAGTGGGACCGGTGTAAGACGGCTGCGGGTCAAGCCGTGCAGCAGATCAGCGCGAAGTATCCCGTACTCGGCACCGCGATGCAGGCGGTCGGGCATACCATCAACCGTGTCTGGCAATCAATTCGCGGCGCCGCATCCAATACCTGGTCGGCGATTAGCGGCTGGGCCACCAATGCCTGGACGGGAGTGACATCGGCCACCAGCAATGCGCTGAAGTCGATCACCTCGGGATTATCCAATCTGGCCTCCTCGGCGCTGGAGGCCGGCAAGCGGATGATGCAGACGTTAGCTGACGGCATCAAATCAGCAGCACTAGCGCCGTTCAATGCATTGAAGAGTGCGCTGGGAAAACTGGGGCAGTTACTCCCGCATTCCGATGCCGAGATCGGGCCGCTCGCGACATTAAGCGTGTCGGGGTTCTCCCTGCTGGATACGCTGTCGCGGGGCATCGAGCAAGCATCGCAATTACCGGCGCAGGCCATGCAGCGCGCCTTCGCCTTCGGGACAGACCTGGTTTCGGTCATGCCGCCGACCCTGGCGCCAGCGACCGCGAGCATGCCATCTGTCCGTCCGATCACGCCGGTGACCCTTCGACCGGTGCTGCCCGCCGCCTCATCCTCGTCAGCCACCGAGCCGGTACGCGATTTGCTACAAGCCATCCTGAGCGAGCTGCGCGCCCAGGCCCAGCAGGAGAAAGGGGACACCGTCGTGACGCTCGATGGTCGGGAAATTGCGCGGGCCGTCTATCGCGATGTCCGGGAGCAGCGCGTCCGTCGGTATGAGTCCTGAGGAGGTGACCCATGGAGAATCGACAACCGGTCACCGCCAACCTGGTCGATACCGTGACCCGCGAGCGGCTGGCTTTTCAATACAATCCGAATGACATCGTGGACGGCAAAGCGACGACCTATGCCACTATCGTCGTGCCGGGCATGAGCCATCCGCGCTACCAGTATGTCGCGGGCGATGCCCGGAAAATCAGTTTTACCGTGAGCTTCTACCAGGGCGACGTGCGCAAGCAGGTGGCCTGGTTGCAGTCGCTGCTCTACCCGGCGCATGAGGGCACCACGTTGAAAACAGCGCCGCATGCCGTGCTGTTCTTTTTCGGGGAGCTGTATCCCGGCATTGCCTGCCTGGTGCGGGAAGTGCGCGCCCATTACAGCTACCTCTTCGACCCGGACACGCTGCAGCCACGCCGGACCGATGTTGAAGTGACATTGGAGGAGCTGGTCGATCGTTCCGTGAGCTACCGGGAGGTGCGCCGATGATTGATGACCGCTCCCGCTATCGCGACTGCATTGTGTATCAGGATGGCGCGATGCAATTCCTTGGCGCCCGGTCGCGTATCGACGTGTCGCCGCAGCTGGATGATCGGTTTTATACGGTGGTTGAAGGGGATCGGCTCGATCTTCTTGCCTACCGCTACCTGGGTGATCCCACGCTCTGGTGGGTGATCTGCGACTTCAATGATATTGCCTTCCCGCTGGAGCTGACGGTGGGCGCTACGCTGCGCATCCCGTCGCTGGAGCGGGTCATGCTGACCCTGCTTGATTAATGAGGAGTGTATTAATGCGATTAGACAGAGACCCAAGTGAGATGGCGGTTGATGAGCGGCTCATTGAGCTTCGAGAGATACTTGCGCATGGAGTGGTGCGCGCCGCGTTAATCTCCGGCAGGCAGAATGGCCAACAGGCCTTGACGGCGACGGCCTGTCAGAGTGATGAATGTGCCCCCCGACCCGTCGGGGTTAACCAGACCAACTGAAGGAGGTTACATGACCACACCCACCATCACCGCTCAGTTACATGCATTACGAGGCTTGAGCACCAGCCAGTTGCGCGCCAAGTATTGTGACCTGTTTGGTGAGGAGACCACCTCGCACAATCGCGACTTCCTGTTCAAGCGGATTGCCTGGCGCCTGCAGGAGCAGGCCTTCGGCAGTCTGAGCCAGCGCACGAAAACGCGTCTGGCCGAACTCGTCGACGAATCGCTCATCCGGGTGCACCCGCCGAAGGATTTTCACCCTGACCTGGACGCCGGCCCGACACCAGCGCCGCTTACCGCGGGGAAGATCATCGCCCGCGCCTACAAGGGACAGCAGATTGAAGTGGAGGTGCTCGACAATGGCTTCCGTTATAACGGAGTTGTCTACGCCTCGCTATCAGCGGTCGCGAAAGCCGTCACCGGCACGCACTGTAATGGCCGCGCCTTTTTCGGGGTGACCGGGAAGGAGTAGGGGTGATGGCACGACGAAGATCCACTGCCACTGTAGAAACACCAACAGCACCGCGTCAGATCCGCTGCGCGATCTATTGTCGCAAGTCCACCAACGAGGGGCTGGAGCGCGAATTCAACTCCCTCGACGCCCAGCGCGAGGCTGGCGAAGCCTATGTCCTCAGCCAGCGGCATGAAGGCTGGACGGTGCTGCCGCAATGCTACGACGATGGTGGATTCACCGGCGGCAACACGGATCGTCCGGCGCTGCAGCGATTGCTGGCCGATATTGAGGCCGGCGAAGTCGACGTGGTGATTGTCTACAAAATTGACCGTCTGTCGCGCTCGCTGGTGGATTTCCTCGGGCTGATGCAAGGCTTTGATGAGCACAATGTGGCGCTAGCCAGCGTCACCCAACAAATCCGCACTGACAGCAGCATGGGCCGGCTCATGCTCAATATCCTCGCGGCCTTCGGCGAATACGAGCGCGAGCTGATTGCCGAGCGCACGAAGGATAAGATGGGCGCCGCGCGGCGGAAAGGGAAATTCGTGGGCGGGTGCTTGCCGCTCGGTTACGATCTCGAGATTAGCCCAACCAGCAGTAAGCTGCGCATCAATCCCACCGAGGCAGCCATCGTGCGTGAATTGTTTCGATTATACCGCGTGTATCAAGGCTTGCTGCCCATGGTGAAAGAAGCAGCGCGCCGCGGCTGGCGCACGAAAACCTGGGTGACGCGCGAGGGGAAGGTGAAGGAAGGCGGCGCACTCGACCGCGCCAACCTACACCGATTGCTTACCAATGTGGCCTATCTCGGCAAGGTCGAGTATGACGACGAAGTATTTGATGGCGAGCACGAAGCCATTATCGATGAATCGCTCTTTAACGAAGTTCAGGCAATCTTGCAGGGGCAATCGCGCACGCGCGGCGTGTATGGCGGCAACGGCCACCCCGATGCCCTGCTGAAAAGCCTGCTGCGTTGCGGCCACTGTGGTCACGCCATGATCCACGGGCACACCCGCAAGCGGCAAGGCGACCAGTATCGTTACTATGTCTGCACCACATCGCAGAAGCAGGGCGTGGAGGCCTGCCCGACCAGCACCGTGCCGGCGGCCGCCATTGAAGGATTCGTCGTGGAGCGGATTCGCGAAATGGTCACACAGCCGGAGATGATCAAGCAAGTGGTGACCGAGGCCGAAACCGTCCGTTCGACCAGGGTGAAGGAACTACGGCTGGATGTCACCACGCTGGAAGCACACTTGCTCCATCGCCAGCGCGCCGGGCAACAACTCACACGTGCGCTGGAAGTGGAGGAAGCAGCCACACCCAGCCCGCTCATCCTGGAGCAACTGCAGCAGATCGAGCGCGAGATCTCCGAAACCAGTCAGGCGCTGGCCGAGGTAAAATACGAACTGGCGGCACTCACCGCGCGCAAGGTGAGTCTGCAGGAATTCCGTGCCGCGCTGGAACTGTTCAATCCGGTGTGGGAGGTGCTCTACCCCATCGAGCGGGCGCGCATCCTGCGACTCCTGATCGAGCAAGTAGATTTCAATGCCAGCACCGGGAAGATCGGTATCACCTTCCGCCCGACCGGGATTGCCGCGCTGCATGACGAGATGATGGCCGCCCAGCAACTGGCAGCGAATGAAAATGAGGAGGCGTAAATGACTACCACCACCCCGCTCCGCATGGAATATACCGTACATTTCGCGACGCAGGCGAAGGGGCGTAAAACATTACAGCAAGGCAAGAAGCCCCGGCCCATCGGGCGTGTGCCCCGGGTTGCGCGCCTGCTGGCGCTCGCCCACCACTTCGATTACCTGATCGAGCAGGGCATTGTCGAGGACTACGCCGAGATCGCCCGGTTGGCACAGCTCTCACGCGCCCGCGTGGCGCAGATCATGACGCTCAAATTCCTGGCGCCGGATATCCAGGAGCGCATTGCGCTGCTGCCGCAGAGTCATGGAAAGGATGTGATCTCGGAGAAGCAGTTGCGCAAGATTGCGATGATCTCCGAATGGAATCGGCAACTTGATGCCTTCGGGTAGCTCGGAATTATAAATTTCAACCGTTCCACCGGCGTAAGTCAAGCACGTGATCAAACACCGCCTGGTCGGTCTTGTTCAATATTGTTGCCTACCGTTACATCATGATCCAAACCTGCAAACTGAAGAAACCAACCGGCCAACCAGTCTGCTGTCTTTTTCTCAAATTTGTCAAGGATAGATGCTAGGGTTACACCCCATGTGAGGTTGACGATGGACAGAAGCAGCAATAACAGTAGAATACCAGCGAGTGAGTACCTTCCTAATGCGTCCATTGGCTGCGGCAGTGCCCACGGGAATGTGTAGCCGATGCTCACGATAATTATAATGACTCCAACGACAAATATTACATGTCGAACCTGTCTTGCCAAGTTAGCTGCTTTATTGCGTAGCCTCACACAACGAAAAGTATTCTCCCCTTCATACTTTTGAATCTGACTTTCTGCAGCACGCCGACTCTCCTGTTCTATATTTACGGCTTTTGTAAGGTCGGCACGAAGGCTTTCCTTAGCTATTGTAAGTACTTCTTGAACAGTACCTTCTGAAAAAGCGGTGTCGTCACCTTGCGTAAGGTCCATAAGCGCACTCTTCGCTGCTAAAGAATACCTTAGAAGGTAGTAGTCCTCAGCGGTGATACTGCCTTGTTCCTGCAGTTGTGCGGTTTCAGTAAGGTATTTCTTCCACAAATGATCCGGCGGTTGCATGGCCGCAAATGCGTGAGAAAGAAGTTGCTTACGCGGGAGATCAGGTGCCTTTGTTGGATTCTTGAGCCACAATAGGTTTCCTAACGCATAATCAGTCATGCAGAGTGCGACAGTGCCTGACGACGCCTCGCGTTGAAAAAATTGCCTCGTTACTCTCGCCAAGGTAGAGTTGGTAGTGACGAAGAGCGCCCACGACAACTCGGGAAAGTGAGATTCCCTCCCTCTTCGTAATCGGGCAATAGCTGAAACGGAGTCAACATCATGTATGCGCGCTTTCGGACTGTTATAGTGGATTTCTGCTTCGATGGCTTCTTCAAATCCCTTCTCGTCCACCTGATATTGCTTTTCGTATGGAGGCTTCTCATCTACAGTGATTCCCAAAGAACGCAACCTATCGTTCAGACGAGCGGCCATCAATTCAACATCAGATGCCGTTCGACCAGTCTCGATAAAATACTCCATGCTCGGTCCAAATGAGTCACGGAAGCGCCTTAGGCGGAGTCGTTCTGCACAAGCGTCAAGTATCCCGCGGAGTTCGTCTCGCGTGTGCTGGAAGCAAAAAAGTTCGGCCCCATGTTCTATCAGCAGTCTTATTAGCTCGTTACTGGGAGCTGCACAATAAGGTCCTGCATAGCCCGCGGCATAGGCTATAAGGCTTGTATCCAGGTAAACTCTCGTGTGTTTAAAACGCTGTTGTACCTTGCCAGGATCGGGTAAGTAGAGAGCGTTTACAAGCAAGTTGCCTTGAACAAGGGTGACTATGTCCTCAACAATTTGTTTGTCGCTCGATTGCGATTCTGCAATAAACGAGGCAACGATGAATCCTGACACCGAACAGTCTCGTGGACTGGTGAGAATGTTGCTCTCAGCAATAGTGAAGAGTAAGGCCAATGAATTGTCGCGAAGGAAGCCATGCAAAGCAGTATTAGCATTTTCTTCCGTCCATTCAATCGAATGCGCTCTTTTCGCATATTCCATAAGTTTTTTTATGATAACATCATGGATCGCTTCGACCATGAGTTGTCTGTCGCGGAATCCCGTTTCGGAACAGTTTATTGTGTTACGAAAGAAAACGCCGTGCTCTCTACGCAGATAACCACGTTTTGTGGCTCGCATCAGGATCATCTTTAGCGGATTGAATGGAATGTCAAGACCAAATTCTGCTTTGAGCTGTTGTTGAAGAGAGGGGAGGGAAACTGTATCGTCTGCGGATTTCCGAACGCATTCTATGGCGAAGGGCACAAAACTGTCGACATAGTCCTTGCCGGTAACATCCCAGTTGACTTTTAGAATTGCGAGACTTGCGAGAATTGAGTCATGCATGACAACTCCAGTCGTGGCATTACTAATCAAGCAAATGATGATCCCGGAGTGGGAATGGCAGCAGGAAGCCTTCGGAAGGTCAGCGACCAGCTACTTGCCATCCCCACCATAAGTGTGCGGCTTTAACGGTCTCCCCGCTCGATACACGACTTTTATTAGCATTCCAGCATCCGCGAGTCGAGACAGGCTTTCAATGATTTCATCGTAATTGTCGCCCAGTACTCACGGCTGATCAATCACCAGCGTCTCAACGCCCGCTTCCTTGGCTGCCTGGATCGTGTGGATCAAGTCAGCAAATTTCACTTCATGATTTGTGGCCATGTCCTAAGGATAGTGGCATTACGCTCAAAGCGATTTGTGGACTTGTGCATGGCACCACAAATCAAGGTACATGACCTAATTTGTTGGTGGTGTAAATTTCGCCACCCCAGTAGTGCTTCACGAGGAAGGAAGCGGTGCTATACATCGAGTCCCGTTTCTCCCGTTTCTGGAACTCTTGGCAGCCACGCTTGAACTCGTCAATGTCAATCAATGGGTCTTTTTCTCTCATGGGTCCAACGCTCCAGCTTAGCCACCACCGAGTCGTGCCAGCGGCTTGCCGGTCGGCTGGAGTGAGTTATTAGGTGGCATTAATTCTCTCAGGGTAACCGGCATCCCGTGATAGCCGAGACGGTCGACACGAAAGCCTCCAATATTTGCTCATCTGAAAGCGGAGAAAAAATTGGGAAGTCGGTAGCATTGCCCGCTGGGCCGCTTCCTGGCTGTTCAATGCGAACAACGTTAAGATAGCGACCTTCGGGAGTGCTCGCCCAGTCTTTGTCCGGATCGGTCCTGCGCTGAATCCACGCCCGCTTGTAGCCGCCTGCCTGCTCCCACTCAATGAACGGCTGCCCTTTTGTGTCCCGCTGAATGTTCACGATTGTGCCTCCCAAAAGAGATTCGTTGTATTCAAGCCAAAAAGGTCTTTTATCCCGTTGCAACTCTTCTTGCATAATAAATTTTTCTGCCATATACAGGATATTCCTCTTTTCAGCTTGGGAGTTCCGCCCGGGACATCACCCGATATGCCATTTAACGTAATACAAGCACCTGTTCTTCAAAGCTGTTCACCCGCCTACAAGGATTTGTTCTGCCCTACAAGAAACTGTTCTCTTTTACAAGAAACTGTTCCATTTCTGTTAACCTCCGGTGTCCTCTCTCCGGGAGCGGCAGAGAGATTGGGGCAGTTGGGTGGCAGTGGGACGGCGCCGGGGCTCTCAGGTGTAATCAAGGCGAACGGCGTGGATGGCTCTCGGAGAGAGATTTCACGCTCACAGACACGTAAAAACCGCCAGCGAAGTCGCTGACGGTCAGATAACCTCTCGCGAGGCATATTATTAGCAAACAAAGGTATGGCTCCCGAGGTAGGACTCGAACCTACAACCTATGGATTAACAGTCCACCGCTCTGCCAATTGAGCTACTCGGGAACGCAAAAAGTTCGAAGTTCGGAGTTCAAAGTTCGAAGTCCCAGGTCACCGCTCACAATAACCAATAACTTCGAACTCCGAACTTCGAACTGACTTTGATTCCCGGCAGTGACCTACTCTCCCAGGGGCGCGAGCCCCCAGTACCATCGGCGCTGGAGGGGGTCACGGTGCTGTTCGGCATGGGCAGCAGTGGG
>Ga0172369_10008999_pt1 | contig 11188 bp, 10 predicted proteins | sample LakKiv25m_FD_114539 | JGI IMG/M metagenome (GOLD analysis project Ga0172369, IMG submission 114539) | Freshwater microbial communities from Kabuno Bay, South-Kivu, Congo - kab_022012_11.25m | ecosystem: Environmental > Aquatic > Freshwater > Lake | place: Democratic Republic of the Congo... | reverse complement strand
GGTTGCCTTCTTCCCGGCCGCCTTCACAGGTGGTTGAACGAAGGAGATGACGGCGTACCAGGCTGGTCTCGCCAAATTCACAGAATCCGGCGCGCAGGTGATCGGGATCTCGACCGATAACTCGCCGTCGCAGGCGCATTGGGCCAAGGAAGTGCTGAAACTCGAGTTTCCGCTGGGCAGCGATTTACAGCGGACCGTGTCAAAGGCATATGGCGTGTTGATCGAACAGTCGGGCATCGCCAACCGGGCGACGTTTGTCGTCGACGCGGACGGCATCATCCAGCACATCGAGGAGGGCAAAACGGCGCTGGACCCGAACGGCGCGGCGCTGGCATGCAGCCGGGTGAAGAAGAAGTAGACGCGCGCTCCGGGTCAGAAACCGATTCCGGCCGGATGCGACGAAGGGGAGGCTGAAGATGTCGCACCCGGCCGGATTTGTTCAAGTGAGCGTTACCTTGGGTTACGAGTCTTGAGACGCGCCAACGGCAAGGCGCGTTTCGAGCGATTTCATCTCGAATCCCGTTCGAGGCTACCCTGGAAACGGGCCCCGCCTCGTGTGCGTCCCCTATTTGGTACTGCAATGAAGAGACTCGCAATGTCGGTGTGCCTGCTGGCGTCCATCCCGGCCGTGGCGGGCGACGTCTGGAAGAAAGCGCCGTTCCCCGACTGGTCGAATGATGCGGTCGTCGGACTTGTGACGGATTCGCCCTGGGCCAAGCCCGCGAGCGTGAAGCTGAACTGGTACAAGCAGGAGCGCCGGCCATTCAATCCGATGGAAGTGCCGGGCGTCAACCGGTCGCCGACGGCTCAACCGGGCATGATCCAGGGCGGCAGCCCCGTCGGCGGCATTGGCGCCCCCAAACCGAAATTTCCAGGCAGCGCAGATCTCCTGATTCGCTGGGCGTCGGCCCTGCCCGTGCGGCAGGCCAAGGCGCTTTACCGGCAGCGGGACGAGAAACTGCCTCCCGCGAAGGCTATCGATCTGATTGCCGCGCGCGGAGGCGGCTACGTGCTGGAGATCCATGGCGTGCCCGCCGAGGTGGCTCACCAGGGGCCGGAGACGGTGGCGGACCTGGCCCGCCAGGTGATGTACCTCAAGACCAGTTCGGGCCGGAGGCTGGCGCCGGTGAAAGCGGAAGCGAAGGTGAACGCCCTCACGCTGGACATTTACGTGACGTTTTCCGACGCTGAACCCTTGAAGTTGAGCGACGGGGAGGTGGAAGTCGGCGGCGACATGCATATTTTTAAATTCCAGAAGCGATTCCCGCTGAAAGCGATGGTCTATCTGGGCAATCTGGAGATCTGACGGAATCTCCTCCAAACCCCCCGCGACGCCTGCTATCTTGGGAAGTTCGAGTGCACCGATACCGACGGGAGGACAACGCCTGTGCAAGTTGTAGCGGGAGTCGATCTGGGCGGCACGGCCGTCAATTACACACTGATTGACGCGGACGAGAAGTTTCTCATCGAAGGGCTCTGCGAGCACCCTGCGCGGTCGAAGGAAGGTCCCGCCATCTGTCTTCAGCAGATCGCCGACGGCCTTCAGATTGCCGCCGCCAAAGCGGGCGTGAAACTGGACGATATCGCCGTGGTGGGCCTCGACACGCCTGGTCCGGCGAGCGCCACGGGCGTGCTCAGCGCCAAGGGTTCCACGAATTTTGTCCACCCGGACTGGTCCAACTACGATCTCCGCGGCGGCCTGGAGGCCAAGCTAGGCAAGCCCGTGACGTACTTGAACGACGGCAACGCCGGCGCGCTCTGGGGCCATTTCGCGTTGTTCGGCTCGGCAAGCGGCAAGACGTCGATCTCGGCCATCGTCGGCACGGGCCTGGGCGGCGGCGTCATCATCGAGGACATGGTCCTAAAAGGCCGCAAGGGCTTCGGCGGGGAATTGGGCCACGTGCTGATTCCCTATCAGAGCATCAACGGGATCGAAGGTCTGATCCCGGTGTGCAATTGTGGGCGAACGGGCGACCTGGAATCGGTTTGTTCGCTGACGGCGATTGAAAAGACGTTCCTGCCTTACTTTTTCGCCAAATATCCCGGCCATGAACTAGGTCAACTCGGCGACATCCACAAGGCAGCCAAGGCGGTCCGCGGCATGGCTGAGCGCGGCGACAAGATGTGCCTCGAGATCTTTCGAGTGCAGGCGCATGCGCTGGGCCTGTTCTTTGACGAGATGGTGAACACGTTCGATCCCGACGCCTTGATCGTCGGCGGGGGGGCGATCGAGACCGGCAAGGAGTTCCAGGACTGGTTTGTCTCGGAGATCCACGCAGGGATGCCCACGCAGAGGGCCGAGCAGGCCGACATTCCCGTCCACATCATGCCGAACGGGGACACAGCGGGCGCACGGGGCGCGGCGATCGAAGCGCTGAAGTTGATGCGCCGTTCCTGACCGTCTTCCCGGAAGCGGCCTCGCGCGGACGATGGCGGAGCCGGTACCGGCTATTTCCTCTTGGCGGCCCGTTTGGCTGGCGCGCCAGCGCCGTGGGCGGCGTACTTGGCGATCGCGGAGCGAAGGTTTTTTTCAGCTTGCTGGTGCCATTTGTCGTCGCCCGCGTACTGCTCACGAATCTGGCCCTGGCGGTCGACGATCACCACCTGTGGCATCATCAGCGGTGCCATGACGCTCGCCTGAAGGAAGTCGGTCGCGACGGTGTGGGGCAGGACGCCGACCGGAAACGTGGTGGCGTATTTGCGGACGTAGTCGGGCAGTTTCTGCCCCGCGCCGGCATCAATGGCCACGCCCAGCACCTGGACCCCCTTGGCGGCGAATTCGGTCTGGATCTTGCTCAGAATCCTCGAACTCTCCTGGCAATGAGGGCAGGTCGTCATGAGCCACTCAAGCAGCACCACCTTGCCCTTATAGCTGGCCAAGTCAATCTGCTGGCCGTTGTGTGAAATGAACTTCAGCGGCGGAGCGGCCCGCGGGAGCTGAGCTCCGTGCGCGCACGCCCCGAAGCCAGCCAGGGCGGTCAGGAGTAACTGTCTTCTGTTCATTTCTTCGTCCCCCGTGCCTGCTGGCTGGACTTCAAAATCGTTTCAAGCATTGCGCGGAGATTGGATTCCTCCTGCTCAAAGAACCGGTCAGTGCCCGAGTACTGGCCCCGGATGACGCCCTGACGGTCAATGAGTACCAACTGTGGGAAATAGACTGGGCCCGCGGTCAGACTTGCTTCGAGGAACGCATAGGCCTTGTCGCGGACGGCAATGCCCATCGGAAACCTCGCTCCGGAAGCCATCTCGAAGCGGAGCAGATCGAACCGCGCCTCGTCGTTGATGGCTGCACCGAGCGCTTCCACACCCCTGGCTTTGTAATCGCCGAGCACTTGCTGTACCGTCCGGGCGCAGCGCTGGCAATGCGGGCAGGTGGTCAAGAGAATCTCCAGCATCACCACCTTGCCGCGGTACTGGCTGAGCCGCATCTGTTCGCCGCCCGGCCGGGCAATCAGCAGTTCAGGCGCTGGACGCGGCACTTTGGGCGCGCCCAATAGACGTAGCGGCAGGGCGGCGGCCAAGCCCGCCATCAGGGCATTTCGTCTGCTCAATATGTCCATGGATTCACTTTCAATATACCGTAGGACGGATTCTCCAACCGTTACGGTTTCGTTCCCTGACCTCGAACGGCCATGCCTTCGATCCCCTGGACCAGGCGCCCCCGCCGCCGGATCAGGTAGGCGCCTTCGGAGCTCGATCCGCGCAATTCGTCTTCGCCCGCGCCCGACGGCGCGTGGCCTGGGAGCTTGCCGGCCAGTACACGCTGATAGAGACGCATGAACTTGCGTGAGGCGCCGTCATCGGCCCAGACGGAGGAAAACCGCAGGATGGCCCGGTCGCGGCTCGCGGTTTCGAGCAAGTCAAAACTACCTCCTCGCCATGCAGGGGCGAGGGCCCGCGCCTCTTCCGCGCCCGTGTATTGCTCGATGAGAATCCGCCAGTCGAGCTCGCCAACTGCGCCCTCCGTGGTGATTTTGTAATCGTTCTGCCCCGGGAACGCCATGAGCGGCGATTTTTCGGGCTTCCATCCCGACAACCACACCTCTGGATGGAGGATCTCTCGGGCGGTGGCCGGCGGGCGTCGCATCACCTCTGTGAAGGCGCGTTTCCCGAGACGGCCGATGGCAGCCTGCTGGAAAGCGACGCCGGCGGCGTAGGGGAACATCAGGGTCTCGCGCATGTAGAGCGGCGCGGTCTCGAAGACGGGAAACATGCCGGCGGCCAGGTTGGATCCGGCTGACGCCATCATGGCGATCGCCGCCGGATTCGATTCGAGCGACATGCCCGCTTTCTTCAATTGGGCATCGAGCATCAGCCAGGTGGCCTGGCCCTCGGCCACAGCCAGGCGGGCCAACCGCGCCTCGTCGCTCTTGGGGCCATCGAGGAAACGGGTCAGATCGAAGTTCTGGTCCCCCAGAGCGTGCGCCAGTTCGTGCACCAGCACGATTTCACCCATGACGTCCGAGGCTCCATCCACGAGGAGCAGACGTTTCTTGCGGTGATCATAGACCGCCGCCGCCTGCTCGCCGAGAAGATCGACGGTGGCCGCCCTGAGATCGTAATCGCGGGGAATGAACCCGAACTTCTTGAGCGCCAGCTCATCGGCTCGAATCTCCTCCGGCTTGACGTTTTCCTGGATCTGGGCGTCGATCCAGGCTTTCCACCCGTCGCGGCTGACGATTTCGACGCGGACCGGCCGTGCGCGTTTGAATCCGGTCGTCTCGGAAAGGGCCGAGACGATTGAATGGATCTCGGAGGCTGACGGCGGAACGGGCGCGGCGCCGAGGAAAAATGACAGAGCAAGAACGGACCCCAGAATGCGGTTCAACACAATACACCCATTATCGCTGCAACCAGGCTTCCCAGCGGGCCGACCACCACCGGGCCACGAGCGCGCCTGCCAGGCAGCCTACCGCGCCAACGATCATCGTGGCTCGCGATCCGATCGCCTCGGCCAGCGCGCCGGACAGCAGGCTGCCGATGGGCGTCATGCCGATCACCATCATCGAGTACAGGCCCATGACCCGCCCGCGGTAGGAGTCCGGGATGGACATCTGAATCGTTGTGTTGGCCGAGGCGGAGTGGCGCATCACGGACATCCCGATCAACGGCATCATCGCGAAACAGATCCAGAACGAAGGCGACGCGCCATACACAGCCATTGAAAGGGAAAGCGCCGCAGTGGACCCTACGATGACCCGCGGCAGGCCCTTGGCCGCCCGGCGGCGAGCCAGGCTGAGCGTGCCGAGAATCGCTCCAGCGCCCATGCCGGCCGACAGCAGGCCGAGACCCTGGGCGCCCATTTTGAAGATGCCGTCGGCAAAGACCGGGGCCAACGTCGAGCCGGGTGAGCCGGCGATCGAGATCAATCCGCAAAGGGCCAGCAACGCGAGTGCCTCGGGCGTCCGGCGCACGAATGCGAGGCCGGTCTTCAGGGACTCGATCGGAGTCTCCGGCTGCTCGTGCAGCCGTTCATCCACCCGCATCGCGCCCAGGCTGATCAGGACGGCGACAAAGCTCAGCGAGTTGAGCAGAAAGCAGAGACCCTCTCCCGAACGCGCAACGATGAATCCGCCAAGCGACGGGCCGATCACACGCGCCACGTTGAAGGTGGCCGAATTCAGGCTGATGGCGTTCAGCAGATCGTCCTTGCCGACCAGATGGATGAACAGGGCCTGCCGGCTGGGAATGTCGAAAGCCGTCGACACGCCGAGCATGAGCGCCAACGCCAGCACATGCCAGATCTCGACGCGTCCGGTCATTGTCAGGAAGGCCAGGATCGCTGCCTGAATCATGCCCACGACCTGCGTCGCCATCACGATGCGGCGGCGCGGCCAGCGATCCGCCATGGCGCCGGCGATCGGGCTCAGGACGAGCACCGGCAGGCTGGAGCAAAACCACGTCAGGCCCAGCATCCACGCCGACCGCGTCAAACGGTAAACCAGCCAGGCCTGGGCCATGTTCTGCATCCAGGTTCCGGCCAGAGACACGGCCATCCCCGCCGCGTAGAGACGGAAGTCGCGGTGGCGCAAGGCCCTGAACATGTTGCCGCTGAAGGGCATGTTAAACTCTAGGATGACACCCGAACGTCGATACTGAGGAAATAACTTTGTCCAACGATACCAAGACCACAGAGAAGCTCTATCAGGCTGAGTACATTGGCAGCGGCACGTTCATCATCTCGAAACCGAAGCGCAACAAACGCAAGATGCGGCAATTGAAACTGAAGAGCCCCAACGCCGGCATGCGCAAGTAGTTCCCGCCCGTCCGGTCCTGCCTGGCTCGGGCGTGATATCCTGCGCCTGAGCCATGCGGATCAAGTCTTTCACCACCTACCCCCTCGCTGCCGCCGACCCCCCGCTGAGAAGTTCCTACGGCCGGCACGCGCCATACGCTCTGCGAACGGCGCTTGTCCTGGAAACCACCGACGGCATTACCGGCATCGCCGAAGCCCATGGCGGCGACGGCCCGCTGGCCGCCCTGGAGACCATCAAGCCGATGGTGATCGGGATGGACCCGTTCCAATTGGTGCGGCTGTGGGACCAGACCGCTGAGCCGCCAGGGCAAGGCGACCGTTCCCAGACCTGGTTTGTTCCGGGAGAAAATCCGCGCGACGCGCGAACGCGGTCCTTTGCCGCCGTCGAAGCCGCCTGTCTCGACATCATTGGCAAAGCCGTAAACCGCCCGGTCTGCGACCTCTTTGGAGGACGCGCGCGCGACGCAGCGCCGTTTTCGGCCTACTTGTTCTACAAGCACGGCGGCGGGGGCGGGGAAGGCGACGATGTCCGCGAGGACGAATACGGCGAGTGCCTCAGTCCCGCGTCGATGGTCGCCCAGACCCATCGCATGATGCAAGTTTACGGCTTCAAGGAGATCAAGCTGAAAGGCGGCGTCCTGCCGCCGGACCAGGAGATCGAAACCATGCGCCTGCTGCGGGCCGAGTTCGGGCCAGCGGTGCCGCTGCGCATTGATCCCAACTGCGCCTGGTCGGTCGAAACCTCGGTGATGATCGGAGTGGATCTCAAAGCGGAACTCTCGGGCGGGGGCTATTTCGAGGATCCTACCGCCGGTTTGGATGGTATGGCGGAGGTCCGCCGAAGGCTGCTCGCCGCGAACGTCGAGACGCCGCTTGCCTCCAACGTCGCCGTTACCGCCATGGAGCATGTCATCCCCGCCTGGCAGACCGGGGCGTCACAGGTGATCCTCTCCGATCCGCACTACTGGGGTGGCATCCGCGCCGTGCAGCGCCTCTCAATGCTTTGCGAGTCGTTGGGCCTGGGCGTCTCGATGCATTCGAACAACCATCTCGGTCTCAGCCTCATGATCATGGCCCACACCTGCTGCGCCGCCCCGGCCATGCAGTTCGCCTGCGACACGCATTATCCCTGGCAAACGGAGCGGGACGAGATCATCGAAGGCGGCCGGGTGAGGTTCGTCGATGGCGCCGTTCCCATCCCGGACAAGCCGGGTTTGGGCGTGACGTTGGACATGGACCAGGTGCACCGTCTCGGCGAACGCTATCGCAAACTTTCCTATCGCAAACGCGACGACGAGGCCGAAATGCGCAAGCACGTCGATCCGAACTGGAAGCGCATTTTGCCGCGCTGGTAGGACAGGCATGCTTGCCTGTCCTGCCCCGCGGTGAAACTGCCGGCCCTGGGGCTACTTGCGCAAGACCGCCATCAGGTCCGCCATCTCGGCCTCAGACAGCTTCGGCCAGACGGCCTTTTTCTCGGCCGATGCCTTCTTCATCGCCGGTCCATGCACCCACACTGCGGAGATCATCTCGTAGGCCGTCGATGCACTCGGCGCCGTCTTATGGCAACTGTTGCAGTCCTTGGCCTGCAGCAGATGTTCGCCCCGGCTGGCATCGCCGGTCATCCGCTCAAACTGTTTTGCAAACAGAAATCCGACCAGCCTGGTCATCTCCTCCGGCCGGAGTATCGCTGCTTTCTTCATCGATGCCGAGTGATTCCACATCCCCACAGCGAAATCCGCCGCGGAACTGAAGGCCGCGCCGCGGACCAGCGCCGAAGCGTCTTTGTGGCAGCCCGCGCATCCCTTCACCTGGAACAGCGTTTCACCGGTTTCGGCCGACGCCGGCGCAAACTTTGCTTGCAGAGGCCTGGTTTGAGGCAGGCTCTTCAGATAGGCGATCATGTCGGCCATCTCGCGCGTCGAAATCTCCTGAAACTTCATCCCCCGGTCGGCCGCGGCCTGCCTCATCTGGGGTGAGTGGACCCACAACTGCCGGCTGAGCTCGATCACGTCCACAAGCGACTCCCACTTGGCCACCGCCGCCCCGCCCGACGAGTTCGGCGACGTGATGTTGTGGCACTCCGCGCAGCCTTTCGAGACGAAAACCTTGCGCCCGCGCCCGGCATCGCCGGGTCCGCCGCCAAACCGCGCCACATACAGGTACGCAAACAGGTCGGCCGATTGCTGGGGCGTCAGTTTCGGGTTCTCAATCCCCGCCGCTCCCATCGCCGGCCACATTGCGGGGGCATGGTTCCACAGGTCCGCTACCAGCGTGACCGGCGAGAACCGCTTGCCCGGCAGTTTGGCCAGATCCGGCCCGCTCCTGCCCCCTTCGCCATTGATCGAATGGCAGGCGGCGCACTTTTGCTGTTCAAATAGAACGGCGCCCCGCGTCGAGTCGCCCTGGATGGCTGCGGCGGCCGGGAGGGCCGCCGCGATCAGAATCGTTATGGTTGTTTGGCATGTCATCGGCTGCAGATCCCCTTCGGGATATTACAGCACGAATTTGATGCCCGTCATGATCATGTTGGTTCGGAACGTCTCGTAGCTGTAAGTGAACGGCTGGTTGTAGCCATAGCCCCGCCACTCCGAGAAGAACTGCACATTGCGGTGCAGCGGCAGCGTAATCCGGCCCTGCGGCTGGTAGAACCGCGACGGGCGGCTGCCCTCGGTGGTCACGTAGGACCCGCCAAAAGTCAGCTTCGGTTTGAAAACGCCCGAACCCGGCAACGTGATGTCGGCCAGCAGCATCGCCGTATGCGCGTTGTCGCGATAAAGCGATTGTGCCTGCTGGTAGGGGAACAGGATCAGGTACCCGATGTCGGATCTCACCGTCGACCGGGTGTAGTCCGCGATCACGGTTAACCACTTCCCGCCGCCCGGCATGTATTGCAGGCCGGCCGAGGCGTTCTGGAACTTGTAGTCGTAGTTCACACCTTCGGCCGGGTTCTGGTTCTCCATGCGGTTGTAGTTCAATGTGACCATCAGATCCGGGCGCAATTCATAACGGCCGTTGATTTTCAGCCGGTAGTAGTCCTGCAGGCTCGTCCTGTAGTAGGTCTTCTGGCCATTGCTCACCTCGGCCGAGGCGTTCACTGTGAGCTTGGACCATGGCCGCGCGACAAAGCCGGCCAAGCCGATCTGCCTGCGCAGTTCGAGGCGTTCCTGCGGCCCGGTGATGCTGAGCGACCCAGCGCGGATCAGCGCGTCGCCCCACTCGTAGCGGTAGCCGCCGCGCAATGTGAACTTGCGGCTGAAATCATAGAGCGCTTCCACCGTCTGGCGGTGGAGGCTGGTTTCCAGCCGGTCGGCGTAGGACGCCTTGATCGTCGCCGCCAGGGCGGTGTCCTTGAGAAACGCCGACTCCAGAGCGCCGGTCGTGTCGGTCTTGATGCGGTCGGTTTCGAAGGTTTCACGTACCCGCAGCCTTGAAACGGGCCGCAACTCCATGCCAAACGATCCGGTCGTGTGCGGCCGCCGGGCGTCACCATACACCGTGTCCTTGCCGCTCGAATAGAACAGAATCCCCGGCAACGTGGAATAGAGGTTCCCGGCGAGCGACTGGTTGAAGTTCGCCACGGTCTTCGGGTTGGCGTAAAGCACCTGCCCGTAAAGGTCCACCCAGTCATAGGGATGGGCCGTGAACAGCACCTTGGTGATGCGCGAACTGCCGTCCACGCCGTAAATCTGCGATCCGTTGGTCAACGACAGCAGTTGTCCGAGCACCGGAACCGTTCCGCGATTGCCCCGCATCGTCTCAGTCGAGAAGATGCTCTGAGCGTCGCTGAAATCCGTCGAGCCGTGCTCGATGGTCAGGTGCGACCGGGTGAAGTTCATCCGGATGCCGCCAGCGATATCCTGTTGGCGCCAGTCCAGATTGGTCCGCAGCGGGTATTCGTTGCCCTGGACCACCAGCGGCGTGATGCCGCGGCCGTCGGACCAGTTCCTGGCGATGCGCAGATACGGCGTGAACCGTTCGTTCGGCAGGATCGTCAGGTCGTGGTCGAAGTTGCGCATTTGGGTGTCGAAAGCCCGCTGGCTGTAACCGCCCGGAGCTGCCGGGTTAGCGAAGCTGGGCAGGTAGTTGTAATAGAGAAGGTTTGAGTACTTTGAGGCGTACCGGTAATATTTCTCGTCGCTCAACTCCAGGCGGGCCGTGTTGAACGGATCGCCCCAGTTGCCCGCGGACAGCCGCATCGTCTTCAGCAGCTTGCCCCCGCCCCTGTAACTGACATCCATCGACGGCAGCCGGAATCCCTCGCTCAGGTTGACGATGGAACGGTAGGCGTCCATCGATCCGGCCACGTCCGACCGCCATCGCGCGCCGGCCTCAACCCAGCCGTCCCATTTCTTTTCGCCGGCCGGCGGCGCCTCTTCCTGTTTCGCCTCTTCCTTCTTGGTCTCTTCGGCCGGCTTGGGCTCCTGCGCCGCTAAAAGCGCCAGCGGCATGAGAAATGCGAATGTGCGGAGTGTCATCGCAACAACCTCCTGCTCACGTTCGATCCGTGGATCTTCTGATGGCACATCGTGCAGTTGCGGTACTTGGCCTGGCGCATGTCGTGCAACGCCGGCGGTACGCCCCCGGCGATTCCATTGGCCGGCGCCACGATGTTGGAGTGGCACTCCAGGCACTGGTTCAGCACTTCGTGCCTCGCCAGCATCCTCGGATTCGCCGACCCGTGCGGCTCATGGCATGTCGAGCAAGGCTCCGTCCTCACCGGCGCATGCTCGAAAACAAACGGCCCGCGCTTGTCGGCGTGGCAGGCGTTGCAGCCCGGCTCGGCCGCGTTCGCCGTCCGCATGTTGCGCGCCAGGACGCTGCCGTGCGGATTATGGCAACTGGTGCAGGACATCGCCCCTTCGGGCAACCGGTGCCGGTGCGGCTTCTGGAATGACGCCCAGACGTTCAGATGACAACTGGCACACTTCT
>Ga0172369_10008997_pt1 | contig 11190 bp, 8 predicted proteins | sample LakKiv25m_FD_114539 | JGI IMG/M metagenome (GOLD analysis project Ga0172369, IMG submission 114539) | Freshwater microbial communities from Kabuno Bay, South-Kivu, Congo - kab_022012_11.25m | ecosystem: Environmental > Aquatic > Freshwater > Lake | place: Democratic Republic of the Congo... | reverse complement strand
GACGTCGCCGCGCTCGTCGGGCTCGGTTTCGGCGGCAGCCTCATCAGCGTGTTCGCGCGGGTCGGCGGCGGCATCTTCACGAAGGCCGCCGACGTCGGCGCCGACCTGGTCGGCAAGGTCGAAGCGGGCATCCCCGAGGACGATCCGCGCAACCCAGCCGTCATCGCCGACAACGTCGGCGACAACGTCGGCGACTGCGCCGGCATGGCCGCCGACCTCTTCGAGACGTACGCCGTGACGGCCGTCGCCGCGATGCTCCTCGCCTTCCTCACGTTCCGTGGCGCCGTCGACGTCACCGGCTTCGCCAAGGGCCTGCTGATCAACGTCGAAGCCGACGTGGTCTACAAGCCGGCCGTGCTGTACCCGCTGGTCATCGGCGGCGTCAGCATCATCGCCAGCATCATCGGCACCTTCTTCGTGCGGCTCGGCAAGAGCAACAACATCATGAACGCCCTCTACAAGGGCCTCGCCGTGTCCGCCGTGATCGCCATCGCGCTCTTCTATCCGGTCACGCAGTGGATGCTGGGCAACAAGGCCGCTGCGGCCTTCGGCGTGCCCAGCGTGACGCGCCTCTTCCTCGCCGCCGTCACCGGCGTCGTCGTCACGGCGCTCATCGTCGTGATCACCGAGTACTACACCGCGAGCCGCTACAACCCGGTCAAGAGCATCGCCAAGGCGAGCCTCACCGGGCACGCCACCAACATCATCCAGGGTCTCGCCGTCTCCATGCAGTCGACGGCTCTGCCGGTGCTCGTCATCGCCGCCGGCATCCTGGTCAGCTACACCGCCGCCGGCGGTGGGCAGGCCGGCCTCTACGGCATCGCCGTCGCGGTCATGGCCATGCTCTCGATGACCGGCATCATCGTGGCCATCGACGCCTACGGCCCGATCACCGACAACGCCGGCGGCATCGCCGAGATGGCGGACATGCCGGAGTCGGTGCGCCAGACCACCGACCCGCTGGATGCGGTCGGCAACACCACCAAGGCGATCACCAAGGGCTACGCGATCGGCTCGGCCGGCTTTGCCGCCCTGATCCTGTTCGTGTCGTACACGCTCGACCTGCAGGAGCACTTCCTGCAGAAGTACGACTTCACGGACCCCATCACGTTCATGATCGACAACCCGTGGGTGCTCGCCGGCCTCTTCATCGGCGGCATGCTGCCCTACCTCTTCGCCTCGCTCTGCATGACGGCCGTCGGCAAGGCCGGCGGGCAGGTCGTCGAGGAGGTCCGCCGGCAGTTCCGTGAGATCCCCGGCATCATGGCGGGGACGGCCAAGCCCGACTACGCCACGGCCGTCGACATCGTCACCAAGTCGGCGATCAACAAGATGCTCCTCCCGGCCGCGATCCCGGTGCTCACACCGATCATCATCGGCATCGCCTTCCGCGAGCACGGCTTCGAGGTGCTCGGCGGTGTGCTCATGGGCTGCATCATCACCGGCATCTTCCTCGCCATCAGCATGACGTCCGGTGGCGGCGCCTGGGACAACGCCAAGAAGCTCATCGAGGACGGCGAGTACGGCGGCAAGGGCTCCGACGCTCACGCGGCCGCCGTCACCGGCGACACCGTGGGGGATCCGTACAAGGACACCGCGGGCCCCGCCATCAACCCGATGATCAAGGTCATCAACATCGTCGCTCTGCTCGTGATCCCGTTCCTCATCAAGTAGAGCAGACACGCGTGCAAGCACGCGGGAGACGCCGCGTGGACGGCGCGGCGGGTGGTCCTTCGGCCACCCGCCGCGCCGTCTCATTTGCGGCTATTTGCAGGCGTTAAGAATCAGTAAAGCCCGTTGTGAAGGGTGGTTCCCGGTGGTACATTCGACACGTGGAGGCCGGCTCGCCTACGGCGGGCCGGCTCCTTCTCGGTCATGCTGAACACACGAAAGATCATCGCCATCGTCACCGGCGTCCTCGGGATCCTCCTCATCGTCCGTGGGGCCTGGGGTGGCGTCTGGCCGCTGTCGATCCAGCTCATCGCCGGCGTGCTTCTCGTCATCTTCGCCGTACTGCGCTGGCGCACGCTGATCTGAGACACCGGGGTACGGGTGGCACGCCGCAAGCACAGAGAAGGGCAGGGCCTGAGCAAGGTCCTCGGCGTTCCGGCGCTGTTCAGCACCGCGTACGGCAACGTCGGCTCCTCCATCTACTACGCTCTCGGAGTCGTCGCGGCATGGGCGATGGGGCTCACTCCGGTGGTGTTCACGCTCACCGGACTCCTCTTCGTGACGACGGCCTGGTCTTACGCGGAGGCTACGGCGATGATGCCGGAGGCCGGAGGATCGTCGAGTTTCACGCGCCGCGCCTTCAACGAGTTCGTGAGCTTCGGTGCCGGCTGGGCCCTCATGCTCGACTACATCGTCACGATCGCCATCTCGGCCTTCTTCGTGCCCAACTACCTGGCGTTCTTCTGGCCGATCCTCAAGACGTGGCCGTACAACACGATCGGCGGCGTCGTCGTCATCCTCGTCCTGGTCGTCATCAATGTGATCGGCATCAAGGAGGCCGCGCGCCTCAACATCATCCTCGCGGTGGCCGACCTGGGAACGCAGGTCCTCATCATGGTCGTCGGCGTGATCCTTCTGCTGGCGCCCCGCCTGCTCATCGATCAGATCGATCTTTGGACGGCGCCCACCCTGCGTCAGTTCGTCTACGCGATCTCGATCGGGACCATCGCCTACACGGGTATCGAGACGATCTCCAACATGTCCGAGGAAGCGGCCAATCCGGACCGCGACGTGCCGCGGGCGATCAACATGGTGCTTGTCACCGTCATCGTCGTGTACATCGGCATGTCACTCGTCGCACTCTCCGCCATGCCCGTGGGAAGCAACGAGTTCCGGGTGGACCCGAAAACGGGCTACGTCGTGCAGGTCGAGGTCCGGCCGGGCGAGATCGACGGTACCTACGTGCTCGCGCGCGATCCGTCGACGACGGCGTTCCTGCCAGTCGAGGTCTCTGGCGGTCGTACGCTGATGCCACCGGCGCAGACGAAGCCCACAGGCGAGATCTTCACCCGCGACGGTGTCGCCTACACGAAGCTCTCAGGCACTCAACTCGGGAGCGACTTCGTCGAGGATCCCGTGCAGGGAGTGGTCCGGTTCATCCCGGAGAGCCTCGCCTGGTTGCGCGGCATCCTGGGTGTCTGGGTCGGCGTTCTGGCCGCGACCATCCTGGTGATCGCGACGAATGCGGGCTTGATCGGCGTGTCCCGTCTGGCCTACTCCCTCGGCCAGCACCGGCAGGTGCCACCCATACTCGGGCGAGTCCATCCCAGGCGCCTGACGCCCTACGTGTCGATCATCGTCTTCGGGGCCGTCGCTTGCCTGATCATCTTGCCGGGCAGCACCTTCTTCCTGGCCGATCTCTATGCTTTCGGCGCCATGATCTCGTTCACGGCGGCGCATGTGTCTGTGGTCGTTCTGCGGTTCAGGGAGCCCGAGTTGCGCAGGCCGTTCCGCACGCCGCTCAGCGTCCCGATCCGCGGGAAGCAGTTGCCCGTGCTTTCCGTCATCGGCGGCATCGGGACGTTCGCGGTATGGTGCGTGGTCGTGGCGACGCACGCCGAGGGCCGGTTGATCGGCCTGAGTTGGATGGTGGTCGGTATCGTCGTGTACGTCGTCTACCGTAAGGCCAAGGGCTACTCGCTGACCAGGGCGGTGGAGAAGGTCGTGGTTCCCGACAGCATGCAGGCCGACATCGACTACGACCAGATCCTCGTGCCCATCGTCGGCAGTCGGATCAGCGACGAGATGATGGTGCTGGCCTGCCAGCTGGCGACGGAAAAGGAGTCGTCCATCGACGGCTTGTACGTGATCGAGGTGCCGCTCAATCTGCCTCTGGACGCCCGCCTCGTCAACGAGGCGGAGAAGGCGGACAAAGTCCTCAAGGCCGCGGCGATCATCGCCAGTCAATTCAAGGTGAAGTTCACGCCGCATGTCGTGACCGCGCGGAACGCGGGACGGGCGATCGTGGAAGAGGCCGTCGCCCGGCGCAGCGAAGTGATCATCCTCGGCACGACGCGCAAGCGGAGGATCGGGGACCTCGTGTTCGGCCGCACGGCCGACTACGTGCTCGACAACGCTCCGTGCGAGGTCCTCCTCAATCTGGTCCCGCGTGAGTACCGGACCGACGGCTCCTCCAGTGAGGTGCCGCCGCCTTCCCATTCGGGTGGCGCGGCCTGATACGATGCGCGAGGGTGTGGAGACACACCCCACGGTCAGGGTCCGCCTCGGGGAGATACCGGCGGACCTGTGCGTATCGGGTGGAGGATGCCGGCAGCAGTCATGGCACGTCGCAAGCATAGGGAAGGGGAGGGCCTGCAGAAGGTCCTCGGCGTGCCGGCGCTCTTCAGTACAGCCTACGGCAACGTGGGCTCGTCGATCTACTACGCCCTGGGCATCGTCGCCCTCTCGGCGATGGGTGCGACGCCGCTCGTCTTCGTCATCACCGGCCTGTTGTTCATGACGACGGCCTGGACCTACGCGGAGGCGACCGCCGCCATGCCCGAGGCGGGGGGCGCGGCCAGCTTCGCCCGCCGCGCCTTCAACGAGTTCGTGAGCTTCGGCATCGGCTGGGGTCAGATGCTCGTCTACACGGCCACGATCGCGATCTCGGCGCTGTTCGTGCCTCACTACCTGTCGGTGTTCTGGCCAATCCTGCTCGACTGGCCCTACAACGCCATCGGCGGCATCGTCACCGCGATCCTGCTCGTGGCGATCAATGTGATCGGCATCAAGGAGGCGGCGCGACTGAACATCGTCCTCGCGCTGCTCGACCTCGCCACGCAGGTGCTGATCATGGTCATCGCTCTGGCCCTGCTGCTTGCGCCGCGGATCCTCATCGAGCAGATCCATTGGGGCATCGCGCCGACCTGGCGCCAGTTCCTGTACGGCATCGCGATCGGCACCGTCGCCTACACCGGCATCGAGACGGTCTCGAACATGGCCGAGGAGGCACACAACCCCGGACGCGACGTCCCCAGGGCCATCAATCTCGTGATCATCGTCGTGCTGGCCGTCTACATCGGCATGCCGCTGGCCGGCCTCTCGGCGATGCGGGTGGAGTACAACGAGATCCCCGTGAACCCGGCGACGGGTCTCACGATCCCGCAGCAGGTGGTCCCGAGCGAGCCGGAGGGCACCTGGGCGCTCAAGAGCGACCCCGAGACGACGGTGTTCGTGCCCGTCGAGAAGGTCGACGGCACGATGGTCATCCCGGCGCAGGAGCCCGAAGGCCAGGTGACGGACGTCGACGGGGTGCCGACGGCGCGCCTCTACGGGACGCAACTGGGGAGCAACTACCAGGAGGACCCGGTCCTCGGGATGGTGCGCTTCATGCCCGACAGCCTGTCGTGGCTGCGCACGATCCTCGTGCCGTGGGTCGGCATCCTCGCCGCCACGATCCTCGTGATCGCCACGAACGCCGGGCTCATCGGTGTGTCGCGGCTCACCTACTCGCTCGGGCAGCATCGCCAGCTACCGCCGATCCTCGGGCGCGTGCATCCCAAGCGGATGACGCCCTACGTGTCCATCACCGTGTTCGGGGGGATAGCCTGCCTTCTGATCATCCCCGGCAGCACGGGGCTTCTGGCCGACCTCTACGTCTTCGGCTCGATGATCTCGTTCACCGCCGCCCACGTCTCTGTCGTCGCCCTGCGTATCCGCGAACCCGACCTGGAGCGGCCCTGGATCCCGCCGCTCAACATCCGCGTCAAGGGCAAGCTGCTGCCGCTCACCGCGATCATCGGGGCGATCGGTACCTTCAGCGTCTGGCTCGTCATCGTCGCCTTCCAGGATCAGAGCCGCCTCATCGGCTTCGCCTGGATCGGCATCGGGCTGGTCATGTACGTGATCTACCGCAAGGCCAAGGGATACTCGCTCACGGGCACCGTCGCCAAGGTCGTGATGCCGGAGACGATGAAGGAGGACATCGACTACGACCAGATCCTCGTGCCGATCGTCGGCTCCCGGGTCACCGACGAGATGATGGTGCTCGCCTGCCAGCTCGCCACCGAGAAGAAGTCGTCGATCGACGGTCTCTACGTGATCGAGGTGCCCCTCAACCTGCCTCTCGACGCCAGGCTCGTCAAGGAGCGCGAGAGGGCGGACAGGGTGCTTGCCGCCGCCGCGCTCATCGCCCGGCAGTTCAAGGTGGGGTTCACGCCGTTCGTCGTCACCGCCCGGTCGGCCGGCCGGGCGATCGTCGAGGAGGCCGAGCAGCGGCGGTCCGAGGTCATCATCATGGGGACGATGCGCAAGCGACGCATCGCCGACCGCGCCTTCGGGCGCACGACCGACTACGTCGTCGACCATGCGCCCTGCGAGGTGCTCCTCAACATCGTCCCGAAGGGCTATCCTTCCGAGGGGTCGGCGGAGTTCCTCGGCACGCCCGCCCCCGTGGCCGCCCACGGGGAAGACGGTCCTGATGAATCGTCGGGCGACCGGTCCGTAACGTCATGAGAGGTGATGCACCATGCATGTAGTGATCGCCGGCTGCGGTCGTGTCGGCTCCGGTCTGGCCCGGGATCTGGTGACGCAGGGTCTCGATGTCTCGGTCATCGACGAGAGCCCGGAGGCGTTCCACCTGCTCGGCGAGGACTTCCCCGGTGAGTTCGTGGTCGGGCGGGCCCTCGACTGGGAAGTCCTGCGTGAGGCCGGCATCGGTCACGCCGTCGCATTCGTGGCGTGCACCGACGGCGACAACACCAACATCGTCGTCGCGCAGATCGCGCAGAAGAAGTACGGCATCGGCTGCGTGGTCGCGCGGGTCTACGACCCGCTCCGCGCCGAGCTCTTCGCCCAGGAGGGCATCAACACCGTGTGCCCCACGCGCGACGTACGCGTCTCGCTCCTCGAGGCCGTGCGGTCGTGTCAACTCCCTGCTTCGGAGGGCTGACCCATGTTCGTGCTCATCATCGGCGGCGGCAAGGTGGGTCTCAACACCGCGCGTCAGCTGCTGCAGCTCGGCCATGAGATCGCCCTCGTCGAGCAGCGCAGGATGCGCTTCGACCTCGTCGCCGAGGAGCTCGGCGACGAGTCGCTCGTCTTCGGTGACGGTACCGAGATCTGGGTCCTCGAGAAGGCGGGCATCGGACGCGCCGACATGGTCGTGGCCGTCACCGGCGACGACGAAGACAACATCATCATCTCGCAGGTCGCGAAGAAGAAGTTCGGGGTGCCCAAGGTGGTCGCCCGCGTCAACAACCCGTTCAACCAGCCGACGTTCGACCTGCTCGGCATCGAGGCGACGGTGTGTGCGACGACCGCGATGCTCAATCTGATCATGCACGAGCTGCCGGTGCACAAGTTCGTGCACCTGCTGTCGCTGCGTCGCCAGAACGTCGAGCTCGTCGAGCTCGAAGTCGGCGACAACTCACCGTTCGCGAACACCTACGTCCAGGACATCGATCTGCCGGACGGCGTGCTGCTCGCGTCGATCATGCGCGCGGGGCACGCCCTCCTCGCCCGGGGGAGCACCGAGCTGCTCCCCGGCGACTACGTGCTCTGCGTCCTGGAGCCGGGCAAGGAGAAGGAGCTCATCAAGGTCTTCCTGCCCGAAGAGGAGCCGGAGCGGATCCAGCTCGAGTCGGAGCTGGACACGTCGGAGGGCTGACGCATCACGTCGCCGCCAGGCGCCGGCCGCCGGCGTCTGCCGGCGGTTGACCACCCGGAGGCTCGCGGGTAGCATGGCGAGGCTTTTCCGGACGACTTCCGTCCTCCGGTGGCGAGGTAGCTCAGTTGGTAGAGCACACGACTGAAAATCGTGGTGTCGACAGTTCAATTCTGTCCCTCGCCACCAGCACACCTCCCCGGTCACCGGCATGCGCGCGGCTTGTGCCGCAGGCATTCCGCCCCGGCCGGCGAAGCCCCCTCATGGTCGCCGCCCAGCACGGTGCGATCATGGCCGCCGCATCCGGAGTCACCCGGATCTTCGGACGCCGGATGGGTTGCCCAGGGCCGATGTGGGGCATCATGGGGGAGAGGTGCGGTTGGGGCATGGCGATCAAGGCACTCCTCAGACTCAAGCACGACCGGCGCGACCTGGGTTTCTACCACGCTCAGGTCGACGGGGAGGACTGTGCCACCGCGTCTTGGTGCCTGAGGGTGGAGTGTCCCGCCGATACCGAGGAGTATCGCGCTCACCTGACCAGCGGATCGGCCATGGACTTGACGATGATCACGCGTGAGGGCGAGTACCTGACCGGCGAGGCCTGTGTCGCGAGCGTGAGTGACTGCAGCGACGCGGCGACGGTCGTGCTGTTGTCGGGTGTGGGGCCTCTCCTGCGGCAGTGAGCCACGCCCGGCGGGGCGGTCAGTCGGGGAAGACGTCGTCTCCGACGAGATCTCTGACGCGCAGCATCTCGAAGACACCGCGCACGGCAGGGGAGAGGTTGCGCGCCACCAGGGGGGTGCCCTGGCTCTTCAGGTCGAGGCAGAGGCGCACGAAGATGCCCGTCCCCGATGAGTCGATGAACGCGACATCTCCGAAGTCGAGGGCGATCATCTGGGCGCCTCGGGCCGCTTCCGTGACCACTTCGCGCAACGTGTCGGCGCAGTCGAGGTCCATCTCTCCGGCGAGGTAGATGGTGGGCGCCGGTCCCTGAGCGATGGAAGTGCGCAGCATGGGGTCTCCTGCCTCAGTCGGTCATGCGGTCCAGTAGCAGCGTGGTCCCCGACGGGCCGGTGTGCAGGCCGACGGCGTCGAGGTAGTCGAGAATGATCTTGTAGCCGTAACCCATCGACGCCTGACCGCCCTTGGCCGGCGGCTCGATCCAGTTGAGGAAGCTGAGCCCCGAGCCTTGATCGGCGACCACGACGCGGATCCGGTCGTCAAGACGTCGCAGCGTCATCTCGCCTCGACCGCCCCCGTGAAGGAGCATGTTCGTGGCCGCCTCCGAGATGCACAGGATCGTGCGCTGCTGGTTGATGTCGTCCAGACCGGCTTCGCGCAGTACCTCATCCACGGCGTCCCGCGCTTGCTGGAGATCGGCCGTGGTCGCGATGTCGAAATGGAGGACCTCGGCTCCCGCAGCCGCTTGGTCACGCACTTCCTCCCGGTCCAGGATGCGCAGCTTGCCGCACGCCACCGCGGCGGCCAGGTTGTTGAGGATCTCGACGAGACTGCGGCGGTGATCGCCGTGATGGCGCTGCCAGCCGCTCGTGCTGATGCTGATGACGTCGCATCGGTCGCCTTGCGGCACGAAGCAGAGTTCGTCGGCCACAAGAGTGTCCGGCTCGGAGACCGTGTAGCACATGAACGTCTCGTGCTCCAGTGACTCACGGGCCCGGGCGATCAGGTCTTCCCTCGGCAGGTCCGCTCCGACGTCGCCGATGATCGCCTCGAGTCGATCGGAGTCAGCCGAGTAGCGGAAGACCTGCAGGGAGACCGGCGCGTCCTGCGGCTGATCCGGCATCTCCACTGACCCCCGTTCCCAGTTCTCGGCTCCCGCTCTCCACCTCAGACGGAGCGGATGAGCAGGAGCGTCGCATCATCGCTCGCGGTCGTCTCGCTGCGGAAGGATGCTACGTCGCTCCATACCCTCTCAAGTGTGTCACGAATCGGCAGCCCCCGACACCCTTCGAGCGACCGTTCCAGCCGCTCCGGCCCGTAGAGTTCCCCTGAGGGGTCCCGTGCCTCGGTCAGCCCGTCGGTGTAGAGAGCGACCGTGTCGCCGGGCAGCAGCGCGACCGTGTCCTCAGGGAACTCGAGGCCGGTGCGGACACCGAGAGCGGCGCCGCGCGAGGGTACCTCCTGTACCCCGTCGGCGCCGGCGACGAACACCGGATTGTGCCCCCCGCCGACGATGACCAGTGAGCGGTCGGCGGGGTCGTACGCAGCGACTGCCAGCGTGAGGAAGTACGGCAGGCGCTGCCCCTCGAGATCGCGAGCGAGTCCGTCGTTCACCTCCGCCATGACCTCGCCCAGGCGCTTGCCCGGCGCGATCGCGTCGTGGAGCAGCGAGCGCGCCATCGCCATGATGAGGGCGGCGGCGAGCCCCTTGCCCATGACGTCGCCGCACACGATGGCCAGACGGCCGTCGCCGAACGGGATGTAGTCGTAGTAGTCGCCGCCCATGTCTCCCAGGAACTCGATGCGCTGGTCCAGCTCGATGCCGTCGGTCTGGGGCGTTCCGGTGGGGAGGAGGTCGGTCTGGATGCGGCGCGCACGCTCGATCTCCGCCGCCACCTTGAGCTGCGCCGCCCGCAGCTCGTCGTGCAGTCGTATCGAGGTCGCCAGTTCCTCCTGGAAGCTGTCGCGCTCGGCGTCGAAGGTGGCGCGCTCCCGGGCGCGCTTCACGTAGATGTCGTAGGAGTAGTAGATGAGGTAGAGCGGTGGGATGGCGAGGAGCATGCCCGGGATGCCGAGCCACAGGTAGAAGCCAGCTAGGAGTAGGGCGAGCGTCGAGCCGGCGATGTATCCCGGCAGCGCCCACTGGTAATTCTGCCGCCAGACTGTCAAGGCGCCAACCTGGGTCGAGAGAGCGATTACTCCGGCGAGCAGTGCCGTATGAGCGACGAAATCGACGATTGTGGCGGCGAAGGTCGGCAGGACCTTGCTCATGAAGTCCCCATCGGCTGGTGCCAAGGCCAGGTATAGAAGGCCGGCGAGGTATGTTGAGATCACGTAGTTGCCGATGTTGAAGGCGATCTTGACCGGGTCGCGGGTGACCCACGCGGCCGTGACGCCGCTCACAGCGGCTACCGCCATGGCCGGCCAGAGTCCCAGGACGATGAGACTGGCAAGCACAGGCACGAACGACAGCGTGACATCGCCGACCCACGGCAGCTTGATCTCACGAAGGTCGGTGAGCGTTGCGAGGATCATGAACGCGACGATGTTCAGCGTGAGCGGAGCCGGCTCGTGGACGCCGGCCGCTGCCGAGACGGCTGCGGCCACAAGACAGACGCAGACAACGTAGAGAGAGACGGCCGTGCGGTTCCGCACGGCCGTCTCTTCACGGTCGACGATCTGTGACGAGGCCGTGCTTACTGTCCTTCGATCAGGATCGTCCACCGGAACTTCGTCCAATCGAAGTCCGTCCACCGGAACTTCGTCGACGAGTAGTCCGTCCACCGGAACTTCGTCCAACCGAGATCCGTCCACCGGAACTTCGTCGACGAGTAGTCCGTCCACCGGAACTTCGTCCAACCGAGATCCGTCCACCGGAACTTCGTCCAACCGAT
>Ga0172369_10008993_pt1 | contig 11192 bp, 10 predicted proteins | sample LakKiv25m_FD_114539 | JGI IMG/M metagenome (GOLD analysis project Ga0172369, IMG submission 114539) | Freshwater microbial communities from Kabuno Bay, South-Kivu, Congo - kab_022012_11.25m | ecosystem: Environmental > Aquatic > Freshwater > Lake | place: Democratic Republic of the Congo... | reverse complement strand
GGTCCTTTCACCCCGACCCCACTGAATAAAATCGAGTTCATTCTGCTGTATCATGAAAACGACCGCCCAACGGCAGATAAACTGCTCAATTGGTTCGATGGCAAGATTAAGCCGAATGTAAAAAGCTTAAAGGACTTCCTAAAGATGAATTACTTTGTTGACATCAACAAGAGTATTGTTTTCACGAATAAAAACAACCCGATACCGGAGGTTCAGCAGCAAATTGAAAACTGGCCCCGGATTTCGGGAACAAGATATTTGGCAATCTACATTACTCCGCATCCGAAGGAAACAACGGATAAAGCCATACACAGCCTGTATTACAAGATAAAATACGAGTTGCTGAAATATGGCATTACTTCCCAGGTAATCGAAACAGAAACCATAAACGCACACGATTTCAATTACAGTATGCCAAATATCGCTATTGCAATTCTGGCAAAACTGGAAGGTGTTCCCTGGCGTTTGGAAAGAGCCATTTACAATGAGCTGATTGTTGGTGTAGGAGCATTTAAATCACGGAATATGGCAAGCCGGTACATTGGCAGCGCTTTCTGTTTCTCAAACGATGGGCATTTCCAGAGTTTCAACTGCTATTCTGCACACTCCACGACCATGCTGGCAGGTTCAATCCGTGATGCAGTCGAAAACTTTGTTGAGAAGAACAACAGTGTTGAACGCCTCGTAATTCACTTTTACAAGCGGATGAGCCGGAAAGACCTGAAACCAATCCTGGAAGTCCTGTATAGCTTGAACCTCGGAGATATTCCGGTAATAGTAGTTACTGTTAACAAGACCGAATCCCGTGACCTTGTAATCTTTGATAAAGCCTGCTCGTCAAACAACATGATTCCCAACAGCGGAACCTTTGTAAACATTGGCAGAAACCAGTTTTTGCTCTGCAATAATACAAGGTATGGCAACACCATGCCCGGCTCCAGAGATGGATACCCATTTCCGGTCAAACTCAACATCCAGTCAACCGATGAAAAATTATTGGAAAACACCAAACTCATCAACGACCTCATTGATCAGGTTTACCAGTTCAGCCGGATGTATTGGACATCCGTAACACAGCAGAATCTGCCAGTTACTGTGAAATACCCCGAAATGGTGGCAGAGAAATACCCCCACTTCGAGAGCAACAACATCCCGGATTTCGGAAAGGAGAATTTATGGTTTCTCTAGGAATATTACCGATATAATCTATTCAAATCCACTCTATTACTTATTTCCTCTCCGGAAAATCGAAATCATTTTCCTACCATTTACCCATGTATGCTAAGTCGCAGATATACAATTCAATAATTGTATTCCTGCATTACAGCTAACCCAGGATATCTTGCCTGCATTACCAATAAAAGGATTATTGGTTGTAACCATTAAAATTTTTATGTATGGAAACGCAAGCATATCAACTGGCCTTCTTAGTCCTTGACTGGATTTTTTATATCGCTTTGGTGTTCACTGTTATCGGTGTTGGAATTGAGATTATTCATCTAAGGATTTTCAGAGCCATAAAAGGACTGTTTCTTTCTGTTTTATCTCTGGCATTTTTGATTGCCGCTATTGGCCATTTTCTTTTCGGTCTTCCAGTCGAGTTTCTTTTCAAAAGATACATTGCGGAAGGTTGGCACTTGTTACCTATATTCTATAAGGAGTATATTGACCCTATTTTTAAAGTACTGAAATTCAATAAATGACAATATTTAATTCACCCTAATACTTAAAATTATGAAACGATTAATTTTTATCATGGCTCTTATTGTTTGTGTTATGATAGTGGATGCACAAAACCAGCCACTTAAGAAAGTTACAACGAATAAAGAGCTTTGTGACTTGATTTTAAAATACAACATTAACGATGTGCTGGAAGATGATATCTCTTTTCTTAAAAAACAAGGATTTGATCCACAAAGTGTTGTGGAATATGCAATGAACCATCCGGAAGCAATACTTGAATGTCTGTTTAATTTGACAATTGATCTGTCTCAAAATGAGCCTACTTTAAAGGTTGCAGGTTTCAATTGGGCATTACGAAAGTACTCTGGCAATCTAAGTGTTGGATGGGTGAAGATTTCATTGTCTGAAATTAAGATGATCAATGAAACGGAGGCAATAGCTACTATCACTCTAAAAAACACGAAATCAATTTACATGCTCCTGACCAATTCAGGAGGTTCTGGTTATATGAATTCTTTGGGGAATGGCATTCTTCTCTATCCCCAGGAACAGATCACTTTCCCGGATAAATTGAAATTTCAACCCGATTGCGATTTGATAAATACTTATAAGGTAAACTTCGAATTTAACTTCTCAAGGGGGGAACTGACCGGATGTACCTTTCAGGAAATGGTCACACGACTTGCCTTATCGGTTGGAGCACCATTACCATTAAAACCCTTTGCTTTTTATGGTTTGAACATTGGTTATTCAAACCAGGCAGTTTATAATTCGGTACTGAACATCTTCTGGACTGCTGTTACAGGAGAATGGTTAAAACGTGATCAGATAGAAAACGCCATTAACCTACTCAATTTGTATGACCTATTTGATCTTTGCCCTGAGTGTAAAACAATTTGGGAGATCGATTTTTTTAAGAATTACACTACAGGTGAGTTTTCTCCGGAATTATTATCGATCCTTTATCAAAAGGGTATTGATCCTCAAACCGGTTTGTCATTATTCTTGAAAACTTTCATCAAAATGCTAGAAAACCCAGTTACCAGAGACCTTGCTTATGAAGTCGCAAAAAAGTTTCTCCCTTCGGCATTAACACAAGGAGGTGCTGCCGTTCTTGCTGCAAATTTATCTGTTATTGTGACAGGAGGATGGAGAGTAATGGCTCTTGCTCCTATTGCCTGGGATGTATGGAATACTCAGAAAGTTGAGGATATTTCCGGTGTTGAGATCAGCCCGGTTTGCATCGTTGCATATTAATGCAAGTGAAAGAAACTTCTGCAAAAAACTACGGATATAGTACTTATCATTAATTACTGGAATCTTAAAATATAAAAGCTATGTGGACAAAACATCAAGATGGCACTTTTTTCTGTCCGGAATGTGGCACAGAAAGAAATTACTCAAATACCTATGAATATGGTATGAGCAATCGGGGTTTCACTGATACATTTGGATTCACTTCATGTCCTGTATGCGGTGATAAAACACCTTACGAACCTCGTAAGTATCTTATTGATCCGTTCAGACCAAGATGCCCTGGATGTGGTAAAAAGACCGACAAAGCGACTTTTTGTATGCATTGCGGCTACAAATTGAACATGTTTTCAAGTGCCAGAGATTGGGCAAAACGGAATGGGCTTATTTAATTCAGTGCAATACTCTTTTTCCCGTTTAATGCATGTCACTAAAATACAAATGATTAATCACAGATAACCATTGATAACTAAAGGAGGCTAATTATTGTCAATAATTTAAAAAAAGGAGGACAAAATGGAAAATTTCTTTCAGAATGATCGCTTTAACGGCAATGGCCTTGTAAGTGGATTCAGGGATATGGATTGTCATGTTTCGACTTTTAATAACAATTTCAACAACCACCTTACATTTCATCAGCCGATGAATGATCTGGGCCATCGCCATGATTTCAGTTTTGGAACACAGGCAAGATTGAACGGCTTCAATCAGATGGGGGGATTAGAGCAAAGAGTGTGCATCCTTGATGCGTTCAACAACTCGCCCTTTAACCGCTAAGAAAGGAGCCTCTTCGGAGGCTTCTTTAAATTCTGAAATGCCAGATAACCATAGATAACAGTTTCACATTAGAAAGTAAATATCAACAAGTTTAAAAAGGAGGCCACAATGTTTTTCGATCAGAATCCCATCTTCACCCCTGATAACTTCAGACAGATGGACTTAAACATGAGAAATGATCATTTATTCTATCATGATCAAAGATTCAGTTCACCAACCTGGAACGAGCCTTTTCAGAACCAGACGTTCAGGTGTAATCGTTGTGGAAGTTCTGCCGGCCCTTCCTGCAACTGCTGGCGAGAAGATACCTTTAAACCAACGTTGCCAAAACTGAATTTCGAACTACCGGTTGTAAAACCATTTGAGTTTCGACCAGAACTAATCATTAAACCTTTATGGGAAAGGGATAATTTGAATGAACCTATCTTTGGCTTTAAGGAAAAAAAACGAAATCCATTCGATCTGTACTAATGTTCAAGCCATCAGGTAAGCAGCCAACAAAAAGCATGGATATTCTTCAATTGTCTGTTTACCTGTATTTTATGCCCAGATAACTGCAGATAACCAGTTTTATCTTTATTTGAAGTTTAGGTGATCTTAACTTCATGTTTTGATTTTAATGAAATACTAAAAGGAAATTTGATGTGTAGAATCGGATTATTGAAAGGTTATACAAAATCCTTTACAGAGAAGATGGCTTCTTTGCAAGCGAATGGTGGAAACAAAAAACCAGAATTCTTTTGCATTGATGATTTGGATATTGTATTTAACAGATTTGATGTAACTTCTCAAGAATTTCCTTCAGGAAGTTTTCCACTTCAGAGCGACAAGTATGTTTTGGCTTTTAATGGTGAAGTGTTCTCATACAAGGATAACATTTTCAACAATTCAGACTTCAAATCTGATGCGCATTTTGCTTTACACTTTATAGAAAAAGACGGATTGCTAAATTTTTTTACTGATGCTGATTTACAGGGCACATTTATCTTAATTGATAAAATTGAAAAAAAAATATATGTTTTTGTTGATCAGCTAAATACAACAGGCTGCTTTTACACACATTTCGAAAATAAAATCATTGTTAATCAGGAATACTCCATAATTAACGAGTTGCTAGAAATTGATGATGCTCCAGAAGAACAGCCCATTCATATTATAAAAAACGGATCATATTTATTAATTAGTAATGATTTTACTACCGTTGAAACAAAACCTTTGAGGAGTCAATATCTCAATGTTTGGTCCGGGAGAAGCGATGCTATTCTTGATTTAGAAACTATTTCCTCCGATTTTAACAGAATCTTAAGAAAAACCATTGAGGTTAGAATCCCCAAACAGGGGATGTTTGGCATTTTGTGCGGGGGTGGTGTAGATAGCTCAATAATATTACTGCACTTATCTCAAATACTAAGGGAAAGGCACGAATTGGAAAGACTCAAAATATTTTGCCTTGGCAGTGAGGTTCTGCCTATTTCAGAAGAAGAAAATGACCTTATTAATGTTAAATCGTTGGTTGAAAGCTTGGGCTTGACAGATAACTTCATTGAAATACATGAAAGATCAGATTGGTTTGACTTATTACTTAAAAGGAAAGTATTCAATTCGCATCCCAGATTGATTAATCCGAATCCATCTCAAACTCAAATTCGGCATACAGTTCAAATGTCATGTTTGTTAGCTCAGATTGCATGGAACTTTCCAGAAATTAAATGCCTACTTACCGGTGATTTTGCTGATGAAATATTTGCTGGGTATAATTCAATGCATCCAAGCAATGGCATTATTGACCTGTTAAAAGAGAACGTAATTGGTAAATTAAATGACTTACCTTTAAATGATGCATCAAGGATAACATTATCAAGCCTTCATGGAAGTGCTTATTTGTTGAAAGAAATTTATCTCAGACCATATATTTCGGAATATCATAGCATTAAAAGTCATGAGCTAATTAATACGTTATTTGAGAAAACAAGTGAAGAATTACGACAATTAGCTCTAGAGGAAGATATTCTTACAGAGAGATTAAATGGTATTCTCTTCAGAATTAAACCAATTGAAATAAGAACCCCATTCTCATCGCATCTATTACTTGATTTCATTGGTAAGCTAAATCCCAAATTGCTTATTGGCAGCTTTGATGGTAAAATTTACAACAAATATTTTCTACGTTATTGTGGAATTAGATGTGGTCTGCCAGCAAAAAATGCACTTAGAAAAAAAATACCATTAAATGAAGGCGCAACAGGTATTAGAAATGGCCAGAGAGATCCCCGGGAATTTCATAATGCTGGTGGTTTTATCCCCAAATGTAAACTGATCAGTAATTTGCAATCCGATTTGCATGTTTTAAAGCAATTTGGAATCCTTTCCTATTTTGAAAATCTTAGAAAAGGTAATCAAGATGGGCTTGAGCACTTGAGTTTTTTCATTGCCGGAAAATACGCTGGCTTGCAACGTTTACTCAACAATGATGTATTCAGGGATCAAATGCCTGATAGCAATTATAGTACGGAAGGTAATTTCAATTATAATGAAAATAGTCTGATCAATGCTACTTTAAACGAAAAATGAAAATACAAACAACTGACATATGGCTGATCCTTATACTTTACACAGTTGTAAATCTGTTAATAACTTATCTTTATTCAAAGGGAAAAAGAAACTCCAAAGAGTTCTTTCTTGTTTCCAATCGCTCTGTAAAATCAGGATTTGGAGCATTTTCAATTGCATCAACCTGGATTTGGGCTCCTGCACTCTTTATTTCTGCTGAAAAAGCTTATACACAAGGTTTCATTGGATTTTTCTGGTTTTTTATACCCAATGTCTTGACTCTAATTATTTTTGGTTTTTTTGCCCAAAGACTTAGAAATATAAAACCTGACGGCTGGAGTTTCTCAGATTACATGCGAGAGAAACAATCAAATCGTGTCCACAATTTGTATCTTGTTGAAAGCGTGGGATTACAAATACTTTCTTTCTCCGTTCAATTATTAGCAGGTGCAGCTATACTCCACAAATTGTCAGGCATAAATTTTTTATTATTAACGGTAGTTCTAAGTATAATTCCTTTAATATATACATACTGGAAAGGAATTTGGGCTTCAATAGTAACAGATTTTTGGCAAATGATATGGATACTGCTTGCACTAATAATTATAATTCCAATAGTTTTCTCAAATATCAGTCTTAATTCAGTGATTGATGGACTTGGAGGTGTGTCAGGAAATTATTACAATTTCTTCTCAAATGAAAGCTTCAATGTCCTACTATCTTTTGGCATTCCAACCACTATCGGTTTATTAAGTGGTCCTTTTGGCGATCAAATGTTTTGGCAACGTACCTTCTCTATTAAAAAAGAGAATGTTAAAAGTTCCTTTATTAAAGGTGCATTCATTTTTGCAATCGTTCCCTTAAGCTTATCATTATTGGGGTTTAGTCTTGCAGGTCTTGGAATTGAGATCAATGACACTCAGCTCACAAATATTGAAAATATCCTTCGATTTACTCCATCCTGGTGTATTTTTCCATTTGTTTTTATGATTTTATCAGGATTGGTTTCTACTGTCAGTAGTATTACTTGTGCAACTTCTTCTATCGCTGGTCATGATTTTATTAAGAGGTTAGAAAATAGGAATAACATTGTTATTTCCGAAAAAAGGACTCTCTACATCTCAAGAATTGCTATGATTGTTGTTATGGTTATTGCTATTGGTATTGCAAATCTCCCAGGAATTAAAATCCTTTACCTATTTTTATTTTATGGTACCTTAAGGGCTTCTGTTTTGCTTCCAACAGTTTATGCAATTAAAGATATCAAAATGTCAGAAAAGGGTTTGTATTATGGAATTTTAGTTTCTTTTTTGATTGGTTTACCTGTGTTTTCTATAGGTAATCTATACGGTCTTCCATGGATTATCATAAGTGGCTCTTTAATAAGTTTGTTAGGCTCAGGTATTTTAAGCTTAATCTGGAAGAAATGAAATTAACTCAATGTATATTATTTTATTTTGCCTTTGGTTTTCTATGCCTCGCTGGTCAAAATCTTTTTGGCCAGGTTTATGATGGTATGACTCAACCTACATTTTATCGCATAATGTCAGCAAATAATATCAAGGGTGGGACTACTCTGCAGCTGGGGCGTAAGTGGTGGATTGATAAAAATAAACATTTTTCTACCACCGTATTTTACACTTATTTCCTTAATAAAAATCAACATGCTATTGAAAGCTGGAATAATCTTAATCTTTTAAATAAAAAATTATATTTACTTTCAAGAACGGGTTATAATATCACTTCTAATAATTTGTGGGAAACCTTTTCTGTTACTTACCTGCTCCCCTACAATATGATGCTTGATTTAACCTGGTATAATATATATAACAATAACGAATTCTTTGTAAATGATGAGCTTCAAGTTCTTTTTGGAATTAAATTATTTAACCAGATTGTATTAAATGGAGGATACAGAGTTATTGGAGAAACTCCCGGACCTGTTTTCAACTTACGTTTTTTATTAATTGACAAATTTCAGTGGTTGCAATTTCGTTATGTCCCTAATGATAGACTTTTTGACATTAAGCTCTATATACAATTTGATAAATTTAAGAACGATGAAAAGTTCTCACGATAATCAGTCTTTCTTCATAAATAAATCAATTCGAATTACTGGAAAAGCTAACGGTCCATTAGCAAATTATTCTTTTGCGGTGAAAGATGTATTTGATATTGCTGGCTGTAAAGTTAGTGTAGGCAATCCTGATTGGTTTGAACTTCATAAGCCTGCAAGGAAAAATGCAACAATCATTCAAATTCTTCTGAATGCTGGAGCCACACTTATAGGCACAACTAATATGACAGAATTTACTCGAGGAACATTTGGAGAAAATGTACATTATGGTATGCCTTCAAATCCATTAGGAAAGGAATTTGTGCCAGGTGGTTCTTCTAGTGGATCTGCTTGTGTTGTTGCTGCTGGGATAGTTGATTTTTCTTTAGGAACTGATACAATTGGTTCAATTAGGGTCCCCGCAAGCTTTTGTGGATTGTATGGTTTTCGGCCATCTTTAAATAGAATACCAGCGGAAGGGGTTTGGGTTCAATCGCCAGGATTCGATACCGTTGGTTTGCTTACTAAAGATCCTGAATTGCTTGTTACAATTGGCCAAGTCATCTTCAATAATAATGTAGGAGAATGTTCCTGGCCTAAAACTTTTATTGCAAAAGATCTATTTGCAATTGCTGATAGAGAAATTAATGTTGGCTTACAGGAAACCATTGAACTTCTTCGAACTATATCTCCATTTACACTCGAATTTGAAATATCAAATGGAAAATTAGAGAGAATATTTAAACTGGCACAGGTTGTTAAGGGTTATAATACTTGGAAAAACATAGGAAATTGGATGGAAAAAAATAATCCAAGGATAGCATTTCATGTAGCAAAAAAATTTGTACAAGAATCATTAATAGGGAAAGAGGATGCCGTAAATGCAAGCATTGAACTTGATGAATTGCTTCAACCTATCAAACTATTACTAAACGATAATGTTGTTATTCTTCCTACTACTGCAAGTACTGCTTGGACAAAAGAAATCTCTACTCTTATTAATTGGTCGAAAAGTATTAATGTGTCGGATGCTTCGAATTCTATAAATCGTACAAATCAATTACTTACAATTGCTTCAGTATTAGGTGCTCCTCAGGTATGTATACCAATATTTAATCCTAAAAGCAGGTTGCCATTGAGTATTTCAATACTGGGGTCACAAGGATCTGATGAAAAAATTCTTTCACTTGCACAATCTTTAGCAAAACATTTAAATCAAAATTAAAATACCATGGAAAAAATCTTTTTTATTTCAGAACAAAATGGTTGGCTAATTTTCCTTGCTTATGCCATTGCAATTATTCTAATAGTGTGGTTTTTTACACATAAGGAAAAATCAGCTGATGAACATCTGGTAGCAAACCGCAAAGTGCCTATCTGGAAAGGCGCTTTCTCTATTGCAGTAACATGGATCTGGGCGCCAGCGATTTTTATTTGTGCTCAAAAGTCCTATGAACAAGGATTGCCAGGGATATTTTGGTTTACATTTCCCAATATCTTATGTTTTTTTGTTTTTGCACCACTTGCTGTTCGCCTTAGGAGGTTAATTCCCAAAGGATATTCAATGCCAGAATTTCTAAATCTTAGGTATCCTAATAAACCCCACATTCACATTATCTTCATGACCATTACATTTGGGTATGACCTGGGAGCTATTATCATTAATTGCCTTGCTGGTGGCATATTGCTGCATACCATATCAGGTATTGACATTCGATTGGCCATTTTTGCACTGGCAGCGATTGCTTTTATTTACTCTGCATGGCGCGGTTTACCAGGTTCAATCATCACAGATATTATACAAATGGCTGTGATTCTTTTCATTGGTCTTATTTTAATTCCTTGGGCAGCTGTTAAAACCGGAGGTATTGATACCATTGTCCAGGGTTTTGGAGGTGTTAGTGGTAAATTTGGTAATATCTTTGACCCCTGGATAGCTTTTAGTTTTGGAATTCCTGCTACATTAGGATTGATTTCCGGTCCAATAGCCGACCAAATGTTTTATCAAAGAGCAATGTCAACAAACTATAAAAACATTGTCAAGACCTTCGTGTATGGTGGCTTGCTTTTCGGTATTGTTCCAATTGTACTTTCCGTTTTTGGTTTCATTGCTGCAAGTCCTGCTGTCAATTCAGTATTAAATATTCAGGATAGCCAAATGGTTGGAGTGTATGTTGTACAGAAGTTCCTACCTACCTGGACTCTTTATGGGTTCGTGCTGATGGCTGTTTGCGGACTTTCATCCACCCTCGATTCAGCTTTTTGTGCGGTTGGTTCATTGGGTGCTAATGACATTTACAAGCGTTATATTAATCCGAATGCAAATGATAAAAAAATAGTTAGAGCATCTAGGGTTTTTATAACAATTTTTGCCTTGATAGGTGTAAGTATTGCACTTATTCCTGGTATTCAATTGCTCTGGATATTTTTAATTTATGGCGCGCTTGCTTCAGCAGCTCTCATACCAACTATTCTTGTCTTGTATTGGAAAAGACTTTCTGCTAAAGCAGCTTTTTGGGGTCCTTTCCTTTCATTTCTGGTAGGGCTTCCTCTTTCAATCTATGCTAATTTTTCCCAAAACACTAATCTAATTGTAGTGGCAGCTGTTGCCAGCGTATTAATTGGGCTAATCGTTTGTGTACTTTTCAGTATCTTTGACCATGAGAACTATGAATTTAAACAATTTACGTCTGAATTAGAAGTTTCTGATCAAATTGAATAAGCAATGGAGAAACTAATAGAGAATATGGAAATTAACATTCATCTTGTAGCAAATCAGTTGTTTTATGCACCATTATTATTAGCAGCTGGAGATGTCAATAATAATGATCGTGAAATAAGACCAAATAATGATCGTGAAATAAGACCAAGT
>Ga0172369_10008990_pt1 | contig 11194 bp, 8 predicted proteins | sample LakKiv25m_FD_114539 | JGI IMG/M metagenome (GOLD analysis project Ga0172369, IMG submission 114539) | Freshwater microbial communities from Kabuno Bay, South-Kivu, Congo - kab_022012_11.25m | ecosystem: Environmental > Aquatic > Freshwater > Lake | place: Democratic Republic of the Congo... | reverse complement strand
GCAGACGTGAAAGTCGACCGGGCACGCACGGAACTCAGCGAGCTCCTGAGCGTGCCGGATCGCAACCGGGCTCGGATCCGTGCCCACGACCTCGAAGCCCTGTTCCTGCAGCAGCAGCGCTCTCAGCCCGAGTCCGCAGTTGCAGTCGAGTACACGCTTCGCATCGAGCTGTTTCAGAATCTCGGCCCACATCGGGGTCGTGCGCGCAGGCCGCCCTTCCGGGTGTTTGGCGTCGCGGTAGTGCGGTTGCCACAGCGCACGACGGAACCACTGCCATTTCCAGATGACATCCCAGTCTTCACTGGTGTTCATGGTCGAGCCCTCTTCCTCCGCACGAGTCTACTCTAGATTCGGACGTTGCGGGGCCGAGTCCTGCTCCGTGCCCGGACGGGGTGCGTGTCACGGTTGGTGATGAGGATCGCCCCGTTGCCTGGCGGGCGCCGTGCTGTCACATTGCAGCCGTCTCAAGACATGGCGCGCACGGCCCGGACGGACCGGGGGTCGCTCAGCTGCGACAGCACAGGTTGTGCCCATCGGCCCGCGCTGCCGACCCCGGCGTCGAACGGCACTGCCTGGCCGGCGCACGGGAGATCGCGGGTATTCTGGATGCGCCCCCATGGATCTCAGTCCCTACCAGTGGCTGCTCGGCGGCACGGCGGCGATCTTCATCGGTTTCAGCAAGACCGGCATGCCCGGGGCGGGCATCCTCGTCGTACCCCTCCTCGCGGAGGCCTTTGGCGGCCGGCAGTCGGTGGGAACCATGCTCCCTCTGCTCATCCTGGCCGACGTCTTTGCCGTGGCGTGGTACCGTCGGCACGCGCAGTGGGACCGTCTATTCCGCCTGGCGCCATGGGTCGTAGTGGGGATGGCGGCGGGAGGCATGGTGCTGAAGTGGATGGGGGATGCCGGGCCCGGCAAGGACAAGATGAACCAGCTCATCGGCGGGGTGGTGCTGCTCATGCTGGCGGTCTCCGTCTTGCGGGCCAGGCTAGGCGACAGGGCCACGCCGCACTCGCCCGTCGCCGTGGCGGCGGTTGGTTCGTGCGCAGGCTTCACCACGACCGCCTCCAACGCTGCCGGGCCCATCATGGCGATCTACCTGCAGGCCATGAAGATGCCCAAAGCGCAGTTCATGGGCACTACGGCCTGGTTCTTCCTGCTGGTCAACGTCGCCAAACTGCCGGTCTTCATCGGGCTCTCGGTCGCTAACCCGGCAAACCCCATCGTGAGCGCTAAGACGGTCTCTGCCGACCTGGCGCTCTGCCCATTCATCCTGGCAGGGGCTGTGGCGGGCAGATTCGCGCTGTCGCGTTTGCCGCAGCGCCTCTTCGACACGCTGGTGCTGTTCCTTGCGGCGGCGGCGGCTATGCGCCTCGTCGTCGGGTAACGAACCCGCGGTGACGGCAGCCGGCAGGCCCTACGCCAGGTCGTCCAGGTCGCCGATCTCCAGGATGCCGGGCAGGATAACCGCCTTCACGTTGCGGGAGTCGTAGTGCCTGCGCCCGACCCAGTCGGCAAAGCGCGGGATGCCGCCCGAGATGTCCAGCGCCGACACCCGGTCGTCGCTCGCCGCGGCCAGGATGGCATAGATGCACTCCCGGCCGCTGCTCGCGTCGGCGAAGAGACCGATCTCCGAGGGACAGTCGTACGCCAGGACCGCGTCTATCGCTCGCAGGACGTCGTACACCCGCAGGGCCGCGAGGCTGTCGTCGAGCCACGTAAGGTCGTCCGCGAGCTTATGGATGACCCCGTAGAACTCCAGCGGCGAACAGCCTGAGAGGAGCGAGTGGGGCTTGAGAGCTCCTACGCCGGACGCATCCAGCACGTGCACGGCGCGACCCGCCGCGCACGCGCCTCGTATCCAACCGAGGTGAGGCTGCAGCGAGTCCGTGCCGCCGTCCCAGACGGCTACCGTCGCCGGAAGGCCCCGAAGGTCGCGCTTCGCATCCCTGAAGGTCAGCGCATGCCCCATGAGCCCGGGCTGCGACCACCAGACCCGCGCGTCCACAGCCATCTCGGCCAGCCGGTCGCTGAAGTACGTTCGAAGGTTGAGATCGCAAGGCGTTCGATGCCGGTACACCCGCTCGCGTACCCAGCGACGGAGGGCGGCTTGCCGATCGGGCTCTGGCGTCGTCTCCCGGCGGCTCTTCAGGTCTTCGAGCCTCGTCGCGCATTCCTCGAACACGAACCTGGCATCAGGGAAGTCGGTCCTGACCTGACCCGACACTGTGCAGTTCAGATCCCGCTCCGATCGGGCTGCGGTTCGAGAGTAATCCGGCTCGATGTCGGTCTCGCGCAGCGCCCGACCAAAGAACCGGACCGATGCGCACGCAAGGCGCTCGGTGTAGGCATGCCCGGCCTGGTCCTCGACGAGGGCGGGCATGTCCGCGACGCCAAGGGTCCGCCACACGTGTCGGCAAGCGGCGACGGTAGCGCGAGTGCCCTCAATGGGGAAGAAATCGTCCGTGACGGCCAACACGCAGACGGGCTTGGGCGCCATCGAGATCAGGACGTCGGCATGGTCGAACCCCGCCTCGGTGAAGCCGGGCCATATCTGCTCCGCGTCCTGGGCGCCGCCGCTGTACATGTAGGTCTGCCGGTTCATGATGAACGTGCCCGGAGCCGCGGCCGCTATTCGGGAATCCGCCATCATGAGCAGGCACGACTGCGTGCCTCCGCCCGAGTTGCCCGTGAGGCCGATGCGAGTCTCATCTACGTCGGGCCTGCTACAGAGGTAGTCGAGGCTTCGCATCGCATCGTGCAGGAAGAAGCGGGCGAGCGCCCATCCGAGCGGCGCGCACTGGGCGCCTGCGTGATCATGCTCGAGCGTACATACGCCAACCGTCGGGGCGCCCAGAGCGGGCTCCCAATAGCTGAGCCGCTCTCCTTGACCGATCGGGTCCTGAGCCAGGACGACGAAGCCTGCCTGTACGAGCAGTTGGCAGACCCTCTGGTACTCGGGGTATGCCTTGCCTGGCGCGGCATGTCCGCACAGGAACAGGACGGCTGGACGAGGCCCCTCGGGCCCGTCCGGGACGTAGAGGGATGCGGTCACATAGACCCGAGGGCGGCTCTCGTAGATGAGCTTCTCAACTCGGTATCCGCTACCGGCCAGGGTACCGGTGATGCGCGCCGCAGGCGGCGCCGCACTCGCCGGCAGGCCGCCGATGCCCTGCACGAAGCGCTCGCGGATCGCCTTCTGGCGCTCGCGGATCTCCGTTGCTGTGGAGAGTGCAGCACGCGCTGCGTCGCCTGCCGCGAAGCGCTCCTCGGACCTTCGGTAGACGTGCCACTTCAGTTGGTCCCGTACGTCATGGAACCAGTCGCCCGGCGACAGGCGTTCCAGTTGCTCGATGTTCATCGCGGCCTCCGTTGTTGCGGTCGTGTCCCGTTGACTGCGCGGTTCTCCGTGTTGGTCCCGAATCCCTTCGGCTGTGGGCGACCGCCAAGTATGTTCGGGCCGGGGTCGCGCCCGCAAGCGGCTGTCGCTGTCGTCCGTGCTCTCGCCAGCGCCGGATCGCCCCCAGCCACAATCGCGCACGTAACGTCTGCAGCGCCGTGCTGGGAGCGCCACCGGTGGGTGTCAGGTAGAATGGCGCCTGATGCCACTCCTCGCAATCCCAGGTCGGCGCTGCCGGCCATACCTGCTCATTCCGTTCATGATGGTGTGCCTGCTGGCGTCCGACCCACGGCCGGCGACCTCTCAAGCGGCCTCCGCAACGCCCGCAGCAAGTCAGTCCGCAGGCGTCCGTGCCGGGCAGTTGTTCGAGAAGGCGCTGGCCGCTCACCGGACGGGCGACACCGCACGGGCGATTGCCCTCTACAACCAGGTCCTTACGTTGACGCCGGGCGCCTATCCCGCGCACCTGAACCTCGGCCTTGTCTACCGAATGCTGGGGCAGACCGCGAACGCTGAGCGGCACTTCCGCAGGGCCGCCCAGATCGAGCCGAAGAGCGGCGGACCGCCGACGCAACTGGCGCTGCTCTATCTGGAGGCGAGACGCCTGAAGGAGGCGCGAAGTCAGGCCGAGCTGGCGGTGAGGCTGGAGCCTCGGAGTGGTCAGGCGCACCTCGCGCTCGGCGGGTGCGATGCTGCAGACCGGAACGTCGCCGCAGCCGCGCGCGAGTACCGACTCGCGACCCGGTACGCACCGGACAGCGCTCAGGCTCACTACAACCTCGGCGCTGTCCTGGGGGCTCTGGGCAAGAGCGATCAGGCGCTAAGCTCGCTTCGCCGAGCGGTCCAACTTAGCCCCGAGATGGGTGAAGCGCACCTGTCCATGTGCGCCATACTGCTGAGCCGCAAGGAGTTCAAGGGGGCCATGTCGGCCGCCGCAGACGCGACGCGTCTGATGCCGACGAGCGCGGCTGCCTTCTACAACCTCGGCCTCGCACAGCAGGGGTTGGCCGAGACGGGCGATGACAAGCCGAGGCTCAACGACGCGATCTCCAGCTACCTGAAGGCTGTCGAGCTCGCTCCGAAGTTCGTGCCGGCCCGTTTCAACCTGGCGCGCATGTACTACCTGCTCAGGAACTACCCGCAGTCGGTCACCCACTTCCGAGCTGCACTCTCGCTCGCGCCGAAGGACCCGAAGCTGCTCGTTGACACCGCGGTCGCGGAGACGTGGGCCGGGCAGACGGTGGCGGACCCCGCGCGGAAGAAGGCGTACTACGAGGCAGCCGAGGCCCGGTATCGCAAGGCGCTGTCTGCGAGCCCGGTCCGGAACGCCTACGTCGGGCTTGGGTATCTCTACGAGCAACAGGGCCGCATGGACGATGCGGCCAGGGTCTACCGCGAGTGGACCGCCAGGTCGCCCAAGGACGCCGGCGCGTTCACGGCGCTGGGACGCTCGAGCCAGGCGCGGAAGCAGGACGCCGACGCGGTTGCGGCCTTCCAGAAGGCAATCTCGCTGGCGCCGAAGGACCCTGCCGGCTACACTGCACTTGGAGCCCTCTACGAGTCCCAGCAGAAGTACGATCGTGCTGCTGAGGTCTACAGGAAGCTCGCCGGAGCCATTCCCGGGCGCCCGGACGCCGACAGGCTGTTGGCGCAGGTCTACCAGCGCCAGAACAAGACCGGCGAGGCCATTGCGGCCTTCGAGCGGCTGAAGAAACTCTCGCCCAAGGACACGTATCCGTACTCGGCGCTTGCGAGCATCTTCGAGCGCGACCGGCAGTACGACAAGGCGGAGCGGGAGTACAGAGGCTGGCTCCTGGTTAGTCCGAAGGACATCTACGCGCGGACCAGCGTTGCGCGGATGCTCGAGCGGCAGTCCAGGCTCGATGAGGCGATCGCGGAGTACCGCCTGATCGAGAAAAACAACCCGACCGATGCGGCATACGTCGCCAACATCCCTCGCCTCCTCGAACAACAGGGCAAGACGGACCTCGCGATCGCCGAATGGCAACGGCTATGTGGTAAAGACCCGCGTAGTCCATCTTTCCGAACGGGTCTGGCTGCTCTGCTCGAGAAACAAGGCCGGTTTGCGGAGGCCATCGCGCAGTACAACGAGGTGCTAACCGCAACGCCGACGAACGCATGGGTCCGGGTCAAGATCGGCAACGCGTACCTTCAGATGAAGAACCTGCCGGAGGCTCGCCGGGAGCTTGAGGAGGCCCTCAAGGCGCAGCCGGATAATGCCGAGGCTCTCGCCAAGCTCGAGACGGTCTACGAGGAGGAGAAGCGTCCGGAGCTGTGGATTGCGTTCCTCGAGGGCGCGATACGCAAGTCGCCCGGCAACGCCGGAGTACTGAGCCGGTACGAAGCCGCGAGCGTCAAGGCGGGTCGTCAGGCCGAGATGCTGAGCTTCCTCGAGGAGATCGCAAAACCCGTGGCCGTCGGACGCCAGTTCCTGCTCGCCTATGCGGGCATTCTGACCCGGCTCCAGAAGCACGATCAGGCGCTGGATGTCCGCAGACGCGTCGTTCGCGAGAGCCCGGACGACGTAACCACCCGCCTCCTGATCGCCGAAAGCTATGCGAGTTCGGGCCGCCTGCCGGAGGAGATCGCCGTCTACGAGGAGATCACCCGAGCCAAGGGCGTGCCGCCTCAGGGCATGGCGGTCTACCGCATGAAGCTCGGCGCGCTCTACGAGAAGAACGGACAGAAGGCCGAAGCGCTCGCGCAGTACAGGGAAGTCCTGAAGACGGACAGCTCGCATGGCGCTGCCAGGGAGGCCGTGAAGAGGCTCGGAGGGGGAGGTTAGGCCCGTGCTGCACTACGCTCGACCGTTGGCGCGGTTGATCGGCGAACTGGAGAAGCTCCCCGGAGTCGGACCCAAGTCGGCGCAACGCATGGCCTACCACCTCCTGCGCGCACCGCGGGCGGACACCGACGCGCTGGCCGCTGCGATCGTGGAGGTCAAGGAGCGAATACGATTCTGCTCCGACTGCTTCAACTTCTCGGAAGACGTGCGTTGCGACTTCTGCCGTGATCCACGGCGTAAGCAGACGACGATCTGCGTGGTGGCCGAGCCGCGCGATATCATGGCCATCGAGAAGACCAACGAGTATTCGGGCCTCTACCATGTGCTGCAAGGTGTCATCTCGCCGCAGGACGGGGTGATGCCGGACATGCTCCGTATCCGCGAGCTGATCGAGCGGATATCCCATCTTGGCGTGACCGAGATCATCGTCGCCACGAATCCTACCGTTGAGGGGGAGGCAACCGCGCTGTACCTCGCGAACCTGCTGAAGCCCAGCGGCGTGAAGGTGACCCGCCTGGCTCACGGCCTGCCGGTCGGCGCCGACCTGGATTACGCCGACCAGGCCACCCTCATATCCGCGCTGCAGTGGCGGCGGGAGCTCTAGTCGCCTCCGGTGCTCCCGGCCTGATTGAGGATCCAGTCGGTCGCTGCCGCAAGGTCGGCGCACACGTGGTCGGGGCGCACGTCGAAGCGCGCTGCGTCGTAGACCGGCTCCAGGCCCGACAGCACCAGCACGGTGGTGCACCCGGTCGCTGCGCCGCACTCAATGTCGGTCGGCTTGTCGCCAACGAAGTACGATCGCGTAGAATGTATGCCGAGCTCCTCGCACGCACGGAGCACCATGCCGGGCAGAGGCTTGCGGCATGCGCAGCGTTCCCAGGGGGCGTGGGGGCAGTGGTAGATGCCCGCAAAGCTGCCGCCCGCCTGAGCCACGTTGGCCGCGAGGCGTTCATGTACCGCGCTCAGGTCGCACGCCGTCATGAGACCTCGACCCACTCCGGATTGGTTCGTGATGACGGCGACGATCAGTCCTGCCCGGTTGAGCCGCGCAACCGCGTCGGCCGCGCCCGGAAGGACCTCCAGATCATCGGGATTCGTGATGAAGCCGGGGGTGTCGCGGTTGAGGACCCCGTCTCGGTCGAGGAATACCGCTCGCAAGGCGCCTCTCAGTGCTGGCGTCGGACGCGATCGCGAAGTGACGAGAACACAAGGTGCAGTATGACCATGTGCACGTCCTCGATCTGCTGCATATTGGTCGAGCCAACGATGAGGCACTCATCCGCCGCTGTCGCCAGTTCGCCGCCCATGAATCCTGCCAGACCGAACGAGCGCGCGCCGCGTGCGCGAGCCGCCTCGACCGCCCTGAGCACGTTGGCTGAGTTCCCGCTGCCGCTGATGGCGATCAGGAGATCGCCCGGCTCCGCCCAGCATTCAACCTGCGGTGCAAACACGTTGTCGTACGTCGTGTCGTTGGCCCAGGCCAGAACCAGAGCGGCGCAGTCGGCCAGGCACATGGCCTTGAGCGCTTGGCCCGACTCGAGCTGGATACACTTCTGGAGATCGTTCACGATGTGGGACGCGGTTGCCGCACTGCCCCCGTTGCCTACGAGCAGAACGCGTCGTTCGGTGCGCCAGCACTCCTCCAGCAAGTCGGTGAGGCGATCGAGCGCTTCGGCGTCGAGCTCATCGAGAAGCCGCTTCAGTTGTTCGATGTAGCTGCGTGGCGAAGGCATGGAACGGTTACTCCTTGTCGGAACTCGGCGCTATTATACCGGTCCGATCGCTGACCGACGCGCTGCCGCAGATTGACGGCGTGCTCGCGCTCTGCTAGAATCGGCGCGGAAGGACACGATGCTAACGAGACGCTTCGGCAAGACCGACCTCCGGACGACCGTGCTCACGTTCGGCGCAATGCGCATTCCGCCTGAGGCCGGCGAGACGGATAGCCAGACACGGGATCGTGCATTCCGGACCCTGCGACGGGCGCTGGATGTCGGCATCAACCACATCGAGACGGCGCGGGGCTACGGCCCGAGTGAGTCCCTGATCGGGGAGGCGCTGTCGGAAGGCGTGATACATCGGGACGAGTTCATCCTCACCACCAAGATCGCGCCGACACCGACGGCGGACGAGTTTCGGGCGGCCCTGGACGACTCCCTGGCACGACTGAAGACAGGCCGCGTTGACATTCTTGATATACATGGCATCAACAACGACGCTCTGCTCGATATGTCCCTGCGCGCCGACGGCACGATGGGCGCCGCGCGGCGCGCCATGGACGAAGGGCTCGTGGGACACCTGGGCTTCGCGACGCACGCGCCGCTAGGGACGATCCTCCACGCGATCGAGACCCGCGAGTTCGAGTCGGTGAATCTCCACTACTACTTCATCAATCAGCGCAACCGACCAGCGGTGCAGCGGGCGGCGTCGCTCGACATGGGCGTCTTCATCATATCTCCGACCGACAAGGGCGGACAGCTCTTCAGACCGCCGAACCGTCTGGCGGACTTATGCGTGCCGTTGACGCCCGTCGAGTTCAACCAGCGGTGGCTTCTGGCGCAGCCCGAGGTGCATACGCTGTCGGTCGGCGCGGCGCGTCCCGAGGAGTTCGACGCCCACCTGATCGGGCCGCAAAGGGACGGTCCGATGACGACCGAAGAGGCCGAATGCGAGTCCAGGCTGGAACGCGCCCTGGCCACGCTTGGGTCCACGTACTGCAGCTTTTGCCATGACTGCCTGCCGTGTCCTCAGGACGTGCACATACCCGAGATTCTGCGGCTGCGCAACCTCGCGATCGCATACGACATGCGCGAGTTCGGGCGCTACCGCTACGGGATGTTCGTGCGCCGGGATCCGCAGACGGGTGAGCGCACTGGCGGCGCCGGGCACTGGTTCCCTGGGTCTCAAGGGGACTGGTGCACGGATTGCGGCGATTGCTTGCCCCGTTGCCCACTGCACCTCGACATCCCGGTCCTGTTGCGCGAAACCCACGACATGCTCGCAGGCACGGCGGGCAAGCGACTCTGGAAGTGAGGTATACGATGCCGTTCACCATAACGCTGCATTTCGTTTCCGACCATGACCGTGACCTGTTCGTTGAGCGCGTCGCACCGCGTGTGCGGGGCCATCTGGTGGATCCCCCGGCCGATGACGTCGCGGACGCGCAAGGCTACGAGCGCGTTGCGATAGCCGTAACGAGCCAGTCTGCCGCACGGGATCTGTGTCATCTCGCGTTCGGCTTCCTGGCGCACATGAAGAACGCGCGGATCGTGTTCCGGTGGCCGGTCTCCGGCGGGGAGACGCAGTACGCGGAGGTCGCATCAGGCGAGGGGCGTGACGCTAACCTCCTCAGCGTGCGGGTCGGCGCGGCCGCCAAGGCGTTCCTGGACGAAGAGAAGGAGGCGTCCGAACATCACCCCTCCGCGGAACCCGAAGCCGACGCTGCCGAGTGAGCCTCCCGGCTTGGTTCGCGGGCCACGGGAGACAGGAGCGGGGCCGGCGGCTCCCACCCGCCGCGAACTGGTCTACTACGCCGCACTGATCGCGACAGGCGTCGGTGACGCGGCAAGCGACGGACGGGATTCGTGGGTAGACCAGTTCCCGTCGGTCACGCAGACGGCCTCACTCGACGAGTTCCGCGCGTCGAAGGCTCGGGTCCTGCTCTGCAACGTCGCCGCCGATCCAACGTGGGGTCCATACGCCCAGCGCCTGTCGTGGCTTGATACACGGCGCACGGCTCGCGAAGCCCGGGACGCCGGCGCGCGCATCCTCACCTACATTGAGGGGTTCGGTGACTGCATGCTGTACGCTGTCGCCCTGATCGTTCGTCCGGACGGGAGTTTCGAGCCGCGGGAAGACGATCCGCGCGTTGCGCGCGCCGTGCGGACGCACTGGTGCTGGGGGGCGCCGGAACTCCCTTCCGGCAACGCCTTCCGCTGGACGGGACCCCAGTCGGCTGCCATGTCCGAGGACTTCACCCGTCCGGCGTTCACGCTGGAGGCGTCAGGAGTCCCGGGTCCGCGCTACCCGGACGGACGATCGGCGATCGGGAGGATACCCGGGCGGCCCATCCCGCTCGATGCGGAGCTATGGGATGCCTGTGCAGCCAAGGACCTCAATGGGGCGCTGCGCCCCATATTCGCTCCCGCGATCGGCGTCAAGCCCGGCGACAGAACGAGAGACGCCATCACCGACGGCCTGTATGCCGCCGTCTCCGGGCGCGATGACATCGAAGGGGCGCGTCTGCCCGACGGCACAATCGCCTACTGCGGGGCTATCAGCGTCCACAAGGACCTATCGGCCCCGTTATGGCGAGACTATGCACGCGCGTCTGCACGCACGATCGCCAGGGCGGGACTCGACGGCGTCTGGTGCGACAACTGGTCGCCCTGGGACAACTTCGGCTACCCGCCCATCCTCCATGCGTTCGGCGAGTGGTCCCTGCATCGGTTCCGCGAGTACCTGGCGCGAGGGGCGCCCAGGAAGCTCGTCAGTGCGACTGGATTCGCGTCCGCGTCCAGGGACATTCGGGTCGCGCTCAAGGATCGAGCGCGGTCGCTGGGTGTGGCCAATCCGGAGGATCTCTCCAGTCCCGGCTGGCACGACCGCCGCTGGCTCGACGAGCCGGCCTGGCGTCTGTTCAAGGCTGGACGGCAGATACAGGCGCGGCGCGACTTGAGGGCATTCCACCGCGCCCTGCACGCAGGCGCGCGTGAAGGCGGCCGGCGCGATTTCGTGGTCTGTGGGAACGACATCCCGATGTACGGCCTTGGTTGGGCACGCGACGAGTGGACCGACATGGTCCACACGGAGGTGACACCCGGCTGGCACATGGGCGCCGGCACGCGCGGGATCATGCTTCCCCCCGCCGGCAAGATGGCCGTGGTGTATCAGGCGGCCCGCGCGCACCAGAAGGCCCGGTTCTGTGCAGCGTGGTACTACCTGGATCAGGCCGCGGTCTCCTTGCAGCGCAGGGCCGGACTTGGCCG
>Ga0172369_10008987_pt1 | contig 11198 bp, 13 predicted proteins | sample LakKiv25m_FD_114539 | JGI IMG/M metagenome (GOLD analysis project Ga0172369, IMG submission 114539) | Freshwater microbial communities from Kabuno Bay, South-Kivu, Congo - kab_022012_11.25m | ecosystem: Environmental > Aquatic > Freshwater > Lake | place: Democratic Republic of the Congo... | reverse complement strand
GTAATTCCGGAGCAGTTTGTTATAATTGCTGGTCATGAACCCGAATAGGAACTCCGCTAGTTCGCCGATTGGCAAGACGTCGCGTTTGATCGAGCCGACTAATGCCAGGTTGATCGCCGTCCGTTTGAGTTCATAATGCATCGGAAGTATTCCCGGCGTGTCCAAGAGCCAAATCTGGTCGTCGGGTTTGATCCATTGGTGGGCGCGGGTGACGCCCGGACGATCGGCCACTTCGACGGCGCTTTTCTTAGCCAGTCGGTTTATAAGCGTCGATTTGCCGACGTTGGGGATGCCGACGATCATCGCCCGAAGCGGCTGCGGTTTCATGCCTTTGGAAATCTGTCTGTCCCACACCGGTTGACCAATGGCTTTGAGCGATTGCACCAAGGCTTTGCCGACTTGCATGTCCATCAGGTTAAGAGCCAAAACGGCGTAATGCCGTTCTTCGAAGTATTGGATCCAGCGCGAGGTGGCGTACGGATCGGCCAAATCGCTTTTGGCCAAAATGAGCAAACGCCCCTTTTTGCCTTCGTAATCGGCTAAAAACGGGTGCCGGGAACTGATCGGGGCCCGCGCGTCGACAAGTTCGACGATGATGTCGACCACTTTTAGATGCTCGCGTATCTTCTTGGTGGCCGCGGCCATGTGGCCGGGATACCAGTGGATCGATGCCATGTCAGTATAGCCTCGGCCAATAATATGTCCGGACGGCGCACGATTGGATCGTGACGCCGGCTTCGCTATTGACTTCGCCGGCTTCGCATACGCCTTCGATCGAAACGAGGACGCCGACGATTTGCTCGATCGTAAACGGTCCGAGCGCCCGCGAATCATAAGAATTTCCGCGATTGTCGCCCATGACGAAATATTGGTTGTCAGCCAACGTTATCGGCGTGTAGCAGCCGATGCTTGAGGAGTTGCGGCACGTGTCGAGATGATACGGATCGACGGGTATGAAATCCTGGAGCACGTGGCGCGAATCGATGAACAGCTCGCCGTTAGCGTCGAGCACCAGGCGTTCGCCCGGTAAGCCAATCACGCGTTTAATGATGAATTTGTCGATTGAAGATGACGGCTGCACGATCACGATGTCGAAACGCTCGATCTTGTCGATGCGCCACTGGTTGGTGTCCATGACGCCGAATACGGAATCTTCCAACGTCGGTTCCATCGAACGGCCGACGATCTTCACCGGGGTGTAGTAGACGTTATGGAAAATGACCAAGCCGCCGATGATGATGAAAACGACGAACGCGGTATGGAAAAGGAAATTGAGGAAACGACGCCATCTGCTTGTTGGTGCCTGAGCCAAAATATGCGTCCTCCTCTCTACACTAAATATATATTATAGCCAAATAGGTGCTATATCGTCGCTTTGAAATTAAAAAAGGACTCCCGCAGGAGCCCTTTGTCACTATTACTTGACGATTTCTTTGATGCGAGCGGCTTTGCCGGACAGATTGCGCAAGTAGTTGATCTTGTTACGACGCACTTTGCCGCGTTTGATCAGTTCGACGCGGGCGACGTTGGGGGCATGGACCGGGAAGGTCCGTTCGATGCCGACCCCGCCAGTGATTTTTCTGACGGTGAAGGAAGCGTTGATGCCGGAACCCCGACGCGCCATGACGACGCCTTCGAAGGCTTGCAGACGTTGCTTGTTGTTTTCAATGATGCGGACGTACACTTTGATCGTATCGCCCGAGGAAAACTCAGGTAGGTCGTTACGCAGTTGTGAGGCGGTGATTTCGTTGACCAGATTGTTGTTCATGGTATCACTCTCCTTAGATAGTATTTGTCAGAATGTTCATAACGTAGTGACACGAAAGCGGACCATTCCTAGCGCAAGCGCTTAAATATATTACCAAAGTAACCTTGAATGTGCAATATAATCTTCTTTAGGCGTTCATCGTCATTACAATATAATAGTAACAGGCATAGACGACCGTAAAGTAATTTTACTTGACAGTAGTATCGTTGTCCCATATAATCGAATCGTTAAAAGGAGACAAACCATGGCTGTTAAACTCAGATTAGCCCGCGTTGGCCGTCACAAAGACCCGTTCTATCGCATCGTCGCCGCCGATTCGCGCTACGCCCGCGATGGCCGCTACATCGAACAAGTCGGCATCTACGATCCGTCCAAGACCGAAAAGAAGGCCGTCATCGACGAAGCGTTGGCCCTCAAGTGGCTGCTCACCGGCGCCCAACCAAGTGACACCGTCCGTTCCTTGCTCTCGGAACAAGGATTGATGGCAAAGCTGGCCGAAACAAAACTCAGCATCAAGAAATCAGGTAAATAACGATGGATTACGAAGCGATTATCCACGCGTTCGTCGATCCCTTCATCGTCCATAAGGACGCCTTGATGATTCGTGAGCTGCCCAGCAGCAACGACCGCGATCTGACCCTGCTCATCGTCGCCGAAAGCGAAGACACCTCCCGGCTGATCGGCCGCAAAGGCATCATCGCCGACGCCCTGCGCGAAGTTCTAAGCGTCGCCGGCAAAACGGAAAACCGACGCATCCACTTAAAGTTCGAATCGTTTGAAGCCACAAATCATGAGGAGTAATTACTCCTCTTTTCATTTATACTAGTGCTATGAGTTTGGTCACCGTCGGTCAAATCGTCAACATCTTCGGCATCCAAGGCGAACTGAAAATCGTCTCTTTGAGCCACTTTTCCAAACAACGCTATATCGTCGGAACGAAGCTGTTGATAAAAGACGAAACCAAAGGTCTCGAGCAATGGGTGACCGTCAAAAGCTACCGCCACCACCGCGGTCTCGACCTCGTTTCGTTTGAAGAAATCGACACCAATAACGCCGTCAAGTATTTTTCATGGTACGTGCTGGCGGGAAAAAGCGATTTAAAACTTCCCAAAGGGAGTTTTTTCTATGATGACCTATACGGCTGCGAAGTCATTGACGAAGAAAATAATCGCATCGGCAAAGTGACCGCGATCACCGATTTCGGCGCTCATCAGACGTTAATCCTCGACGCCGGAAAAGACAAACCGATGCAAGTGCCGTTCGTGCCCTTCTTCATCAAGAAAGTCGATCTAAAAACAAAGACGATTACGATTCACGTGATCGAGGGCTTATGAAAATTACGATTCTAACCTTGTTCCCCGATATGTTCGATGGCTTTACCGGCCAATCGATCATCAAACGGGCGTTAGCCAAAAACCTTGTCGAAGTCGCCATCGTCAACATCCGCGACTTCACCTTGGATAAATACGGACGGGTCGATACTCCGCCCATCGGCGGGGGCGCCGGCTTGGTCATGAAAGCCCAACCGCTGCATGACGCCATCAATGCCACGAAAGCGACTGCCACGCACACCATATTGCTTTCGCCGCGCGGACGCCCATTTAGGCAAGACGACGCCGTGCGTTTAGCGAAAATGGAGCATGTCCAGTTCGTCTGCGGCCACTACGAGGGCATCGACGAACGGATCAACGAATATGTGTCAGAAACAATATCGTTGGGCGATTTCGTTATGACCGGCGGTGAAATCGCCGCGATGGCGATGGCCGACGCCGTCATCCGCCTGTTACCGGACGTGATTGAAAAAGATTCGCTCGCCGAGGAAAGCTTCACCACGGACCTTTTAGAATATCCGCAATATACCGAACCGGCCGAATTCATGGGTCAAAAAGTTCCTGATATCCTCTATTGCGGCAATCACGAGGCAATTGCCAAGTGGCGCCAATTGATGCGTTTAGTCGTCACAAGGGAAAAACGCCCGGATTTATTCGCCAAATACACGCTCACGCGAGCCGATCAACGGCTCCTCCACGATCACGATAACGGAGTAACGCCCACATGGCTGAGCGCAGCGCTCGAGAAAGGCAAACGGTTTATTAAAGGCAAATGATCGAACTATTGAAATACCTGCTCCTTGGCATCGTTCAAGGCATCGCCGAAATATTGCCGATTTCCAGTAGCGGCCATTTAGCCCTATTGCAATCGGTTCTCAATGTCAACCCCGATTCCGAGGCCGTATTTGCCATCTTCCTGCATTTTGCCTCGCTAGTCGCGCTGGTAATCTTCTTTTGGAAGACGCTATGGGTGATCGTCAAAGGTTTCTTCCGCTACATATTTAAGAAAGATGTCGCCTCCAAGACCGATTTTTGGCTCGGTGTCTATATCATCGTGGCATCGATCCCCGCCGCCTTGGTCGGCGTCTTGCTCGAAGACGTCATCAGCGATTTATTCAGCCAACTTCTTTATGTCGGCATCGGGTTTCTGATCACGGCAACGATATTGCTTTTATGGCCGCTATTTGGCAAGAACGTCGATTCCGAAATCGGTTGGAAGCATGTCCTTTTCGCCGGATTGTTCCAGGCAATCGGCATCGTGCCCGGCATCTCGCGCTCAGGCATCACGATCACGGGTGCCAAAGTGGCCGGACTTAAGGAAGAACCGGCCAAGAAATTCGCTTTTCTACTATTCGTCCCAATCGCTTTGGGAAGTTTCATTCTTGGTTTGGGTGATGTCGGGGCCATCTTCACATCCGCTCCCGACGCCGTCATCAACTACGGATTGGCCATGGTAGCCGCGTTCATATTCACGTATTCGGCGCTGTTATTCATCTTTTACAAATTCAAATACAGCCACGCCAAATATTACGGCGCGTATCTAATCATCGTTGGGATATTTACGATTGTTTATAGTCTGCTGATTATTTAAACGGAAAGCCGCCCATGCCGCCAAGACCGCCCTTGTTGGATTTGAGCATGCGCATCATATCGCGCGTCTGTTCGTATTTTTTTAGCACCCGGTTGATGTCGGCCGAAGTTTTGCCGCTGCCTTTGGCAATGCGCAGTTTCCGCGAATTGCGGATGATGTCGGGGTCATAGCGTTCTTCCGGCGTCATCGAATTGATGATGACTTCGAAGTTATGCATTTCGCGTTCGGCCTGTTCCTGCTGTTCGGCCGAGATTATCGGCATCCCGGGGAGCATTTTGAGTAATCCGCCGAGCGACCCTAATTTTTGGACTTGCTTCATTTGAGCCAGCATGTCGGTTAAGTCGAAGCGGCCGCTCATCATCTTCTCGACCGATTTCTTGGCTTCTTTCTCGTCGATCTTCTCTTGGGCTTTTTCAATCAGGCTGACGACGTCGCCCATACCTAAAATGCGGTCGGCCAGCCGATCGGGATAGAACTTTTCCAAATCGTCGACTTTCTCGCCGACGCCCATGAATTTGATCGGAATGCCCGTCAAATGACGAATCGACAAGGCGGCGCCCCCGCGGGCATCACTGTCGAGCTTAGTCATGATAAGGCCCGTCACATTTATTTGCTGGTGGAACGAAGAGGCCGTATTGTAAGCATCTTGTCCGGCCATGGCGTCGACCGCTAGTAGCGTTTCGCTCACCGGTACCGCCTTCGCCATCGTCTGCAGTTCCTGCATCAGGGCGGTATCGATATTCAACCGACCGGCAGTATCGACCAGCAATACGTCATAATGATTTTCAAGCGACGTATGATAGGCTTTTTTGACGATGGCGACGGCATCTTTGGTATTCTTGTCGCCATAGAAAGGAACTGCAAGTTGCTTGGCCAATGTTTCCAATTGGTCGATGGCGGCCGGGCGGTAGATGTCGGCCGCCGCGATGGCAACATGCTTATGTTCCTTGTCGCGGATCCATTTGGCCAATTTGGCGATCGTCGTCGTCTTGCCGGTGCCCTGGAGCCCGACGACCATGATGACGCTGACGCCGTCTTTTCGATACGAAAGCGGGACTTCTTCTTTACCAAGGATGGTGACTAATTGTTCGCGTACGATTTTGACCAGCGTTTGCCCCGGGTTTAAATCCCCGAACACTTTTTGGCCGATGGCCTGTTCCTTTATCGAAGATAAAAACTGCCTGACGACCTTGAGGTTGACGTCGGCTTCGAGCAAAGCGACGCGTATTTCTTCTAGCATCGCCTCCATATTCGACTCGGTGAGGCGGCCTTGACCGCGCAGCCGTTTGAATACGGCTTGTAATTTTTCGGTTAACGATTCAAATGCCATGATCGGTCAGTTTCCTTATTTTGTTGATAATCTTCTTGATCTTTTCGTCGGCGTTTTTTTCAAGCTCGTCGCAATAATCGCTAAGCAGGCGTTCTTGTTCGATCAGATGCAGCGTTGACTCCAACTCGTCAAGTTTGGCGGTGGAACTAACCACTATTTCAGAAACGGCGCTTTTGGATATCTCGAGTTCGTCGGCGATTTCCTGAAGCGATAAGTCAAAGTAGAAATGCTTTTCCATCACCTGGCGCTGGTGATAGGTCAATAGTATCCCATAACGCTCCAGCTTGACGGTCATATCTTGATGTTTGGCCAGATCTTTCATAATAGATGCCCCATTACATACGATAGCGCCAGTAATATGATGAACACCGTGGCGAAATTGCGGTGGAAACTGATGCTTTTGAAAAAAGGACCGTTCCGCTTGTCATGACGGAAAAACGAAAATAGAAACGCCATCACGAACGATACGATGATGTCGATGACAAACGAAGGCGTGCCGAAAAGGCTCAGCACAACGGTGATGGCAAAGTCGATCGCGATGAATATTAAGAGCATGCCAAGAAAACTCACGTTTCATCCCCCAGACATAAACCGTAAAGATATTGTTCCAAGTCGAATTCCTCGAGGTCGTCGAGTTTCTCGCCCAGACCGATGAACCGGACTGGAACGCCGATTTGGTCGCGGATGGCCAAAATGATGCCCCCTTTGGAGGTACCGTCCATCTTGGTCACGATGACGCCGGTCAGTCCGGTCGCCTCGGCAAAACTGGAGGCTTGGAAGACGCCGTTTTGGCCCGTGGTCGCGTCGATGATCAAAAACACCTCGTCGGGTGCCCCTTCATAGAAACGGCTGATCGTTTTGCGCACTTTGGTCAGTTCCGCCATCAAGTTGGCCTTGGTTTGAAGGCGGCCGGCCGTGTCGACGATGACTAAATCGTATTGTCCGTTTTTGGCTTGGTCAATGCCGCGATAGGCGACCGCGGCCGGATCTTCTAACGCCTTGCCAAGAACGATGTCGCAGCCAAGCCGCTCAGCCCAAATGGCCAATTGTTCTTGCGCCCCGGCCCGGAAGGTGTCTCCGGCGACTAATAGGATGCGTTTACCTTGTTTTTGATAACGGTGGGCCAGTTTGGCGATCGTGGTCGTCTTGCCGACGCCGTTGACGCCGATGACGAGGACGATTGCCGCCCGCTCCGAAGGAAACGTCAGTTCGGTCACGATGTCCTGGCCGCTTTTGGCGTAGCCGATGAACATCTTGTCGATCAATAGTTCGTTAAGCGTCTGCGGGTCGCTGATCGATTGGTCTTGGCTCGTTTGCTTCGTGGCCGTGATAATATCGTCCACTAATTTGACTCCGATGTCGGCCTCGATCAAAATATCTTCCAATTCCTGGAAGTATTCATCGGTGGCTTTTTGATATCGCTGTGTCAGTCCTTGGAGTTTGGAGAAAAACTGATGGCGGGATTTCTTGAGCCCGACGACGTATTTATCTTTGACGGTCTTGTTCTTACCGAGTATTTTTTCCTTTAGAAAAGAAAAAAGTCCCATGTTATCCGGCTTTCTTCTTCAAGGCGTCTTCGGCCGCTTTTTGTTCGGCCAGTTTCTTGCTCGAACCGCTGCCGCGCCCAAGCACGGTGCCCCCAAACGACACGGATACCGTGAAATGGCGGTCGTGGGCCGGGCCGCTTTCGCTATCGACGAAGTAGGTGACCGATTCGCGGTGCTCGGCCTGAATCGCTTCTTGGAGCTGTGTTTTGTAATCGGTCAATGAAGCGATGTCGATGGATTCGATCGACGAGGCGAATAACGAGGTAATGACTTCCTCGGCAATCGCAAAGCCATGATCGATATAGATGGCTCCGATCAAAGCCTCGAACATGTCTTCCATGATCTTCTTGCTGGAGGCGACGATGTCTTTGGTGATACTGGGGCCGATTTTGACGTACTTGGCCAATTCCAGTTGCTGCGCCAGGCGGAACAGATTGTCGGTCTGGACGAGCTTGGCCCGCATCTTGGACATCAACCCTTGGTCGGCTTGCGGATGATGCTTGAAAATGAGCGTGGCCACGACTAAAGAGATGATGGCATCGCCCATGAATTCGAGCCGTTCGTAATCTCCCTGGCAATCATGCTCTTCGGCATGGTAGGAAGGATGCGTCAGTGCCAATTCGTACAAAGGTAAGGAGAGGGCTTCAACGTTAAGTTTGGCCAATAGGTCAGCTATGCGACTCATGGGCAAACCCTTCCGCCAGATCGGCGACGATGTTGGCTTCGGCCATTTTCAGCGCCACTTCGAGGGCGTAGGAGAAGCTGAAGCCGTCGCTGCTGCCATGGGCTTTGACGACGACGCCGTTGACGCCTAGTAGCATCGCCCCGCCATAGGTTTTGTAGTTAAGCGAGGTCTTCATTTCGGCAAATCCCTTTTTCGACAATAAATAGCCGATCTTGGTGAATATATTGCGTTTGAAGGCCGTTTTGATGAGGTTATTCATTAAAACGAAGATGCCTTCCGATCCTTTTAGGAAAATATTGCCGGCAAATCCGCCGCTGACGATGACATCTGCTTCGCCGTTTAGCGCCTCGCGGGCTTCGACGTTACCCATGAAGCCTTTATATTGTTCCTTTTTAAGCAGCTGATGGGCTTCCTTCAGTTCGGGCGTGCCCTTTTTCTCTTCGGCTCCGTTGGACAATAAATATACTTTGGGAACTTCGGTTTTGTAGATGCGGTTGGCGAAGATGCTGCCCATCTTGGCGAATTGAACGATTTGGATCGCGTTATTCTCGTTATTGGCGCCGATGTCCAAGACGACGGCCTTCTTGCCTTTGATGGCCGTTGGAAACGGTGACATGAGCGCCGCTCTTTCAACCCCTGGTATCAGCTTCAGCTTCAAAGTGGTCGCGCTTAAGAATCCGCCGGTCGATCCGGCGCTGACGATGGCGTCGGCTTTTCGTTCGAGCATCGTATTGATGGCGACGAGCATCGAAGAGTTTTTCATCCGTATGACTTCCATCGCTCCGGCTTCCATCGGGACGATGTCGCTCGAGGGAATGATTTCGCAACTGTCCTTGAGCGGCGCCAGTTCGTCGGGATTCCCGACAAGGATCAGTTTCGCTCCCTGATTGCGGGCGAAAAACTGCTTGACTCCGTCAACGGTGGCTTTGCTGCCAAGGTCGGATCCCATCATGTCGACGACGATTGTTTTCATAGTTTTACCTCTTTGGTGATTAATTGTGAATATTTGCAAATGCTATATCAAAGATACCTTATATCATTTGATATATCAAATGAATGCTTACCCATGCATCCGTTTGTCGATACCGGAGGCGGCCAGATTGATGATTTTCAGTTTTTGAAGGTTTTGACGCGTTAGTAGTTCGCGGGCGTCGTCCCTAGCAATCTCCAGCATCTTAAAATCCGACAAGACATTGACGAAACTGAACTGCGGGAAGCCGGCCTGCCGCTCGCCGATCATGTCGCCGGGTCCGCGGAATTCAAGATCTTGTTCGGCAATGGCGAATCCGTCATCGGATTTGGTCAATACCTCGAGGCGCTTCTTGCCCTCGTCATCGCCATCGTAAAATAGATAGCATGTACCTGCCCGGCCGTCGCGGCCGATGCGGCCACGCAGTTGATGCAAAGTCGCTAGGCCAAACCGTTCCGGATCGTATATCGCCATCAAGGCGGCGCCGGGAACGTCGATTCCCACTTCGATTACCGTCGTGGAAACGAGAATCGGTACGCGTCCGGAGGCAAAATCGGCAATAATGCGGTCTTTATCCTCGGAAGCCATTTTTCCATGCAGGATGGCCGCTTTGTTACCATACAGGGCGCGATATTCGTCGTAAAGTTCTTCGACCGCATGGCCGCTGTCGCCTTCGACGATCATCGGGGCGACGATGAATGATTGCCGCCTGTCGGCTAAGGCGAATGCAATTGCCTGATGAATTTTATCCTCGTCTTTGACGATAAGTGTCGTCACTTTCCTTTTTGAAAATGGAAATTGGTGCAATGACGTGATGTCCATTTCGCCATAAAGAGTCAAAGCCAACGTGCGCGGGATCGGGGTCGCGCTCAATAACAATAGATCGGCCTCCCGGCCTTTATTGGCCAGCGTTGTGCGCTGGTTGACTCCGAAGCGGTGCTGTTCGTCGATGACGGCCAGCCCCATCGATTGGTAGACGATGTCGTCTGAAAACAAGGCGTGGGTCCCGACGATGACGTCGATGACTCCGTCAAGCAAGCCTTCCTTGACGCGTTCGCGTTCCGATCCAGTCAGACCGCCGACTAATAGGCCAAGCGTGATGCCGGTGCCCTCAAACAGCTTTTTAAGCGTCGTGAAATGCTGTTTGGCCAAGGTGTCGGTCGGGGCCATCAGCGCCCCTTGTTCCTCCCGCAGGTAGTTGGCATACAAGGCAATCGCCGCCACAAGCGTCTTGCCGCTACCGACGTCGCCTTGAAGTAACCGATACATCAATCCCGTCCCGGCCATGTCGCGAATGATTTCCTTGACGGATGCGGCTTGGTCGATGGTTAGACTATATGGCAATCTTTTAATGAAGCCATCGACTTTGTCCATTTCGATTTTCTTTTTGCCGGTTTTGCGTAGATATTTGTTTTCTTTGCGAATCAGAGCCGTTTTGAGGCTGAATAAGAGCGCCTCTTCGTATTTAAGGACGCGCAGACCTTGGTAAAGGTCATCTTTGTTCTTTGGAAAATGAACACGGTATAGGGCTTCCGCTTTGGAAATGAGGCGGTATTTGCCGCTTAATTCTTCCGGGATGAGGTCGATCATCTCCGAAACGGCGTCGGCATACACCCGTTTTACCAATTGACGGAACACATGGTCGCTGATGGCCTTCGGAAGCGAATAAACCGGCTGCAGATAGGCTTCGGATCCGAACACCTGGGCTTTGAGATTGGTTAGGTAGACCGTGTTATTGATCCCGTTATATTTCCCGACCAATGTGTAATCGTCTTCTGGGCGAAGCGCTTTAAGTAGATAAGACTGGTTAAAGGCGATTACTTTGAAATAATGACCGCCTTTGCTCGTGAATGAAAACTCGATATAAGATTTTCGCCCGGGACGGGGATTATTACGTGGAATTCCGCTCATCCTTCCAACGATAACTACTCGTTGGTTATGCGTTAGCTTTGTTTCCGCCGTCGGTGAAAAATCAT
>Ga0172369_10008985_pt1 | contig 11198 bp, 5 predicted proteins | sample LakKiv25m_FD_114539 | JGI IMG/M metagenome (GOLD analysis project Ga0172369, IMG submission 114539) | Freshwater microbial communities from Kabuno Bay, South-Kivu, Congo - kab_022012_11.25m | ecosystem: Environmental > Aquatic > Freshwater > Lake | place: Democratic Republic of the Congo... | reverse complement strand
TTTTTGGACCATTTTCTGTCAAAGAACAAGATATTTGATAATATAAAAGTAAAAATCAATGATTTTCTAAGAAATATAAGTCCCAAAAATGTAAAAAACACTTTTTCAGGGGAGACTAATTATTTTTTTTACTTCATTACTTCATTACTGTGAATAATTCTGCTTTTCTCTGTGAAACTCTGTGTCCTCTGTGTCTCTGTGGTGCATCTTTAATGTTTGCTTTTCCCTAAATCCCAAATCCTAAATCCTAATTCCTGCTTTCTGCTTTCTCCTACTTCTCCCCATAAACCTCATCAAGACCGTCCTCAGCACTCTTTCCGTCTTTAATGTCTGCTTATCCGTAATGATATTATAAATCGTTTCCAGCACTCCGACAGGATGAAAGACTATCCGATTAAGATAAAACCAGGCGTACCCCAAATATTTCAGCAGCACCACTTGGGAATTAGATATATATTCCGAATGAGACTGGGCGTTCAGCATATCTCCGTGAGGGGTGATATTATCGAAAAATTGTTCGGAAACGGAAATCCTCCCGTCGGCGACCAATTGTTCGGTCAATTCACTGCCGGGCAGCGGGCTGAAAATGGAAAACACTACTTCGTGGGAACCCCGGCGGGCTAATTTACCAGCTAAACGGATGGATTGGAAGACTTCCTTCTTCCGTTCTCCGGGCAGTCCCAGCATAAAATAGACCGCGATTTTCAGCTTATTTTTATGTAAAATATTGACGCCTTCGGAAACTTTGGGCAAATGCAGATTCTTCTTGATGATCTCTTTCAGCACCCGCTGAGAACCGGATTCAGCCGCGATAGTGACATTGGTGCAGCCGGACTTTTTCATCGCCGCCGCGGTTTCCGCGGTCACACTTTCCGCCCGGATTCCGTTGGAAGGCTGCCACCTGATATTCACCTGCTGGTCGATCAGCTTTTGGCAGAATTCCAGCGTCCAATCCTGCCGCAGACACAAATTTTCATCTTCGAAGTGAATCTCTTCCACTCCGTAATCCCGCTGCAGCTGTTTGATTTCCTCGACCACATTCTGCGGCGACCGCACTCTCCATAACCGCCGCCAGATTTTCGGCGTATTGCAAAAAGTACAGCCGTAGGGGCAGCCCCGCGAAGCTATCATTGTCGTCCAGCGGGTAGTATTGGCGCTGCCGTGAGGTTCGCGGGCTTCGAAATAATTAGTCATCCGCAATAAATCGCGCCGGGGGAAGGGGATAGTGTCCAGATTCTTGATGTAGTTGTTTTTGGGATTGACTATAACTTCTCCGTTCCGGCGGAAAGCGAGGCCGTCGATTTCGCTTAAAGTTTTTTCCCCGGCGAACGCTTTGCTTAATTCCACCGCGGTGATTTCCCCTTCGGAAAGCGCCACCGCATCGACCGAATTCCGCGACAGCGAATAATGCGGCATCACCGTGGAATGCGCGCCGCCGTGAACTAAAGGAATGCGGGGATATTGAGCTTTGATACGGTCGGATAATTCGGCGGATACTAAGAAAGCGAAAGTGTAGAGATTGGAGATGCCGATCCATTCCGCGTCCGCGGGAATCCGTTCGATGATCGCGTCGAAAGAGAGCCCTCGCAGTTTATGCCCCTGCCACCTGAAATAATCCCAATATTTTTCCCCCACCGCATCGATAATCGACACTTGATACCCGGCTTGGGAAAGCGAAGCCGCCAAATAGGCCAGCCCCAGCGGCGGCACTACGCCGGCGGTTTCCTGAGTGGCGGTAAATAGCTGAGGGGGATTGATTAAGACGATCATTTTTGCTGCGAGTTACGAGTTGCGAGCTGCGAGTAAATAAGTCTGCAAGTCGGCAAGTCAACAAGTCTGCAAGTCAAAAGCAAATAATCCGTGCTGCAGAGTCCCTGCACTCTGCAGCAAAATAGATTGTGCTGTCAGGCGCCCTCGCTTGACAGCATCGGTATACCTTTAATGCTTATGTTCCGCCGGTGCGGCCGGTTCGGCGTGATGTTCGGTCGTGTGAACTGACAATGCCAAATTTTCCACAAAATGGACGAAAACCACATACGCTTCTACATATTCCCGCCCGGCTTCTACGCTTTCGTTCATATGTTTCTTGGCTTCCAGCACTTTTTCAAAACGCTGGTGAACAGCATGTTCGATTTCTTCCGTCAATTTGCCGGTCAAATGGCTGATATCGCCGGAAACAATGGCTTTATCCGCTTCCACTACTGCAGGGGGCAGATCGGAACCGGCAGGCTTCAAACCCGTATAAGGCGCGCCTTCACCTGCCCGGTGAATGCGGACTAAAGTTTCAAAGAAATACATATCCACTAGTTCTTTAGCGGCGGGAGACTGTTTGCGGACGATTATAGTTTTGTCGAAAACTTGGCGGATTTCGCTTTCGAAGTCGGATTTCACCCATTTCAAGATTGGGGTAATATCCGCTTTTTCCAAAGCAGTCCTGGCGTCGGCAATGACCGGACCATCCATCGTATCGCAATGCGCTTTAACGGGATTCGGACTTATTGATAAGGAAATGAGTAGAACAAAGCCGAGTAAACGGCTGACAGTTTTAAAATTGAAAGGATTCATAAAATATCCTCTGTTTATTTTTAAGTGACTCTCAGATTTAACCGTCCTCGAAGTTTCCAAATTAACTAATTTAACACATTATTGGAAAAAATCAAAATGTCAAAGATAAACAATCCGTTTTTTGCAGATTAGTTTTGGATATGAAAAATCAATTTATTAAATTGTTTTAAATTCGACTTTATTCCCTATCACATTTCGGATAACAATGCAGGAATTAATCCCAAATAAACGGCTGTTCCTCATCGATGGCACCGCTTTAATCTACCGCTCTCATTTCGCCTTCCAAAAAAGCCCTTTGACCGATAAGCAGGGGCGGAATATCTCTGCCGTCTTCGGTTTCTTTGTCACCTTGTTCGCTCTGCTCGAAAAAGAAAAACCGGAGATGCTGGCCATCGCTTTCGACACCAAAGCTCCGACTTTCCGCCATAACATCTACCCCGAATATAAAGCCACCCGCCAGCGGATGCCGGAAGATTTGGTGTTACAATTGCCAATTCTTTACGATTTGGTCAAAGCTTCCGGGATCAAAGTTCTGGAAGAGGAAGGTTACGAAGCCGACGATTTAATCGGCAGCGCGGCGAAAGAAGCGGAAAGAGCCGGACTGGAAGTGTATATGGTCACCGGCGATAAAGATTTTTTCCAACTGGTGACCGATAAAGTTAAAGTTTATAACATCAAAAAGGGATTAGGCGAGGCGGAAGTTTTTGGTCCGCCGGAAGTTGCCGGTAAATTCGGCGCACCGCCGGAAAAAGTCATCGAAGTGCTGGGACTGATGGGCGATACCAGCGATAACATTCCCGGCGTCCGCGGCGTAGGCCCTAAAACTGCGGTCGAACTCATCGCTAAATACGGCTCCATCGCCGGAGTTTACGACCATCTCGAGGAAATCAAAGGCGCGGCGCAGGAAAAACTCAAGACCGATAAAGATTCCGCCTTTTTCTCCCGCCATCTGGTAACTATTATGTCCGATCATCCGGTCGGATTCGACCCGGAGAAATGGAAATTCCGGATTGATGACGACGCTCTGCGGGAAAAATTTATGGAGGCTCAGCTTTATTCCTTCACCAAATACCTTAAGGAGAAAAAGCCGGAAGTTGAGACTAAACTAAGTTATAACACAGTCGATACCGCGGAAAAACTTGATGATTTGATTAAACAATTATCCGCATCAGAAGGTTTCGCTTTCGACACAGAAACAACTTCCGAAGACTCTATGCGCGCCAAATTGGTGGGGCTGTCCTTCGCCTACCGGGATTACGAAGCGTTCTACCTCCCCTGCAACGCTTTCGATCTTCAGGGCAGAACACCGGAAAAATCCTATCGATGGTTCGGTCAGCCGGTCGATGTTGCCACAACCTATATATTGAACCGTCTGGAAACGGTTTTATCCGATGAAAAAATCCCAAAAAGCGGGCAGAACGCCAAATATGATATGACGGTGCTGAAAAATTACGGAGTCGAGGTTAAAGGACTGGCTTGCGATACGATGGTGGCGCATTATCTGATCGACCCCGGAGCAAGAGTGCACGGATTGGACGCGCTGTCACTACAATATTTGCAAGTGCAGAAAATCCCCACCTCCGACCTTATCGGCAGCGGCGCGAAACAAACAACGATGGACTTGATCCCGGTGGAAAAAGTGTCTTATTACGCCTGCGAAGACGCAGACTGCACTTTCAGATTGCGGAATATCCTGCGCCAAGAACTCGAAGAAAAAGCGCTGGAAAAACTGCTGATTGAAGTGGAAATCCCGCTCATCGAAGTGTTGATGACCATGGAACGGAACGGCGTAGCGCTGGATGTGAAACTATTGAACAATATGTCGGAAGATTTAGCCGGGGAAATGAAGGAAACCGAAAAGAAAATTTATTATATCGCAGGAATGGAATTCAATATCAATTCCCCAAAACAGCTTTCGGAAATCCTGTTCGACAAATTGCGATTGCCGGTGATCCGCAAAACTCAAACCGGTTATTCCACCGATGAAGGAGTGCTGCAAAAACTGGCTCCGATGCACGAATTGCCCGCGCAAATCCTGAATTACCGGGGATTAGCGAAATTGAAAAGCACTTACACCGACGCCCTGCCCCGGATGATCAATCCTTACACCGGACGGGTGCATACTTCGTATAATCAAACGGTAGCGGCGACCGGGCGGCTGTCTTCCACCGATCCCAATTTGCAAAATATCCCGGTGCGCACCGACACCGGCGGGCAAATCCGGGGCGCATTCATCCCCGGCCAACCGGGCTGGAAAATCTTATCCGTCGATTATTCTCAGATTGAACTGCGGGTATTAGCTCATTTATCCGATGACCCGGGGCTGAAAGAAGCGTTCCTCAAAGGAGAAGACATCCACCGCAGAACCGCCGCGTTGGTGTTCAACAGTCCGCCGGAATTGGTCACTCCGGATATGCGCCGCGCCGCTAAAGAAGTCAATTTCGGGGTAGTTTACGGGATGCGGGAATTCGGCTTGTCGGAAAGATTAGGCATCCCCAAAAAACGCGCTAAAGAATTCATCGACAGCTATTTCGCCAAATACCCTAATGTGTTGAACTATGTGGAAGGCACTATCGCTTCGGTGCGGGAAAAAGGCTACGCGGAAACGATGCTGGGACGGAAAAGACCCTTGCCGGAAATCAAATCCCCCAATTTCAACATCCGTTCCAACGCCGAACGAGTGGCGGTGAACACGCCCATCCAAGGCTCCGCCGCCGATTTAATCAAACTGGCGATGATCAAAGTTTATCGCCGGATGCGGAAAGAAGGCGTAAAATCACTAATGCTGATGCAGGTGCACGATGAATTAGTGTTCGAAGTCCCGGAAGAGGAATTGGAGGCAATGAAGGTATTGGTGACGGAGGAGATGGAAGGGGCGATGCCGCTAAGTGTGCCGGTGAAAGCGGAGGCGGGGGTGGGGGAGAATTGGCTGGAAGCGCATTAAAAGCAGAGGTTAGGGATTGGGGATTGGGGATTAGGGAAAAGCAAAAGCGGTCGTTGATCGTTGGTAAAAGCAAAAGCGAAAAGCATTGAACAGGGATGAAGGGGATAAAAGCGGGATATTAGAACCGCTGATAAAAGCGGATTATACCTGTTCCAAAAAGTCTTTTCGCATGTTTAGGTAGGGACAGAACAGTGTTCTGTCCCAACAATCGGAAAATATTAATCAGAATTGATATATACCGGTTCTAAAAAGTCTTTTCGCATGTTTTCGTAAGGGCAATTCATGAATTGCCCTTACATTGGAAAACTATTTCAAGAAACGGTATAAAAGACGATTTGGTATAGGTACAAGGGGGGTTACTGTATAGCAGACACCTCAGTATTTTAAAATCCGCTTTTATCCCCTTTATCCCCTTCATCCCTGTTAATTCGCTTTTGCCTTTCCTTCTACATTCTACATTCGATATTCTGCGGTTCGCTTTACCTTCCTACCCTTCCCACACCAGCCATCCCGCTTCCTGACTGGCGGAATACTTTTCATAGCTCGGTCTGACCCGCGCGCTGAAACCGAACAGCCCGCTGGATTTCAGCGGGATTTTCCCGGCGAACACCGAAGCTCCCCCTCCGTCGCCTTCCACATAATCCAGCTTGAGGGAATTCCCTTCCTCGATGGCGCGGTTTTCATCCACCGGTCCGCAGAAAATTTCCACCGACACATCTTCCGGCGTCAATTCGCCCAGCTGTACTTTCACCTTCACCCGATAATCGTCATCGACTTTATGCCCATTGCCATTATCCCCGGTGACTTCCAAAATCCGCACGCTGCTCCAATTTTCCCGGATACGCTGTTTCCAATTCGCCGTTTCCCGCGCCAAAGCGAAATCGTTGCGGTTCATACCGCTGAAATCGAAATGACTGGGCAGATAGTACTTGGCGGTATAATCGAAAGTCATCCGGTTAGTAGAATATTCCGGGCATAATTCCTTCATCGAATCCTTCATATACCGCACCCATTCCCGCGGGATACCGTTAGGGCTGACCCGGTAGAACAGCGGCGCTAATTCCTGTTCCAGTATATCGTAAAGCGCATTGGATTCGATTTCGTCCTGCAGTTTGTAATCGTCGTATTCTTCGCCTTTGCCGATCGCCCACCCCAGATTGGGTTTGAATCCTTCATCCCACCAGCCGTCCAAAATACTTAAGTTGAGCGCGCCGTTGAAAGCGGCTTTCATCCCGCTGGTGCCGCTGGCTTCCAAGCCCCGACGCGGAGTATTCAGCCACACATCCACCCCCTGCACCATATGCCGCGCTACGCAGATGTCGAAGTTTTCGATGAATACCATCCGATGACGGATATTTTCATCCCGTAAAAAGTGGACTAAAGCGCGGATGAATTCTTTGCCTGGCTCATCTTTGGGATGAGCTTTCCCGGCAAAAATGAACTGCACCGGACGGTCGTTATCGGTGATGATATTCTTCAATCGTTCCGGATTTTGCAGCAGCAAAGTCGCCCTTTTATAAGTAGCGAACCTGCGGCCGAAACCGATAGTTAGAAATTCGGGATTTAAAATGTCTTCCGCCGCTAAAATCTCCGCCGAACTGGCGCCGCGGGCGATCAGCTGCTTTTTCAGCCTCTCCCGCGCAAAAGCCACTAATCTTTCCCGCCCGCGTTCATGCATCCGCCATAATTCCTCATCGGAAATTCGGTCCACCCGCTGCCATAATTCCACATCGTGAGGATTTTCGATCCATTGCGGGCCTAAATACCGCGTCAGCAGGTTGTGCATTTCCCGCGAAATCCAGCTGGGCGCATGCACGCCGTTAGTGATATAGTCGATGGGGATTTCGCTTTCCGGAGTTTCCGGCCATAAATTCCGCCACATTTTACGCGACACTTCCCGATGCAGACGGCTGACCGCATTGATGCGGGAAGACAGCTTCATCGCCAGCACTGTCATACAGAAACCCTCCTCCCCGCTCTCCAAAATTATCCGCCCCAGATTCATAAATTCATCGAGGTTCAATCCCATTTCACCGGCAAAATCCCGGAAATAGCGGTCGATATAGTAGCGGGGGAAAATATCGTTCCCTGCCGGTACCGGAGTATGCGTGGTGAAAACATTTCCCGTCACCGCCGCTTCCTTCGCCTGATAAAAATTCAATCCATAAGCCTGCATCAATTCCCGGATGCGCTGCAGCGCCAAAAAGGCGCTATGACCTTCGTTCATATGATAGACCGTCGGCTTTTCCCCCAGCAGGTTCAGCATTTTGACGCCGCCGATGCCTAAGACAATCTCCTGCTGAATCCGATTCTCCAGATCGCCGCCGTATAACTCGTTGGTGATGGCGCGGTCGCGAGGATTGTTTTCCATAAGGTTGGTATCCAGCAGATACAGCGGCACCCGGCCTATGGTCACCCGCCAGCATTGAATAAATACTTCCCGGCCGGGAAAAGCTATGCTGACTAATAGCGGCTTGCCTTCGGCGTCTTTCATCCGTTCCATTGGGATACTGCTGAACTCGTTGATGATATAAGTCTCCTGCTGCCAGCCGTCGGCGTTCAAATACTGCTGCATATAGCCTTTTTGATAAGCCAGCCCCACCGCAATCAAAGGTATGCCCAAATCGGAAGCGGATTTCAGATGATCCCCCGCCAGAATCCCCAGCCCGCCGGAATACACCGGCAGACATTCGTGAATACCGAATTCCGCGGAAAAATATGCCGTCTTGAAACCGCTCTTTTCCGGATATTCCTTCTGAAACCAATTCCTTTCGGTCACATAGGAGCCCAAAGTCCCCAGCGCCTGCTCGTAATGATCCATAAAACCGTCGTCCTTGAGCAATTCCCGGTATTTCCGCTGATTGATCCTGCCTAATAGTTTCACCGGATTATGATAGACTTCCTCCCATAAATCCGGATCCATCCGCCGGAACAAATCCCGAATCGTGTGATCCCAGCACCAGTGCAGATTATACGCTAAAAAGTTCAGGCTGGATAATTTTTCGGGAATATTGGGTTTTACTTCAAAATAATGAACTCTTGCCATAAAAGAAGAAAGCTTGATTTTCTGTGAAAATAGTTTCGAGATGCGAGTCGCAAGTAATTGTGCTGTCAGGCGCCCCCGCCTGACAGTATATGTATTTGATATCGCATTTGGTGTCGACTGCAGAGAGTCGACACCACCCTTTATATACAATGTCTTGTAGGGACAGAACACTGTTCTGTCCCCGAATGCGTTCCGAAGCTGTCATTCCCGCGAAAGCGGGAATCCAGATGTTTCAAATTGTGTTGTCAGGCGCCCCCGCCTGACAGTATATGTATTTGATATCGCATTTGGTGTCGACTGCAGAGAGTCGACACTACCCTTTTAGCGTGATGTTTGTCATTTACGGACAGACTGCATAATCGAAATCTCATCAGCCGCTTTTCGCTGACAGCGCCATTATCGACCGCTCAGATACCAAAAACTTGCCATGGTCATTAATAAAAGCCACCCCTCTGGCGCCATTGATTTCATTGGGGCTTTCCGCCGCTGTATTCAAAGCTATCCGCCAATTTTTATGGCGTATCATCAATGGTAAATTACATTCCAGTTCAGTCTTTGCCGGATTGAAAATGATATATAGGTCGGGGCAATGGCTTTTCGCCCCTGTATTGCGGCGGTCGCCGGAAATCATACACACCAAAGCGTCTTCAATCTCTTCCCAGCGCCGGGGCAGTCCTGAAGCTGAAAACCACATCACATCCGGCGGTAATTCGTCTTTATAGCGTCCGCCGGTAAAAAAGCGTTCCCGCCGCAATGAAGGATACTTTAACCTGAAGTCGATCATCCGTTTGACAAACGAATGCAGTTCGGCGTTTTCCTCCAGCAGTTTCCAATCATACCAGGAGATTTCATTGTCCTGACAATATGCATTGTTGTTGCCTCTCTGCGTGCGAAAAAATTCGTCGCCCCCCAATATCATTGGGATTCCCTGGCTTAGCAACAAAGTAGCGAAGAGATTTTTCGCCTGCCTCAAACGCAGTTTCTCCACTTTAGGTTTATCCGTATCGCCTTCGACGCCGCAATTGCTGCTGTAATTCTGCCCACAGCCGTCGCGGTTATTTTCCCCATTAGCGCGGTTGTGTTTCTTGCGGTAACTGACTAAATCGCGCAGGGTAAATCCGTCGTGGCAGGTGAGGAAATTGATGCTGTTCAACGGAGAATTCTTCCCGCCGTACAAATCCTGACTGCCGGAGAAACGGGTAGCGAACCTTCCGACCAGATATTGCTCGCCGCGCCAATACTGCCGGACTTCATCGCGGAATTTATCGTTCCAATCGCACCACCGCTGACCGCCGAATCCGCCCACCGCATAACCTCCGGCGGCGTCCCACGGTTCGGCGATAAGTTTCGCTCCGGCAAGCAGCGGTTCGTGGGATATCCATTCCAATACCGGCGCTTTTTCCCACCAATTGCCGAACCGGTCGCGGTTGAAAATAGTGGCTAAATCGAACCTGAATCCGTCCACCCCCATAACGATATGCCAATACTTCAGGCAATCGGTAATCAAAGTCGCCGCCGCCGGATGATTGCAGAAAAAAGTATTACCGCAGCCGGTCAGATTTTGGTAATTGCGCCGGTTTTCCTGCAGTAAATAATAGGCTCGATTGTCGATCCCCCGGAAATTATAAACCGGCCCCTGATGGTTCATTTCCGCCGTGTGATTGAACACCACATCCAGGATGACTTCCATCCCAGCTTGGTGCAATTCCCGCACCATCTCCTTGAATTCGCGCACTTGCTGCCCCATATCGCCCCCGGAACAATAGCTGGCTTTCGGCGCAAAAAAAGCTATGGTGCTGTAACCCCAATAATTGCCTAATAATTCCCCGGTCAAGGGATTACGGCGGTTACGCTCCCGCTGATTGAACTCCTGCACAGGTAGAAATTCCACCGAAGTAATCCCCAAATCCCGGAGGTAAGGAATCTTTTCCGTCACCCCCCGGAAAGTCCCCGGATACTGCGATTGAGATGAAGGATGTATTGTCAAACCCCGCAGGTGAGTTTCGTAGACCACCATTTCACTTCGCGGAATCTGCGGGCGGGGGATTCCATGCCAGTCGAATTCATCGTCGACTACCAGGCTTTTCGGAGTCCCTTCCAAATCCGCCACCGCTTTAGCGTAAGGATCGAGCAGGATTTTGCCGGGCTGAAACCGATGCCCGGATCTCGCATTTTTCGGGCCAGCGACACGGTATCCGTAAAGAGCTCCGGGTTCCAGCCCTTCGATTTTAATATGCCAAATATCCCCGGTGCGGTTCACGCCTGAAAGCAAAGGTATTTCTTCGGCTGGAATAGTATCCTCCCGCCGGGTAAAAAGCGCTAAAACTACCGCTTTGGCAGATTTGCTGTAAAGAGCAAAGTTCACTCCTCCCCGTTCGATGGTTGCCCCCAATTCCAGGGGCGAGCCGACGGAGGTTTTCACTGGCGCCAATAGTTATACTTATCGGAATAATTACGGTAGAAAATTGGAAGGGCGGCGTTTCGCCGCCCTCAAATTCGGGCAAGGTAACCGAGCCCAAAAGAAATGGTAGGTCGGGGGCTTGTCCCCCGACAAATCGTGCGGGGGGACGAGCCCCCCGCCTACCAAAGGTTAAATTAAATGGGACTGGTCTAATCGTTAAGGAAAGACTACCCATACAAAAC
>Ga0172369_10008981_pt1 | contig 11201 bp, 6 predicted proteins | sample LakKiv25m_FD_114539 | JGI IMG/M metagenome (GOLD analysis project Ga0172369, IMG submission 114539) | Freshwater microbial communities from Kabuno Bay, South-Kivu, Congo - kab_022012_11.25m | ecosystem: Environmental > Aquatic > Freshwater > Lake | place: Democratic Republic of the Congo... | reverse complement strand
TCTCGAAGCTGGAATATGTTGATGCCACAAAATATCTCAAATTAAGTAAAGGATACTTCCCAAAGATTGGTAGTGAAATAGAAGTTGTTATACTTGATAAAATACTTAAAAATAATTCGTTAGGTAGTTTTTTGTCAAAAAGGCCAGATAAAGCTTATAAGATTTATTACAGGAGCAAAGGTGGTAGATATTACAAGATTATTACAGATTTTAGCATTGGTAGTTCAAATGAAATAGCATTCAGTTGTACTAACAATAAGTATACTAAACCTTTAGTAGCGATACTTAATAGTAATATATTTTTCTGGTTTTATGATTGTTTTTCAAGTAACAGGGTACTAAGCCGAGAAAATATTGATATTTTTCCGATTTCTCTTGATAAAATATCAAATGCCAATTTATTAAAGCTAGTCGAATTATGTGACGAACTAATGCTTGATTATAAAAGAAATTCAGAGCAAAATACTACTGTTTATGCAGGATATGGTGAGAAAACTTTCTATACCTTTTATGCTAGAAAGAGTAAACAAATTATGGATAAAATCGATCAAGTACTTGCCAATCATTATGAACTTTCTGATATTGAAATTGAAACCCTTACAAATTATTGTATTCATTATAGGATTGATGAAGAATGAAACTTGAACTAACCAATGGCTTTAGGCTTCACTTTCAGGAGTTTTCGCGCATCCTGGGTTATCTTAACGAGCAAAAAGAACGAAAATTAATTCCAAGGCAAGAGATTATTGAAGCATTGGGGATGCCCATCAGGCAGTATGAGTCATTAAGTTCCATAATGGTAGCCCTTGGATTAATTAAACCTTCAAGTTTTGTGCTTACATCATTGGGTAAGATGATAGGTGCAAAAGATCTGTTTTTTGAAAAAGAAGAATCTCTTTGGCTCATGCATTATATTGTTTCCTGCAATCCTAAATGGGTAATTTGGCACCGGTTGGTTACACAAGTATTTCCAAATCAAAGGTTAATAAGTGCTTCGGTCTGTGCTCCATACTTTGCCGATCTTTCAGAAACATACTCAGCCCTCTCATTGGAACGTAAAGTTCCTAAAGAGATTAATGCTGTGCTTTATGCCTATTCCGAGACCCATTTCTTAAGACTTCATTTCATTAGCAAAATAGCCACTGGCCAATGGAAACGGGAGGAACCCAATATGATTACTCCATTGCCATTTCTTTATGCCCTATTACATTACCAGGAGATGGCTGGCCGTCAATCCACAGGCATCTCAATTGAAGAAGCAGTGGGCACAGAATTATCACCAGGAAGGGTCTTAAATCTTAAAGATTATGATGTTAAATTATTATTTGATCAATTGAATAATACACAGTTGGTAAATCTGGAATCCTTTGGCGATTTATATCAGTTACGTTTTGCACATGGATTGACAAAGCAATTAATACTTGACGAAATTTTCGATTAGCCTATGCATTTGGATATAGAAAATTACATTAAATCACTGCGACACGAGAGATTCCGTTCAGTGATAATTTATCATAAAGATTTTTCTGTCTTGGAAGACTTCTTTATCCAATCAGCCCTTAAGACTGGTGGTTATCATCTGGATTTGCTCAATCACTTTCTTCATGATCCTGAATTAACTATTTCACTCGATTCGTTTTCTGTTGCCAAACTTAAATTTTTACTAGCTAAATTGAGCAAAGGATATTCTGTGGTTTTTGTATCAAACATTGATTTCCTGATTGATACCTGGGGAAATGCAGAAAAAATGGATTTTGCAAAACTGATTGAAAAGCAATGGAATGGTTTTTATCCTGAAAATTCTGCAACCTTGATCTTTGGGTTGCAGGCAGATAATTGGGTTCAACATCTCGACATTATTGATACCAATGGAAGGCCAAGAGTACATAAATTAAGTGAATTTAAAGCAATTAGCTAATACAAATATGACAAAGCTCAAAGAAATTCTAAGAATTGATTCTGGTTATGCCTCATATGTAAACCTTCAAACCGAGTATTTCGATGAAGGTATGCGTCGTGATAGGATGGAACGATACAGGCCAATTACATCTCATCGACTTGCATTCGAAAAAATTGCAAATGCTATCAATCCTCTTGATAAGCGATTTTATTTTTTATCAGGTTCATATGGTACAGGTAAGAGCCATTTATGCCTTATGCTAGCAAGCTATTTTGCACATCAAAGCGATTTATCAGAAATGAAAGCATTCTTCAAAAATTATGAAGATGCTCAGAATAATGTAAAGAAAAAACCAGGAGAAACATTGAAAGATGTTACCCATGAACAATATCCTGCTTCAAATCTTCAAGCTCGACGAAATGAAGGCAGATATCTTGTTGCAATATGTGACTTCAACAGGAATCTTGAGTTTGAGGGTACAATTTTAACAGCAATCGAAGAAGCATTTGCTATTGAAGATAAAGAGATAAAACTTAACTCATATTATTCGCAAGCTATTGACAAACTTGAATCAATTTCTGGCAAACCAATAGAACAGTTTTTCCTTAAAGCACTTCAGAATGACTTTTCCGACTGGTCTATCGAAAAACTGATTAATGGTTTAAAAGAATTTAGTGAACCAGCATTATCTGTGTTCAAGAATTGCTTTAAAACTGCAACTACTGTCGATTTTACACCCGATAAAGCAAATCTCAATAAAATAATAGAAGATATTACTAAGAGTCCTGAGTTCATGGCAAAATACAAAGGCATCGTAATACTTTATGATGAGTTTGGATATGCTTTGGATGGCAAAAAGGTAGATTTGGACCGTCTGCACGGTTTTGCGGAGTTTTGTGCAGGCAGTGCCATGACCCATCTCCCAGTAATCTTTGTGGGGACCGGTCACAAAACATTTCCCAATCATGGTGATGTTGGGGATTCTATTCACTATAGTACGCTTCAAGCGCGAGTTAATGAAATTGCATTGCAGACACAAGGTATGGAGGATATTATTGGTGCTATTGTTCATCCATTAAAGGAAACAGATATTTGGTTAGATGAAGTCGAACGCAATAATCAAATATTTTCACAATTCACGGTTGATTGCCAAAGATTAAATTTATTTACATGGTTACCATCGCCAGTTTTAAAGCAGAATATTATTGAAAATATTTTCCCTATGCATCCATTGGCAACTTATGCATTACTCGAAATGGCAAAGGAAGTTGGCAGTGACAACCGATCTGTGTTCAAGTTCTTCTCTCCTGAATTTTCAACTGGAGATGAAATATTCGAAAATGCCGATGAATACTCATTTCCTTGGTATGTAGGTAGAACAGATATCCTAACCGGTAGCAAGATCAATCTATACACTGCCGATTTATTGGTAGACTATTTTATTCGACAGGGTTCATCGGGTATCGAATCTAAAAAATTGACCGGCAAGTCAAAATCTGCAATAGCAAATTATGACAGTACCAGGCGTGAATTATTAAGGTATCAGCAAAAAGATGCAAAAGACAAACTGTTTGAAGAAGCTGATGCAACCATGCATCGCATGCTAAAGGTCATGCTTATCTTCGATATAATTAGTAATGATGAAAATCAGATTCTATCTAAGCATGAAAACATCTGTTTTGCTTTAAACGCCTATTCTGATACTGATAAGGAAGCTATCAAATCAAGACTCGATAGTTTAACAAAGGCTGGAATAATTTACCGAAACCCTAGTCAGTATTATGAATTTCGCCGCACAGATGCTGTGGATATAATGAGTTTACTAGATGATTATAAATCTGATCCTGAAAATCAGCCGAAAGACATTCTTGATGTGTTTCGCAATGAAATTTGGTCTAAAAACCAATTCGATTTTTTGGAAGCTAAAGATTATAATCTTACATATTCGGAAGATAAGCGGTTGCGCGTTGTCGCATTATCCTTCTCGGAGCTGCAGCAATCTAAAGATTTTCAAGGAGCATCTTTAGAGACTTTTGATTATTATGAAGAAATTAGAAAGAATATACCTTTTGGCAAAGATTTTTATGAAGGCACAGCAATTTATGTGTATTGTGAAAATCTTGATCAGATAGAACGGTCACGGTCGTTAATAAGAAATAATAAACAAGATAGAGTTTTTATTGGTATTCCAAAGAATCCTTTAATTTTTAAAGAACATATTTGGAATTTTCTGTTTGTAAAACAACTTAAAGCAAGCAAAGACTACGCATCTTTTTCCACTTTTGAGCTTGGGGAATTAAATAAGCTTGAAACCAACACCCTGTCTATCTTAAATAACCTTGGCGAAAATTACTTTGCTTCAAACAATATTACTTGGTATAATAAAGAAGGTGAGAGCATTCCAACAGCAAAAAATAAAGTCTATGATATTGCAAATGTCGCTTCAAAATTGCTCTATAAATCAACGAGAAATACTGCAGCTCATACTGATTTTAATAAATCTCATATAACTGTTTCAGGTGGAATAACTCAGAAAATTGTCGCAGAAGCATGCGATCTTCTTTCCGATCAAACAAAACCAGTTGCAATCGATACCACTTGGGCTGATAATCGAGGAGGTGCAAAGTATCTTAAGAAGCTTTTTGTTGACAAATGGGTTTTGATTCAAACTGGTAGTGAGGGTGTTATTCGGTATTATCAGATCGCATCTGATGTGGAAAAGTTTAAAAACACATTCCCAGGTTATGTATGGCTGATTGAACGCTTGAATAATCTTGAAGTGGAAAAACCAGAATCTTTCACTGAACTAGTCAAACCTCTTTACGATGTTTATGGCCTTGGGGAAATTGCAGTTACGTTCTTTGTTATGCTTGCCCGTCGCCATTTCAGCGATTCACTCACATTTCGTAAAGAAGAACACGCTATTTCTGATATTGATTTTTCAAATAGTCTGGACATCATTGATCTTGTCACACGAAAATATCCTAGGGCTATTGTTATCTCTCATTCTGTTTCGCCGGAAGATAAACTCTATTTTCAGGAAATGTTTAGTGTTTTCGGTAAATCAAGAGAAGCAGGTAAAGAATATGGTATTAATGATGTTTTTGCAGCAATTAAAGAATGGTGGCTATCTCAACCAATTTTTGTAAAAACCATAGACAATCACGGAGAACTAGAAAAACAATTTGTTAGCCTGTTTAATAAAATTGATACACTTGGCGTGTTTGGCTTCATTAAAGCAGAATTGCCTGCACTTTTAGATATTGATAAGGATGAAAAATTGACGGACAAGAAAAGAACAAAACTGATTACTGGCATAAAACGATTTAAAGAAATTTGTAACGACCTCTTGTCAGAACGTCAAAAGGATATTCTAAGTAAATTACGTGATGTATTTGGTGCATTGGGCGATACAGATGAGCATATCAAGGATGCTATTGAAATCTGGTATAATTCCTTGGATTCAAAACAAAAGGATTCTTACAGTAATTTTCAAACAAATGAAACCAAGGGGTTGATAAAAGTTGGAACTTCATTATCCAACATAACCCAATTTATTTTTGGAACGCTTCCTGAACATTATGGCTTTGGAATATTAACTGACTGGAATGGGAATCATGAAATCGCATATATCGATAAAATAATATCAGCAAAAAAGTTGATTGACAACAATAAGGTCAAGGTTGAAGCGCCATTATGTATTTTTAAAGGAGGCTTGGTAGATGAAAAAAATAAAAAAGTTGAATATAGTAGTAATCTGGATTTCGATATAGAGCCTCCTTCTGGGGCAAGATTCGTTTTTATCACCGATGATGGTTCTGATCCGACTAGTGAGAAAAGTGGAAGAAAAAAGATTAGTGCAAAAGAATCAATTACGTTGATTGGAAATAGGAAAGTAAGGATGGTTGCTGAGGACTTTGACGGTAATTATGGAGAAATTATTACTTGGGATACCTATGACACAACCCAAAAGGTTAAAATAACTGGGAATCCTGATGTATTAGGTGATATTAAAGTGAACTTTTTATTTCCAAAGACCAAAGCAGAATTAAAAGTCTCTTTGACTTCCTATCTTGCGATGGTTGAAAAACAAAAAATTGCCAGCAAATCTGAAATTAAAAAGATACTTGAAGACCTTTTATGATACACATAATTGTCGATTACAACAATATCATCTGTAATCCTGATGCGGGTACAATTCATGACAATAATTCTTATTTGCAGGCTCATGTTCTCTTTGGTAAATTGAAACTTCCCAAGGATGAAGCAACTTTTATTATTCGGCAGCAAATCTATAGGATTTGGATTGAGCGATTTTTATACCGACTGGATGAATCGTTCTATTCCCTTGAATTTGCAAGTTTGAAGGGCCTCCTGGAATCAAAATGGAAATGTGTAGTACCAGAAGAGTTAACTGATGATAATATAAGAGAATGCGGTTTTCTCGATTTTCAAGAAATACCGGAGATGGGGGAGAATTTTGATGACTTCATCCTCAGGGTTTCTTTTGGTATTGTCTTCGCACAACAATTTATTTCTTTAGAGGATATTCCTGCCCTGCTTGAACAATCTAAATCTGATAGTTGGAACAAATCCCAAAGTCATATTTTTCTTAAAGCTTTCCTTGATCGTCGTTTCAATCTTTGGCTATCTAGAGCTGACAAAAACCTCAATATATTATTAAACAAGTTTATCAAGTCACCTTCCGGATTTTATACGGAACTTATTTCTTTTGCTGCACTCAAGGCCTATAAAAAAATTGGGATTCAATATCTTCCAGACTTTCAGGTATACGATAGCATGAGTTTGCCACTGAATAAATTGAAATTCTCAGATAAAGATGTTATTGACGTACTTAATTACATTGAATATGAATTAAATACATGGGATATTCCAAAGGACCCAGACTCAATAAACGAATATATTTCAAAAGTTGGTGGAAATCTCGAACTTGAATATAATAAGATTGATGAATTGATTGAAAAACATCCAGAATTGCTAACCAAAGATGTGATAATACTTCTTAAAAAGAAATTTAGATTATTACCCAGCGTTCTAAACAATATAAATTCACTCGAAAAGCGAATTCCTCCTCCATTCCCATCCTTAGCTGCAATTGAATGGTCTACAAAACAAATGATGGACTGGGCAATAAACGAATATTTTCCATACTACCAATGGACTTTACTTTCAACCAGAAAGTTCGAAGTTCTTGAACCTTTGTCAATAATTTTTTCAGATTGGTTTTTTCACAATTTTGAGAATATAAAGTACAATTCAGGAAGAATGCTTTTCAATTTTGTCCCTAACAACTTTGAAGAATTTGCTGATGAAAAGCAAATGGATGTGGTTCTAATCGTAGACAATCTACCTTGGTTTTTTATAGATGCTATTAAAAATTCATTATCAGATAATGGGTATTATCTTGGATCAACTTCTGCATATTTAACCCATATCCCTACGTTGACGGAGTTTTGCAAGAAATGTCTTGTTTCAGGGCTGCCCACTTATAATGAAGTTTTAGATCCTTCCTACAAAAAAATACTGGAAGACGGGGGATGGCTTCTATTCAAGGATAAACTTAAATTAAAATATTATCCAACGATAGGAAGTTTCTACAAAGAAACAAAACTTGAGGGTAATACCCACTTCATAAACTACTTGCAATTGGATGAGCTGTTGCACAAATCCGAAGAAGCCTTGGGTGTAACACATTTTCAGTCGGCCAGTGATGCAATAAACACATTAATGAAAAATTTCATTAGGCACCTTAACACAGTCACTAAGGATAAATTCGTTCGCTTACATATTATTTCTGACCATGGTGCAACATTTATTGAACCATCAGGAGGTGCATTACTGTCAAAAGAATTTATAAAGCTTAAAGGACTTCAGGAATATTCTTCACGGTATGCCGTTTTGCCAGGTAATCCGGATGAATTAATAACACCAGATATACTTTCTAATACCTACCAGGTAAGTAAAGATGTATTTGGAGTTCCTAACAATTTTTTAATAGCTCGCGGCTTTAAATCCCTAATTCCGACAAAGGGTCATTGTATGTCGCATGGAGGTTTACAACCGGAAGAAGTAATTATCCCACATCTTGTTTTTGAAAAAGTCAAACCAGATTTTGTGCCCCTTTCGCTTATTTTGTTGGAAAATAAATATCGTTATGCAAATCAAAATATTAACATAGAAATTGGCAATCCAAACAATGAGGTGGTCACAGAAATATATGTTAGTATCCAAAATTCAAATTTTGAAACTGAAAGGCCCACGATTGACCTCTCTGAATTATTGCCTAAAACAAAAGATGTAATAAAATTTATTGGCTGGTTCAAACAAACTAATAACAAATTTGAAAAAGAAAACTTAAAATTATCAGTACGTTATGTTATAAAGGAACAACAATTTAACATGGAGTTAAACCTGCCAATTGTAATGATCTCCATGGTCGAAGCAGATGACTCTGGAATTTTTGATAATTTCTGAAAAACAGTAACGTCTTATTTTTGGATGATTTAAAATAAAAAAATGAAATCTTTTGAAACAAAAGCTAAAGAATCTCTATCTGAGATAATTATAAATAAATCATTCATTCATAAAGCTGGTTTTGGAAATCGCTCTATCCCGACATATGTTGGGGAATGGATTGTCAGTCACTTTGTTGGCGAAGCAGCTGAGGTTTCCGAGCTTGCTAAAGAGAGAATGGCAAAGTTTGTGACAGAATATGTTCCGGCTAAAGGCGAAAAAGAAAGTGTAAAAAACACATTACTTGAAATGCAAGAGGTAAAGTTGCTTGATAATTATAATGTTGCGATTAATCTACAGAAAGGAGATCGTTATCTCTCAATACCTTTCTTGGATATTTCGAATGCACAGGTCCCGCCACAAATAGTTGAAAATAATAAGATGTTACTTAGTAGTGGTTTATGGGGAGTTGGCACATTGTATTACATTCCACCATCTCAAGATAATCCATCAGGTCAAATTTGGATGCGAGATCTCAAGCCTTTTCAAATTGCCAATGTTGATTTAGAATATTATTGTCAAGCAAGAAACAACTTCGATATAGTTGAATGGATCGATTTTATTGTTTCTTCAATGGGTTTTAATCCAGATGAATACAATGAGAAACAAAAGCTTTATTTGATCTGCCGATTAATACCCCTTGTTGAATCCCGTTATAACCTAGTTGAGTTAGCTCCAAAAGGTACAGGTAAGTCTTTTGTGTATGATAATATGTCAAGGTATGTTGCTGTCAGGGCTGGGAATGTATCTCCTGCTGTTCTTTTCTTCAACGATGCTCGCAAATCAGCAGGATTAATTACTCGTTATGATACGGTAGTATTAGATGAAGCTCAAAAAGTTAAAGGTGATTCTTCTGGTGAATTGACTGCGTTACTAAAAACTTATCTTGAATCAGGTAAGTTTGGAAAAGGTTCAGCCTCAGCCGTGACAGCAGAATCAGGTATCGTAATTCTTGCAAATATTGAATTAGATAAAAACAAAAATCCACTCAACGAAGACAAAGGTTTCTTTATAGTTTTCCCCAATTTCTTGCGAGAAACAGCTTTTATTGACAGGTTCTCAGGATTTCTCCCTGGTTGGTATTTACCTAGAATTTCAAAGAATACGCCCTCAAAATATATGGGTCTAAAAGGAGACATTTTCGGTGAAATAATGCATAAAATGAGGAATGATTTAACATACCGAAATTATGTTAAATCCAATATGGAACTAACGAATTGCAATGATATGCGCGATACTAAGGCTATTGAGGCTGGTGCAACAGGACTATTCAAGCTATTGTTTCCTAACAAAGAAGCCGAGGAACAAGAATTCTATAAATACTGTGTTAATCCTGCCATCGAATTGCGCCAACGAGTAAGAGATGAACTCTGTAAGATGGATAGAGAATATTCTCCTTTTACTATTAAATCAAAATATCCTGATAATTTCCAGGATAGCCATTTAATTCCATCCTTTTATGAAGCTGAAGGGAATAGTAATGAGATTCCTATTATTTGAGATTTGACGCTTTTAATGGATCGAACGGTTTACTACCTCCTTCTAACTCCGACATCTATATATATATGTTATCATTGTAATTTTCAGGGCATTTTCCTTGTCCATAATTCATTTGCCTTCTTATTTCTGAGCGCAAGCAAGGGCCTTTTTCCTTGATCCTCTTCCCCTGACCTCCTGTTTTTCTTTTCCCGGATTGGTTTTGCAAAGATTCACGCCTTTGTTTCCCGGTCAATTCATCTGCTAAGCTAAAATCCCCTTCCTGGGTTCAGTTCCACTCATTCAAGGATTTTCCCGGCATATCCTCATTACTTTCCGGTATTCCAGTTCCTCCTTGAGTGCCCCTCCAGGGTCTTATTTACACTTGCATATAAATTAACCTCTAAAACTCAAAACCATGAAAAAATTTGTAAAAAACTACATCGGAAAAGCAAAGAAAGTCGAAGGTCTTGAAATCATAAAGATCAACCTGAAAATCTCAGACCTTGTAAAATTCGCTCACAAATACAACGACGAAGATTACATCTCCCTGGAAGTCGCAAAATTGCAGAATCCCGACAACTTCGGCCATGATTACACGGTTTACGTCAACCGCCTGGAAGAAGAACAGGTCAGCGAACCTACCCCGGCTCCGAAAAAGCAAACCAAAAAATCCAAAGCTGCAAAGCTTGAAACTTCCGAAGTGCCCTTCTAAAAGGGTACTTCGCCGTCAAGAAAGCTGGTCTTCGGATCAGCTTTTTTTTGTGCTTACGACCGCACACCGCTTTTTTCTTTTGATACCGGGACAAATTAAAAAGCTTGGCAAAAAAGAAATCCATTACCGGGGAAACTTTTGAAAAAAGTCACCCAAAAACCAGCGCACGTTTTATTAATTTCTGACAAAGTTAAACTCGCCAAAATATCACGCCGCTAAGCGCTGCCTCCTGAAGGAACCGCAGCCCTTCGGGTTCATTCAGATTTCCTTGCAGTAAATCGTGACCTGAACACTTGCACCGGAATTTTGCGCTTCGTTTGGTGTACCCGCCAAAAATTATTCAAACGGCGGGCCAGATGCCATAACAAGTCGCCAAGGCAGGTGCAATCCTCATGAACAATACTCAGATTTATGCAGCCATTACCGAAAAGATCATTGCCAATCTCGAAACTGCCGGGAGCTGGAAGAAGCTCTGGCAGATCCCTTCACCGGTAAGCCTGAATGGTCATTATTATCGAGGGATCAACCGGCTGATCCTTTCATCCGATCCTTTCAAAAGCCGGGTCTATGGAACAT
>Ga0172369_10008977_pt1 | contig 11203 bp, 12 predicted proteins | sample LakKiv25m_FD_114539 | JGI IMG/M metagenome (GOLD analysis project Ga0172369, IMG submission 114539) | Freshwater microbial communities from Kabuno Bay, South-Kivu, Congo - kab_022012_11.25m | ecosystem: Environmental > Aquatic > Freshwater > Lake | place: Democratic Republic of the Congo... | reverse complement strand
TATTTTGAGATAAATCAAATGAGCTTGACCCAGTCGCTATAAGTTTGACACTTGGTAGGTAATCGTGAATCAATTTTAAAGTCAATCCCGCATTTTCCAAATATTGCGCTTCATCAATAAATACATACTTGTTTTCACCAATAAAAGACTTCAATTTGGAAACATCCAAAGAGTTGAGAGCGTAAGTGTAAAGACGTTCTTCAGCATTAATACGTAGACTAGGTGCGTCAATATCGTCCAAGATTTGATTGATCAAAGTGGTTTTGCCCACTCGTCTTGGTCCGTATAACACTACCACTTTGTTATCTGTTCTTATCTTTTGTTCTATATGGGAAGCAATTTGTCTTTTAATCATAAAAATATGATATCAGAAATGTTTAACTAGCGCAATTAGCGTTAATTAGGCTAATCAACTAGCGCAATTAGCGTTAATTAGACTACACTTGAGCTTACTAAGCAAGCGATCATAATTGCCGGTTTTTTGTGTTATACTTTTACCTAATTATGCAATCAGTCAAGAGTAGAGTAGTACCCATACTACAAAATTATAGAGTCAAAAAGGCAGCTTTTTTTGGTTCTTACGCAAGGGGAGAACAAAAAGAATCTAGTGATATTGACATATTGATTCAGCCACCATCAGATATGGGTTTGGCTTTTGTCCGACTAAAACGAGATCTGCAACAGGTTCTGGGCAAAAAAGTGGATTTGGTCAGTTATGATGGAATTAGTCCGTACATGAAAAAAAGTATCTTATCTCATCAAATAACAATTTTATGATTAAAGACCCAAGAGCTTATCTGCAGTTACTCAAAAAATTAAATGAGATTCTAAGCAAAAAGACGAGCTAAATTAGTTGCATCTATTGTCAGTTTTTATTTTGGCTTTTGAGGAATTTTTGGTTTGACAAAAGATTGATGAATTACCAGTGTCGTTGAGATTACTGCTTGACTGCAATTATGTATGTGATAGATTACTGATAATCACGAGGAGGAACACGAACCCTAGCCTGCGAGGCTAAGAGCGACGCCCTCCACTTTTGTTCACAAGACGTCTTCTTTCAAAATCTAAATACACCTTGTATCTATAAAATGATTTCAACAATGAAGACTCTGATTTGCTATTTGGGATAATTATTGCGAGAAGTTTTTTATGACTTTTCAAATATTGATACAAACAATAAAAATCCCCATCGCCAGAAACAACAATCGCTTTATCATAATTCGAGTATTCAACTGCAGAGGCATACAACACTAATTCAGCATCTACGTTGCCTTTAGTTTTTCCTTCTGGAACATTAATAGTTGGTTTAAATATTAATGTATAACCAAATGATTTTAATTTTGAATATAAGCTACTATATTTTTCAATAAAACCTAAAAAAAGAAAAACTTGAGATACTCGAAATTTATCAGCGAGATAAACTCGAAATTTTTTGAAGTCTAACTTCCAGCCAAGACTACGTACACCTAAATTGAGATTTTGACTGTCAATAAAAGCGTAAACAATTTGGCGGTGTTTTGAAAGCGAGTTCACGAAAAGTGATGCTAACAAGAAAGTCTTTAATTAATCTTTACTGCTTTTCACTTCCCCAAACAAGTGGCCAAAAATCCCTGCTATAGCGGTGTTAATCAGCCTAAACGGGATACCAATTGCTACTGCGGTCAAAATTGCCGGTGGGTTAACGGCAAAAAAACCGGTCAAATAAACAAAACTAAACTCGCTGGTGCCAAAACCGCCAAAAGAGATGGGTAAAACCGCTACAATAGAAAGAATCTGGTAAATCAAAAGTAGCTCTAAAAAGCCTAGGTTGGCGCCGAGTTGAGCGAGAAGTAAGTACGAGCTCAAGGCGGCGCCAAGCTGATTAAAAATAGAAATTATTAATGCTAAGGTTGCTTGAAAGATTGATAGCTCAAGTAATTTAGGTGAACTAGCAAAACGGGTTAAGCCAAGTTTGGCAAAAATGGAGCAGGGGATTTTGGTGAGAAGAATCCACACCAAAATCCCTCCCAACACCGCCAAACTAATCAAACCAACTGCTTGAGTGATTAAAGATGGAGTTTGAGTTTTAAAGACTACAATCGATAAAAGCAACGATGCTATAGCCAAAAAAGTAGCCGAAATTAGACCAATTGCTCTATCAATTAAGATAGAAGTAGCCAATCTGGGCTTGGCTACCCCCAAGGGGCTAGCCAAGCCCCACTTCACTACGTCCCCGCCAATAGCCGAAGGCAAAAATAGTGAGTAAAAAGCTCCAAGCAAACTGACAGAGAACAATTTTTTAAAAATCTTGAGATTGAGCTTAAGAGGAATAACCACGACCCAACGCAAGGTGTTTAAAGCTACCGCCACTAAACTCATCAGCATGATAAAACCAATCAACCAAAGAGGCAGTGTTTGAAAAGCTTGCCAAACCAAAGCCCAATCGATCTGTCTAAAAATCAAGAACAATAATGTGGCTGAAACTACCAGTTTCAGCCACAGCGGAATCTTCACCTTGCCCACCTGATTGATTAAAGCTCTAATCTGCACAGCTTTTAAGTATACATGGTCATCCTAAACAATGTCATCTAAAAGCCTGTCAAAGAGCAAAGCTACACTTCATTAAAGATTGATTTGTTAAACTGCAAAAAAATTTAAGCGTTTCTAGTTATTGCAATTTAATAACAATAATGTTATCTTTATGAAAGTATTATTTTACAAGTCTAACTCTGGCAGGAACTTAATCTTGGAATACATTCAAAACTTGAATTCTGCTGATGGCTCTGAGTGTTGGGAGGTAATAAAATTATTAGAAAAATATGATTTTAATCTTTCTGCTAAATATTTAAAACGTATGAAAGGCATTAAAAGACTTTGGGAGCTCCGTGTTTCTTCAAGCAAAGAACATCGTTTTTTCTTTACTGTAATTAAAGAAAATGTTGCCATAATATTACATGCTTTCACTAAAAAATCGCAAAAAACACCAATGAAAGAAATCAAAACAACTATTCAACGCTCAAAACTCTATTTATAGGATTTTTTTATGATAAAAAAATATAACTTTGCCACCTTAAAAGAAACAGAAGCAGAACTGATGAAAAACCCTGTTTTTAAATCAGCCTGGGATGCTCGCGCAAACCAACGCCGCATCACTCACGAGCTAATCGAGGCCAGAATCAAGCGTAAGCTATCACAGCGCAAGTTGGCGGAAAGTATCGGCATCAAGCAATCATCTTTGGCTAGGGTAGAGGGTGGCAAACACATGCCATCCATAGCAATGCTTGATAAAATTGCCACAGGCCTTGGCAAAAAACTAGAAATTAGATTTGTTTAAAAAAACCCAACAAATCATTTATCAAATAGATCAAAAATCAAAAGAGGTTTGGATTGTGGAAATTTTACACCGTCAAACTGCTTATAAATAAATTACTCACCCAGTGGTAACTCGGCCGTTGAGTTATCTGGACCTTCAGGAGGTAGGGTTGATTCTAGATCACCTTGATCTTTTGCAACCGGCGATGAAACACTTTCCTTCTCCCCAGCTTGTTTTTCTAATCTAATAATCAATAAATTATATCTTTGAACAATACTGTCAATCCTTTCTAGACGAATTTTTTCAACCAGACTTCCCAATAAGTTTTCTAGCTCTTTTTCTTGAGTTTGATTTTTATCCGGAGAATTTTCTGCTCCTAGGCCAATATCAACCCTTAAAGCCTGATTTAAAATATAGGCTCTATTAGAAAATTCCGGATCTTTTTCTACAATTTTTTTTAAAGTTTGATTAACACTAGCGCTAAAACTTTCTAGACCGGTAGCCAAACCGCCCATGCCAATTAGACTCACTAAAGCTTCTTTTGCCAATGGTAAAGCAGCTAATGCCTGTTGCTTAGAATTAGGCTCATGCTGGTGCATTGAATCTTGCAACAAACCAATTTTTTCATCCAAACCATGGTGATAACAACGATAAAGTAGGCCAACTGTATTATAGGTGTATTCGGCTACTAGCGCCGCCTGCCGGCGGCGCAATTCCTGTCGTTTTTCCTTGCTCTCATCATCTGATTTAAGTTGTTCAGCAATCTCTTCATACATCTTCTTAAGCTCTCTAGCTTTAGGTTGAGCTTGACCTGATACTTCCGCTAATTGATAATTTTCGGCCTCATTGACAGTAATTAATTTGAGTTCTACCACCTTAGTTTTTAGTCCGTCAGCCAAAACCATCATCTGTTCCACTCGGCCCTCATGTTCAACTTCTGATCTTGCCTCCAATTGAGCTGAGTCAGATTCTACTGGTGGCGGAGTAGCCTCGCCCAAATCTAAAGGTGCTTCTATTTCCATAGATTCTACTAAGTTTTGAGGAGCTTGAGTTTGGTCTGCCATATGCAAAAATATACCAAACTTATACCATCATTTGCAAAGACCAATTCCCACTATTGCTTTATTAGGCAATATCATGCAATATTAAGCAATAATGAGCAACATTTTACAATTTCCCTTACTACCGGAACTCACTCAATACAGTGATCTCTTCAAAAAAATTGAAATTTTATCTGGATCTCTCAAGCACGCCCCGTTATCAAAACTTCAAACCACTCAAATTTTTCATCAACAATTACTTAAAAGCTCGCTTTTTTCTGCCAAAATTGAAGGTAACACTCTACACTTAAACTCAATTAATCAAAATGCACTGAAAAACCCTAAAGAAAAAAATAAATTGGAAATAGCCAATGTTTTCAAGGCTTTAAATATCAGCCAAAAAATCAAAAAACCTTTTGAAATTACCAGCTTGCTTCAAATCCACCAGATAGTCATGAAAAATTTAAGTCAGCAAAACGGCCAGCTAAGGCAAGAGTCCTCGGCTATTTATGATCAATTTGGCAATATTGTTTACTTGACATCAGAGCCAAGTGATGCAACTCAAATGTTAAGTATTTTAATCAAACAAATTAACTTAACTTTTCACTCCCCCTGGGAAAAACAGTTATTAAAAATTGGCTGTTGTCATTATTATTTTGAGAAAATTCACCCTTTTTTAGATGGTAATGGAAGAACTGGTAGGGTGCTACTACAGTACCAACTACTCCAAAACTCTATTTGTCAGACTGCCTTTTTACCCATTGAGGAGTATTTTGAAAAAAATAAAAGTGAGTACTACTTTTATCTGGAAAAAAACACCCGTCAACTAGATGCTTGGCTAGAGTTTTTTCTCAAGGGCCTGATTTGGGCCTTGGAAAAATTGCTTCAAGACATTAAAAATCTTCAAATAAATGAAAACATGAACCCTCAAACGCTTGCTCTTTTACCCAGACGCCAAGAAATCCTCAATATTATCAAGGATCATCCCTATATTTCGTTAGATAGACTTAAGAGACGATTCCCCACTATTCCCGCAAGAACCATTAGCCATGACGTTCAACAACTGATTAAAGCTCAACTAGTGACCAAATATGGCAAAACTAGAGGTGTAGTTTATACTGCCACCAAACTCGACTAAAAAATATTTAACTCTTTTTCAAGCTTGGCAAAACCTCTAAAAGTTGGTTTAACTGCGTAATTCTAGTAATCCCGGCAGGTGGGGGTTGAGTTTGTTCCACACCACTCTTGTCAAGCCAAATTAAGTTTATTTTCCAGCCTTTTTCTCCTTTATGAAGAGCGGCTAAGTTTTTTTGCAAAGCCACCAGTTTCTCCAAACTGTCGTCAACAATAGTAGATCTAGAAGGAATTCTGGACAAAATTGTTTGGTCGGTGGCTTTATTGGGACTGATAAAGATCAAGCTTTCCGCAAAAACTCCCTTTCCCAATAAAGCCACCTTCAGCCTCTGCCAAATTAGTGAACCCTGACTCCAAATCCCTAATTCAAAACCACGATTCATCAACTCAAGCAAAACAGAATCTGCTTCTTCCTCAAGTAAATCCGCTGTCACCAACTTTTCAAGCTCGGTAATCAAACTTTCTCTAGATAAATTTGCCACTTTAAGCTTGATCAAAATAAAAGTGGCAAAACCTTCTTGGTCAAAAATCTGACTAGAACGGCCTTTAAGAAACTCTATAAACCATTCCTTAGCTAAATCCAAGGCTTCGTTTTGGGTTTTTGCCTCAGTTATCCCTAGAGACAAAATCTTGTTTGCCGTAAAGTTAATAATGGCTTCTTTAAGCCTTTCTGTGCCACTTAGCAAAGTTTGATCAAGATCAAACAGGATGGTTTCTCGTCTGGCTGGCATAGACCAGTATTCTAACAGATTTTTCCTGCTTGACTTTGATGTAGTAAATAAGGCAATATTAGCAATCTAAAAATACAATTTCGCCTAGCCCTAGACTGGAATTTGTTGTCAACAAAATTTCTTGAAACCCAAAGCAAAACAACGTGTTTATGCTGTTTAGATTTTGGCATAGCTTGTTATCAACAAGATGACTGTAGACAAGTGATTTCAAGAAATGGGTTAGGACCGGCCAAAGTTCCCGCGGCAACAACCATAAAAGAATGCCTTGCTGGCTCACCTCATTCTGAAACGCATGGAGAAACTGGTTGGCATCAGCGCCAAGCTAATGAGTGGTTGAATGCTCTTGAATTTTCTTTAAAAAATCCAAAAATTAAAAAAGTTAAAATTGATGGGCAATTAAATGAAGGAGAAACAAGAGGTTATGATTCAGAAATAGAAGTCGCACAAATATTAGCTGACCAATCCTTACTTCCCTGGATTGTAGCAATAGAACGCCAAGAGCATTATTCCAAAGCCGATCATGATGGCATTGATATAATTCTAAAACTCTCTCAAGAAATAGCATTGCTTCTTAGATCAGATACTATTCGTATTCAAGTTAAGTCAAATCCCAAATACTTTAAAATCTTTCTTGTTAATTTGGCTGGTAAAAGAAAAGTGGCGCCATCAGAGGTTGATCAAATTATTTTAAATGAATGCTTTATTTTTCTTAATGGTGGGGCTGGTATGGTAACAACGGCCGGAGTTGTCGTCCCATTTGTTATCCAGCTACATCGATTAATTTGTTTAAGAAATTCACAAGAAGCAGGAGATCAATTTTGGACAAAGCTCAATCCCTTTGTTCTTCAACAAGTACAGAGTCTTCAAGCCAATGGAGTGCTAGAGCGTGATTATGATTTTATTCTCAATCGACAAACTTTACAGCAATCACCAACAGGATCTATTGCGCACCAGCTCTCTACAGATTCACAAGGGAATGGCATCGGGGACAAAGATAGTGAGAGAAAAACTTCCAAAAAAAGAATTGTAAGAAGTGATAATGATAAAACCAATAGAGATAGACGTCGAATCAGACCATCCCAGTCCTCACGCTTTTAGACCACGATCTGTCTAAACCAAGCAATGGTTTGTTTTATGCCTTCGGCAAACTTCACCTGTGGTTCAAAGCCAAGGAGGGAGTTGGCTAGGCTAATGTCCGGCTGACGCCTGACAGGGTCGTCAGCCGGCAAAGTTTTGTGTTCAAGTTCCAAGCCTTGATCAGTCCCCTTGACCGCCTTGTAAACCAAGCGAGCGGTCTCTTCTACGCTAAACTCCTCTGGGTTGCCTAAGTTAATAGTTTGACCTCTGGCTCCATTATTAACTGCCAAAGCAATCAAACCTTGTACTAAATCAGCCACATAACAGTAAGATCTCGTTTGGCTGCCGTCGCCATAAACACTCAACTTTTCTCCGGCCAAGGCTTGAGTAATAAAATTGGAAATGATTCTGCCATCTTTCGAATCCAATCTAGGTCCATAGGTATTAAAAATTCTGGCAATCCTTACATCTAAATCAAACTGACGATGATACACTCCACAAATAGTCTCACCCAAGCGCTTACCTTCGTCATAACAAGAACGCAAACCATTGGGATTAACATGACCCCAGTAGCTTTCTTTTTGTGGATGTTCTTCTGGATCGCCATAAACCTCACTGGTGCTGGCAAAAATAAACCGGCCGGTAGGATTGGTTTTTTGCAAAAATGCTAATAAGCGGTCTGTACCCAAAGAGTTCACTCTATAAGTCAATTGAGGATGTTGTTGATAACGCGGAGGGCTGGCGGGGGAGGCCAAGTGAAAAATATACTCAAACTGGATTGAGCCCAATGATGTTAGATAACTGCTAGGTTCTTCGATAGCATCAGCCTCAAGCAGTTGGAATTGAGGATTTGCAAGCGCTTGAGTTAAGTTGTTTTTATTGCCAGTCAAAAAATTATCCACGCCCACCACTTGAGCCCCCAAACTTAAAAGACTGTCCACCAAATGAGAACCTACAAACCCAGAAGCACCAGTTACTAAAACATGTTTATTTTGCATTCTGTCATTGTACCAAACCAAAATCAAACATGAGATACTAGATGCCGATGCAGAAAAAAGTTAATTGGTGGCTTTTGATTATTATCTTGCTCGCGGTAGCCTTGAGGCTACCGCTACTTGGCGGCTCTTTCTGGCTAGATGAGGCCGCGCAAGCTCTAGAGAGCGCGCGGCCGTTATCAGAACAACTCGATATAGCAGGAGACTTTCAGCCGCCACTACTACATCTCATTGTTCACTTCGCTCTTTACTTTGGTCAATCAGAGTGGTGGCTCCGCACAGTAGCAGCTCTTATCCCCAGTATCTTTACTATTTTTTTCACCTATCAATTGGCCAAAGCTCTAAAACTTCAATCGCCTTGGTTGGCCCCTTTACTTCTGGCTACCAGCTCTTTCCATATTTTCTACTCACAGGAGCTTCGGCCTTACAGTCTGCCTACACTATGGGCAGTTTTAAGCTGGTTGCTGCTTATCAAGCATAAATCTTTAAAAATCTGGGTAGTAATTAGCTTGTTTGGTTTGTACAGTTCTTACCTTTACCCGTTTTTACTCGTAACTCAATTAGTTTTTCTTATGATCACTAAATGGTCAAAAAAAGCCAAACTCAAATCTCTTTTAAAGACACTTGGCTGGCCTGCAATGATAATCCTTTTGGGATTTTTACCATGGTTATCAAAGCTTTATGCCCAGTTTCAGGCCAGCCAATTAGTTCAGCTCTCACTACCCGGTTGGAAAAATGTGGTCGGTGTATCTCAATTTAAAGCCTTAGCGCTAACTTGGGGCAAGTTTATTTTTGGCGTTTTGGACATAGAACCCAACCTTTGGTTTGTTTTAAGTTCTTTCCTCATTTTACTACCGCTCATTTATTTACTACTCAATGCAATCAAGCCAAAAATTCAGTCCAAATCTTCTCTTGAACAAACTTTGTTTTTATTATTAACTTGGACTGTATTACCACTTCTATTAGCTTGGCTGGTTTCATTCTTTATCCCCATCCTCCAGCCAAAACGCGTGCTTTATTTACTACCCGGATTTTACTTATTAATCAATTATTTAATCAGCAAAAGCCTTCAGCCACGTAAACTATCACATGTCATAGCTTGTGGTATTTTGGCAGTCTCTTTATTATTTATTAATCTTTTTTCCACCTATCATTACTGGCAAAATCCCAAACTACAACGAGAGGACTGGCGTGGTTTGATTAAAGAATTGCTTGTCAAATACCCAGACATTACTCAAACCAAAGTAATTTTTGCTTACCAAGCCCCATTTTCCCCTTGGGAGTGGTATGACCCCAAGTTTGAAGCCGTAAGTCTGGGTAGTTTATCGATAAATGCTGTCTTAAACCCAGTTGATCTACTTCAATCAGTTTTTACTACTCATAGAGTAATTACTTTTGATTACTTAACTGATCTAAGTGATCCTAAACGCCAAGTACTAGCAATCATTAATCAACATGGCTACAAACAAACAGATTTGTTAGACTATTCTTTGATTGGTTTTATTAGAGTCTACGAAAAATAATGCACATTGGTTTTGATCTTACCAGCTTGGTCTATCAAAGGGGTGTCTCACGCTACACTGCCAATCTAGTCAAAGCCTTAGCTAACCTACAAGGTGTGGAGTGTAGTTACTTTGCTAGTAGCTTGAGGCAAAAAAACTTATTAACCAACTTAATCGATCAACACTTACCAGTACCTACTCAAGAAGTAATCCAAAATTATCCCATCAGCCTTCTTGGAAAACTTTGGCAACTAGGTTTTAACCCCGTCAAAAAAGTTTTGCCCAATATAGATATTTTTCACGGCTGGGAATGGCAATTGCCTCCTGACAAAAACTTACCCATGATTGTCACTATTCATGATTTAGCAATGCTCAAGTTTCCTCATACAGCTCATCCTAAAGTTTTGTCAGCTCATAAACTGGTTTGGCGGAAAATTCAAAAGTCATCAATTCACGTCATTGCAGTCAGCCATGCTACCAAGACCGATGTGATTGAGCTATTACAAATCCCACCGTATCGTGTACATGTCATTCATGAGGCTTTACCTCAAGAACTTTTCACCTTAACCAACTCTATGGAAGAAACAGAGTACTCAAACATCAAACAAAGAATTCGTTCAAACAATAAACCCTACCTTTTGTTCGTTGGTACTAGAGAACCTAGAAAAAATTTATCTCGTTTAATAGAAGCTTGGCAGAGCATAGCCAAAGAGTATGACTTACTAATTGCCGGTGAAGCTGGGTGGGATAACCGCGCCAATCATCAACGGCAGTTTCAACCCATATTCTTGGGTAAAGTCTCGGACAAAGTACTTTCCGTGCTTTATACCGAGGCTAGTTGTTTTGTTTATCCTTCACTTTATGAAGGCTTTGGTTTGCCCATCTTGGAAGCTTTTCACCACGGCACACCAGTGGTCACCAGTAACTCCTCGGCTATGATAGAGGTGGCCGGCAATGCTGCCGAGCTAATCAATCCAGAGTCTACTGAAAGCATCCGCTTGGGGATAGAAAAAGTGCTATCCGAGTCAGAAACACAACAAGCTATCAGAATCCAAAGAATGATCATTAGATTACAAATGTTTGACTGGCATAACACCGCTCAACAAACATTGTTGGCTTATCAAGCTTGTATTAATGAGTTTCAATCACATGCATAAAAAAGTTCTTGATCTGGCCATTGACGGCAACGAGGCCAATGTAAAAAAAAGAGTGGGCAGTAATGTCTACGCTTTTGAAATGCTCAAAGCAATTTATAATCTTCTTAAGACAAATCCAAGTTTTTCGGTCACTATCCTTTTGCGTAAACAACCACTTGAGGACTTACCCAAACCACAGCCTCGTTGGCGCTACCTTGTCATTGGGCCAAACCGCTTTTGGTCATACCTAGCTCTCTCCATACACTTGACTCAAACTCATTATGACGTTTTTTATA
>Ga0172369_10008962_pt1 | contig 11214 bp, 10 predicted proteins | sample LakKiv25m_FD_114539 | JGI IMG/M metagenome (GOLD analysis project Ga0172369, IMG submission 114539) | Freshwater microbial communities from Kabuno Bay, South-Kivu, Congo - kab_022012_11.25m | ecosystem: Environmental > Aquatic > Freshwater > Lake | place: Democratic Republic of the Congo... | reverse complement strand
ACATAATTCACAAAAAGAAAAGGTAACCAAAAGAAAAAGGACTACGACTACTAATACTAACTTAAACCAAAAGCGGACACATCACTTGTTAGAAAAAGCGGACATCTTGACATGTTAGTTACAGGATGTAATTTTTTTATTGCTTTAAAAAGGTATATGTGTTATATATAATAATCTGTATGCATGGAGGATTAAAAGTATGGACAAAAAAACCATTAAAGATGTGGATATTAAAGGCAAAAAGGTTTTAATGAGAGTGGACTTCAATGTGCCGCTCAATAAAGACCTGAATATAGAAGACGATACAAGGATTACCGCAGCACTGCCTACTATAAAATACGCTATTAATAACGGGGCAAAACTTATACTGATGAGCCATTTGGGGAGGCCGAAGGGCGTAAGCGAGAAAGAGCGGCTTACGAGCGTTGCTAAGAGACTTTCGGAGCTTATTGAGAAACCTGTCCGGAAGCTGGATGATTGCATAGGTCCTGGTGTTCAGAAAGCTGTTTCCGATATGAAAGACGGGGATGTTGTGTTACTTGAAAACCTGAGGTTTCACGCAGAAGAAGAAAAAAATAATCCTGAGTTTGCGAAAAATCTGGCTTCGCTCGGGGAGATTTACGTAAATGACGCGTTTGGCACAGTTCACAGGGCCCACGCGTCTACAGAGGGCGTTACAAGGTACATAAAAATTTGCGTGGCGGGATTTTTGCTGGCAAAAGAGATAGAATATTTCGACAAAGCTCTTTCAAATCCGCCAAAGCCGTTTGTGGCTATATTAGGAGGCGCAAAGGTTTCTGACAAGATAATGGTGATAGAGAACCTCATGAAAAAAGTCGACGCTATCCTTATAGGCGGAGGCATGGCTTATACATTTTTAAAGGCCCAGGGAATGGAGATAGGCAGCTCTAAGCTGGAAGCTGACAAGATAGATGTTGCAAAATCTATTATGAAAAAAGCAAAAGAGCTTGGAGTTAAAGTTGTATTACCTATAGACCATCTTATAGCTGACAAGGTAGACGCTGTCAGCAATACCCGGGTGGTTACTGATAGCGTGCCGCAGGGCTGGATGGCATTGGATGTAGGCCCGAAGACAGTGGATGAGTTTAAAAAAGAATTAAGAAACGCAAAGATGATTATTTGGAATGGCCCATTAGGGGTATTTGAGATAACTAAATTTTCAAGAGGCACGGAAGATGTGGCGAGATTTATAGCGGGCCTTAAGACTATCAGCATTATAGGCGGAGGAGATACAGCGAGCGCAATTGCTAAATTTGGATTAGAGCATGCGATGTCGCATATTTCTACAGGCGGCGGAGCGTCATTAGAATATATGGAAGGCAAGGTTTTGCCAGGTGTGGCGGCATTAAACGATAGATAAAAATAAGAGGTTAATATTATGCGCAGGCCTATTATTGCAGGAAATTGGAAGATGCATAAGACAGTCCAGGATGCCCTGGATATAGCCATTGGGTTAAAGAGGAAATTTTATACATTCGGAGAAGCTGATATTGTCATATGCCCGGCTTTTACCGCTTTGAGCAAGGTTGGAGATGAGATTTCCGATTCAAGTATTATGCTGGGCGCTCAAGATGTTTACTGGGAAGAGGAAGGCGCTTTTACAGGAGAGATTTCTCCCAAGATGCTCAAGGATGTAAGGGTCAGGTATGTAATTGTAGGTCATTCTGAACGAAGAAATTTATTTGGAGAAACAGACGAAGCTGTGAATAAAAAGGTTAAGATAGTCCTTAGATATGGCATGATTCCTATAATGTGTATCGGCGAGAAATTAGAGGAGAGAGATAATGGCACAACGTATGAAGTTCTCGAGAAACAGCTTACAAGAGGGCTTAAAGACCTGACAAAAGACGATATCTCCAGGCTTATTATCGCGTATGAGCCTGTGTGGGCGATAGGTACGGGAAGGACAGCTGCGCCCCGCGAGGCGCAGGATGCGCATAAGTTTATAAGAAATTTTATAGAGAAGCATTTTGAGAAAGAATCTTCAATGAAAGTGCGGATCCAGTATGGCGGAAGCGTGAAACCTGACAATATTGCCAAATTGATGGCAGAGGAAGATATTGACGGCGCTCTTGTGGGCGGCGCAAGCCTGGATGTAAATACATTTGTCCAGATTGTAGAAAATTCCATACTATAAAAAGGAAGAGGGATTTATATGTATTCTATTCTGATAGTAATTCACGTAATCATAAGTCTTTTTTTAATAGCCGTAATATTATTGCAGGCCGGCAAAGGCGGAGGCCTTGCCGATACCTTTGGCGGATCTCAGATGCAGAATCTTTTTGGCACTAAAAGCACCACCGTACTTACTAAACTTACAGCTGTATGCGCCATAGGTTTTATAGTAACTTGTATCAGCCTGGCGATTATTTCCAGTAGAAAAGGGAAATCTATCATAGATAATGTACAAATACCAAAGGCTGCTACAACTGCGCCTAATGTCCAGCCTCCTGCAGCACCAGAGGCTCAGGTTCCGGTTCCTGCTTCGGCTGAATCAGCAGTACCGCAGGGAGGCACTAACGAAGTTAAGTAGTTTTATTAAAGATATGAGAAAATTTACTGACAATATATCGGTCGTCCGCCTAAGGCGGACGACCTTTTTATTTATAATTTTATTTTTACTGGGATTTATACCGGACTATGGAGATACTATAGTTACAGGGTCTATAGGAGAGCCAAGGACTCTTGTGCCGATTCTGGCGTCTGACAGTTCTTCGGGAACTATATGCGGCCTTATTTTCAACAGCCTTGTTAAATACGATAAAGACCTGAATCTTACAGGAGATCTTGCCAGTAATTGGGAGGTTTCGCAGGACGGGCTTGAGATCACTTTTTATTTAAGAAAAGGGGTCAAGTGGCATGACGGATTTCCATTTACTTCGAGAGATGTAGAATTTACATATAAAAGTTTGATTGACCCTGGAGTAAGGACTCCGTATGGCGGGGATTTCCAGATGGTTAAAAGCCTTGAAGTTGTGGACGATTACACGTTAAAGGTTTTATATAAAGAGCCTTTTTCTCCGGGGCTTGCGAGCTGGGGCATGAATATTATGCCTGCACATTTATTGGAAAAAGAAGACCTTAATACCACGAAATTTGCGAGGAATCCTATTGGCACAGGGCCTTATAAATTTAAATTATGGAAAACCGGCGAGAAAGTAGAACTGGTTTCAAACCGCAATTATTTTGAAGGAAGGCCCCGCATAGACAGGTATATCTACAGGATTATACCTGACACCGCTACAATGTTTCTTGAATTAAGGGCTCAGGCAGTTGATTACACATCTTTAACGCCGATACAATTCAGGCGCCAGACAGAGACGGAATTTTTCAAAAAGAATTTCCAGAGGTTTAATTTCCCGAGTTTTGGCTATACGTACCTGGGCTATAATTTAAATGATCCTAAATTTAAAGATGTGAATGTAAGAAGGGCTATAAATTATGCCGTAAACAAAGAGGAGATCATAAATGGAGTGCTTCTTGGGCTTGGCAGGGTTTCTACGGGGCCTTTTATAGCGGATTCATGGGCGTATAACAAAGACGTGAAACCTCTTGCATATAACCCTGAAAAAGCGAAGGAGCTTTTAAGAGAGGCCGGCTGGGTGGATCAGGATGGAGACGGCATTTTAGAAAAAGACGGGATGAAATTTATATTTACGGTTATTACCAATCAAGGCAATGATGAACGCAAGATGGCCCTGGAGATAATACAGAGGAGGCTTAAAGAAGTCGGGATTGAAGTCAGGATAAAGATAATAGAGTGGAGCGCGTTTGTGAGTGAATTTATAGATAAAAGGCGGTTTGAGGCTATTCTTTTAGGCTGGGGCCTGTCTCTGGACCCTGATATATATGACATATGGCATTCGTCAAAAACAAAACAAGGAGAGTTTAATTTTATAGGTTATTCCAATGAAGAAGTGGACAGGCTGCTTTTGGAAGGCAGACGGACATTCGATCAGGAAAAACGGAAGAAAATATATCACAGGATACATGAGATTCTATATGATGAACAGCCTTATCTATTTTTATACGCCCCGGATGCTTTGCCTATTTTACACTCCAGGTTTAAAGGCATCGAAGTAGGGCCTGGCGGCATAGGGCATAACTTTATTAGGTGGTACGTGCCAGAAAATGAGCAAAGATATACGCGATAAAGAAGCTAAAAAGCGGGTATATATGCTTTTAATAATATTCTTAGGTTTACTCGTATACGCCAATTCTTTAAACGGCAAATTCATATGGGATGACAATGCCCTGATAAAAGATAACGTAAATATACGCAACTGGCGCAATATAGGAAATTTTTTTGTTAACGATTCGACCAATGTCGCAAAACCTGCTTTCTATCGCCCGTTTCAGATGGTTACTTATGCGGCAGATTATTCTGTATGGAAGCTGAATTCCAGAGGCTATCATCTTACAAATATCCTGCTACATACCTTGGCGGCTTTGCTGCTTTACTGGTTAATCAGCATTCTTTATAGGGATGCGCTTATCGCTTTGCTCGCAAGCATGTTTTTTGTTGTCCATCCTATTCATAGTGAAGCTGTTGCTTATATATCAGGCCGCTCGGATTCACTTGCCGCTATTTTCATGCTGCTTTCTTTTGTTTTTTATATAAAAAGAGTTCGCACGGGAAAGATAAGATTTTGCATACTTATGATTTTGTCATACATAGGAGCTCTCTTATCCAGGGAAACAGCCTTGATCCTGCCGCTTTTATTATTAACCTATCATTATGTTTTCGAAGATAAGATCAGATTCATGGAATTCTCTTATTTTTTAATAGTTACCTTTATTTATATTGTATTGCTTGTTTTTATTTTGCCCCCGGGAAATTTTTATACGGCTTTTTTTCAGCGCTTACCGGGTTTTTTTGTAGCTATAGCCAGTTACATAAGGCTTTTAATATTGCCGATCCATCTTCATATGGGATACGGAATAAAATTATTTAATTTAACCGACCCGAAGGCTGTCGCGGGTATTATGACGCTGGTTTTTCTTTTATTTTACGTTCTAAAAAATAAAGGCCGGAAAGGAATTACTATTTTTTCCATATCCTGGTTTTTGATCGCGCTTCTGCCGGTTTCTAATTTATATCCTGTCAATGCATATATGAGCGAACACTGGCTTTATATCCCGTCGGTAGGTTTTTTTATGATATTGTCAGGCAGCCTGAGCCGTGTATACAGGATCAAAAGGTTCCATGCTGCGGGCATGGCGTTGATCACGGGGCTATTGGTTTTTTATTCTTGTCTGACAATTAAGCAGAATGAATACTGGAGAACGCCTGTAGATTTTTATAATAGGACCATAAGATACGCTCCGAATGACTGGAGATTATATGTCAATCTTGGCAATGCGTACATAGATACCGGCAAAAATGAAAAGGCAGTGGCCTCATATAAAAAAGCTTTGGCCGTAAATCCAAATGCCTCTCCGGTATATGTCAGTCTCGGTATTGTATATAATAACGCAGGCAGAAAAAAAGAAGCTATAACTATGTTCAGGAAGGCCCTGAAGATTAATCCGGAATACGCAACTGCGTATTTCTGTTTATCTAAGGCATGTTTTTATGAAAAACAATATAGCTTAGCTATTAAATATTGCGATAAGGCCAAAGAACTTGGATTTAAAATCCCTGCCGAATTCGCAGAAAAGTTAAGAGAATATAAAGATTATAAAAGCATGGGGCCGGAATGAAAAAATTTATCTTAAAAAGAATAATGGGACTGATTTTTCTTTTGTTTGGCATAACTGTCGTTACCTTTATCGTCATACATATTGCACCGGGAAAACCCACTGATCTGGAGGCGCAGTTTAATCCAAAGGTCTCAATGGAGGCCAGAGAAAGGATATCTCATTTATATGGCCTGGATAAGCCGCTGGGTATTCAATATATTGAATGGCTGAAAAGAGTTGTAAGGCTTGATTTTGGTATTTCTTTTATGGATTCAAGGCCTGTGATGCAGAAAATACTGGAGCGTATCCCTGTCACTCTTACAATAGAACTCGTTTCGATTATTCTGATACTATTAATCGGTATACCGATAGGAGTCATCTCAGCGGTTAAAGAAGGGAGTTTTTATGATAAATTTATGACAGTTTTCGTATTTATAGGTTTTGCAGCCCCGACTTTCTGGTTGAGCCTTATACTTATGGATCTTGTGGGCGTAAGATGGGGGTTTTTGCCGATATCCGGCATAAAATCCCTGGAATTTGAAAAATTCGGATTTTTCGAGAAAGCCATTGATATATCTAAACACCTTGTTCTGCCGGTCGCTGTATCAGCTTTCGGAGGCCTTGCAGGGATCTCGAGGTATATGAGAAGCAGCATGCTGAATGTTTTAAAACAGGATTATATCCGGACTGCCCGGGCAAAAGGCTTGACAGAAAAAGAAGTCCTTTATAAGCACGCGTTGAAAAATGCGCTTTTACCTGTAGTGACTATATTGGGGTTATCTGTGCCAGGGCTTATCGGCGGCAGCGTTATTTTTGAATCTATATTCAGCATACCAGGCATGGGCAGGCTTTTTTATGAATCAGTAATGGCGAGGGACTATCCTGTTATAATGGGAGTTCTTGTTATAGGAGCTGTGCTCACGCTTTTAGGAAACCTGTTGGCAGATATTTCATATGCGGCAGTTGATCCAAGGATAAAATTAGAGGATAATCTATGAACCCCGTCCTTTCTTCGAAGATGAAAAATAATATAAGAAAGAGCGGGGTGAATAAATTAACCTTTTTTGGGATTTGTATAGTGGGTTTTTTCATGATGGCGGCTGTTTTCGCGCCTATACTTGCCCCCTACAATCCAGGGCAAATTGATATTGAAAACATACTTACGCCTCCTTCGAGTTCGCATATTTTCGGGACAGATAGCCTGGGGAGGGACCTGTTCTCAAGAATGGTTTACGGGACCAGGATATCTCTAATGGTAGGTTTTGTAGCAGTCGGCATTGCCAGTCTGATAGGCATAGCTCTTGGCGCAATAGCGGGTTATTACGGTAAATGGACGGATGTTATTATTATGAGGTTCATAGATATAATGCTTTGCTTCCCTACATTTTTTCTGATACTTGCCGTAATTGCACTGCTGGAGCCAAGCATAATCAATATAATGGTAATAATAGGCGCTACAAGCTGGATGGGTATGGCACGGCTTATGCGCGCAGAGATATTAAGTTTAAAAGAAAGAGATTTTATATACGCTGAAAGAGCGATAGGCGCAAGCGACCTTAGAATAATAGCACGGCATCTTATTCCGAATGCAATGGCTCCCGTATTGGTAAGCGTAACCCTCGGGATAGCGGGCGCTATTTTGGTAGAATCTAGCTTGAGCTTTTTGGGCATAGGCGTTCAGCCTCCTACGCCAAGCTGGGGCAATATCCTTAGTGAAGGAAAAGCTGTCATGGGAGCTGGCTGGTGGATGATGGCGTTTCCAGGCCTGGCGATTTTTATAACAGTATTAGGATATAATTTATTGGGTGAGGGAATAAGGGAAGAATTGTTAAAATCATAAACCTTTGGTCAACCTGCCAGGTTACCCAGGTGAGGTGGGTAACCTATTGGGTAACCTGGCAGGTTGACCATGTAAAACATATGCTTTTACAGATAAAGAACTTGAAAATCAGATATGGTGGATTGGAGGTGGTGCGGGGGGTTAATCTCACTATTGATAAAGGCGAATGCATGGGCCTTATAGGCGAATCAGGGTGCGGCAAAACCACAGTGGGTTTAAGCATAACAAAGCTTATACCTGAACGAAAAGGTAATATTGCTTCCGGGGAAATTTTATTCGAAGATGAAGATATATTAAAATTAAGCCCTGAAGAGTTGAGGCTTATAAGAGGCAGAAAGATTTCTTATGTATTCCAGGAGCCATTCAGTTCGCTGAACCCTGTTTTCACAATATATGAACAGATAAAGGAATCGCTGGAAGAAAAGGACAATATTGCTGACCAGGTAGCGGAGATTCTAAAAAGCGTCGGGCTTGAAAAAATTATAGGCAAGAAAAACATATACCCTCACGAACTTTCAGGCGGCATGCAGCAGCGCGCTATGATAGGAATGGCAATTGCATCCAAGCCTAGCCTTGTAATCATGGATGAACCGACTACTGCGCTTGATGTTACTGTGCAGCGGCAGATATTAGACCTTATCATGGAACTTAAAAGCAAGATGGGCCTGTCAATCTTGTTCATATCTCATGACCTCAGGATAGTTTTTAATATAGCTGATAAGATCGGCATTATGTATGCTGGAAAAATTGTTGAGTACGGGCCGAAAGAAAAAATTATTTCTAACCCGGCTCATCCTTACACGATCGGCCTCATGGATTCAATACCGTCATTTGAACACAGAAAAAAACTTTTTAATGCAATAGGAGGCAGGGCGCCTTTGTTCTCTAATTTACCGGAAGGCTGCAAGTTTTATCCCAGATGTAGATTTAAAATAGATGCATGTAAAGAAAAAGAACCTATTTTAGAAAGAATAACAGACAATCATTTTTCCAGGTGTATAAGAGTGAAAGATATTGTTCGAGCGGGTTTTTAACCTTTGGTCAACCTGCCAGGTTACCCAGGTGGGTAATCTATTGGGTAACCTGGCAGGTTGACCATGTAAAATATGGAATTATTGAAGATAGACAATTTATGCAAGACTTTCAGGAAAAATAAGGTTGCAGCTGTGGACAGCGTAAGCTTTTCTGTTTTTAAAGGCGAGGTGCTGGGGCTCGTAGGAGAATCAGGATGCGGGAAGAGCACGCTTGCAAAATTAATATTGCGCCTTATTGACGCGGATAAAGGCAGCATATTTTATAAAGATAAGGATTTGCTGAAGATTTCTCATGGCGATATGAGAAAAGCACGCAAGGACCTGCAGATAATATTCCAAGATCCGTATGCGTCTCTGGATCCCCGTATGAGAGTAGGAGAAGTGATAGAAGAGGTTTATGATATTCATAAAAATGTTTCCCGGCGTGGAAGAAAAAATAAGGCAATAGAACTCCTGGAAACAGTAGGGCTTGGAGAAAGCTATTTAAACAGGTTGCCTCATGAGCTTTCAGGCGGAGAACGGCAGCGGGCAGGTATTGCAAGGACCCTTGCAACCGACCCGGAATTTATTATATGCGATGAGCCTGTATCAAGCCTTGATATATCTATCCAGGCGCAGGTCCTAAACCTCCTGATAGAGCTGCAGAAAAGAAAAAGTCTCACCTATTTGTTTATAAGCCATGATCTCGGGATAATTGCCAGCGTATGCGACAGGGTGATAGTGATGCGTTCCGGTAAATTTGTTGAAGAAGGGCAATGTGGAGCTGTTTTTATGAACCCCAGGCATGATTATACGAAAGAACTGCTGGCCTCCAGCGTATATCTTATCGATAAAAAACCAAAATGAAAAGCACGCCATTTTATAAAAATAATACCTTTAAAGCCCTCATGCTGATAGGCGTTGTTACCTTAATAGCGTATGCCGACTCCCTGACGAATATGTTTGTTATGGATGATTTTATTGTCATCGTAAAGAATGATTTTGTCAAAACTTGGAAAAATTTTCCAGCTATTTTTACCGGGGATTACATAACCTCGAGTTTACAGGCAAAATATCTGGGGATGTCCAATATCGGATCAGGGGAAATAACCTACCGCCCGCTGGTTACCATATCTTATTTTATAGACTATGCTGTCTGGAAGCTTAATCCCTTCGGATACCATCTTACGAACCTGCTTTTGCATATCTTAAATGCGGTACTGTTTTATTTTTTTATAAACTTAATAGCGAGGAATAAGAAAATAGCGCTATGCGCCTCTTTGTTATTTGCCCTGCACCCGGTTAATACGGAAGCTGTGAACTGCATAGCATTCAGAGAAGACTTACTGGCGTTTTTATTTCTTATCCTATCCTTTATTTTTTATATCAAGCTGGATGGCTATAAGGGGATCAAGAGATTTTATTGCTACCTGGCGTCGGTAGCCTCATACTTATTGGCTTTATTTTCCAAGGAAATGGCCATTATCCTGCCTTTTTTATTTATATTGTATGATTATTTTTTTGTTTCCAAAGGCAGGATAAAAAATATTTTCCATTCAATAAAGGCCCGTTACACAGGGTACATTTTGGCGGCTTTATTATATCTATGTATCTGGTTTTTATTCAGGATTTATACTAATGAGCCTTTTTTGGCGCAATTCCCGTATCAGGGCGGAAATTTTTATACGAATATCCTTACCATGTTGAGGGTGATTACGATTTATGCAGGCTGGCTTTTTTTGCCGGTAAACATACATCCGACCTTACCGGACATGCGGCTGGTCGTACGTTCAATAACAAGCCCTGAAGCCCTGTTTTCATTAATAATTCCGGCAGCCATTTTTGTTATCGCTGTTAAAATACGCAATAGATCAAAAGAGATTTCATTCGGCATATTCTGGTTTTTTATCGCGTTGCTCCCGGTGTGCAACATAATTCCCATAACAAATATAATTGCAAGCCGTTATTTATATATTCCGGCAGTTGGATATTATTTTATAGCAGCGATAATGCTGTCTAAATTGGCGCAGGCAAATTTTTCTTTCATTTCCAGGAATACTCTGCGAAGGGTAACAATAGAAACGGTTATATTGCTTTTATTATTTTATTTCACGTTTACCATAATAAAAAATACCACATGGAGAAACAATATAGTCCTGTGGCAGGAGCTTGTCGAGAGGTATCCAAAGAATTCAAGCGCTCATAGAAATCTGGGATGTTTTTTTATGGAAAACAATATGCCGGATAAAGCTATAAATGAATACAAGATTGCGCTGTGGCTGGATCCTTACGACGCCGCTAATTACAATGGGTTAGGGGTTTGTTATTATTACAAAGGAGATATAAACAAGGCTATCAAGATATTTAAAAAGGCGTTGATTTTAAGACCTGATTTATTGACGGAGGTTTATAATAATCTCGGTAATATGCTGGCATATAAAGGGTTGTATAAGGAAGCCGTATTTTATTACAAACAAGCCATAATAAACGATCCCGGATATATTTTATCATATAAAAATCTTGGATTCGCATATGTTAGAATGAAAAAATGGGATAAGGCGAGAAAAACTTTGCAAAAGGCCCTGTCAATAAATCCGGAGTATGAAGATATAAAAACTAAGCTGGAACAGTTGATCCTAATGCCTCAACATTAAAATT
>Ga0172369_10008961_pt1 | contig 11215 bp, 8 predicted proteins | sample LakKiv25m_FD_114539 | JGI IMG/M metagenome (GOLD analysis project Ga0172369, IMG submission 114539) | Freshwater microbial communities from Kabuno Bay, South-Kivu, Congo - kab_022012_11.25m | ecosystem: Environmental > Aquatic > Freshwater > Lake | place: Democratic Republic of the Congo... | reverse complement strand
GAAAACAGGCCCCTGAAAAATCCGGGCTTCAAACAGGAGACTGTTCATCTATAAATTCAAGCCCCATTAAGTAAGCCGCATAAGCTCCGACACCTGTCATGTCTATGCTTGCCGGATTAATATGTTCACGGAGCCATTGATTTATCCGAATCAAACAGGTATCGAAATGGATTTGTTTTTGTGTTGACAGAAAGCTTGCCTCTGGCTGTATCTCTTTAAAAATATTTATTGTTATCATAATAATTCACAATACCCGGTGAGTTTTTTTCAGACTTGTCAAGCAGAAGCTGATACCGGTTTCGATGCTGAAAGGATCGGTGATATTGGCGTTTGCAGATATGTCGCTCTCTGATATGGCAGGAGAAGTGCAGCTGTTATACTTTAGAGTGATAAACAGGGGGGATGATACGCAGGGTTGGTGTGAAGGTATCTGTTATACGGCAGGTGATGCCATAAACGAAAAAAGACACGGGACATGCCGTGTCTTTTCGATGCTGAGGAGCCAGGACTCGAACCTGGAATTGCCTGATCCAGAGTCAGGAGCCTTACCAATTTGGCCACTCCTCAATTGAGTTCGTAAATGTAATAAAAAATCCGGGAATCCATCATCTTTTTTTTGAGCGTTCTGAAAAAAATTCTTTTTCTGATGAGCCCCCGTAAAAGGTTCTTCTCCGGTGGACAGGATCGTCTTACCTGTTTCGCTGAATGATGTTATCGCTTTATATGCCAGGATGAACAGTCGCATCAGGCAGCTTCTTACTGTTTTGATTTTCGGGGGGTTCAAGCGTACCCTTTTCTGAGTACCTCATTGATGTTCGATGCAAGTTCTGCGAATCTGACCGGTTTTTTCAGTGTTTTGCATATTCCTGACTTTTCAAGGGTGATCGTATTCTGAACATTGTTTCCGTAACCAGTCATCAGGATAATCGGTATTCGGGAACAGATTTTATGTAATTCAGTGGCGAAGTCTATGCCGCTCATTTCTGGCATGGTAAGGTCGGTAATGGCGAGATCGAAACGCTCAGGATTCATTTTCACTATTTCAAGTGCCTTTGACGGCTGTTTCATGGCGCAAATGCTGAAACCGATTTTTGTCAGCATTCTGGTTATCATATCCAGAATCACCTGTTCGTCATCGACGAACAGGATATGCCCGTTGCCGTTTGGAATGAGTGTGTCCGAAGTACAGATGCCGATCTGCTGATCGATAACCGGCAGACAGATGCGAAAAGAGGTGGCTACACCGGGGTGGCTTTCAACCGTGATTTCGCCTTCATAACTGCTGATGATGCCATGGACGACAGAGAGGCCGAGTCCGGTACCCTTGTCAGGGGATTTTGTCGTGAAAAACGGCTCGAAAATATGCTCCATGGTCGCCTCATCCATGCCGATACCCGTGTCCGTAATGCTGAGCTGTAAATAGCTTTTCGACTTCAGGGCCGGCAGTTTTTTCAGCATGGAGCTGTCAGGAACTATTTCATGCAGCTCTATGGATATGGTTCCACCGTTTTTACCGATTGCCTGGTATGCGTTTGTGCAGAGATTGACAATGACCTGGTGAAGTTTTGTCGGATCGATAAGAATATTGCGGCATTCAGGATCAATTTGCTTCTCTATTGTGATATTGGCAGGTATCGAGGGGCGAAGGAGTTTAAGGGCTTCCTCGATGATTGACTGTACCCTCACAACAGTGGGTATACTCTCGTGTTCCTTCGTGAAGGTGAGTATCTGCGAGATAAGATGTTTTGCCCGTTCTGCCGCCTGCATGATCGCAGTGAAGTATTCCAGATTTATATCACGATATGTCGATTTGAACATTCCAAGTTCGGCATATCCAAGTATGGGTGTGAGAAGATTATTGAATTCATGAGCGATACTGCCGGTAAGTCTTCCAATCGTTTCAAGTCGTTCTGCTTTTTGTAATTGCAGCTCCAGCTGTTTTTTCTCCTCTTCATCTTTTTTTCTTTGAGAGATGTCTCTGATCACTCCGATAAGTCCGGAAAATTCGTTTGAATTCTCTTTGTGATAATATCTGACACCTATTTCACTATAGATAGTCAAGCCATTCTTTTTTTTGTATTTTAACTCGAAAATGTCTGATTGATGATGATTTGAAATGGCATTCTTCATTTTTTCTGTTGCCCTTTCTATGTCATCTTCGTGCAGAAATTCCAGAAAGGTGTGACCTGTAACTTCGTCAGGACGGTATCCGGCAACTTTTTCAATGGACGGAGAAATGTATTTTACGATACCTGAATAATCGGTTACGAAGACGATCTCTGACATTTGTTCGGTTATGGTACGGAATTTGTATTCACTTTCACGTAAGGAAATTTCGGTCTGTTTACGTTTTGTGATTATGTCGAAAAGAACGATGAAGTGACTTTGTTCAGGACTGTAAACCGATATGGAAAGCCATTGCTGAAGTACCTCAAGAAAATAGTCGAAATGCTCGGGATTGCCGCTTTGAGCAACCCGATCAAATACCCTGAACAACTCCGGGTCGGTATCTCTTATTCCCGGGATGAGCTGGGTTACCTTTTTTCCGGTGATATTTTTCAGAGATGTCAGCTCTTCGAATTTCGGGTTTACCTTGAGAAAAATGAAATCTGTCGCAGAGTTGCCGTCATACATCATCTGGCAATATGCCAGTCCGTTAAGCATGTTTTCGAAAAGCGAACGATAGTCTGATTCGCTTTGTCGTACCGATTCAAGCAGCGTCCTGCGTTCAGTGGTGTCGATTAACGTACCGATATAACGGATCATCTTTCCGTCTTCGTTGCGCAACGGTTGTCCGACTGCCATGAACCAGTGAAGCGATCCGTCAGGATGACGAACCCGGTATTCAATATTGATTGTGTTTTCGTTCAGAACCGCCTGTGTGATTTTTTCAATGGTCAGTTCACGATCCTCGGGATGAATCGAGTTTTTCCAGAACTCAAATGATGGCAGTGGTTTGGGCTCTTCAATTCCATATAAATCCTGAAGTTCATCTGACCAGATGTATTCACCGGTTTCAAGGTTCCACTCCCAGACTCCGGCATGAGCGGCTTTCAGTGCCAGATCGAGTCGTTTTTTGCTCTCCCTTATAGTGCTTTCGGCTGATTTGCGTTCGGTAATGTCCATGACGATGCCCGATATGTACTGTTTATCATCGGAATCATTTTCATGAAATCCACCGTTAACCATGATCCATCGCTCTTCGCCATCTGTCCGGAAAATACGGCATTCGAAAGACCAATCGGCATTTTCTTCTTTTGCATTCAGGAGGAACCGTTTAACCCTTTCCCGATCTTCGGGGATGATGTGGCCGAGAAACGTGTGGAATGTCCATGCGGAATCTGTTGAATCGTATCCGAATATCCGGGCATGTTCAAGAGTGCGGATGGCGATTCCTGACTGGAGATTCAGACGCCACCATCCGATATGACTTTTTTCGAGGGCAAAGTCCAACTGTGTTCTGCTGAGTCGTAACTCCTTCTCTATCTGGTTTCTGTCAGTTATGTCATTAATAAAACAGTAGATGAGGTTTTTTTTCGGTGTTTCGAGAACTTTGGCGGATATTTCAACATATCTGATGGTTTTGTCCGCTCTCCGGTGATGCGCAGAAAAGAAGTTTATCGCTGTTCCTTTTTCCGCTCCTTTTATGGGAAAATCAGGAATTTCGATTGATATCTCATTCAGTGTCATCTGCATAAGTTCACTGACAGACCAGCCATATAAATCTGCGGCAATCTGATTGGCATCGAGGATATTTGTGGAGATGGCATCGATAACGAGTATGGCGCCTGCATGATCATCGAAGAGGATTCCGGATTTATTTCTGATCATTGCCAGCGGTTCCTCCATTTCCCTGCGGGTGTTGCTGTCTTTTACGATCGCCATGACAAATGGTTTGTTGCCGATCATTATTTTTTTGGCTGATATGGTTTGCCATAGATACTTCATTCGGGTAGAATGTAGAATTTTTACCTCGAAGATCTCTTCCGTATCATTGTTCAGGATATTTGTGATGGCATTTTTTATGGTTTGAGCATCATTTTAATGTACGGCTGTGAAAATATCCAGACATGTCATGTCATCGTTGTTCAGTCCAAAAACAGTTTTGCAGGCTTGCTGGTTCCATCCGGTTACGATGCCATCTGGAGCCAGTATGAACGATGCGCCCGGTAGAGGATTGATGGTATCTGTTCCGCTACTGTTTTGTTTTCTTTTTTCATGTAAAATAATGAACAGGCATGTTGCTTCTGTAACAGGTGCTCTTTCGGGAAAGATGCTGTAACGGTTATTGGTGACCGGTGTTCCGGTTTGCCAGGTATCCTTGATGGACGTTCTGAGCGATAGGGAGATACTGGATAAATCAGGAGTGTGATCGATGAGGGTATCGATGGTATATTCTTTTATGATTTTATCCGGGGTGTTATAGTGAGAATAATATGTTTTGTTGATATGCAGTATATTGCCGGATTGATCTGCACAAAATGCAGGTTCCGACAGCGCGTCGAGGATAGGATAAAACATATTATGAGTATGTTTGCTGTTAAAATAGTGGTTTTTTCGCTATCTTAACAGAGATCAAAAAGCATCGGTTGTGACTTCTGTTCAATATAGTATGAATCAGTTAAAGAAAGAATAGCTGATATGTTCTGAGGATCAGTAAATTTTTCCCGACGTCTGGCATGAGATCAGATATTATCTTTAGAAAACAGGGGACATTCAGAAAACTTTAACCAGATATTGGCGACGTGAGCCTCAACATCTCAAGCCGCGTTGCTTCTGACCGGGAAAGTCCGGATCGCCACGTCCCGACCTGTCAGGACTTGCGGTGACAGAATCAAGGTGAGATTCTGATCGAACGGTATCGGTACTTATGCCTGAATTCCATAGTTTCAATGTGTTGCTTTCAGTAACCATGCAAGGTGCATGTTGTCATCGTTGCAGACAATGGAGTTTGATGACGATACTGTATCCGACAAGACAACGACAACGATGTGAAGAGGCGATCCTGAAGATGACACAGATATTTTATCGTTCACGTCACAGTGGTGGTGCTAACATGATCCATTAAAGAGATGAAGCCTGTCTCCGGTATCTACAGGGTCGCACTCAAGCTTCTGATGAACGACAAGAGCAAGTTCACTGCTCTTCTGGTCGGCATCACGTTTGCCGTGTTTCTTATGGTCATGATGATGTCAATGTTTTCCGGCATTCTTGCCCGGTCATGTGCTCCTGTCCATAACATCGGGGCGAAGATATGGGTAATGGACCCGGCAGTGAACAACACCAACAGCAGTATTCCGATGCCGGATTATATTCTTTCGGCATCGCGGAGCATTCCGGGGGTGAACTTTGCCGTTCCGCTCTATTTCGGGAGTGCGCTGGTAAAGCTCAAGGATGGCGCCTATCAGGCTGCGACTGTTGTTGGACTCGATGATGCCACGCTTTTCGGGCGACCTGAAATGATCGAAGGCAGGATTGAGGATATTTTTGCCGAGAATGCTTTTGTCGTGGTCAAGGATGCGGAGTTCTCCAAACTTGAAAATCCGACTATCGGCACAGAATTCGAGATCAACGATAACCGGGGTACGGTTGTCGGCATCGCCCAGGTCGCATCATCGGGTCTTTTCGGTGTTCCGACTCTCTATACCACCTACAACCGCGCCATAACCTATATCCCTTCGGCGCGTTTCACCACCTCCTATGTGCTGATCGAGCCGAAAAGCGTCGCTGACGTTCCCGGCATCCAGAAGGCGATCGCCCGGCTGGGTTACGAAGCGCTGACCCGAGACCAGTTCGTCAGGAAGGTTGCCAATTTCTATACCTTCAAAACCGGTGTCGGCATGAACATCATGATGATGACCGCCATCAGTTTCATTGTAGGCCTTTCCATCTCAGGACAGACTTTTTATACCTTCATCCTTGAAAATATCGGCAAATTCGGTGCGATGAAGGCCATCGGAGCAAAAGGTAACGAGCTGATTGCCATGATCCTTGCCCAGGCGTTCGTAACCTCGCTGATCGGTTACGGGCTCGGTGTCGGTGCCGCATCGACATTCATTATTATCGCCAAGTGGCGCATACCCGATTATGCAGCCCAGCTCACCTTCCAGACGCTCGGGCTGGCTCTCGTGATGGTAATGATCATTGCGGCCTTTTCGAGTTATATCGGTGTACGCAAGGTGTTGCAGATTCAGCCGTTCGATATCTTCAGGGGTTGAGATGAGCAGTCCGGTCATCATCAGGGCGACCAATCTGGTCAAATGGTTCGGTGAAGACGAGGCTCGTACCATAGCGGTCAAGCAGGTCTCCTTCGATGTACAGTATGGTGAAATTCTCTACATTGTCGGCCCTTCAGGAAGCGGCAAGACGACCCTGCTGAGCATGATTTCGGGGATTCTGAGGCCGGACGAGGGCCGCGTTTTTGTCGAAGATCAGGATCTATGGAGCATGAACGACGATGAACTGGCTGATCTTCGTCTGAACAAGATCGGCTTCGTCTTTCAGGATTACCATCTTTTTCCAAGGCTGACCACGGTTGAAAATGTGGCTATTCCGCTGATTCTGCAAAAAAAGGAGTGGAACGAGGCGCTGAGACTCTCTCGCGACTATCTCGAAATCGTCGGTCTGAAAGATCGTGCTGACCTTCAGCCGGTGAAACTGAGTGGTGGTGAACAGCAGCGTGTGGCCATCGCGCGGGCTATCGCCGGCAAACCGGACATCCTGATCTTCGATGAACCGACAGCTTCGCTTGACGGCGATACAGGCCGGAAGATCATCGGGTTCGTAAAGTCAAACATTCTGAACGATAAACGAGCCATCATCATTGTGACGCACGACAGCAGGATTTACGAGTATGCGGACAGGATCATGAAGATGGAGGACGGCAAAATTGTCGGTTACGAAAACAATCATCGGTATGAGAAATAAAATCCTGACAGGCATTGCGATCTTTGGCATCATTCTTGGGCTGGGAAGCGCATATTTCATGAAGCTGCGCCCGAAATCCGAGCCCCCGGCCTTCAAACCGGCATCGAATCCGTACCGGAGCGGGATTTACGCCAACGGCATCATCGAAAGCGCCCAGCAAAGTGGTGCAAACGTGAACATGTATCCAGAAGTGTCCGGCACAGTGATGAAAATCCTCGTCAGCGAGGGACAGCAGGTCAGGAGGGGTGAGCCGCTCCTCGTGCTTGACGACACGGTTCAGCGCTCGACAGCCGAATCGGCAAAAGCGGGCGTTGCGGTGGCCAAGGCGACTCTTGCCGGCGTGCAGGCGCAGTATGACAAGCTGAAAGCTTCATGGCAGCTCGACCAGAGATCAGTGAGCAGAGATGCGCTCGATACTGCTGAAAACGCCATTCGGTCGTCGAAAGCAAACCTTGAACTTGCCCGCAAACAGTTCGATGCTGCCAGTGCGCTGCTCGGCAAATATACTCTTACAGCGCACGAAAACGGTACGATTCTGGCCATCAATACCTCGCCGGGCAGCTACATTTCGAGCCAGGGTGGCTACAACTCCTATACGAGCGGTTATGTACCGGTTATTGTCATGGGTAATCCGGACAACAACCTCCAGGTGCGGTGTTACGTTGATGAAATTCTTATCCAGCGTCTGCCGGAGCCTAAACGGTTAAGTGCCAGCATGTCGATACGCGGTACCACGATCAGTATTCCTCTGAAATTTGTCCGCTTCCAGCCGAACGTCACGCCGAAGATCGAGCTTTCAAGCCAGCGCACCGAACGGGTGGATGTCCGGGTGCTGCCGCTCATCTTCAGCTTTAATAAACCGGAAAATGTTACCCTCTATCCCGGTCAACTTGTCGATATTTACATCGGTGAACAGGCAGCAAAAAACAAATAACCGGGTCGCAGTGCCAAAAAGCATTTGCCTGAATGTTTTTGCACTGCTCGTCATTCCAGCGCTTCTGCTGTCTGGATGCTCGGTGGGGCCAGACTTCGTCAAGCCGGAAGTTCCCGCTGTGAAATCATACGATCGGCAGCCTCTTTTGAAGCGTGCCGAGCACGGACAGCGCTTCGATGAGGGGTGCTGGCCTGCGGCATACTGGTGGAAATCGTTCGGTTCGAGTCAGCTCGATTCGATTGTCAGTCAGGGCCTGGCAGGCAATCCGGGTCTGCAAGCCGCTCAGGCGAGCCTCAGGGCAAGTCAGGAGAATCTGAATGCAGGGGCCGGAATTTATTATCCCCAGCTCAGCGCAACCTTTTCGCAGTCGCGGGACGCTGCCACCTCATCATACACGGGGAGTACAGGAACCGGTTCAATTGTCAATCTTTCGACGCTATCCGCATCGGTCAGTTACGCGCTCGATCTTTTCGGCGGGCAGCGACGCAGCGTTGAGGCACTTGGCGCGCAGGTGGACGTCAAACGGGCGCAAATGCTTGGCGCGTACATGACTCTGACCGGCAACATCGTCAACACCAGCATTGCCATAGCAGCTTATCGCGAAGAGCTTGACGAGCTGGATCAACTGATTGCCATAGAGAAGGATCAGCTTTCAATTGCAACCACTCAGTATAAGGCAGGTATCACGACTTACAGCTCCGTGCTGGCATTGCAGAACCAGCTCGCATCGCTTGACGCTTCCGTTCCGTCCGTTCGGCAGAAGCTGAGCCAGGCAGAGCACCTGCTTGCCACGCTGATCGGTAAATCTCCGGCTGAATGGAATGCTCCGGTTATGCGCATCTCCGGCATTTCGCTTCCTGAGCATATACCGCTCTCGATGCCCTCCGAACTGGTGCGCCAGCGTCCGGACATTCTTGCTGCCGAAGCGGAACTGCACGCAGCAAACGCTCAGATCGGCGTGGCCACGGCAGCACTCTTTCCCGGCTTTACCCTTACCGGCAGTTATGGACGTTCAGGCAACGGGATGGATGATCTTTCCGATCCGGTGAGCCGCTTCTGGTCGATTGGAGGCAACGTCTTGCAGCCAGTGTTCAACGGAGGTTCACTCAGGGCGAAACGGCGGGCAGCGATCAATGTTCGCGACCAGCACCTCGCCCTGTATCGCCAGACCGTGCTTGGCGCATTTGCCCAGGTCGCAGATCTCATCCGCGCGCTGGAGCATGATGCAGAGCAGTTGCAAGCCGGGTCGCAGGCAGTCGAGAGCACCAGACTCGCACTCGATCTTGTCCAGGCAAACTACAAGACAGGCATGGTCAACTATCTCCAGGTCATCCTCGCCGACATCCAGTACCGACAGGCACGAATCGGCTATCTGCAAGTCCGCGCCCGGCAGATGCAGGACACAGCCGCAATGTACGTAGCTCTCGGCGGCGGCTGGCAGAATGATGATGAGGCGAAAGCGAAGGCGGGGTTGTGAGGGGGAGGGCCCTCAAACAAAAAAGACCTGCAAGCCGTAACCCGCAAGTCGTTCTGCTTTTATGGTACACCCGAGAGGATTCGAACCCCTAACCTTCTGATCCGTAGTCAGATGCTCTATCCAGTTGAGCTACGGGTGCCTGTTGAACCGATCCGGAGGGGATCAGAACCGGTTCAGGGTAGCGTGTACGGGATTCGAACCCGTGATCTTCGCCTTGAGAGGGCGATGTCCTGGGCCACTAGACGAACACGCCATAAAAACTTGTCTCTGAATCAGTTGGTGGGCCCTGTAGGACTTGAACCTACGACCCAGCGATTATGAGTCGCTTGCTCTGACCAACTGAGCTAAGGGCCCCTGCGCCGTGCTGTGCTTCAGAGTTGACTAATATAACTTATCTCGTTTTTATTGCAAGCGATATTTATCTTTTTTTTGAGAGTTTTTTCATGAAAACTCCTGGTATTTTTCACGCACTATTTCGGCTCCGAGTGCCGTCAGTTTTTTTTCAATCGCTTCATATCCGCGGTCGAGGTGATAGACCCTGAGCACTTCGGTTGTGTCCCTGGCAACCAGACCGGCAAGTACCAGGCAGGCTGATGCCCGAAGATCGGTGGACATGACTTTTGTGCCGGTCAGCTCCTGAGGTCCGTGAACCAGCGCCCGGTTGTCCCTGATTTCAATATGGGCTCCGAGGCGGTTGAGTTCCGGAATATGGTTGAACCGTTCATGGTAGATACGGTCGATGATCGTACTGGTGCCCTGAGCCTGCGTCATGAGTGCCATCCATTGAGCCTGCATGTCTGTCGGGAATTCGGGGTAAGGCCGGGCGGTTATATCCACCGGATTCAGTTTTTCCGGTGCGGAGAGCGAAATCGTGTCCGAGGTCGTTCTGATGGAGCAGCCAGCCAGCCGGAATGCGGCAGAGACCGATGCGAGATGTTCCGGCACGACGCCGGTAACGGTGACGCTGCCTCCAGTGATCGCTGCGGCGCACAACAGGGTGCCAGCCTCGATCCGGTCGAAGATGTTGTCGAATTCAACCGCTTTGAGCTGATCGACCCCTTCGATGGTGAGCGTCGTCGTGCCGATGCCGTCGATATTGGCGCCCATTTTCACCAGAAACCGGCAGAGACATTCGATTTCAGGTTCGAGTGCGGCATTGTCGAGTATGGTTGTGCCTTCAGCGGTGACTGCCGCCATCAGGGCGTTGCCGGTTGCACCGACCGACGAGACAGGGAAGTCGATATGGGCACCACGCAGTTTAGATCCTTTGACTTTTGCGTCGATATATCCTTTTTCGATGGTAACTGTTGCTCCAAGCTTCTCCATGACCATGATATGGAGGTCTACGGGACGCGGGCCGAAAGCGCAACCTCCCGGAAGGGATACCCTTGTGTGCCCGAACCTCGCAAGCAGCGGGCCAAGTACGTAAATCGAGGCGCGCATTTTCTTGACCAGCTCATAGGGGGCTTCGATGCTTTTCAGATGGTCTGAAGAGACCTTGAGGCGGTTGTTTTCGAACGAGACCTCCGCGCCGAGGTAGTCAAGCAACTGGATGAAAGTTCGAACATCCTTGAGATCCGGAATTCGATCGATTGCGAAAGAGCCATCAGGAGTCAAAAGGGTTGCTGCAATGACCGGCAGAGCGGAGTTTTTCGAGCCTGAGGCGGCAATGGTGCCGATGATTCGTTTTCCACCTCGGATGACGAGCTTATCCATTCATTTCGTTGGTTATATGCTATATGCAAAAAGGCTTATTTAATTATTTCAGGCTCAGAAAAACAAATTTTATTTTAAAGCCATTTTTTATCAGGGCCTGCAAGCTCTCTATCCGTTACGCAGGTCGATGGATTGCAACAGTGAGTGCCAACCGATCCGAT
>Ga0172369_10008956_pt1 | contig 11220 bp, 11 predicted proteins | sample LakKiv25m_FD_114539 | JGI IMG/M metagenome (GOLD analysis project Ga0172369, IMG submission 114539) | Freshwater microbial communities from Kabuno Bay, South-Kivu, Congo - kab_022012_11.25m | ecosystem: Environmental > Aquatic > Freshwater > Lake | place: Democratic Republic of the Congo... | reverse complement strand
GAAGCGCCCTTCCCGGGTCATACTCTCCCGCGGGGACATCAAGAGCGCCGGGAAGACCACGCAGGTACGCCAGGGAGTAAAGATCGGCCGGAACGACCCTTGCCCCTGCGGGTCGGGGAAGAAGTACAAGAAATGCTGCGGCGTGGGCGCGTAGCGCGATGGCCGGGGCAGGACACTCTAACCCTGCGTCCCGGGGTTGAACCAAGAGTGTCCCGCGTATCGTGGGGGAGTAGTTTGTATGAAAATACCTAAGAAGATCGTGGTACCGGGGTTCCGGGCGGCGTGGGCGTCGTGCGGGATCAAGAAGTCCGGAAAGCCGGACCTGGCGCTGGTCGTCGCCGACCGCCCTTGCGTGTCCGCCGTGGTCTACACGCGGAACAAGGTGGCCGCCGCCCCCGTCGTCTGGGGGAAGGCGCTGCGCACACGATCACGTCTGCGCGGGATCGTCGTCAACAGCGGCAACGCCAACGCATGCACCGGGGCCGTCGGTATGGAAGCGGTCCGCGAGACGTCCGCGGCGGCCTGCAAGGCCCTCGGCCTGCCGGTCGATTCCCTGCTCGTCGGCTCCACCGGCGTCATCGGAGTGCCGCTGCCGGTGGAAAAGATCGTCGAGGCGTTGCCCGGCCTCGCCGCCGGCCTTTCCCCGAAGGGTATCGCCGGCGCGGGGGAAGCGATTTGCACGACGGACGCCTTCCCCAAGCGGGGCGTCAGGACGATCCGCGCGGGAGGGCGCACGATCACGATCGGCGCCATCGCCAAGGGCGCCGGGATGATCGCCCCCAACATGGGAACGATGCTCGCCTACGCGTTCACCGACGCGGCGCTGTCGCCCGTTGACGCCCGACGCCTGCTGCGTGAGGCGGCCGACGCGACGTTCAACCGCGTAATCGTGGACGGCGACACCAGCACCAACGATACCGCGGCGCTGTTCGCCGACGGCGCGTGCGGTCTTCCCCCGCTGGAAGGGAAGGACCAGGCCGCGTTCCGTGCGGCGTTCCTGTCGCTTATGCTCGACCTCGCCCTGATGATCGTGCGGGACGGCGAGGGGGCGACCCGGGTGGTGCGGCTGTCGGTGACCGGCGCGCGCACCGCCGCGGACGCCACGAAGGCGGCCCGCGCGGCCGCTTCCTCCCCGCTTGTGAAAACCGCCGTCCATGGCGCCGACATGAACTGGGGCAGGGTTATCGCGGTGCTCGGGCGGGCGGGGATCGCGGTGGACCCGATGAAGGTGTCGATGCGGTTCGCCGGGGAAACGGTGCTGCGCCGTGGGATGCGCCCCGACTCTGCCGCCGAACGCCGGGCCGCGCCGAAGATCCGGGCGGAGGCGTACGCCGTCGACGTCGACCTCGGGCTGGGGAAGGGGAGCGATTACGTCTACTTCTCCGATTTGAGCGTCGATTACGTGAAACTGAATTCCGGGTACAGGTCGTAATCGACTCTCTCTCTTGCCGTACCTTCCGCCGAAAGTTCCCTTGGTGGCCGGTGTCGGGAGCTGTAAGTTGAATTTTTGCGGGTGATCTGATACATATACAAGGCTTGGCCGCAGTTTATCACCCACGGGCGGGACTCTCCCCGGGGTGCCCCGTATGAACGGGGTAAATGGGGAGGGGCGGAGCGCCCGGCGGAAAAACCCCTAATCCGAAGGAGGAAAGAAAGGCATGGCGAACGGACAGAGCTCGGTTATCTCGATGAAGCAGCTGCTCGAGGCGGGGGTCCACTTCGGGCACCAGACGAAGCGCTGGAACCCCAAGATGAAACGGTACATCTTCACGGCACGCAACGGGATATACATCATCGACCTTCAGCAGACGGTCAAGATGTTCCGGGCAGCCTACGAGACGGTGCGGAACATGGCGGCGGAGGGGAAAACGATCCTCTTCGTCGGAACGAAGAAGCAGGCGCAGGAAGCGGTGGACGAAGAGGCCCGCAGGGCAGGCACGCCTTACGTCAACCAGCGCTGGCTGGGCGGGATGCTCACGAACTTCGCCACGATCCGGAAGAGCCTCGACCGGCTGCAGAAGCTCTCCGAGATCGGGACCGACGGCACAGCCGAGCGGCTCCCGAAAAAGGAAGTCCTCCAGCTCGAGAAGGAGCGGGTAAAACTCGAGAAGACCCTCGGCGGCATCCGGGATCTTCGGCGCCCGCCCGACGCGATGTTCGTCGTCGACCCGTCGCGGGAGACGATCGCGATCCTCGAGGGCCGTCGGCTGGGGATCCCCATCGTCGCCATCGTCGACACGAACTGCGACCCCGACCTGATCGACGTCGTGATACCGGGGAACGACGACGCCATCCGCGCGATCAAGCTGTTCCTCTCCAAGATGGCCGACGCGATCATCGAGGGGAAGGCGGCCTACGCGGAAAAGAACGCCTCCCGCGTCGACAAGGAGGCCGAGGCGCCGGAGGTCACGGTGTCCCTCATCTCCACCGAGGGGGACGAGGAAGTGCCCGTCGCACCGAAGGCCCCGGCGACGGAGGCTACCCGCACGGCGACGGCGGAATAATTCCGGGTCCGGAGCGGCCCGAACGACCAGGGAGATCACAGGGGAATGCAGATCACATCCGGCATGGTGAAGGAGCTCCGCGAGAAGACCGGCGCGGGCCTCATGGATTGCAAGGCGGCGCTCGCCGCGTCTGACGGCGCCATGGAGGCGGCGATCGACCACCTCCGCAAGAAAGGCCTCGCGGCGGCCGCGAAGAAATCTTCGCGGGTAGCCTCCGAGGGGGTCGTCTGCGCCCACGTCGAGGGGAGATCGGGGGCGCTGGTCGAGGTGAACTGCGAGACCGACTTCGTGGCAAGGACCGACGACTTCGTCCGTCTGGCGAAAGAGGTTGCCGCGCTGGTGAACGCCAAGGGGCCGCAGGACGTCGACGAAGCCCTGACCTTGCCGATCAACGGCGGGAACCTCGGAGAGATGCTGGTGGATACGGTCGCGAAGATCGGCGAAAAGATCTCCTTCCGCCGGTTCGCGCGCCTCGCTACTCCCGCCGGTATGCCCGGCATGGTCGTTCCGTACATCCACGCGGGGGGCAAGATCGGAGTGATCGTGGCGGTATCGGGCGCGGACGGTTCCAACGCCGCGGTGACCGCGCTGGCCAAGGACCTGGCGATGCAGGTAGCGGCCGCCAACCCGTCGTACGTCGGCAGGAACGACGTCCCCCCGGCGGTGATCGAGCACGAGAAGTCGATCTACCGGGACCAGGCGAAGGCTTCCGGGAAGCCCGACAAGATCCTCGACAGGATCGCCGACGGCAAGCTCGAGAAGTATTTCGGCGATTTCTGCCTCGTCGAGCAGGCGTTCATCAAGGATCCGGACCGGAAGGTCTCGCAGCTCCTCGCCGACGCGGGCAAGGCCGCCGGCGCGACGATATCGGTTTGCGCCTTCGCCCGGTTCCAGGTGGGCGAGGGGATGGAGAAGCGGTCCGACGACCTGGCCGCCGAGGTGGCTAAGCAGCTAGGGCAGGGGTGATCGATCCGACCCGCCGCCCTGCGGAGGTTGCGTGGCGAAACCGTCGTACCGCCGGATTCTGCTGAAGCTGTCCGGGGAAGCCCTGATGGGGAAGCGGGCGTACGGGATCGACGACTCGATCCTCGCGGGCCTGTCGGCCGAGATCGGGGAGGTCGTCGGTCTCGGCGTCCAGGTGGCCCTCGTCGTCGGCGGAGGGAACATCTTCCGGGGGATCGGCGCCAGCCGCGAGATCGGCATCGACCGCGCCTCGGCGGACTACATGGGGATGCTGGCGACGGTCATCAACAGCCTCGCCCTGCAGGGCGTCCTCGAGCGGGCCGGTGTCACGACCCGCGTGCTGAGCGCCATCGAGATGCGCGCCATCGCCGAGCCTTACATCCGCAGGCGCGCCCTGCGCCACCTCGAAAAGGGAAGGGTGGTCATCTTCGCGGCGGGGACCGGCAACCCTTACTTCACGACCGATACCGCGGCGGCGCTGCGCGCCATGGAGATCAACGCCGACGCCATACTCAAGGCCACCAAGGTGGACGGCGTCTACGATCGCGACCCCATGCTCGACCCGAAGGCGAAGAAGTACTCACGCCTCACCTACATCGACGTCCTCCGGAAGAACCTCAAGGTCATGGACGCCACGGCCATCTCCCTGTGCATGGACAACGACCTCCCGATCGTCGTGTTCAACCTGACGAAGCAGGGGAACATCATGAAGGCGGTGCTGGGCGAACGGATCGGCACCGTGGTTCAAGGAGGGAAGTGATGGAAGCGCTGGTGAAGGATACCTCGGCCCGCATGGAGCGGAGCATCGAAGCGTTCCGGAAGGAGCTGGGGAAGGTTCGCACCGGGCGCGCCTCCTGCTCGCTGCTGGACGGGATCAAGGTGGACTACTACGGCACCCCCACGCCGCTCCAGCAGGTGGGGACGCTGTCGGTCCCGGAGAGCCGCCTGATCACCGTCACGCCTTGGGACACGAAGATGATCGGGCCGATCGAGAAGGCGATCCAGGGCAGCGGCCTGGGCTTGAACCCGGCGAGCGACGGGAAGACGGTACGCATCCCGATCCCGCCCCTGACGGAGGAACGGCGCAGAGAGCTGGCCAAGGTGGTCCGGAAGATGGCCGAGGACGCCCGCGTGGCGGTCCGCAACGTCCGCCGCGAGGCGATCGAAAAGATGAAGGACAGGGAAAAGAAGAAGGAGATCTCCGAGGACCTCGTCAAGCGCGGGCAGGAAAGGATACAGAAGGAAACCGACGCCCACGTGAAGAAGATCGACGAGGTTCTCAAGTCGAAGGAACAGGAGATCCTGGAGGTCTGATGACCTCCGGAGGAGGCGGCCTCACCTCCCTGCCGCGGCACGTGGCCATCATCATGGACGGCAACGGCCGGTGGGCGAACCTGCGGGGGCTTCCGCGCGTCGAGGGGCACCGGGTGGGCGTCCGCGCCGTGCGCGCCGTCGTGGAGTGCGCCCGGGAGCTGCGGATCCCCTGCCTTACCCTTTACGCCTTCTCGCTCGAGAACTGGGGCCGTCCCGAGCCCGAGGTCCTCGCGCTCATGACCCTCCTGCAGGAGTTCCTCGCCAGCGAGCTTTCCCTGCTCCTCCGTCACCGGATCCGGTTGCGCGTCATCGGGGAGACGTCCTCCCTTCCTTTCGCAGTCCGGCAGATCCTGGAGCGCACCTTGTCCGCCACCGCCGGGAACACCGAAATGACCCTGACGCTGGGGCTCTCGTACGCTGGGCGCAACGAGATCGTCCGCGCGGCGCGCCGCCTCGCCGCCGAGGCGGCGGAGGGTAAGATCGCCGCGGAAGAGATCACGGAGGAGATGTTCTCCTCCCGCCTCGACACGGTGGGGATCCCCGATCCCGACCTCGTCATCCGCACCAGCGGGGAGCTCCGCATCAGCAACTTCCTGCTCTGGCAATCCGCCTACGCCGAGTTCGCCTTCACGGACGTGCTGTGGCCCGACTTCGGCAAGGCGGAGTTCCTCCAGGCGCTCGAGGAGTTCTCCCGCCGCCACCGGCGCTTCGGGCTGACCGGCGAGCAGGCGGAAAAGTCCCCCGGGAAGTAGCCATGCTCCGGAAACGAATCGCCACCGCCGCCGTTCTGGTTCCTCTGCTGGTCGCTTCCATCCTTCTCTCCGTGGGGCGCCCATGGGGTTGGCCGTTCCTGCTGCTGTGCGCCGTAGCCGCGGCCCTCTGCGCGGACGAAGGGTTCCGCATGTTCCTCCGCGATGCGAGGGATCGCGCGGGCGGGGTCGCGCTCGCCGTCCTCGTCTTTTTTTCGGCGGCGCTGCTGCCGGGGAGCTTCGGCGTGCCGGCGGTCCTGGTTTGCGTCCTCCTGTCGGTCTTCCACACCCTTCCGGGAGCGTCCGACCCGGCGGAAAAAGCGCGAAGGGCGGCGACGCTCTGCCTTGGGGCGGTCTACGTCGGGGGGCTGCTGTCGATGTACCCGCGGACTCTCCTGCTCCCCGGAGGGGAGCACTGGGTGCTCCTCGGCATCCTCGCCGTTGCGGCGGGGGACACGATGGCCTACTTCACCGGAAGGGCGATCGGGCGGAGGAAGCTCGCCCCGGCCGTCTCGCCGAACAAGACGGTGGAAGGCGCGATCGGGGGCCTGCTCGGAAGCGTCGGATGCTCCGTCCTCTACGCGCACGGTTTTCGCCCGGTGATGCCGTCGGGATACGCCGCGGCCGCCGGGTTCGCGATCGGTGTCTTCGCTCAGGCGGGGGACCTGTTCGAGTCCATGGTCAAGAGAGCGGCGGGCGTCAAGGACAGCGGGACGATCCTGCCCGGCCACGGGGGGATCCTCGACAGGGCCGACGGAATCCTCGCCGCCGGCCCCGTCCTTTACCTGTTCGCCGTGGCGTCTTCCCTTTGCGGGTGCGCCGCGTGAGCCGCCTCGGGATCGCTGTGCTCGGCGCCACCGGCTCCGTCGGCCGGAACGCGCTGGACATCATCTCCCGGTTCCCCCGGCGGTTCCGCGCGACCGCGCTGTGCGCAGGCACCAACGCCAGGGAGCTGGCCGGTCTCGCCCGGCTCTTCCGCCCGGACGTCGTCTGCCTCTCCGAGGGGAACGGCGCGGATCTCCGCAAGGAGTTCCCGCGGGGGACGCGCCTCCTCCTGGGGGAAGAGGGGATGCGGGAGGCGGCGTGCGCGGGAAACGCCGACATCGTGCTGGCCGCGGCGTCCGGGATCTCCTCGATCCGCCCGGTCATGGCCGCCGCGGAAAGGGGAAAGCGGATCGCCCTGGCGAACAAGGAGCTTCTCGTCATGGCGGGGAAGTTCGTGACCGCCGCGTCGCGGCGGGGCAAGGGGGAGATCCTCCCCGTCGACAGCGAGCACTCCGCCGTTTTTCAGGCGATCGCCGGCCGCCGGCGTGACGAGATCCGCCGGATCATCCTGACCGCCTCCGGCGGCCCGTTCCGCACCCACTCCGTCGCGCGGATGCGGTCGGCCACCGTGACGCAGGCGCTGGGGCACCCCACGTGGCGGATGGGGGCGAAGATCTCCGTGGACTCCGCAACCCTCATGAACAAAGGTCTCGAGGTGATAGAGGCGACGTGGCTGTTCGGCCTCCCCCCCTCCCGGATCGACGTCGTGATCCACCCCCAATCGGTCGTCCACTCCATGGTGGAATTCACCGACGGGAGCGTGATGGCGCAACTCGGGGTCCCCGACATGCGGATCCCCATCGGCTACGCCTTCTCGCACCCGGGGCGGCTTCCGATGGAACTGTCCCGCCTGCGGCCGCATCTGATGGAAGGATTGTTGTGCGAGCGGCCCGACCGTAAGCGGTTTCCTGCGCTGCGGATCGCCTACGCGGCCGCCGAGAAGGGAGGATCGGCGCCGGCGGTCATGAGCGGCGCCAACGAGGAGGCGGTCGGGGCGTTCCTGTCCGGCCGAATCGCGTTCACCGACATCGTCCGCGTCGTCGACCGCGTGCTGTCCGCCTGGTCGGCGCCGTTCACGGCCCGAACGCTCCGGGAAGTTCTCGACGCCGACGCGCAGGCCCGCATCGATGCGCGCAGCCAACTATCCCGCCACAGGAGAAACCGGCCATCGTGATCTATTTCCTCTCGTTCATCGTCGTCCTCGGCGTCCTCATCTTCGTCCACGAGTTCGGCCACTTCATCGTGGCCCGGAAACTCGGGGTCGGGGTCACCAAGTTCTCGTTCGGGTTCGGGCCCAGGCTGGCCGGCTTCCGGCGGGGCGAAACGGAGTACCTGCTCTCCGCGGTTCCCCTCGGGGGGTACGTGAAACTCGTGGGGGAGAGCGAGGGGGAGGATGTGCCCCCGGAGCAGATGGCGTGCTCCTTCCAGCGGAAACCGGTCTGGGTGAAGATGGCGGTGGTGGCGGCCGGACCGTTGGGGAACCTCGTGTTCGCCGTCCTCGTCTTCTGGGTCGTCTTCCTCGGTGGAGTTCCGTCGCTGACGACGCGGATCGGCGACGTCGCGCCCGACACTCCGGCTGCGCGCGCGGGGCTGCTGAAGGGGGACGTCGTGCTACGGATCGACGGCGCGACGGTGGCCACGTGGGAGGATCTCGCGGCGACCATCCGATCGGGGAGTTCGGGAAGGCCGATCCGGATCACGGTGAAACGCGACGGGTCGGAAACGACGATCCCCGTGGCGCCGGAGATGCGGGAGGGACGCACCGTGTTCGGGGAGAAGGTCTCCGAACCGAAGATCGGCATCGTCGCGGGACAGGAGGTGACCTACCGCAGTATCGGGCCGTTGGCGGCCTTCGTCCGCGCGTCGCAGGAGACCGGCAAACTCGTCTACCTCACCGTGATGACGGTGGTGAAGCTCGTGACGCGCGTCCTCCCGTCGGAGACGCTGGGAGGGCCGATCCTCATCGCCCAGATCGCGGGGGACCAGGCCCGCCAGGGGATCTCCCCCTTCGCGTATTTCCTCGGCCTGCTCAGCGTCAACCTCGGGATCCTCAACCTGCTTCCGATCCCGATCCTCGACGGAGGGCACCTCCTCTTCTTCTCCGTCGAGGGGCTCATGCGCAAGCCGATCTCCCCGCAGGTGCGCACGCTGGCCCACCAGGTGGGGCTCGCGCTCATTCTCACCCTGACGGCGCTCGTCTTCTACAACGACATCGCCAGGCTCCTTTCCCGTTGATCCCGTGATCCTGGCGCTCGAGTCGGCGACGCCGCGGGGGAGCGTCGCGCTGGTGTCCGGCGGCGCGGTGCGGGCCGAGGTTCTTCTTTCCCCGGGCCCGCGGGCCTCCGGATCGTACATTTCCGCCGTGGAGTCGCTCTTCGCCGACGCCGGCGCGTCGACCGACGACGTTTCCGCCGTCGCGGTCTCGGCGGGGCCCGGGGCGTTCACCGGTCTGCGCGTCGGGATGTCGGCGGCGAAGGGGTTCTGTTTCGGGTGGGGCGTGCCGCTGGTTCCCGTGCCGACCCTTCTCGCCCTCGCCCATAGGTTCCCTGGCGAGGGGCGGATCGTGTGCCCCGTGCAGGACGCCCGTCGGGGAGAGGTGTACGCGGCCCTCTTCCGGTGGAACGGCGGGGGGCTCGAACGGATGTCCCCAGACATGGCCATCGCCCCCGCCCTGCTCCCCGGGCGGATCCCGGACGGCGACGTCCTGTTCTGCGGCGACGGCGTCGCCCCCTTCGGGGCGCTGTTCCTGGAGGCGCTGGGGCACCGCGCGGTCCTCGTCTCCGGGGACGAGGGGCTTCCCCGCGCGTCGTCGGTGGGGATCGTCGGCGAGCGCATTTTCCGGGACGTTGGCGGCGAAGACCCCGGCGCCACGGTTCCCTTCTACCTGCGCTCATCCGGTACGGAGTTTCCCGTTCCCCGCCCGTAACTGCGGGGACCGTTTCGGTCTCCCCCGTCTTTGAATACGGGGTTTGATCTGCTATGCTATGGGATCATTCAACCCTGTGCCGGAGGTGTCGATGGGCCAAAGCCTGGAAGAGAAGACGGCCGCCCTGATCGCGAAAGATCCGGATTTCAAGGCGCTCGTCGAAGAGCACCGCCAGCTCGACGAGAAACTCAAGGAACTCGACCGCAAGGTGTACCTGCTCCCCGACGAGGAAGTGGAGCGGAAGCGGCTCCAGAAACTGAAGCTCGCCAGGAAGGACAAGATCGCGCAGATCCTGAACGCGTAGAAGCGCGGACCGGCCGCAAGGACCCATCCGGCCGGTACGAATTCCCGTGTCGGGCGGACCACCCCCCGGGGTCGCACTCCGGCGGGGTTTTCCGTATCCGGCGCTCCATCGGTACGAAAGGGAGACCATGCGCAGCGACAGAACGAAAAAAGGCCTCGAGCGGATGCCGCACCGGGCGCTCTATTGCGCCGCGGGGGTTCCCCAGGCTGCGATGGGAAAACCGTTCATCGGCCTCGCCACCTCCTACACGGACCTCGTTCCCGGCCACGTCGGCATGCGCGCCCTCGAGCGCGCGGTCGAAAACGGCGTCCACGCCGGCGGCGGGTATCCGTTCCTCTTCGGCGTTCCGGCCGTGTGCGACGGGATCGCCATGGGGCACCGCGGGATGCACTACTCCCTGCCGCTTCGGGAGATCGTGGCGGACCTGGTGGAGTCGGTGGCCGAGGCGCACGCGCTCGACGGCCTCGTCCTTCTCACCAACTGCGACAAGATCACGCCCGGCATGCTGATGGCGGCGGCGCGTCTCGACATCCCGTGCATCGTCCTGACCGCGGGCCCGATGCACTCCGGCCGCATCGGGAACCGGCGCCTGTCGCTGGTGACCGACACCTTCGAGGCGGTCGGCCGCTTCCAGCGCGGCGAGATCGGAGCGGCGGAGCTTTCCCGCCTCGAGGCGGAGGCGTGCCCCGGCGAGGGTTCGTGCCAGGGGCTGTACACCGCCAACACGATGGCTTGCCTTACCGAGACGATGGGGATGTCCCTCCCCGGGTGCGCCACGGCCCTCGCCGGTATGTCGAAGAAGCGGCACATCGCGTACGCGACCGGGGCGCGTGTGGTCGAACTCGTGCGGAAGAACGTGACGGCGCGGAAGATCCTGACGAAGGCTGCCTTCGCCAACGCGACCCGCGTGGACCTCGCGCTGGGCGGCTCCTCCAACTCGGTGCTCCACCTGCTGGCGATCGCCCGCGAGGCGGGGGTGCCGCTGCCGCTTTCGGAGTTCGACCGGCTCTCGCGCGAAACCCCGCAGCTCACCACGGTCACGCCCGGCGGGCCGCACTTGATGGAAGACGTGGAATATTCGGGCGGGATCCCGGCGATCCTCAACCGCCTCCTCCCGTTCCTCAAGAAGAACCCGACCGTGTCGGGCGAGGAGATCACGGCGATCGCACGGCGCGGGCGCGTGCTCGACGACGGCATCATCCGGACCCTCAAGGCTCCCGTCCGCAAAGAGGGGGGGCTGGCGATACTCACCGGGAACCTCGCCCCCGGGGGCGCGGTCGTCAAGCAGTCCGGGGTCGACCCGTCGATGTTCCTCTTCCGCGGGAAGGCGCGCGTGTTCGACTCCGAGGAAGCGGCGATGGCGGCGATCATGGCGGGAAAGATCCGGCCCGGGTCGGTCGTCGTCATACGCTACGAGGGCCCCCGCGGCGGCCCCGGCATGCGGGAGATGCTCTCCCCCACGGCGGCGATCATGGGGATGGGTCTGGGGACGAAGGTCGCCCTGATCACCGACGGTCGGTTCTCGGGCGGCACGCACGGTCCCTGCATCGGGCACATCTCCCCCGAGGCGATGGAAGGAGGACCGATCGCGCTTGTGCGCGAGGGCGATACGATCGTGCTCGACATCCCGAAGCG
>Ga0172369_10008955_pt1 | contig 11220 bp, 7 predicted proteins | sample LakKiv25m_FD_114539 | JGI IMG/M metagenome (GOLD analysis project Ga0172369, IMG submission 114539) | Freshwater microbial communities from Kabuno Bay, South-Kivu, Congo - kab_022012_11.25m | ecosystem: Environmental > Aquatic > Freshwater > Lake | place: Democratic Republic of the Congo... | reverse complement strand
CTTCTTCCAGGATCCGTTGATAGAGGGCCGGATGGGATTGAACGTTGTCCCCGGTACAGAAAAAGGTTGCCCTGGCTTCCCTTTGCTTCAGTTCAGACAAGATCCATTCCGTATTACCCGGAACCGGTCCATCATCAAAAGTCAGGAAAAGGAGTTTTTCCTCCGTCGGTATCCTCCAGACCGTGCGTACCGATAGCTTGCGGAGCCACGCGGGTGGCTTGACAAACAGCGCTGTTTCAAGATGCTTGAGCACGTTCATGATCCGGCCTCCCTGAGTTTGCTGATCACCTGGTCAATGAAAGCCACTGTTTCCTCCTGTGCGTAAAAATCAGCCAGCCTGACCAGTTCAGCCAGGATGGCCAGGTTTTGTTCGGCTTCTGCATCCTGCAGGGCACCCACTTTATTCTCCAGACTGATAATGTAAGCCAGATCCTGCCTCAGGTCCTCCACGTAGCTCAATATCATTTCATTTCCCTTATCACAGGCACCGGCTTTATAATAGACCTCAACCAGGGCAGGGGTGTAAACATCATTTCGAAACCGGGGAGGAGACAGGATTTCACCCGCACGGTCGAGCACCATCAGGGCGGAATCCCTCTTGCCATCGGCAAGCAGCTGATCAGCCAGATCGGCAAATTGCTTGCGAAGCCTCAGGATCAGGGTTGTCCGGTAAGTGTTTGAGTCAATGAACACATCCGGGTTATCAATGTTCCCCCACCGAAAAGTGTTCATCAGCCGGTCAAACAGGATAGCGGTATTGATACCGGCAGTATAACCGGTTGCATCCCCGCTCGGAATGGGCACCAACCGGTAGGCAAAGCCTTCAAGCCTGAAATACTGCTGCAATCCCAGAATGTTCGAATGGGTTATCGAGGTGAAATAAACAGGCCTTTCCCAGTTGTTTTGAGCAATCAGGTCGAGGATCATCAGGTCATTTTTATAAAGGGCTCCGCGATGGATCTCCCAGTTCATCTGCGTGACGATCCGGCCGGCATCCTCGGGCGGTACCGTTCCGGTCGACAGGACTTTCTGCCTGTCGACGTCCAGGGTGATTTTTTTGGCCGGGACATAACTGAGTTTTGTGCCGTCTTCCAGGAGAAGCTTCGAATCGGGGTGATTGCTTCCAATAAAACGAATGATCTCGCGCAATTCCACCGGCTGGTCAACACGTTCATAAACAGGGATATAATCATTCCTACCCGGGCCATAATCCTCCCGTGAAAGGCTGAACGGCACCGGACCGGAATCATAGGCTTTCTTTTTCATCTGGTCTATGTACCAGTTGGAGGCCAGGTAAGGGATGCAGATGACACGGACATCCCTCCTGATCCCTTCGACTTCCTGTGCGTACCAGAGTGGAAAGGTGTCATTGTCCCCATTGGTGAACAGGATGGCACCGGGAGCGCAGGAATTCAAGTAATTATAAGCGAAATCCCTCGCAACGTAACGGTTCGAACGGTCATGATCGTCAAAATTTTGGGTGAGGAGCAGGATGGGAACGGCTACTGTAGCCAAACCCACAATTTCACCTATTCGTAATGCGTGACGCGTGACGCGTGATGATTTTGGATTCTGGATTCTGGATTCTGGATTTTGGACTAAATCCTTTTTCCCAAAATCCCATATCCGATATCCCATATCCAATATCCAATATACTCCGAGTCCTATCCAGATGGCAAATGCATAAAAGGACGCCGCGTAGGAATAGTCGCGCTCCCTGGGTTGGTTGGGATACTGGTTCAGGTAAACCACGATGGCAATGCCGGTAAAAACAAACAGGGTCAGCACGACCAGGAAATCTTTCCGGCTCCGGCGCCCCTGCCATACTGCTCCGGCTATTCCGAGAAGCAGGGGCAGGAAAAAATAGGTGTTCCTTGATTCCTGGTTTTTTGCCGCATCGGGAAGCTGTTTCTGCGGACCGAGCCTCCACGAATCGACAAATCCGATCCCGCTGATCCAGTTCCCATTCCGGATACCACCCTGCGATTCGGTATCATTTTGCCGGCCGGCGAAATTCCACATGAAATAACGGAAATACATATGACCCAGCTGGTATCCGAAAAAGAACCGCATATTTTCAAGAAAGGTGGGTTTGTTGACCGTGATGGTTTTTCCATCGGGGCCGGTGGTCCTGACCGGCCTGCCTTTCACGCCTCCCCACTCGTTGTAAATCGCGGCATGTTCCTGATCGTTGTTCCACATGCGAGGGAAAAAGGAATAAAGACTCTTGTCGTAGACCGGTTTCCAGGCATGGTCCACCACTTTGTACCGGCCGTCCGCTTTTCCGTAAACCGCTTTGCCGTGTTTCTGGCTCACCGGGGAGGCAACATAGTACGGGCCATACAGAAGAGGCCGCTGGCCGTACTGATCCCGGTTTAGGTAGGACAGCAAGCTGAAGACGTTGTCGGGCCGGCTTTGGTTCATCGGGGGATCGGCGGAGGCCCTGATGATTATCAAGACATAGGAGGAATACCCGATTAGCATGACAGCAAGGGACAAAAGAGCCGTGTTCCAGATCACCGATCCCCGGCGGTGCGACTCCCTGATGCCCCAAATCAAACCTGAAACGACCAGCAAGGCATATGCGATCAGCCCGATTCCGTAAGGCAAACCGAACAGGTTGATAAAGAAAAGCTCAAACCAGGAACCGAGCAAAACCACACCCGGGATCAGCAAATAGACTAAAAAACCAAGAATAAGCAAGGATCCCAGTAAAGCCTTAAGGATTCCTTTCCACGTGGGTCCGGGATTCTTATTAAAATACCAGATCAGGACAATCGCCGGGATGGCCAGCAGGTTCAGCAGATGAACCCCGATCGACAGACCCATGAGAAAAGCGATCAGGAGGATCCAGCGCATTGATCCCGCCTGTTCCGCCTCACGCTCCCACCGGAGGATCGCCCAGAAAACCACGGCCGTAAACAAAGAGCTCAAAGCATACACTTCCCCTTCCACCGCCGAGAACCAGAACGTATCCGTGAACGCATAGGCGAGGGAACCCACAAGGCCTGCCAGGATCGTGGTCAGGGGAACCGGGGTACGAGGGCATGGGGACTCAGGTATTTCGAACCGGTTGTTTTCCCCGGTGCCCCTGAACCCTTGAATCCTTGTGCTTTTTTCCAGAAGCATCACAATCGTCCAGTACAGAAACATGACCGTTGCAGCGCTGGCCAGAGCAGACATCAGGTTGATCATCAGGGCGATATGAGCGGCATCCGGGGCAAAAAGTGCAAAAAAACGACCCAGTAGAAGATACAGCGGAGCCCCGGGAGGATGGCCCACTTCGAGCCTGGCTGACGCGGCGATGAACTCCCCGCAATCCCACCAGGAAACCGAAGGCTCAAGGCTCAAGGCATAGGTAACAAAGGAAACCAGAAAAACAAAAATCGGAGGCAAATATCGCCGGAGAGCGGGTTTCATTTGGATGCAGAGGTTCGAATGTGAAACGAAAATACTCAAAAAGAATGTGGAATCGACCAGCAAATAAGCAATGGCCGGAGGGCAAGGAAGCTGTAAAAATTTTAACTTTAAAAGCCGTGTGGGAAGGCTTTAAAACAAAGCTGGAGGATATCACTACCGGTAAAGCATCCCCTTATATAAATAATAAACCTAAAATTCAACCCCTTATGAAAACCCTTGTTAAAGCAATGGTAGTCCTGGCCTGTCTGGCTGTTAATTTCCCTGTATCGGTAGCGCAGCTTCCGAAAGAAACAGAAGAACAGAAAATGGCCCGCATGAAATGGTGGACCGATGACCGCTTCGGGATGTTCATCCATTTCGGCCTTTACGCCGAGCCTGCCCGCGGCGAATGGGTGAAAAAGAGTGAACGGATCAGTGAAGAAAAATACCAGCAGTATTTCGAGTTTTTCAATCCGGATCTTTACAATCCCCGCGAGTGGGCAAAAATGGCGAAAGATGCAGGCATGAAATATGCCGTCATGACCGCCAAGCATCACGAAGGGTTCTGCATGTACGACTCGAAATTCACGGATTACAAGTCGACCAACACCCCGATCAAAAGGGACCTGATCAGGGAATTCGTAGATGCTTTCCGGGCTGAAGGCCTTAAAGTGGGATTTTACTATTCCCTTCTCGACTGGCACCATCCGGATTACACAATCGACCGGGCCCATCCCCGGAGTTGCAAAACCAAGGCCGAGTATGACAGTGTCAACCGGAACAGGGATATGAATAAATACCGTTTGTATGTTAGAAACCAGGTTACCGAACTCCTGACCAATTATGGCAAGATTGATATTATCTGGCTTGATTATTCCTTCCCTACCGGCGAGTACGGAAAATCCCGAAAGGACTGGGATTCCGAGAACCTGCTTAAGATGGTAAGAGAACTTCAGCCCGGAATCATGGTTAATGACCGGCTGAACCTGGAGGACGTTGAAGGCGGATGGGATTTTAAAACCCCTGAACAGTATAAACCTGCCGAATGGGTTCAGGTGAACGGCAAACGCGTTCCCTGGGAAGCCTGCCAAACCTTTTCAGGCGTTTGGGGTTATGGACGCGATGAATCAACCTGGAAGGACAGCAGGCAGTTGATCGAGCTCCTGGCCGAAACGGTGAGCAAGGGTGGTAACCTTTTGCTGAATGTGGGACCTACGGGTCGTGGAACCATTGATTACAGGGCGCAGGAACGGTTAGCCGCCATGGGCCAATGGATGAAGGTGAACGGCCGTTCCATTTATCATTGCACCCAGGCTCCGGATGAGTTCAAGGCTCCGGCCAATTCCATCCTCACCTATAATCCGCAAGCTAAACGGCTCTATATCCATCTGCTGGCCTGGCCTTTGGATCATATAAGTCTCGAAGGATATGCAGGCAAGATCAAATATGCACAGTTCCTGCATGATGCTTCGGAAATCGCTGTATCCTACACAAAGAACACCACCTGGCTGGACGAAAAAGTAAAGGAAAACGAGACCATTTTACAACTGCCGGTCCTGCGGCCAAATGTTGAGATACCGGTTATCGAGCTCATACTGAAATAACCGCTGATCACGCTGCAGCAAAACAGTTTGAAACCACGATGTCGCTCCGCCGGACAGCCTCCGTGAACCCCGTTTCCTGGCAGGGCAAGGCCAGAGAACCTGCCCTGCAACTTCTTATTACTCGTGCTAAAGATGTACTTTTGAGCCATCAATAACCTAAAAACTTAAACCATGAAAAAGCTGTTATCATTCCTGCTGATAATGGGCCTCGCCATGCCGGTTGTCGGACAAGTGTCTCCATTCCTTGATTTTGGCAAGAGCGGCCTCGCACTTATGGCAGGCCCTGAAGTCGGGAACACCTTTTTCGGAGCTACCGCTAAAATCGGTGGCTCGATCAAAGGCATAATCGATCTGGAAGGTCAATTCTATTATGACATCTATGATCAGGAAGCCAATGATCTGCTAAACAAAAATGCCACCTCACCCAGCTTTATCGGCTCTGTCACATGGTGGTTCATACGCAAACAACCCATACCCATGGTGGATTTTAATGTGGGTTTGTTGGGGGTGGTTGATTACAGCACTTTTAAGGATTATGATTACGCCCAGGATAAATCTTACAAAGGTTACATGGGTGGACTGATCGGATTTGAAACACGGGTGAAGTTCAGGCTTACGGATAAACTCGCCCTTCTGCCGGGTTATGTTGTCGGATTTGATTTTGGAAATGACAAAGATATTGTCAACAACCAGAGTGTTTTGACTCCTTATGCGGGCGTGTTCAGCAACCTCGGTATTTCACTGGCGAGGAGTTGCAGAAGGGGTGACTCATTCGTGGTTTCCGTCAATCAATATTTTGACACCTACGAGTCCATCAACTATTACGACCTGACACTGGGATACATACTGCCAATTAAATAACTCTGTTGAAAAACCGCCTCCACTCTGTTCTACTGACCGGCCTCCTCTTCCTGGCCGCCTGTGGTCATGGCGGCCGGGAGCCTGAACCGGACACCGGGCTCAGGATGAAGGGTCTTGAAGATGTCCTGGATAAACGGATCGGCGTTCTTCTGGGTTCGTGCCATGACAATTATGCCACGCAACACCATCCGGATGCCACCATCCTCCGTTATCAAAATGTATCTGACATGCTGATGGCCCTCAACCAGGACAAGGTCGACGTTGTTTATTTCGACCATGCCAGCCTGCCGGATGTGTTCTCCAAGAATCCGGGACTTGACGTGGTGGCCCGGGATGTTTTCTTTGCCGAGATTGCCGCGGCTTTCAATCAGGAAAACGATGCTCTTCGAAGCCAGTTCAATGCTTTTTTAAAGGAGATCCGGGAGAACGGTGTTCATGAGGACATGATCGACCGGTGGATGGTCAAGGGAGATACCCGGATGCCCGAAATCCCGAATGCGGGAGGCAATGGCACCCTCAAGGTCGGCGTCGTCAGCGACGGAGGCTTGCCCTCCACCATCCTGCAGGATGGGGTGCTCGCCGGCTTTGACATCGAGCTTCCCATGCGGTTTGCAGCCTACCTGGGCAAGGAATTCGTGCCGGTTGACCTTCAGTTCGGCGCCATGCTGGCTTCGCTGGCATCGAAAAAGATTGATTTAACCACGTGCCAGATGATGATCACCGAGGAGAGAGAAAAAATGGTTGATTTCTCCGACCCCTATCACAATTCAGGCATCAGCATCATTGCGAGAAGCGAGAACATTGAAAAACCGCCAACCGCCTTGCTTTCCAAACTGGACGATATAGCCGACAAAAGAGTGGGGATCTTTTCGGGCACGGTTCACGATGCCTTCATGGCGGAACACTATCCCAAAGCCCAGGTCTTCCTCTATGACAACACCGCCGATATGATGCTGTCACTGAAAACAGGCAAGATCGATGCAGCCATGTTCGACCTGATCGCGGCCAGGTTGATCCTTAAGCACAATGCTGATCTGGCCCTCCTAAGCGACGATGTATTTTCCATGCCCCTGGGATTGGGTTTCGACAAGAAGAACCGCGCCCTGAGGGACAAATTCAACCTCTTCCTGAAAGAGATCCATGAGGACGGTACCTACGACCAGATGTACCAGCGATGGTTTGTCGACGATGCGGAAGCAAGCGTCATGCCGGAGATCAAAAACCATCCCTCCGGCAAGAAACTGATGGTCGCGGTATCCGTTGAGGATCTTCCCTATGTCGCCTGGATAAACGGGGAATATGTGGGATTTAACATTGAGATGGTCAGGCGATTCGCCGAACGCGCCGGATACAATATCGAAATAATCACCATTGACTTCCCTGGCCTGATAGCAGCACTGGTTACGGGAAAGGTGGACCTGATCACAGATGGGATCGCTATCAGTGAAGAGAGGTCGAAGCAGATCGATTTCTCCAACAGTTACGCCTATTTTGAAACAGCTGTGGTCGCCGCTAAAAAGAACATGCAGGCATACCAGGGCGAAAACACCCCGGAGAAGGGTATGCCGTTCTTCAAAGCTCTCGCCACCAGTTTTCATAATAACCTGATTCTTGAGAACAGGTACCTGCTTATCCTGGATGGTCTGAAGGTCACGCTGATCATTTCCATCCTGTCGGCCCTGATAGGAACCCTGATCGGCGGGCTGATCTGTTTCATGCGCATGTCGACCCGGAAAATCCTGTCAGGGACGGCCAAAATCTACATTTCGCTGATCCGGGGAACGCCGGTCCTGGTTCTGCTCATGATCATCTTCTATGTGATCTTCGCATCAGTCAACATCAACCCGGTCCTGGTTGCAGTCATTGCCTTCGGGATCAACTTCGGCGCTTACGTTTCCGAAATGTTCCGGACCTCCATCGAAAGCATTGATCCGGGCCAGCGCGAAGCCGGAATTGCATCGGGATTTACCAAGGTCCGGACATTCATCCATATCATCCTGCCCCAGGCCCTTCGCCGCGTGCTGCCGGTCTATCAGGGTGAATTCATCTCGCTTGTCAAGATGACCTCCATCGTCGGCTATATAGCGGTTCAGGATCTTACCAAGGCTAGCGATATCATCCGCAGCCGCACTTTTGATGCCTTTTTCCCGCTGATCATGGCCTCGGTCGTGTACATCCTGATTGCCTGGCTCCTGACCTGGGCACTTGGCTCTGTGGAGATATCCGTAGATCCAAAACGAAAACGCCGTCGTAAAGTAAAGGAGGCTGCAGTATGATCCGGGTCGTTAACCTTGAGAAGAAATTCGGTGAACTGACGGTCCTCAAGGACGTCAATGTTCACATCCAAAGGGGCGAGATCATCTCGGTCATCGGCCCGTCCGGCACCGGGAAAAGCACCTTCCTCCGTTGTCTGAACCTCCTGGAAATTCCAACCCGGGGCAGCATATTCATCAATGAGGTGCCCCTTCTCGACAAGAAAACCAGCGTCCCGGCGATCCGGCGGAAGATGGGAATGGTATTCCAGTCGTTCAACCTCTACAACCACCTCAGCGTCCTGGAAAACCTCACAATCGGTCCTGTCAGGCTCCTTGGCCGGAAACGGGACGAAGCCAATAAAAAAGCGGTCGAACTGCTGAAGCTTGTTGGCCTGGCTGAAAAGATCCACAGCTTTCCCGATGAGCTTTCCGGGGGGCAGAAACAGCGCGTGGCAATCGCCCGCTGCATGGCCATGGAACCGGATATCCTGCTCTTCGACGAACCCACCTCAGCGCTCGATCCCACCATGGTCAGCGAAGTTCTGGCAGTTATCCGGCGACTTGCAAAGGAGGGGATGACCATGATCATTGTGACTCATGAAATGGAATTTGCCCGGAACATTTCCACCCGGGTGTTTTACATGGACGAGGGCATTATTTATGAGGAGGGATCGCCGGAGCAGATCTTCGATCATCCCCGGCGTGAGAAAACCAAAGCCTTCATTCACCGCATCCGCAGCATGAGCTATCACATAGCGAGTCCCGATTATGATCTCTATGAGCTGCAGGCTGAAGTTGAGGCGTTCTGCGACAAGCACATGTTGCAAAAAACGATGACCCGGCACGTAATCCATGTGGCCGAAGAGGTATTATGCCTCCTGGCCGATTATTCGGATGCCAGCCTGAGCCTTTCCTACACCGAAAAAGACGGGAACCTCGATATGGTCTGCGACAGCGCCGGAATCCGGAGAAACCCGCTTGAAGAAGGCGTGCTTGAAGACGACATAGGTCTTAAATTGATCCGGGCCCGCTGCCAGAGCATCGACTACCAATATAAAGGAAACAGGAACGTGCTCACGCTGAAGCTAAAGGACCGGTAAAAGAGGGGCTTGCGGAAAGTCAGAAGACAAAAGGCAAAAGGCAAAAATTAGTCGTAAATTGTTAAATCAGAAAGTATTATGACTAACCCCAGACTTCAGTCTGGGGGGCTACCACCTGCCTACATGACTAATCCCGGACTTCAGTCCGGGGGCCTTCGAGTCACGAGTCACGAGTCACGAGTCACGAGTCACGAGTCACGAGTCACGAGTCACGAGTCACGAGTCACGAGTCACGAGTCACGAGTCACCAGTCACCAGTCACTGATCACTCGTCACTTTAATCAGTCCGTCCAGAAACCTGTTCGTCTCCTCCTTGATGATCCTCCTTGCCGGATCGGCATCGAACCAGGAAATGGTCTGCCTGATTCCTTCTGCGAAGGGTATTTTAGCCTGATATTCAGGAACCAGGCTTTTTATCTTGGTGTTATCGAACAGGGCGCAATGCGACTTGTCGCCCAGCAAGGTACCCCTTACCGACGGGTAACCGTGCCGATCGGCATAATCAGCAATGAATTCCGATGGGATATGTACCAGTTGGGCTTCATGGCCGGTGGCCGCGATCGCAACCAACTGGTAGATCTGGTTCCAGGTAAGGGCTTCATCGGAAGTGATATGAAAAGCTTCTCCTATGGCCCTGAAATTATCCATCAGGCCCAGGAAACCCAGCGCAAAATCATCGGCATGGGTCATGGTCCAGAGAGAAGTGCCGTCGCCGTGAACCACCACCGGCATTCCCTTTCGCATCCTTTCAATGACAGTAAACTCCTCCCATCCCCCAAGGGATACGGGAATCACCGAATAGTAGGTGTGGGAGGGGCGTACGATGGTCACCGGGAACCCCCGTCCGCGGAAAAGCGAAACCAGCAGGTCCTCGCAGGCAATCTTGTCACGGGAGTATTCCCAATAAGGATTCCTTAGAGGTGTCGATTCCGTGATCACCGGGTTGACCGGAGGTTTCTGGTAAGCCGAAGCCGAGGAGATGAATATATATTGCCGGGTGCGGCCCTCGAATAGTTCCACATCGCGACGGATATCCTCCGGGGTATAAGCAATCCAGTTTACCACCACATCCCAGGTTTGCCCGCCCAGTACTTTTCTGACCTCCGCGGAATCCTTGAGGTCCGCCGTCAAATTGATCACTCCCGGAACGGGTGAACGGTTTCCGCGGTTCAGATGGTACATCTCAACACGCCTTTCAATGGCGCACCGGCTTACCGGGGTGCTAATATTCCCGGTTCCTCCGATAAACAGGGCTTTCATTCCCTGAATTTCTTCGTCGGTATGATGAACAGGGGGATCCTCGAATGCTTCAGCACCTGCTCCGTTACGCTGCCCATAACAATCTTTTCCAGCCATTTTTGACTGTGGGAACCCAGGGCGATCAGGTCAACCTTTTCCTCCCGGGCGACCGACAGGATCGACTCGGCAAAATCACCCTTCACCACCCGGGTCTTGATATTTTCGTCACCCAGGTGTCGCCGGGTCTGCTCAAGGAATTGATAAGATGCTTTGATCAATGACTCGATGTTTTCCATCTCAACCGGACCGGTCTCAAGATACCCGTCGAATCCCATGATGGGGGAATAAGCCCGTGTAGCATAATAGACCGGATCGGAAACCACGTGGAGCAGAACCATTTCTGCTTGCATGGCCCTGGCCAGATCATATCCCGTTTCGGCAATCTTTTGCGCAGTCGGATCATAATCCAGGGCAATCAGTATTCGTTTCATCCTGATCAGGGTTTTTCTGTTCCATGAAGATACGAAAAATTTCCAGACTGGCCAACTGCTTGGCCCTTTGATTAGTTTAAACAGATTATGGTCCCGGCTTTGTTTTTCCGTTAACACGGTTAAACGGTCAGGCCGATCACCCGTCGCCGAGAATTATCTAACTTAGATGCCATGAAAGGCATTGGAAATACCCCGTTACTCAAACTGGAACGGTTGCCTGGGCCGGAATGTGCCGACATCTATGTAAAGTTTGAAGGTGCGAATCCTACCG
>Ga0172369_10008952_pt1 | contig 11223 bp, 7 predicted proteins | sample LakKiv25m_FD_114539 | JGI IMG/M metagenome (GOLD analysis project Ga0172369, IMG submission 114539) | Freshwater microbial communities from Kabuno Bay, South-Kivu, Congo - kab_022012_11.25m | ecosystem: Environmental > Aquatic > Freshwater > Lake | place: Democratic Republic of the Congo... | reverse complement strand
GAGGCCGTGCTCGGCGATGAGCGCCTGGAGAAGAGTACACTCGCCCTTCACCCATGCGATCGCCGCAGCCGTAGCCTCCGCAATGCCCAAGGCGATGCCGAGCTCGGGCTTCGCCTCGAGCAGCTTGAGCAGCTTCTGGGCGATGCCCTCCTCGTCCGCGGGCTCACGATGGGCCGTGTAGCCCTCGGTCTGCAGAGCCTCCGCCCGTTTGACGATGGGCTCGGGGTCGAAGGTAGGAGCTGGTGCCGCCGCCGGTTGTTCTGTCTTCCTCATGGTTTCTCCCGTTCTGCCGCCGAAGGGCGGCGGTTGTCGCACACCTGTCCCGGAGCTTCCCCGTCGGGGCGGACACCGTTCCGCACCGGAATGTCGGGCAGCCGAATCCGCCGCCGGACGCTTCGCATCCGGGTCCGGGCGCCTCGCACTGCACTCGGGGTATCCCGCGCTGAGCGCTGCTCGCTCGCCGGCGGGCGTCGGGGCTGTCAAGACGGCTGCACACGGGCGACAAGGTACACGAGCGCCCGGCGGGCGGTCAAGAAAGTGGACGACGACGGGTGCCTAGCGATTCCGGGGAGGGCAGGCACTCGACAGGATGGGCAGCCGCCCCGTGCGAGAACCGCACAGTTTCGACGAGACTCCTCGCCGCACGGGTCGGTCTGCCCATCCCACCGGTCGAAGTCCCGCCCCCCCCCGAAAACCGTAGGCACCCCAGACTGACGCTGACAGTGCATTTCGGCTAGATTCGCGTATCCTTCCGGGGAGGATCGCACATGTGGTCCTCCGGGTCCGGCGCAACCTGGCAACTGGCAAGAGGTCGAGGGTGCAGAGCACAGCCGCGGGAAGCCGAACAGTCGGGCAGAAGTTGCTGGCGCTGTGGACCGTGGCAGTCCTCGTGATGGCAGCGGTTGGCGCGGTCCTCGAGACGAACGGCTCGCCTATCGTCGTGTTCTTGGTGGTCGTCGGCCTCTGTTCTTCGTGCGCCACCGCGGTCTGGTTCGCAGATCTTGGCGGAATCGCGATTCGATCGCCCGGCCGAGCGGGACTTGTCGCCTTGGCATGCATCGGCGTGGCCGGTGCGCTCGCGCTCGTGGCCCGCCTCACTCTCGTCACCGTCGCGCCGGTTTGGTTCGCCGCCGTTCTCCTTGCAGTCCTCACGGTGCTGCTCGCCCTGCGAGGCTGGACCGCCGAACCGGAGGCCATCGAGGGACAGCCGGCGGCAGAGGCGGTCGGGTCCGCGATTGACGAGGCCCTGCGCCCGGCACTTGCGGCCGGAGGCGCCCTCCACACCGCTCTGGCGACCAGTCTGTTGGAACCTCGCCGCGGCCGCGTGCGGGACGAGGTGGTCGTGCGCCAGTGGCGGGTTGTCGAATCACCTGCATCGCGCCCCGGCGACCTTCGCGTGGCCGGCAACTGGGAGATCGCTTGGAGCGAGACTCCGCCGTGGACGGAGACGGGCACCTTCGAGATAGTCGTCGCTTGGTCGCCGAGCGGTGCGGCGGTTGCGCTCGGGGCGGTGGGCGAGCTGCGGACCCGCAGCGACCGGTTCGACTCGCTCGTCGAGTGGATTCCGATCCGCGGCGGCGAGTTCCTGATGGGCAGCAAGCCCGATGATCCGAGCGCCGACAACGACGAGAAGCCGCAGCACGCCGTTCGCGTGCAGGCGTTCACGCTCGGCAAGGTCCCCGTGACTCAAGCGCAGTACCGGCTGGTGAGCGGGAAGAATCCAAGCCACTTCACGGGCGACGAGCGACGTCCCGTGGAGAGCGTGTCGTGGTTCGACGCGGTAGATTTCTGCAACCGGTTGTCGGCACTGGCGGGGAGAACGGCGGCCTACCGCGCGGCGGACAAGGTCGTCGAGCCCATTGCCGATTCCGACGGGTTCAGACTGCCGACCGAGGCGGAGTGGGAGTATGCCTGCCGGGCGGGAACGACGACGAGCTACTTCTTCGGCGACGACGCGAAGGCGCTGGGTGAGTACGCTTGGTTCGGCGAAGGTTTCACCGCCGGCGCGACGCACCCGGTCGGGGCGAAGCAGGCCAACCCGTGGGGACTGCACGACCTGCTGGGCAACGTGTGGGAGTGGTGCTGGGATGAGTACGCGCCGTATGGTGACAAGGTGGCGACAGACGGGCGACAGGGTGACAAGCTCCTGCCGGTCCGTGCGGACCGGGTTCTTCGCGGTGGAGCGTACTGGAACGTAGCCAGGGGGCTGCGTTCCGCGTGCCGGGGCAGGAACTCTCCGGACGACAGGAACAGGTACGTCGGGTTCCGGTGTGCGGGTCCGCCGCGCCCCGAGCCGTTGATCTCTTGATCCGTTGACACGTTGTCGCGAGGGTGGCACGGAGGGCTCTTGTGGGCATTGTGGAGAGCGCTTCGACAAACGTGTCAGCCTGTCGCACGGTTGTCGGGCACCGCGACACAGACCGGCTCGGCCACCTCGGCCATCTCCGACGTGTTGACGCCCCTGCGGCCGCTTGCGACAGTGGGTGCCGCCGTAGGAGGGCGTAGGCGTGGACATCTCCTTGCGGGAAGCGGCCGTCGTTCTGGGGCAGAGCGAGCGACAGGTCCGCTACGCCATCAAGCAGGGGCGGATCAAGGCGACTCTCCGGGCGGGGCGCTGGGTCGTCGACCGCGATAGCCTCCAGCGCGGCACCGAGCAGCGCGAGCACCGCCAGCGCCAACTGGACGGCCTGCGAGCCTCGGTGGAGGCGACTCTCGGCCTCACCGAGGACGCGGCAACGCATCGGCGATGGTCGGTGCGTGACCTGAAGGCGTTCCAGACGGCAGTGCCGCTTCTTCGAGGGGTGTCCGGGCTGCCGACTTCCGCGGGCTCCGATGCGGCAGCGGCTGCTCTGAAACGAACCGTGCAGGCGCTGACTCGCGGCACCCACGAGTTCTACCGCGAGCGCAAGCAGACGGCCTACGCGGAGGCGCGCGTGGCCTGCTGCGACGCGGTGTCGGAGCTGCTCGTCGCGGGCGGGCAGGCCGCGGAGGCGTTGGCCGACCGCATCGAGGCCGAGCTGCTCCCCGCCATCGGCGGTCTGTTGCGACGGTCCGAGAGGCGGCGGTGAAGAACGCTCCCGTCTTCGTGGACGCATACGAGGCGAATCTGACCCTGCATCGAGCACTCGCCGGGGACGCCTCCCCGGTCGGAGCACGGGCCTGCGCCTTGGGCAGCGACCTCGTGGACGCGGTCGCGTTCGCGCTCAAGGGGTGGGACACCCGCGAGGAACTTGACGCCGCCGACGCGCTCTTGGCGCGTCTTCGGCTCGCCGTACGGCTCCTGGGCGACCTGGGGACGCTGCCTCGGCCCCAGCAGCTATCGGTCGCCGAGCGCTTGGACTGCGTCGGGCGCCAGCTCGGGGGTTGGCGCCGCTCGCTGGGCATGCCACGATGACCAGCGGCGTGCCTGTCCAGCCGGTCCGTGCGGACCGGGTTCTTCGCGGTGGAACGTACTGGAACGAAGCCAGGAGGCTGCGTTCCGCGTACCGGAACAGGAACTCACCGGACGACAGGAACAGGAACGTCGGGTTCCGGTGTGCGGGTCCGCCGCGCCCCGAACACGCGACGCGCCCCGCGCGGCGTCCCGTGCAAGGCACGCCCCGGCGCGAGCCGGAACCCCCGCCCTCCCGTTCCGGTAGGCGTCGCCGAGGGTCCGGGAGGGCCTTTCGCGCGCGAAAGGGCGTCTGTTGAGCCACCGCATCCCGTCGGGTTCCTTCGATCGTGCCACCTCGTCCGCAGCCCTGTGGAGTGCATGGCTGCGGACTCGCCGCGGAAAACGCCGGAGCACCGCGGCCGCCGTCTTCGAGCTCGAAGCGGAGCGCGGCATCTTCGCCCTCCAGCGGGCGCTCGCGTCCGACACGTACTTTCCCCGTCAACCGCGCGTGCGGATCGTCCACGACCCGAAACGCCGCGCCATCTGCGTGACTGCGTTTCGAGACCGGGTGGTCCACCAAGCCGTCCACGCCGAACTCGCGCCCCATTACGATGGGTCTCTCGTCGATCATTCGTATGCGGGCGCCGAACGCCGCGGCAGCCATCGCGCCGTGCTTCGGTACCTGGAGTCGCTGCGGCGCAACCGATGGCGCCTGGCTCTGGACATCCATCGCTTCTTTCCGTCGGTCGTCCACGAACTGCTGCTCGGCCTCCTGTTCCGGCGCCTCGCCGACCGCCGCATGCGTCGCCTGCTCGAGATCCTCGTCCGCAGCGCCGAGGGGCTCTACCATCGCCCCGAGCTGCTGCGCGCCATGCCGGAGTTCCTGGCCGAGCCGGTCCCTCCCGGCGTCGGGATTCCCATTGGGACCCTGCTGAGCCAGTGGGGGGTGAACCACTATCTCTGCGGGCTCGACCACTTCGTCAAGCGCGAGCTGAAGGTCCGGTGGTACCAGCGCTATATGGACGACCTGACGCTCTTCGGCGACGACCGCGGTCGGCTGGAGCAGGCGCGCGGCGCCATCGCAGACTGGCTGTGGAACGAACGACGCCTGCGGCTGAACCCCCGTCGATGGGACGTGCATCCGACCTCGGAGCCGTCTGTCTACCTTGGCTTCCGCGTGACGCGTGCCGGCATCGCCATGGGGCCCAAGGCGCGCCGTCGGCTGCGGGCGCGGCTCGCCTTGCGCGCGGCGGCCGGCCCCGAGGCGCTGGAGGCGACGCTCCTCGCCACGCGGGGGATGGCCCTGTTCGGGTGAGCCGCACCACCGAGTGCGACAGTCCTGACAAAGTGGCGACACTTGGCAACAGCACGACAGACTTGTCCTCCCGCTCTCCACAACGCCCACGGGGACCGGAGCGGCCCGTTCTGTCGACACAACGTCGACAACGGGTCAACGGATCAACGCTCGGGGCGCGGCGGACCCGCACACCGGAACCCGACGAGCCTGAACCTGCCGACCGGTGAGTTCCTGCCCCGGTACGCGGAACGCAGCCCCCAGGCATCGTCCCAGTACGCCCCACCGCGAAGAACCCGGCCCGCACGGACCGGCTCAGTCGATGGTCCGTGCGGGTCATCGGTGGCGATGGACCGGTTCTTGACGCCGAAGTCGTCCGCGTACCAGTCGGCCAACCACTCCCAGGCGTTGCCGAGGACGTCGTGGAGGCCCCACGGATTCGGCTCCTTCAAGGCCACCGCGTGCGCCTTGCGCTCCGAGTTCTTGTCGAACCATGCGTATCGGTCGAGTTGGTCCGCGCTGTCGCCGAAGAAGTAGCGCGTCTGCGTCCCCGCTCGCGTCGCGAACTCCCACTGTGCCTCCGTTGGCAATGAGAATCCCGTCAGATTGTCAGGCCCCCGAAGGCCCTCGCAGAACGCCTTCGCGTCGTCCCAGTTCACCTGCGTTGCCGGCAGGTCCGTCGCCGCATCCACAAGCTCGAGCGGCACGTTCCTGCGGTGCTGCACCAACCATGTTCGGTACTGCCCGACCGTCGTCTCAGTCTTTGCGATCGAAAACCCCTTCAACCGAACGACGTGCCGCGGCTCGTCGTCGTCGCGTTCGGCCTCGGATGCGGGGCTTCCCATGCAGAACCGGCCGCCCGTGAGCGAGATCATCTCGACGGGGGTTTCCGCGGGAAGCGCTTCCTTGACCACCGGCGCGCTGGCGACGGCGTGGACAACCGCACCGACCGCGATGCCCGCGGTGGCACTCGCCGCCAGAATGCCTGCCAGCGGCCGGCGAAGCCGCTGCGGAAGGCGTTCGCGCCCGACGACGGGCAACTGCGCAACCAGCGCGCGGTCCTTCGCGCTCAGGCGCGTGACCGAGTCGAGTGGCAACAGCTCCCACTCCCGGCTCCCGGGCGCCGGCTCTCCGGAGGCGACCGGGCCCGCAACCGGCACGCTGCGGCTGGCGCACCAAGCCTCGATGTCCGCGTGAAGATCCGTGCCGCTCAACTCGACCAGGCTGCGCACGGCCTCGGACGTCCGTATTCCGCACGTCAGCCCCAACTTGGCCCGCTGCGCCTCGTAGTCGCGGGCTGCCGGGGTGGTCAGCCAGCGAGGGTCTTCGCTTCTTTGCCGCTTCGCCTCGGCCTCCAGGAGGCCGGCCCAGAAGCCATACGCCCACGCGAGCAACGGCGAGCCTTCGCCCCGCACCGAAGCCTCGCACTCCCGGCGCTCGTCGGGTGGCAGCACCAGCCGTCCCAAGTGGCATCTCTCCTTCATCAGGAACGGAAGGTGCAGGGGCCGCGGCACGTCCCCGCATTCGCGATGGCGGCGGTGCGCCAGCTCCAGGCACAAGCGCGTGCCGGGCTCGAAGGGCGCGACGACGCACAGCGTCCGCCACGTCTTCACAAGCATGTCCTTCGGCGGCTGCAGCGCCCCCCCAAGCCACTCCGGGTCCGAGAGCCAGGTCGGTGCCTGCTCGTGCGCCAGGACCACCGCCTCGGCGTGGGCCTCGATGCGTTCGGACAGCACCTTCTTGGCCAACGCCGATGCGACAAAGGCCACCCGCGGCCAGTGGCACACCTGCCGAAGTGCAGCGCGCTCTTCAGGGCGCACCTTCGTCGGCGACAAGCGCGCGCCGTCCGTGAAGACCAGTACCGCCGCATGGCGCGCGTCGTCCTCCAGGTCCTCGATGTCGAGATCCTCGCGGCCTTCGCGGAAGCGGTCGGGAATGCCGTCGAAGACGAGGTGGCGGCACGGGACGCCCGCGATGCCCAGCTCGCGCACGACCTCTTCCGCGCACGCGGCGCCGACCACGTCCTCGGCTTCCCGATCGACCAGCACCCACACGTCCCGCTCGCGCCGCAGACCGGCCCAGCGCGGCGACGGCTCACCTCCGCGCCGAGCGGTTTCCTCGACGGTGGCCCGCACGTCCAGCCGGCGTCCGGCTTCCTCGGCGACGTATCGGCCCGCGCCCCAGACGAGGCGCTCCCGTTCGTCGTCGGTGAGCAGCGGGGGGATTGCGGGAGGCCGAACCGTGAACGACGGGTCGCCTGTGCTCGAAACCTTGCGTCGCAGAGGACGAAGACGCGTGACGTGCCGCATCCGAAGGACGACTGCCAGGGTTGCGCCGGATGCGAGAATCGCGAGCCCCCACGGCCACCATGGCGTGGAACGATTTCGGGTGATCTCGTCGGGGCCGGGCCCGGCGCGGACGTGCGCGTTGAAGCGCCCGTCCGGCTTGCCGGTCGGCTCGACAGGGCACGGACCACTGCTCAGGTCGGGCACGGGCACGGGCCCGGGTTCCGGCGACGGACGCCCGAGCCAAAGCGAACCAGCCGCCGCGACAACGGCGACGACCGCCGCCACCCAGAATCCCGGACGGACGCGGCGACGACGGACCCGCAAGGGCGACGCAAGGGGCGGTGCCGGCGTCTCGGCGACGACGAAGTCCCGGCGGGCCGGACTCGGTGCTTCCTTGCGGCTGGCGAGGGCCGCAACCGCGTCGCGCACCGCGGCCTGAACCACCCTGCGTCCATCCGCATCGGTGGCCAGCAGTGCGGCGAACAGTGCCTCCGTCGCCGCGGGTGTCCACCGATCGCGAGTGGACAGTACGTGCTCCAGCCGGAGGCGCCCGCCGATGCCGACGTGTACGCCGCGGCGCTCGATCTCCCGCAGAATCGGCTCGGGCGCGAGCTCGCAGCCGCCCGGTTCGAGACGAACAGGTCTCGCCGGCGGGCCCTCGACGCCTTTCTTGCTCATCAGGGGGCCACGGTGGCGAGGTCCTCGTGGTCCTTGAGGAGCGCGGCCAAGAACGGAAGATCCCGAGTCAGGCCCGTGAGCTTCTCGCGCTCGGACTTCGGCGCCCGGTTCAGGAGCGCAAGCCAGGCGAGCAGCTCCGCGGTGGACGGCTTCTTGCGCAGGGGTTTCTTCCGAAGCTCCCGAAAGGCGGTCAAGGCGCCCACGAGCTGGCGCTCGTCGATATCGCGGAAGGACTCCCGGTGCGCGCGCACGACCTTCTCGACCAGCGGGTCTTCGAGCTCGATGTGGTGGAAGACGCAGCGGCGCAGGAACGGCTCCGGAAGCCGGCGCTCGGAGTTGCTCGTGATGACGATGATGGGGCGCCGGCGGTTCTTCGTGCCGCGGACCCTCCATCTCCCGTCTTCTTCGACCAGCCCGGGCAGCCTCGCGGTGTCCGGGCTCGGGCACCCATCCAGCTCCGGAACGTCGAACCAGTACTGGTCCAGCACGTGCAGCAGGTCGTTCGGGAAGTCGCGCGGAGCCTTGTCGATCTCGTCGACGAGCAGGACGCGCGGGTCCGGCGACGACGTCATCGCCTTCCAGAGCGCCTGCGGAGCGACGTAGTGGCTGCGGTCACGCGCCAGGGCGCGCCTCTCCGCGTCGGACGCGTCCCGGAAGTAGGCCACCGAGTCGAATCGGTACAGGAGATCCTCGGCGGTGGTGTTGCTGCGCACGTGCAGGGCGAGCGGGTCGCCCAGCTTGTAGGCCGCGGCGATGAACCAAGCCACCTGCGTCTTGCCGGTGCCCGGCTCGCCGGTCAGGAGCAGGGGCATCTCCAGCGTGAACGCGGCGTGCATCGCCGCCTGCAGCTTCTCGTCGGCCTGAAACGACTTCGCCCCCTCGCGCAGGTCGTGCAGCGCGGGCGGAGGGGGCGGCGAAGAGAGCAGTGCCTTGCGCCGCCGCTCGCAGTCGTCGTCGCTGCCCAGGGAGGATGCGGCGAGGAGTTTTTCGTCGGTCATTTCTTGTCCTTGTTCCTGCATTGGAATAGGTAGAGACCGACGCCGATGGCGAAGGCTTCGCGAAGCGCCGCGATCGTCGCAAGGTACTGCCCGCCGGTCTTGTTCCACAGACATCGAGCCAGATCGACGCGCTCCTGGGCTCCGAGACCGAAGATCGCGTGGTTCTCGTTCAGGAGTTCCACGATGTGATTCTCCTTCACGGGTTCGAGCTGGTCGAGAAGCTGGACGATGACGGAACCCACGTGCAGGGTCTCGTCCGACACGGCCGCTTGAAGCCGGTCGCGCGATGTCACTAGCATCTCCGGGTTGTCGAATTGCCTGCCGACGAGGGACACGGCGATGGTCCCTTCGGGCAGGTGTCGAGCCAGGTGCTCTCGAAGCGCGATGTGCCAGAGCACGACCTCGTTGTCGCTCAAAGCCCGCCTCGACGAGTGTCCGTAGGTGCCCCAGTCGAGCCAGAAGACGACCCTCCTGCCGGCTCGAACCCCTCGTGCCCGGCCGTCCAGGTACTCCTTGAGGTTGGGACCGCCGGCCATGGTCGCGAGAGCTACCTTCAGATCCGTGCCGGCCGCGGCTGCGGTTCCAACCGGTCTTCTCGGGAACGAGAGGTTCTCCAGGGGCACAAGCTCCGCGTCGCGTCGGACTTCTTCCTTCACGTAGGCACGAGCGGACGGACCAAACGCCTCGATCACGTTGCCGCCCAGAGCCGAGTAGACGACTCCGGCAACGCGAGCTTCGGGCGGCGAACCCCTGAGTAGGTCCTCCACCGCACGCCTCGTATCGTCTCGCTGTCGTCTGCGATCGAGCTGCAGCACCAAGTCGGCGTCGTCGGGGGCGATGGTCGCGCGGCGGGGGCTCAGGTTGAACGCCGCATAGGTGGACCAGCAGACCGCGTTGAGCGCGTCCTGCGCCGGCTCGATGCTCGGAGCGGCCTGTGCCAAGGCGACGACCGGCTCCTCCTCGCGCGCCAGGAGCCGTTCGAAGAACGAGAAGGCGATGCGGCTGGCGACACCGGCGGTCGCGACGAATGGGTTCACGACGATCGCGGGGACGAACGGCTGGAGCTGCCGGCCCGCGCCAAGCCAGGTCGCACCGGTGAAGCAGCCGTTGAGGAACACGAGCCGCGGTCGCCCCTTCTCAGGAACAGACGCAATCCAGTCCGCGACCGAAGCGATCGACACGGGCCCGTTCGTTAGGTTCAGGCATGGCGCGCTGCGGAGGACGAGTCCGTGCCCGTAGAAATAGACGATGTCCGGTTGGGCATCGATGCCCGCCTTGAACTCCTCCGCGGTTTGCGCGCGGGTGATGCGCTCCCCGAAGCCCGGGTCGATTCCGTTCAGGAGGCCCTTCAGGTAGTCGACGTGCGCATCGGTCTCGAGCTGGGCGACCGTCGGAGCGACGATGAGCACCTTGCACGGGCGGAGGAGGGTGTGCGCCTTTGTCGGGAACTCGGTGCCCGCCTGCACCGCGAAGCTCCACTCCTTGCGGCGAAGCGGCTGCTGGTCCCAGGCAAGCCAGCGCCACGGCAGGTTGAGGAGATCGAGGTCGTTGCCGTCGGTGCGCACGACCAGCCGCACCGGGCCGCGCATGCAGTTGGGCGCCGTCCTCTCGTCCTGAGGAACACCGAAGACGCGGGAAAACAGGAAGCGCTGCTCGCCGAGGTCGCCGAACAAGCCGCGGGCGAGACATTCGCCGACGTACACGATGTTCGGCCACTGGAGCGCGCGGTCCAGGTACTCGCGGTCGCCTTTCGCGATGGCGGCCAGGATGGCGTCGAGCGTCAGACCTTGCCCATCCACCCGAAGCGGCTCTCCGGAGGGGAGCAGGACCCGCCGCTCCGAGAAGGCCTCCCGCTCTCCGAAATGAAAGGGAGAGCGCTCCGGATCGGTGAAGATGGTCTGGTTGCTCTCGTCGTAGGCGGTACGCCCGTACTTGGAGCCGACCTTGCGCAGGTCGACCGTCAGTCTCCCCGGTTCCTCTGCCATCTTCGATTCCTCCCATTCCGGGCACGCGATGCGGCGTCGAGCGCCGACGTGGCACAGTGCCCGAACTGGCCTCGTCTCCACGCGGTCATGGCCGGCTCCGGCCCGATGAAGAACGCCGACGCGTTCCTGTCCGCCAGCAACGCTCTGCGCTGCTGCCCTGCACGGGCGCCAGCCTAGCCGAATCGACCGCGCTTCTCAACGGTGCAAGGCTGGCCGGAGGGTGTTTGCAGGCTCAGAGCTCCTGACCCGCGGCGCCGAAAGGAGGGTTTGCGCGGCGCCCGGCTGGAAAGTGGGTGAGACCACTTTGCGCGCAAGCGACCACGGCCGCCGGCCGACAGCCGCTCCGGCCATCGGCCGGAGCCCCCAGCAGGACGCAGCGCCAGTCTCATTCTCACTCCACGCCGGATGGGCCGCGGATCAGAAGTTCTGAGGCTGGTCGGCGGGCACGGTCGTCAGTCCGGCGCCGGGCCGGTCGCATTGCCGCCGCTCCCGCCGTCGCTGTCGGCGGCCGCCTTGTCCTTGTCCTTGGCCTTGTCCTCGTCCTTGTCTTTGTCCTCGACGCGCCGTCCGGGCCCGCGCGGGATGCAGGCAAGCAGAGCCGTGCGGT
>Ga0172369_10008947_pt1 | contig 11228 bp, 10 predicted proteins | sample LakKiv25m_FD_114539 | JGI IMG/M metagenome (GOLD analysis project Ga0172369, IMG submission 114539) | Freshwater microbial communities from Kabuno Bay, South-Kivu, Congo - kab_022012_11.25m | ecosystem: Environmental > Aquatic > Freshwater > Lake | place: Democratic Republic of the Congo... | reverse complement strand
CCACTGTCTGTATGAGGAACACACTGGGGACATCGCCGACAACCAGATCCTGGCCTGGACGCTGGGACGCATCGCGCGCAGCGGACTGTGCAGCCGGCGCGTGATGCCGACGGTACGTACCGCCTACCGCAGCGTCCAGTCGTTCGTCTCGCCGGTCCCGCAACCGGCCTCAGCCTGCGTCGGCCGGCTGTACAACCGGCTCAATGACGACTACGAACCGCTGCACGGCCTCTGCCGGTTCTTCCTCGAGCACAGCGGTCCGCACCTGGACGCAGGCGACCGCGCCATGCTGCCGTTCCTCATCGACATGAACCGGCTGTTCGAGCTGTTCGTCGCCGAGTGGCTGAGGGAGCACCTGCCCGCGACCCACAGCGTGCAGGCCCAGGAGCACGTGGAGATCACGAGCGCGGGAGATCTCGAGTTCATCGTCGACCTCGTCCTGTACGACGCCGTCGAGGACCGCCCCATCGCCGTGCTCGACACCAAGTACAAGCGGCCCAAGGCGCCGGCCGCCGGCGACATCGAACAGGTCGTCGCATACGCCGTCAGCAAGCGGTGTGAAGATGCGGCACTCATCTATCCGCTGCAGCTCGAGAACACGCTCGGCACTGTGGTCGGCGGACTCGTCAGCGTGCGGAGTCTGACCTTCGCCCTGAACTCAGACCTGGAGCAGGCCGGCCAAGATCTTGTGCAGATGCTTCTTCCGGTGCTCACGCGCGCTTGAGACCATCCGGCTTGCGCCTGGAGGAGACGGTCGACGCCCTCCGAGCTCCGCCGCGCGTACGCCAGACGGAAAAAGGAAACGGCCGGAAGCATCCGGCCGTCTCAGGTGTCCCCCTCGGGGGTGCACCGCGATTCGCCACAAGTATACCCGCGACGCGGGGTTCTCGTCTACGCAGCCCTGACCCAAGCGTCGATCCGCCTCACTCCCGCGGTCGCCCACGACCAGCGGCACCACCTGTGTACTTGATGCTTACTCAGATGCGTACTCAAACTGTACAGAAAGTGGACTTATGCAGGGAGTTTACAACTGCGACCGGGGTGTGCATATTGTCCTTGAGGGAGGCGGATGGACCGGTCCGCAGCGGTCTTGGCCAGCACCGGCACCGAGTTCATCTTGCAGCAGCAGTAGCAGATCAGGGGCTGCTCAACAGGGGAGGGAACATGACCGCGCAGTTCCATCGCGTCCTGGAGGCATTCGCCGAGGATATGGGCGCAAGCGTCGCGGCCGGCACGCCGCCGAACAACATGGACCAGATGAATCAGGTGTTCGCGCAGGCGTGGCGAGAAGAATCCGACGAGCCTGCCGAGCTTGGCAACGAAGAGGTGCAGCTCCGCGTGCGATTCCGCACTCACCACCGCCCACCCAGCGGCGTCAACTCCCCGCGCACGCAGCATGCGGGGGACATCGCGAATGACCTGCTCGTGATGGCGGCGCAACCGAACGACGACGTTCCATCTGTGTACCTGTATTTCGCCGACGAGGAGATGTCGGGTTACCTGGACAACCCCGACAACGGGCTCAACCGCCTCTTCGGCCTCCGGACGGGCGAGGCGTACTTGCTGCCAGCCGATTCACTCAGGAATCGCGCGCGGACTTTCGTGAAGCGCCTCAAAGCACCGATGGCCGACGTGCACCTCACCTCCTTGCTCAAGAGAGACTACTCGGGAGGGTATGTGCTTCGCGTGTGGCAGGTGACCCCAAGCCCTGCAAGGAACCCAGAAGCATCCCGAACAGACGAGCTCAGAAGTCCGAGCGGCGCCCAGAACACCACAAGCTCCAGCGCGGATCACGCAGGGCCGGTCGCATCAGGCTCCGCGACTGCGGCCCGCCTGTCGGTCGACGTCCCAAAGGACTGGCATGAGCTCCTCCCGTCTGCCCGGCGCATGCCAATTGAACCCGAGAGGGACGTGGACGGACGCGTCCGCCATTGCCAGCCGCAACAGGACTACGAGAATCGCGACGAAGTCGAGCTCAACTCCTACGGCAAGGGCTCATTCTGCCGCTTCAGAGTGCCACCGAAGATCAACCACGCTGGCGTCTACTTGATCGTGACGGACGATCGTCTCGCCTACATCGGCGAGTGCCAGGACCTCGCCCGGCGCTTCAACACCGGCTACGGACAGATCTCGCCGAAGAACTGCTACAAGGGTGGGCAGGAGACGAACTGCCGCATCAACCAGCTCATCCTCAAATGCGCCGAGTCGGGGTGGTCGATCGACGTCTACTTCATCGAGACGGCCGCTCCGGCCGACCGGTTCGCGCTCGAATCCGCGTACATCGCCGCCTTCAGTCCAGCCTGGAACCGCGCGAGGTAGCCTGAGCCGGGTCCGTCGAGCCGTCGACCCGCCACTCAGATGACTGCGGCAACCTCTCGGAGAGTCTCAAGCCGCGGCTCCTGCTCCGAGTCCTCCACGAGCACGTTGTTCGTGTACACCACGGCGCGTTCGGCCCAGCTGGTCGCGGTCTCGTCTTCTGACCGCTCAGAGGAAGGGAGGACCGCGGGCCACTCCTTCGCCGGCCGCTGCTCGGACGCACCGGGAACGGTGAATGCGCGACTCGGCTCCGGGATGGGACGTCCCACGGCCAGCCAAGCGGTGACGAACTCATCGAAGGCTCCGCGCAGATCTTCGACCGCTTCGTCTGGAGAAGCCCCATCACCGGCGACCGCGGGAAGATCCTTCAGGCGCACCACGAAGTACTTCTGGGCGCCTTCTTCCCGCATGAGCCACTCGCGCTCGTATGGCAGAAGCCGGTAGTACGCCAAGTCCTTGGTCATCACTGCCTCCTACCTACCCAACCGCTTCTCGATGGCCTCGGCCACCTGCTGCGCCACGTACTCCTTGACCGGCTTGTGGCGCGGAATCCTCACGAAGTTGGCTTCGTCGTCAGGATCAACATAATACGCGTGCTTGGTGCCGCCGCGATACCCGAAACCGTATGACTCCACGAGTCTCTCCAGGACATCGTGTGCCCAACCATGAGGGCTGTCCTTGAGTCGCTGTAACTTCTTCTCCTTGTTCGCCATCGGCGAAGACCACTGATCTAGGCGTCTCTCGAGGATGCTGCCGGCCTCTTGCGTTCCGTCACGACCAAGGGGATCGTGTGCTCGTAGCGGCCGTCGAGGAAGATGTCGAATGCATGTCTCCCAAGGCACTTGAACGGTACGTTGTTCAAGGCCAGGACCAGCTGGACATGGCCGCCTTCAATCGGGTCCATGTCGACCACGGCCACATCGGCATCCAGGGCGACGATCTCTTTGCCATCCGGGTCTACAAGCCTGATCTTCACCTTGTGGTCACCCTCTTCGCCTGGGTGAACATGGACTCGCACAGCGATGTACATCGTGGGGTGCTGCCATGGCATCTGCAGTGGCGCCAAGCGGTCGAAGATGCCGGCGGCGCTCAGCTTCCCGTCGTTGGCGATGGCGGCGTAGTCTGCGAGCAGGGCAAGCTCTATGTTCACAGTGACCTCCCCCCGTGGACGAACAGCGCCAGCCTATCAGGTCGCCGCCGGCCCCAGCCTGCGACGAACTTGTCGTCGGCGCTCCCGAAACGCCTGGCCGACGCCGTCCCCGGAGAGTAGTGAGGGCTGGCGCGCGCCACAAGGGTGATGATCGCCCGACAGAGGTGACCATAGGCGCGACGAGCGGCAGCGCGAGCATCAGGGGATGACGCATGACAACGGAAGAATGGACAGTGCACGCGCTGCTCGCCGGGGAGTTCTTCATCACCGATGAGCGACGGTCGACAGAAGCCCAGCTGGTCGAAGGCCTGCGGCAGCTGACGATCTCCCCGCAGGTCGACGACGCGGGCAAGTGGACAGGTCTGCATGAGCTGGACGCAGTCTTGGCCTTCGAGGCGGAGGACGACTCTCCGCTGGCCTCCCACATCGTCTACGAGCGTGGCAGAACCCTGGTCGACAGCATCACGGCGCTGGCCACCTTGGGGATCGGCCGGCCGGTGTGCGTGTCCGGCGGCATCTCGATGAAGCATCGACTGACCGGCGAGCCCCCGAGATACCGCCTCGTAACCGGCGCGACCCAGGCCGCCGAGATCGCCCCGCCGGCGCCCCTTCCGGCCGAGCTCCTCACTGTCGCCATCGATGCGCGCCTGCGGCGGGTCATCCGCTGGTGGGCACGCGGAGTGGCGTCAAGTGACGCGGTAGACCGACTCGTCGCGCTGAACAACGCCCTCGACCTGCTTGCAGGCATGACTGAAGGCGCGGCCGGTAGGGTCCGTCGATGCAAGAGCTGCGGGGCAGAAGAGCACATCGGCCCGGGGCTCAAGGAGCGCGTCCTGCACCTTCTCACCACCGGTTTGGAGTACCCCGAGGCAGTGGCGAGGGACATCTACGAGAGTCGCCTCGATCTGGCTCACGCGCGCAGCGACCTTGGCGAGGATGACCTGCGACGGTATCGAGAGCATGCATTCCTGGTCGCCGCTGCCGTCCGTGCGGGAATCTCGAGCATCCTGGGCGTGACGCTGCCCGCGATCCCGGAGCGACTGCCACTCGACCTGCCCACCGCGCTCTTGGATATCCACTACGTTGAAGGCGAGAAGGCGTAGAAGCCACCCCCGGGCCGGCCTCGGTCTTGTGCTTCGGCTCGCGCGATGTTCCCATCAGGCCGGCGCCTGCCCACGTCTGCTGCCTCAGACTGGCGGGCTGCTCGCTGCTCATGATCGACCCATTGCGGATCACCCCGACACCGAGAGCGCAAGCTGAATCGCGTGCGAACGTAGCAGTCTTGAGATCGATGGCGACCCACGTCGCGGGTGAGTTCACCGGCACTCGACCGCATTCCTCACTTGCGCGGGGCCTCGACGCCGAGTATCGCTAGCTCGGTCAGGCGGCTCTCGAGCGCAGCGCGCCGCGCGGCCAACTCGGCCACCTGGGATTCTGCCTCGGACAAGCGTCGGCGAACGGGGACGGCCGCCTTCTCGGGATCTCCCTTCAGGAGAAGCGCTCGGCGCCGGGTCGACTCGAGCGCCTTGAGGTCGCGCTGGTACCGCTCGACGTCCTGTTGCAACTTGGACCGCTTGCCAGAAAGGCCGGCCCACACGCCCGACCCCTCCAAGCCTCTTCGGGCGTCGTCCAGGAGTCGCTTGAGCTCGTTGATCCTGCTCGCGCCGCCCAGGTCCGCCAGCTGCTGCTCGGCCTCCCCCAACGCAGTCCCGGATGTGATGGGCTCGAGCTCGGCGCGAGCCTCCTCGCGCTCGATGACCGCATCCTGCTCCGACACCGTCAGCGCCTCCAGCTCGCTCTGAACGTGCACCCACTCTCCAGGCTTCGCCGGCCCGATCAACTCGCGGAAGAAGGGGTGAATCGAGCCGTGCCCATCGTCGATGGTCAGGAGGACCCTTTCCTTCGCGCGCGTGACGGCGACGTAGAGGACGCGCCGCTCTTCCTCCGTCTGCTCGCCAGACAGTCTCGAGAGGTCGCAAGAGTAGTCCAGGACCACAACGGACTGGTACTCGCGGCCCTTGGCCGAGTGGATGGTGCCGATCACCACCCTGTCCTCGTCTTCGCTCCTCTCCCGGCCCAGGGTGTCGTCCTCCATGCCGCCCCGTGCGCCCTCCTGTTCGACCAGCCGGTCCCACTCTGTCAGGAATGCCTGCAGGCTTGGGAAGTCCGCACTCAGCATCCTGACGGCATCCAGCACCTGCGTAGGACCGGCATCGTCCTGCTGTGCGGTCGTGGGCTTCGCTGCGTCCTTCCAGTAGTCCTCGAGGCCGAACTCCATAAGCACATCGGCCAGGACTGCGGCCGCCCGAGGCTTGTCGCGCTTGAACCGCTCGTGGAGCAGCCGAGTCCGTGCGACCAGGTCACATAGCGCCCGGGGCGCAAGCTCTCCGGCCGCGGCCGCGGATTGGGTCAAACGCACCATCTCTGCCCAAGGGTCGCGTGAGCTCCCGATACGCTCCACGGTGGCGTTCTTCACGTAGCGGTTGGGCCGATTGATCAAGAGGCGCAGAGCATCGCCGGTGATGGTCTTCGGCGATGCCACCAGTTGCAGATACGCACGCACCAGCCTCGCAGCAGCATCGCTGAAGAGGCGGTAGCTCAACAACGGTGTGCGAGGAATGCCTGCACGATCCAGGGCCATCGCCACGAGGACCTGCTGGGAGCGGTATCGGCACAACACGGCGAGCTCGCGCCAGTCACATCGAGTCAAGCTGCGCTCGGTCTTCAGGAAACCGCAGATCGCGTCGGCCCGCACCGCCCACTCCGAGGCCCGGCAGTAGCCGACCGACCCCTCGGGAGCGCCGTCGCGATAGCGGATTTGCTTCGGCACTCGCGTCTTGTTCCCGACAATGAGGCGCTGCGATGCCTCAACGACGGCCTGAGAGCAGCGGTAGTTGGTCGAGAGTGTGTAGGTCGCCGACTGGGGCCTCGGGGGGACGCGATCGTGAAAGTCGAGGATGTTCGCAGGCTTCGCGAAGCGCCAACCGTAGATGAGCTGGTCGTCGTCGCCCACGACGAACAGATTGCGGTACGGGCGCGAGAGGATATCCACAAGAGCAAGCTGGGCCCCGTTCAAGTCCTGGTACTCGTCGACCAGGACGTGCTCGTACCGTCTCTGCATGAAGCGCCGGTTGGCGGGCGTGGTCAGCAGATCGCGTACGGCGAGGTAGATCTGGTCGTCGAACGACTGGATCTGCGCCTCGAGTTGCAGCTCCTGAAACGCGGCCTCTACCGGCGCAAACGGGACAACGGAGTTCTTCTCCTCGTACGACTCGATCTCGATGTCGATGTCCGCGGGATTCTGCAGGTCGGCGCGAACCCTGGACAGCCCCTTCAGGAACTGCTGGATGGGGTCGGCGCCACGCTTCGCTTTGAGGCCGCGAAGCTCGGTGCCGCTCGTCCTCACGGCCTCCCCCATCAACTTCTGCCAGCGTCCGGTCTCGCTCGCCAGTCTTGGCCGGACCCCGATGATCTCTTTCTGGTAGCGGAACCCGAGTGCGTTGAACGTCGCGACGTGCACGCCCGCGTGCTCGGAGTTGATCTGCCGGACCAAGGGCACGCCCAACGCCGTCAGGTTCCCGATGAGCTGCTCGGCTGCCTTGCGGTTGAAGGCCAACACGAGGATGGCACTGGGGTCGACGCCACGCTCTATGAGCTGCACGACGCGATTGACCATCGTCCGCGTCTTGCCCGATCCGGCTGGCGCGAGTACACGAGCCGCTCCCGCACGGTGTTCCGCGGCCTTGACCTGACTCTGGTCCAACGGGTCCTTGACTACGCGGATGGGCACCGTGCGCATCCCGCCAAGGGTCTTCTGCACTTCCAGCGCGCAGGCGCCGGCGTTGCGGTAGATCTGGCTGCCGGTGAAGTGGACTACCTCCGAGATGTCGAGGCTCTTCAGCGCGTCGTCTCGCCGGCGGTCGTTCTCAGGATCGTGATAGGCACGACCATCGGCCTCGACCGCGACCATTCTGCCGTCCGAGCCGAGCAGAAAGTCGACCCTGAAGTCGCCGACCTTCGCCTGAGGCTTGTACTCCAATTCGAGCCCATCAAAGGCTCTCGCAAGCTGCTCCTCGATAGGCGTCATCGCCAGCCGCTTGGACGGCTGAGACTGCAGTTCCACGGAGATGCGGACTGCGTCGCTGCAAAGGAGCGAGCCGATGTCCTCGAAGTCGAGGTGCGCCATGTCATCCACGCCGAGCTCGGGCGGCTCGAACTCAGCGGCGCCGAACGGGAAGGCGACGCAGTAGCCCGCACCTTGCGCAATGAGAGGGTAGACGAACTGGTGCAGCATGAACCGAGCATGATGCGCCAGGTCTGCCGCCGGCGATTCCCAGCGCCAGAGAGGCACGCCCCCCGCAGGCAGGCTCTTCTCAGGTGGACTCCACGCCGACTGGGACACGAACGCAAGCTTGGGGTACAGCGCAGAGAGAGCCTCGGTCAGCGCCGCGCCGCTGGGCGCGTCGAAGACGACCAGTCTCGGAGCCACGCCCAGCGATTCGTTTGACCCCACCTCACCGCCTCCCAGGCGCCCGCCTTTCTCCCGCAACTGTCTCTTCGGCAAATGGCGGCCGGAACTTGCGTCAGCCTGTAGATACTCGATGGCATCCCGGAACGTCAGGAACGCACCCTCGGACGCATCCAGATGCTCGCTGAGCGCGACAAGAGGCACCGTCGGCTCCGCCAAAGCAACGTCAACGGCATCGCCGAACGCCGACTTCAGGTCGTCCCGGTAGGCAGCCAGCGCACTCCCGGCGGGCCCCATGGACAGGGTGGCAGAGGTTCGTCCACCTTGACCTCCGGGCATGATAGGTATCAAATGATACCATGCCGCGCATCCCGAAACGGTGGGAGCTCACGGACCGCAAGGTCATCCGGACCATCCGGCAGCTCGCAGCCCATCCGGAAGCGGTCGGCGCCACGAAGCGTGCCATGCAGGACATGGGCGCACTGAGCCTCAACGTCGCGGGCATCTGTCACGAGATGTGCGAGTGGATCGACGCCGGCAAGCCGGTCACCTGCACCATCACCAGCAAGGATCCATCCCATGTGGGCGAGCCCGCCTACGAGATGTATCCGGTCATCGAGGGAGTCAACGTGTTCATCAAGGTAAGCATCGTCCAGCGGGGCAGCAAGACGGAGCTGCTTCTCATCATCTCAGCCCACCGCGACGGAGGAGGCGAGGGCTCATGACGGAGGCACGCTGTGCAGTGTGTGGGGCCGAAGCACTGGAGGAGCGGCACGGGACGTTCGTGTTCCACTGGCCGCAGGGCGCGCCGGCCGCCTCGTCGGCGTTCGACGACGCTACCTGGCTGGTCTGCGGAGAATGCGGCGAAGAGGAGTTGCCGCCGGAGCTGATCGCGCGCATCGAGGCGGAGCGGTACCGGCTGGAGGGGCTGCTGAGCCCGGCAGAGCTCAAGCAGGTGCGCAGCCGCGTCGGCCTGTCGCAGCGAGAGATGGCCAGGCTGCTGGGCGTCGGCGAGAAGACGTACACGCGCTGGGAGCTCGGGCTGTCCTCGCAGACCAAGTCGATGGACAACCTGGTCCGGCTCGCCGACCAGCACCCCGAAGTGCTGCTCGAGATCGAGACACGCAGAAGGCCGGAGCGGCGTGCGGAGATCGGCGAGTACGTCGCGGGGCTCGCCGCGGCCAAGTCCGGCGGCGCAGGCGCCCTCGCGGCTCACGGCGGAGCGCTCGACGAAGAGCACGCCGAGCGTCTGCGCGCGCGCCTGCTCGAGCTGGCCGGCCGCGAGCAGAGACCGCGATGATCCAGCCGGCGACATCAGCTGCCGCGCCGACCTCGGACGAGCTGGTCGAGTACGTGCTCGCCGAGACCGGCCAGCTCGAACCCGGACCGATCGAGACCGGGCCGATACTCGAGCTGCTCTCCCTCTCGCGCCTCTCAGCGCGGTTCGAGAAGAGTCTGCCCGAGGCGCGCACGGCCGGTGGTGAGCCGGTGCGCGCGCTCCTCGACTTCGGTGAGCGCCTCATCGTGGTCGACAGCGCCCTCACTGAGGCGCGCTCGCGCTTCAGTGCACTGCACGAGATCGGCCACTACGTGCTGCCCGAGCACCTGGGGCAGATCATCGTCTGCGGTGATCAGGACCTCGGAGTGAGCGCAGCCCGGGTGCAGGAGCGAGAGGCCAACGCCTTCGCGGCGGAGCTGCAGTTCAAGGGCCGCCGCTTCAAGCTGGAGACCGCCGCGCTGCCCGTCACGGCCGCGACGGTCAAGCAGGCGGCGGAGGTGTTCGGCACCTCGTTCGAGTCGACCGCCCGACACCTGGTGGAGAGCAGCCTCAGACCCTGCCTGCTCGCCGTGTTCCAGGACGGAGGACTCACCGAGGCCGGCGTGCGGCGAAGCTCCGTGCGGTACAGCATCGCGTCGCCCAGCTTCGCCCAGCGCTACTTCCGAGGGCTCAGCGACGATGACGACGCGTTCGTGGCTCAGATCTGGGTGCCCGGACGAGACATCGCGGACAGCATCGTGACCAGCGTGGCCGTCCGGACCGGCCACGACGAGAAGACGACGTTCAGGGCCGAGTATTTCTTCAACGGGTACGTGGCTTTCTGTCTGCTCTCGCCGTCGCGCTGAGCCGCGGCGTCAGCTGAACGGCATGATCTCCGGCGCTGCCACGACCTGTGCGCGCAAATCCGCTTCGCTGAAGAACCCCGCAGGCTCGATCTGACTCACGCGCGCAGCGACTTTGGCGAGGATGACCTGCGACGGTATCGCGAACACGCATCCTTGGTCGCCGCTGCCGTCCGTGCGGGAATCTCAACCATCCTGGGCGTGGCGCTGCCCCCGATTCCGGAGCGACTGCCACTCGACCTGCCCACAGCGCTCTTGGACATCGAGTACGTCGAGGGCGACAAGCCGCAGAGACCACTGGCGCCTGCCCCAGATCAGCCGCGTGCACGTCAGACCGCTGGCGCTCAGCCCATCACTGATCCCGTTGCCGCACAGATTCCGGAGCCTAGACCTCGCCGCCGTCCTCCCACCCACAGATGTCGCACCGAACGCCGGCGTACCTGTCGTCACGCTCGTGGTCGGTCTGCTCCCAGGGCCTCAGGTGGTCAACAGTTGCGCCGCACCTTCGGCAGGCCACGAGCAGGCCGGCGCCTGGATTGTCAATGAAGTCCAACGCGGCCTCGTCGATGAACCCCTGGACGGCCATGCGATAGGCGTTCTCAGATTCAATGCCGAGCAGTTCTCGCGCGACTCGATGGTAGTCCCGATCGCGGCCGTCAACACGCCGCAGCGGCGCCAGCAGTGTTGGCAAGGGAGCGTCATCAAGGCGCACCGGAACGAGTCGTAGAGACTCATCGGCCGTCCAGCGCATGATCGCCGACTGCATCTCCGATTCCACCCAGCGCGACTTCGACGCGGCCTCCGACCAGATCAACACGAACGTGTCGAATGTGGTGAGTCCTTGGTCTATCGCTGCTGGAATGGAATCCCCGGGTCGTATCATCCACTCGTCGAACCAGAGGGTTGCGCCCGTTACGGTCATCGCCGCGGCGAGACGGCGAACGTAGTCTTTGTCGCCGCTGTGGTGCGAGAGAAAGACACTCGGCTTCATCTCGTCGTGCATCATCCCTCCCCGACCGAAGGCCGCTGCTCTTGACGTCGCGGCCAGCGGGTGCCCCGCGATCCTCCGTGGTGTCCCGAGAGGTAGGTAGTATGCTGGGTGCCAACCGGCTCCAGGGAGACGACAGGTGCCACTGACCGTCTACACGATCGGCCACTCAAATCGCACGATTG
>Ga0172369_10008941_pt1 | contig 11234 bp, 9 predicted proteins | sample LakKiv25m_FD_114539 | JGI IMG/M metagenome (GOLD analysis project Ga0172369, IMG submission 114539) | Freshwater microbial communities from Kabuno Bay, South-Kivu, Congo - kab_022012_11.25m | ecosystem: Environmental > Aquatic > Freshwater > Lake | place: Democratic Republic of the Congo... | reverse complement strand
TCGCCAAGCTGGCCGGCGGCGTGGCCGTCATCAAGGTCGGCGCGGCCACCGAGGTCGAGATGAAGGAGACCAAGCACCGCGTCGAGGACGCCCTCAACGCCACCCGCGCCGCTCTCGAAGAGGGTATCGTGCCGGGCGGCGGCGTCGTGCTCGTCAACGCCATCAGCGCGATCAAGGTCGACAAGAAGTCCGACGACGTCGACTTCCGCGCGGGCAAGCAGATCATCGCTCGCGCCCTCGAGGAGCCGCTGCGTCAGATCGCCGAGAACGCCGGTCTCGAGGGTTCGGTCGTAGTGAACAAGGTCAAGACGCTGAAGGCCGGCGAAGGCCTCAACGCCGACACCGAGAAGTACGAGGACCTGACGAAGGCCGGCATCATCGACCCCGCCATGGTCACCCGTTCGGCGCTGCAGAACGCGGCCTCGATCGCCAAGAACATCCTCACCACCGAGTGCATCGTCGCCGACAAGCCCGAAGAGGCCGGCGCCGGTATGGGCGGCGGCATGCCGGGCGGCGGAATGCCTCCGGGGATGATGTGATCCAGAGCTAGATCCTCGAAAGAGCGAGTCTCTTTCGCGTCAACGAGGGCCGGCGGTGCGTGTGCACCGCCGGCCCTCGTCTTGCCGGGACCGCTCACGGCCGCGTGACGACACGCTCACACTGAGCTCACGGCGTGACCGCAGCATCGGGTCGGCGCCGCCGCCGTGGACGTCGGCTTGCCCGGACGGTCCGGGCCGGCGCCTTGACAGAGTGCCCGTACGCTCGATAGCGTCGTGGCACCACATCCGGGAGCGTCGCTCCGGCTTCGCCCGGCGGCGCCTGAGGATCGGCACAGGGGGATATCATGAGTGGCCGAGACCACGGCCGGCACGGACGACATCGTGTCGTCACGCTCACCATCACGGTGATCGTCCTGCTCACGCTCCTGTCCGCCGGCGTTTCGTACGCCGGCGCGAGCGGCTCGCCGTCGCCGGCCGGGGACACGGTCACACTGCGCCTGGGCTGGAGCGAGAGCCCGCTCAACCTCAATCCGTTCATCGGCTACAGCAACTCGTACGAGATCTGGCTGCTCAACTACGACACGCTCGTCGCCGTCGGCACGGACGGCATGCCGTCGAAGGAGACCGGCCTTGCCGAGGACTGGACGCTCTCTGAGGACGAGAAGGAGTGGACGTTCAAGATCCGCGAGGGCGTCACCTGGCAGGACGGTGAGCCGCTCACGGCGCGCGACGTGGCCTGGACCTTCAACACCATCATCGACAACGAGCTGAGCCTGGCGATCTACCTCGAGGACGTGGAGAAGGCCGTCGCCGTCGACGACACCACGCTCAAGGTCTTCTGCACGGCGCCCAAGGCCAACATGCTGCTCACGCAGGTGTACATCTACATCCTGCCGGAGCACATCTGGGGCGATCTCAGCGTGGACGAGTTGAGCAACACCTTCCGCAACCCGGTGCCCATCGTCGGCTCCGGGCCGTTCCAGACGGTGGAGTTCGAGAAGGACGAGTACGTCAAGCTCGTCCGCAACCCAAGCTACTGGGGCGCTCGGCCCACCATCGACGAGGTCATCTTCCAGTACTACACGAACTCGGACACGATGGTGCAGGATCTCAAGAGCGGCGCCGTCGACGGCGCCCAGGTCATCCCGGCGACCCAGTTCAGGCAGCTGCAGGGCGAGGCCGGCATCAAGGCCATCCCGTATCCGCTCTACAACTGGGAGTACATCGACATCAACTGCTATGACAGCCCGGATTCCCTCGGCAACCCCGTCTTGACCGACGCACGCTTCCGGGTCGCCATGGCGTGGGCCATCGACCGTGAGAAGTGCGCCAGCCTCGCCTGGAGCGGCCTCGCCGACCCGGGGTACGGCATCTTCCCCGACAACGGCTGGCCCGAAGCGGCGAATCCCTACTACCAGCCGGACGCGGCGGACACCATCGGCTTCGACCTCGAGAAGGCGAAGCAACTCCTGGACGAGGCCGGCTACAGGGACGCGGACGGCGACGGCGTCCGCGAGGACGACACGGGTGAGCCCATCACGCTGCATCTGTGGGCGCGCGACATCTCGCCCGAGAGCCAGGTCCAAGGCAAGCTCATCGCCGGTTGGCTCAAGGACATCGGTCTGGACATCGAGTACTCGGTGGTCGACGAGGGCGCGCTGGGCGACGACATCTGGAACTACAAGGGTGACGTCTACGCGCCCGACTACGACCTCGCTCTCTGGGACTTCATGGGGTACATCGACCCCGGCGACAGCGCCGCCTGCTTCACCACCGACCAGATCGAGAACTACAACGAGATGTGCTGGTCGAACGCGGAGTACGACGAGCTCACCGTGGCGCAGTACCGTGAGATGGACACGGCGGCCCGCATGGACCTTCTGAAACAGGCGCAGGGCGTGATGTACGCGGAGCAGCCGATGATCGTCATCGACTACCCGTCCGTGCTGCAGGCGGTCGACACGTCGCGGTGGGAGGGCTGGCAGCCGTACGTCGGCGGCAGCGTCTGGAACAACTTCCTCTCCCGGCAGAGCTACCTGGAGCTCAGGCCCAGGGTCGCGGAGGCCGAGACGACCGGCGGCGGGAGCTCGAACCGAACGGCCCTGTGGATCCTCGCCGGCGCGCTCGCCGTGGCCGGCGCGGTCGTCCTCGTGTGGCTGAAGGGGCGTGGCCGCGGCAAGGCGGTCGAGGAGTGAGTCCGGCCGGGGGGGTCGCCGCTCCGCGGCCGCGTCCGGCGGCGAGCCTTCCCGGGGACTACCATGTACACACCACCTGGTCGGACGGCACCGGCAGCGTCGAGGACTGCGTCCGGCGCGCCGTCGAGCTGGGCCTGCCCGAGATCGGCATCGCGGACCACATCTCGACGGCGCCCGGGCCGGGTGAGGACTGGTGGGTGCCTCTCGACCGGCTGGGAGCGTACTGCGAGGACGTCCGCGGAGTCGCCGCGCGGAATCCGGAGATCACCGTGCTTCTGGGTCTCGAGGCCGAGTTCATCGCCGGCCACGAGGTCGACCTGGACGCGCTGCTCGACGCCTGGCCGTTCGACCTCGTGGTGCTTGGAGTGCACGTGATCGACGGGTTCGCCTTCGATGACCCGGCGCTGCGCGGGGATCCGCGCTGGGACGATCCGGACGCGTTGCTGACGCTCTACTATCGGACGATCCGCCGGGCGGCCGAGTACGGCCGCCTCGACATCCTGGCGCATCTCGACTACATCGGCCTCTGGGGGCACACTGCCGGACCGTCGGTGCGACCGGAGATCGACGCGGCCCTCGACGCGCTCGCCGCCTCGGGCGCCGCTCTGGAGTTGAACACGGACCGGGTCAGCGACCCGGCCGGTGTCATGTACCCTTCGCCCGACCTGCTGCGCGCCGCCTGCTCGCGCGGCATCCCCCTGGTCGTCGACTCCGACGCTCACGAGGCGGAGCACGTGGGTCGCCTGTGGGAGGAGGCCATCGCGCTCGCCCGGCAAGCGGGGTACGGCGAGACGCTGCGCATCTCGGACCGTGCGCTCGTGCCTTTGCCGGCGGCGGGCTGAGCCTCCGCCTCGACGGCGTGCGGGTCCTTCTCCCAGCGTCACGGTCGTCTCGGCGACCGGCGGCTCTGTCCGCGGCGGGCACGAACACGGCCGGCGGTCTGGCTTTCTGGGCGAGGACGGGTACAGTATCCATATGAGTGTGCGCCAAGAAGACGCCGCCCGCCACGTGCTGGTGGTGACGGGTCCCGAGCGCGAACGGCTGTACCGGCGGTTCGCGGCGCTGTTCGCCGGCCGCGGCGACGTGGAGGTCGTCAAGGACCGGCGCGTCGCCCAGCGCCGCCGTACGACGGTCTCCGCTCAGGAACGTGAGCGGCGCGGCGGTGACCGGCGGCAGGCCGAGCCCGAGTGGGTCGTCCCTCCCGCCTGAGGCTTCCTGCGGGCTCGCCGCCCGGCGGCGGTGTCTCCCGGCGTTTCTCGTCGCCGCCGCTTCGCATATACTCTTCAGTCGTCCGTCCCGGGTAATCGTCGTGGAGGTTGTTCAATGCTGTTGATGGGTGAATCGATCAACGGGACGCGCAAGCAGGTCGCCGAGGCGATCCAGGAGCGCGATGCCGAATTCATCAAGACCCTCGCCACCGACCAGGTCGAGGCCGGCGCCGGCGTCCTCGACGTCAACGGCGGTGTCGCCGGCGGCAACGAGATCGACGATCTGACGTGGCTCATCGATATCGTCATGGGCGTCACCGACACGCAGATCATGGTCGACTCGGCCAGCCCCACTGCACTGGAGGCCGGGGTCCAGGCGGTCATCGACAAGGGTGGCAAGGTGCCCTTCATCAACTCCATCTCGGGTGAGCAGCCGCGCATCGACGCCGTGCTGCCGCTCATCGAGAAGTACAAGTGCCCCGTCGTCGGCCTGTGCCTCAGCAATGACGGCATCCCGCCGACCGCCGAGGATCGCTTCGCGGTCGCCAAGGACCTGTACGAGATGTGCACCGGCGCCGGGCTTCCGGCGGAGGATCTCTGGATCGACCCGCTGGTGCTGGCCGTCTCCGCGGAGCCGGCCGCGCCGCAGATCACCATGGACACGCTCAAGCTGGTCAAGGAGCGTCTGCCCGTGCGCACCACAGGCGGCCTCAGCAACGTGAGCTTCGGCCTCCCGAACCGCGCGCTGCTCAACCGCACGTTCGTCGCCATGTGCGCCGCTCTAGGCCTCGACGGCCTGATCGTCGACGTGCGCAACAAGCAGATGATGGCCGCCGTCAAGGCCATCGAGGCGCTGCGCGGCGAAGACAACTTCTGCGGTCTGTACCTCAAGGCTCACCGCGCGGGCGTCCTGGAGTAGGCAAGTGAGCGAGCAGGGACGCTGTCGCCTGCGCGACCTCGGGGTCGCGATCGGCGTCCTGCCGGCTGGCCCGCTCAACGCCATCACCGACGTGCCCGGTGTGCGCGTCGGTCATTGCACCGTCTCGTGGGGCGGGCCCGATCTGCCTTCGGGCAGCGGGCCCGCCCGCACGGGCGTCACTGCGGTCTTCCCGCACGCCGGCGACATCTGGCACGAGCGTGTCGTCGCCGGCGCGTTCGCCGCGAACGGTGTCGGCGAAGTCATCGGTATCAGCGCCATCCGCGAGTGGGGACTCATCGAGACGCCGGTGCTGCTCACCAACTCCCAGAGCGCCGGCGCCGTCTACGACGCGACCGTGCGCTGGATGATGGATCGCGAGCCGCTCGCCGGCGTGGAGGACGCGGTCATGCCCGTCGTCGGCGAGTGCGACGACGGCTTCCTCAACGACCTTCGCGGCATGCACGTGCGCGAGGAACACGTCCGCGAAGCCCTCGACGGCGCGGCCGCCGGTCCGGTCGCCGAGGGCTGTGTCGGGGCCGGCACCGGCATGACCTGTTTCGACTTCAAGGCCGGCATCGGCACCTCCTCGCGTCTGGTGACCGCTCACGGCCGCCGGTACACGGTCGGCGTGCTGGCGCTCACGAACTTCGGGGTCCGCCCCCGCCTGGCCGTCGCCGGCGTCCCCGTCGGCGCCGAGATCGCCGAGCTCATGCCGGCCGAGAATCGTGAGGGCTCGTGCATCGTCGTCCTGGCGACCGACGCTCCTCTCAGCGCACGGCAGTGCGAGCGCCTCGCCAAGCGCTGCGCCCTCGGGCTCGCCGTGACCGGCTCGTACGCCTCCGACGGCAGCGGTGAGATCATGGTCGCCTTCACGACCGCGCACCGGGTCCCGCGGGTCGCCGCCGAGCCGCTCGCGCTCACGTCGATCGCCAACGACCAGATGCACGGGTTGTTCGAGGCCGCCGTCGACGCCACCGCCGAGAGCGTGTGCAACGCCCTGACGGCGGCCCGCACCGTCGTCGGACGGGACGGCAACATCGCGCACGCCCTTCCGCTCGAGCGCCTTGTCGAGGTGTTGCGCCGTCACGGGCGCGAGGCCCGCCTTCCCGACGACACCTGATCTCGATCCCCTTGTCTCGCCGCCCCGGCGCGACTACGATGACTGCGTCGTCGGCGGTCCGTGGAGCTTGCCGACGGCGCCGTCGCCGAGGGGGGGATCGCGCTTGAATCTCGTGTCGTCCGCCTGCAGCAGGACGCAGAGGCCGGTTGGGCGTCCGCCCGGCCGACGGAACCCCGCCCGGCGGTCGTCTAATCTTCACGACTTCGCCGAGAAGTCGTGATCCTCAGAGGCAGAGCAAGAGTCCGGGGTACGGCAAACGCGGATGTGAGAAGGGGGTAAGGGCCCGTCGCCGTTCGGGACCTGCGTGCGGCGGCCCGTGATGCTGTGGACAAACGACGGTACTTCGTGCGGAAGGTGCTGAACGCGGTACTCACGATCATCCTCGTGGCGTCGTTCAACTTCGCGCTCTTCCGGATCCTCCCGGGCGATCCCGCCCGGCTCCTCCTTCCCAAGGGCAAGACCGATCCCTCGGTGATCGAGAAGCAGCGCAAGACCTTCAACCTCGACAAGCCCATGTGGCAGCAGTTCATCTACTACTGGCGCGACACGGTACAGGGCGAGTTCGGGATGTCCTTCTCCGAGAAGCGGCCCGTCACCGAAGTCGTCGCGGAGCGGATCTGGCCCACGGTGCTCCTGGTCGGGGTGGGGACCATCTTCGCCACCGTGGTCGGCATGATCATGGGCGTCTTCGCCGGGTGGCGAAGAAACGGCACCTACGACGTCGTGTCCACGAACTTAGGGATGGTCCTGTACGCCATGCCCACGTTCTGGTTCGGTCTGCTGATGATCATGCTGTTCGCCACCAAGCTTCGCTGGTTCCCGACGGGCCGCATGGAAGAGCCGGGCGTCGAGCTGAGCGGGTTCGCGTACATGCAGTCGTTGCTCAAGCACCTCTTCCTGCCGGCGTTCACGTTCGCGATCGCCTATGTCGGCGAGTACCACCTCATCATGCGCAGCTCGATCACCGGCGTCATGAAGGAAGATTTCGCCCTCACGGCCCGTGCGAAGGGCCTCAGCGAGAACGCGGTGCTGTGGCGGCACGTCGTTCCCAACGCGATGCTGCCGACGGTCACCATCGTGATGATGAACCTCGGTTTCGTGATGTCGGGCGCCATCCTGGCGGAGAGCGTGTTCAACTGGCCCGGCCTCGGACTGCTCTCCTACGACTCCATGCAGAAACGTGACTACCCCGTGATGCAGGCGGTGTTCCTGATCGCGAGTATCGCCGTGATCGTCGCCAACCTCATCGCCGACATCATGTACTACTACCTCGACCCAAGGGTGCAGGCATGATTCCCCGTCGTTTCAGAAACTGGGTCCTGTTCTGGACGGTCATCGTCTGGATCGTCCTCGAACTGCTCACCTATCCCAAAGACGTCCCCATCGCCGCCGGCTTCTCGGAGATCGTCGGCGCGTTCTTCTCGCCTACGATCGGCTCGTATCCGGCCTGGGTGATGGTGCTGCTCGGCGTGATCTGTCTCGCCGCGGGCATCCTTGGGCTCGTGCGCAGGAGCAAGGCCAGGATGCTCAGCATCCTTCTCATCGTCGAGGCCGTCGTCCTCGCCGTGTGGGCGCTGCTCGCCGGCGGCGGGTTCGGCGGCTGGTCCGCCGCCGCCAACGACTTCTCGTACAACTGGGCTCTCCAGACGGTGGTCGTCATCCTCGGCGGGGCCTGCGTCTGGTCCTGGGCCGCGGGCAATCCGGAGCGCGCCGAGCTCACGACCTGGAACACCCATCAGGTGTGGACGCTCTATCGCGCCAACTGGCAGGGAATGGTCGGCCTGGGCATCCTCATCTTCTTCCTGCTGATGGCTCTCCTGGCGCCGTTCCTCGCCGACCACGCGCTTCTCGACCCGAACGCGCAGATCGCGGATCCCGCTACCGGCGAACTCTTCGGTCCGTACCATCCGCCGACCGCCTCCTACTACAACTGGTTCGGGACCGACCAGGTAGGGCAGAGCGTGCTCGCCCAGTTCATCTGGAGCTCGCGGATATCGCTCATGGTCGGTCTGCTCGCTGCCTTCATGTCCACCGTCCTCGGCGCCGGCATCGGCATCGCGGCCGGCTTCTATGGAGGCTGGCAGGGCGAAGGATGGATGCGGTTGACAGACGCCTTCCTGGTCATCCCGTGGCTGCCGCTCGCCATGGTGCTGGCCGCCGCTTGGGGTCAGAACTACTGGATGATCATCCTCATCATCGGTATCACCAGCTGGCCGGGGACGGCGCGCGTCGTCCGCTCCGATGTGCTCCGCGTGCGCGAACTGCAGTTCATCGAACGCGCCAAGGCGATCGGCTCGAGCAACCGTCACATCATGACGAAACACGTCCTGCCGAACGTCATGCCGCTGATCTTCGCCAACCTGGTGCTGGTCGTGGCCATCGCCATCCTGTCGGAGACCACGCTCTCGTTCCTCGGTCTGGGCGACCCGCTCAACTTCAGCTGGGGCACGATGCTGCACTACGCCTGGGTCAACGGCGCCGCCGGTCTGCCCGCGTGGTGGTACCTTCTGCCTCCGGGCATCGCCATCATCCTGGTGGTGCTGGCGTTCACGTTCTGCGGCACGGCGTACGACGAAGTGCTCGATCCCAAGCTGCGCAAGCGCGAGGACAGCGGCAAGGAGAGCCGCTTCACCGCTCGCGGCGAGCCGGCGGTGGCCGTGGCCGGCGGCGCCGGCCTCGGCGGCGGCGCCGGCCTCTTCACGCCGGGCCAGCAGACCGACGACGCCATGCCCGACTTCAACAAGCCGGCCGGCGGCACCATCGGCCATCCCGAGGGCGGCGGCTGGGTCGGCGGCAAGATAGAGGACGACGAGAAGGGGGGCGAGTGATGAGCAAGACGGCCACCAGGGCCAAGACCGCCCCCGAGAAGAAGCCGGTCGAGCGCATCGAGCATGAGGGACTGCTCGATGTGCGGGGTCTCACGACCTACTTCAAGCTCGGCGTCGGTGACGTCAAGGCGGTCCAGGACGTGAGCTTCACGGTCGCGCCCGGCGAGAGTCTCGGTCTCGCCGGAGAGTCCGGCTGCGGCAAGACGACGGCTGCGCTCTCGGTGCTCAAGCTGCTCCCCGAGAACGGTCGCATCGTCTCGGGGGACGTTCTGTTCGACGGCAAGAACCTGGCCAAGCGTACCGAGTACGGCATGAGCAAGATCCGCTGGAAGGAGATCAGCATCATCTTCCAGGGGGCGATGAACGCACTGAACCCGGTCAAGGAGACCGGCAAGCAGATCGCCGAGCCGATCCAGCTTCATGAGGGCCTCTCGGAGGGCAAGGCGATGGTACGGGTCAAGGAGCTCTACGACCTCGTCGGAATCAGCCAGAAGCGCGTGATGGACTTCCCACACCAGCTCTCCGGCGGGATGCGCCAGCGCGCCATGATCGCGATGGCGCTGGCCTGCAACCCCAAGCTGGTCATCGGCGACGAGCCGACCACGGCCCTGGACGTCATGGTGCAGGCGCAGATCCTCGAGCTCATCGGGCGCCTGCGCAAGGAGCTGGATCTCTCGTTCATCCTCATCAGCCACGACCTCTCCGTCATGGCCGAGACCTGCGACAAGGGCGTGGTGATGTACGCCGGCGAGGTCGTCGAGAGCGGTACCACGGCGGACATCTTCAACCACGCGACGCATCCGTACACCCGGCAGCTCATCAAGGCCTTCCCCAACATCCACGAAAAGCGCGAGATGGTCAGTTCGATCAAGGGCGACCCGCCGAACCTCGTGAACCCGCCGGCGGGCTGCGGCTTCTGCCCGCGCTGCGACGACAAGACCGCCGCCTGCGAGACCGAGCACCCGGATCTGGTCGAGGTCGAACGCGGCCACTTCGTGCGCTGTCTTCTCGCCAAGAAGGGGGTGTGACGATGGCCACCGCACCGCCGACCGGCGCCGAGGTCAAGGGCACCTATGAGAAGGGGACCGTCGATCGCGACGACCTCGCGACCGCGGGGACGACCGACGGCATCCTCTACGACGTCAAGGACCTCGAGGTCTACTTCCCCATCCAGCAGGGCTTCCTCAAGAGCATGGTCGCCACCGAGAAGAAGTACGTGAAGGCGGTCGACCACATCAGCTTCCAGGTCAAGCAGGGCGAGATCCTGGCTCTGGTCGGCGAGTCGGGCTGCGGCAAGACGACCACCGGCCGTGCCCTGTTGCGCCTCGAGGAGGCGACCGGCGGCAGCATCCTCTACAAGGGCCTGCCGGTCGAGAAGTTCAGCTCCAGGACGCTGCGCGAGTACCGCAAGAAGGCGCAGATCATCTTCCAGGACCCGTACAACTCGATCAATCCCAAGCAGACGATCTTCGATATCGTGGCCGAGCCGCTCGAGGTCAACAGCATCTGCTCGAGCGAGCGCGAGAAGGAAGACCGCGTCATCAAGGCGATCAGCGAGGCCGGTCTGCGACCGGCCACCGAGTATCTCTACCGCTATCCGCACGAGCTTTCCGGCGGCCAGCGGCAGCGCGTCTGCATCGCCGGCGCCACGGTGCTCGAGCCGGACATGATCGTCGCCGACGAGCCGGTCGCCAGCCTGGACGTCTCGATCCGCAACGACATCCTCAAGCTGATGGTCGAGGAGAAGGAGAAACTCGGCGTCACGTACATCTTCATCACCCACGACCTGTCGCTCGCCTGGGTGATCAGCGACCGCATCGCGGTCATGTATCTCGGGCGCATCGTCGAGATCGGCGAGACCGAGGAGGTCGTCGCCAATCCCAAGCACCCGTACACCAAGGCGCTGATCAGCGTCATCCCGGTACCGGACCCGCTGGCCAAGCGCGAACACGTCATCCTCAAAGGCGAGACTCCGAACCCCGTCGACATCCCCTCCGGCTGCCGCTTCCACCCTCGCTGCCCGGAGGCGATCGACGCCTGCAAGGAGATCGACCCCGAGGACGTCCACATCGGCGGCGACCACTACGCCGCCTGCATCAGGATCAAGTAGCGTGGGCCGGCCGGGGCGGTGAGGCCGTACGGCCTCACCGCCCCGGCCGGCCCTTTCGGGCCGGGCCGGGCTTCCGGCAGTCGTCACTCGGCCGTCGGCCGACGCCCGCGAGCGAGAGTCCGCTTTCGGGCGGCCGCCGCGGAGCGCACGACCAAGGAGATGGACATGAGACGTTGGTTCACCACGACGATGCTCGGCGCCGCGGCGCTGTGCCTGTGCGCGCTCGCCGCAGGGCCGGTCGCCGCGTCGCCGTCACCGGCCGCCGAACCGCTCACCTACCGGATCGGCATCAACCAGGACTACGACGGGATGAACCCCTTCAGTTCGTGGAGCAGCATCTCCTGGGAGTCCTTC
>Ga0172369_10008940_pt1 | contig 11234 bp, 7 predicted proteins | sample LakKiv25m_FD_114539 | JGI IMG/M metagenome (GOLD analysis project Ga0172369, IMG submission 114539) | Freshwater microbial communities from Kabuno Bay, South-Kivu, Congo - kab_022012_11.25m | ecosystem: Environmental > Aquatic > Freshwater > Lake | place: Democratic Republic of the Congo... | reverse complement strand
GGGTCACGGATCCAAACTGGCTGAAAAGTGACCGCCACCCGGAATTTTACTCCGGGCGGCGGGTTGTCTTCCTTGGGGAAGTCGAAAACCTCAAGGAGTTCAACATGAAGCTGTATTTCACAATGCCGGTGGTCCGTCAACTTAGTCAGCTCGGAAGCACGTTGCTGACGCTTCTTGTGCGCCGCGATGGTCGGGTCCGGCCTGCGTCGCCACCGTCGAAGTCGGTCACTCTGGATGACTTTGACACGACTGAACTTGTTGGTATTCTTATCGAATCTGTGTTGGAGGCGCAGGCCGAGACGCAGACCGGCGCGGCCTGGTACCAGCGCACCGGCCAACGCGTCGATTCGCGCAATGGCCACCGCGTGCGCGAGAAGTTGGCTTCGCCCATCGGGATTGGCCACAAGGTCCGCGTGCCGCGGCTGCTCAAGGGCAAGCTGCAATTGCCGTGGTTGGGTCGTAAAATCGCGGACATGGCGGCGCTGCGCCAGGTGTCGAGCGAGCTGTTCGCGCGCGGCATGTCGGTCGAGGGCATCTCGGCGATGAGCGAGCTGCTGTTTGGCGCTCAAGTCAGTGAATCGACAGTGAGTCGCTTCAATGCCGAGCTGGACGTGCGCTACCAGGCCTGGCGCAAGACGCACATCGACAAGCGCATCAAGTACCTGTTTCTGGATGCGATTCGCTTGCGCATCAAACGCAACAAAGAGAAGTGCCTCGAAGGCGTCTTGGCGGCAATGGGGATCACCGAGGACGGCGAGAAAGTGATGCTCGACTTCGTCTGGGGCGCGTGGGAAAGTACGGCGACTTGGAGCAGCCTGCTGAGATCTTTAGAAAAACGCGGTCTAGACATCGGCGCAGTCAACATGGTGACGGTCGACGGCAATCCGGGCTGCCTGCGCGCGCTGCGCGAGCTGTGGCCGGCGGTGCCGGTGCAGCGCTGCTGGCAACACAAGTCGCGCAACATCCTCGGCGGCTGTGCCAACAAGAACGCCGGGGCAATGGCTCGGGATCTGGAGCAGATTCGGGAAGCTACGACGCAGAGGCAAGCGGACGAGCGGCTCGCGGACTTCAAGGCGAAGTGGGAAAAGACCGAGCCAGGGGCCATCAAGCTGCTCGAAAAGGACTGGGCGTATTTGTTCGTATTTTTGAAGCACGCGCCGTCGCACCACTGGCGCTTCGTGCGCACGACGAACTACCTGGAAAAGGCGTTCTTGGAATTCAGACGCAAGTTCAACAACATCACGATGATGCCGACCGCCGAGAGCGGCGAGCGCCTGGCCTTCGGTCTGGTCGACATCCTTCGCAAGCGCTGGCAGGGTCGTCAGCTCAATGGGTGGTCCATCTCGTGAGCTTTCTTTGGGAAGACAATTTCAGCCGGATCTGGGGCTTGACCCTCGCGATGGGGCACCGACCAGTCACGAGGGTACCGGCTGGCACTCGCGACCGTGCCACCGCCACACGCGAGGCTGCGATCGGCCAGTCGCGAGGGTACCGATCCGCGGTCGCGAGGGTGACGATTGCTACACCACCGCCCGCGGCAGAATCACCGCAAACGTCGAGCCCTTGCCCACGGCCGAACTCAGCTCCAGCTTGCCGCCCAAGTGATCAATCAGCGTCTTGACGATCGACAGCCCCAGCCCCACGCCGCCCATCTGCCGGCTGCGACCGCGGTCGACGCGATAGAATCGTTCGAACACCCGCGCCTGGTCTTCGGCCGCGATGCCGATGCCGCTGTCGATGACCGCGATGCGGACCCTGGCCGGGCCATCGGCGCGTGCCTTGACCTCGACGCGCCCGCCGCCGGGCGGTGTGTACTTGATCGCGTTCTGCAACAGGTTGCCGATGATGATCTCCACCGCGCCGCGATCCGCCCACACCGCCGGCAGATTGCCCGGCACCGACAGATGCACCGACAGCCCCGCGTCTTGGGCAATCTCTTGCTGCTGCTCGACCGCAGCCTGCAGCACCGGTTTCAGATCGAGTGATTCCAGGGTCATGCGGTAGGTGTTCGCATCCAGCCGCGTCAGGTCCAGCAACTGCCCCAGCAGCACCGTCAGCCTCTGCGCGTGGCGGTAGATGGTCTGGTGAAAGCGGTGCAGCGTCTCGGGCTCGCTCGGCGGCGATTCGGCCAGCGCCTCGGCATAGCCGAGAATCGCGGTCGTCGGCGTGCGCAGCTCGTGGCTCGCGTTGGCGATGAAATCCATGAGCATGCGGTCCAGCTCGCGCCGCTCCGTCACGTCACGGAACACGCCCAGCGCGCGGTGGCCGTAATCGACGTGATCTGGCAGCGGCACCACCAGCACATCCAGCGTGCGCGTCTGCAAACCGCGGTGCACGAACTCGACGTTGCAGGGCCCCGCACCGCCCAGCACGCGCTCGAAGGCCTCGTGCAGCCGCGTCTCGTGCAACACCTTCAAGAGCGGTTGACCGTGGCTGCCCGGCGGCAGCAGCAGCGTCTCGCGCAGCGCCCGGTTCGTCACCACCACGCGCAGTTTGTCATCGACCACCATGACGCCATCGGTCATCGCGTCGAGCATCGTGGAAAAGAGGTTGTGCCGAGCTTCCTTGCGCGGCGGACGCACCGACGCGTCGGACAGTTGCTGCGCTGGCTGTGTGGTCGCGGACGGCCCCTGCCCGGCCTGCGCGTTCGCGTCCGTCATCGCCGGACCTGTACTTCGCGAAAGCAGTAGCCGACGCCGCGCACGGTTTCGATGGCGTCGCCAGCTTTGCCCAGGCGCTCGCGCAAGCGCTTGACGTGCGTATCCACCGTGCGTGTCTGCATGTCGGGCGACAGGCCCCAGACGTCTTCGAGCAGCATCTGGCGCGTCTGCACGCGGCCCTTGCGCGACAGCAGCGTGACCAGCAAACGAAACTCGAGCGCGGTCACTTTGATTTCGCCGCCATCGATCCGCACCTGATGGCGCGCGGTGTCGACCTGCAGGCCTGGCGCCGTCAGCACCGAGCCGTCTTGCGTCACCTGGGGCCCGCGGCGGCGCAGCATGGCCTGCACGCGCAAGACCAATTCACGGTTGGAGAATGGCTTTTGCACGTAGTCATCGGCTCCGGTCTCAAAACCGAGGACGCGGTCGAATTCGCTGGTGCGTGCCGTCAGCATGATCACCGGCAGCGAAGCCGTCGCGGCATCCGCGCGCAACCGACGGCACACTTCGACGCCTTGGATGTCCGGCAGCATCAGATCGAGCAGCACGAGATCCGGCTTGCGCGTCCGCGCCAAGGCCAGGCCTTCGAGCCCCGTGCCCGCGCCCAAGGCGATCATGCCCGCGCCTTCGATCTGCCGCGACACCAGTTCGCGCAGGTCCGGTTCGTCTTCGATGATGAGGATGGTTGTCATGGCGAGGCTCGCTTGGCAGGGTCGGGGGCGGCCGGCGTGGCTGCAGCAGGCAGATTCGCGGGCGCATTGAACGACGAACCGGGTGTCAGCGGCAAGACCAGCAGCGTACCTTGGTGCGACCGGGCTTGGCCAGTGTGCATGATCAGCGCCAGAAGGCGATGGTTGTCCGCTTCCGTCGCCGTCACGCGAATGGAGTCGGCGGGACTGCGCACAGGCCAGCGCGCGACCAGCATGTACTCGGCACCGCGCCGTTCCAGCACGCCGCACATGGCCGGATTGTCGCGCACGATCACCGCGAACAGGCGCTGACTGGCCGTGCGCACCAGCACATCGGTCGGGCTGACTTCTTCGGTCTGCGCTTCCTGGCGAATGTGGATGTGGCGTGCTTCGAGCACGGCGGCTGGATTCTCGACGATGTGTTCGCGCGCGATGATGCCGCCCTTGGCATCCAGCTGCGCGATCTCGACCGGTTGACCGCGCGCCATCTGTTGACGCAAGTAGCCTTCGCGCCACGCGATGAACTGTCCGTCGTCCGACCAGCCGTGCCATTGCATCCACGCCGGCGGCGGCGGTACTTCGGGCGGATCAGGCTGCGTCTGCGTGGCTGGCGCGGGCAGCGGCGCCGGATCAGCCAGGGCGGGCAGGGCGCTGAGCAGCGGCGCGGCGAGAGCGAGGCTGAGCTGGACCAGGATGCGCGGCATGGCGGGACTCTACGGCATGGCGGTGGACGCGCCAAGATGCCGTGTCAGCCCCACTGGCTGCCAGACCGCGTTGCTGGTGGATCCCGAGTGGATGGAGACCTTGCGTGCGCGCGCCAGCACGGCCATCATCACACCTCGCGACTCGGCCCGCGACGTGTGCGCCGTCGAACGCTCCATCGCCAGCGCATCGCGCCCCAGCCGAACTGGAAGTCCTGCCATGAACGCATTTTGCAGCCGCTGCGGCAAACCCCTTGCAACTTCCCCCGCAGGCGCCGCCGGAGCCTGCGCGGCGTGCGGGCACAGCGAGGCGGGTGCAGCCGCGCCGGGACCGCAATGGTATGTGCCGGGGCCGAACAACCAGCCGCAGCCCATGGCGCAAGCGGATCTGATTGCAGCCCTGGCATCGGGCAAGATCGGCAAGGACGTCTATGTCTGGCGTGACGGGCTGGGCGAGTGGAAGCCGGCTGGTACGCTGGCCGAACTCAAGCCTGGGGCGGCGCCGGCACCGGCCGCCGCGGCCAGGCCTGCTGCTGCGCCGGCCCCTGCGGCCGCGCGCCCGGCCGCGGCGCAGCCCGCCAAGGCGGCAGTGGCGCAGGCAGCACCGGTGGCCGCGGCAGAGCCGGAAAAGAAGGGGCGGCCGCGCGATGCGGTGTCGTGGACCATCTGGTCCGAAGGCGGCATCAACCTGGAGGAAGCCGACGCGCTGCAGCGCGCCGCGGGCGGTGCCAATGCCGCGCCTGGCGCGATGCCGCCGATGCCGACCCAGCCTGCGCCCGGCAAATGGACACGGGTCATCGTGTTGGTCTTGGTCGTCGCGTGCATCGGCTTGGGTATTGCACTGGCCATCGGTCTGAGCGGCAAGAAGGCGCAGGAGTTGCCGCCCGCCAAGGCCGGAGAAGCACCGGCGCAAGCTCCCGCTGCGCCGTGATACGGCAGCGGTCAGGGTCTATCACGACAGGAAGAAGGCCAGGAGCAGGGCACCACTGACAAACGACGTCGCTTCGATGAGCCCGACGCCGGCATTGCGGTTGCCGGCGATCTCGTCGTGCAGGCGCGCGCCGCCGAGCAGGAAGCGGTCGGTGGCGAGGCGCAGCAGATAGAGCAGGAGCAGGCTGACGCTGAGATCCATGCCGACCGACAGCAGGTCTGCGATCCAACCATCGCCTTCGCCATGCAGCGCTGCCTCGACCGTGATCCCGACAGCGATGAGGATGCCGGCCAGCGGCAGACCGGCCGCGATGTTCTGGCTGCGGATCTCAGCGAGGTCATCATAGGCGGTCAGCAGCTGGTACAAGAGCGCGATCGCCACCAGCGCCGCTTGTCCGGCGAACACCCACAGCACGCGGTCGAGCAGGGCCGAGTCGTGGCCCAGCGCGCCGCGGATCACGAGGCCAGTCGCCAACGCGCTGCCGGCGCGACCGACGGCCAGGGCCATGTTGCGCTGCTCATGGATTTCGCGGAAGTTGTCGATGCCGCGAAAGATCGCCTTGCCGGTCAGCCAATCGTTCAGCAGCAGGGCGGCGGTGACCAGGACACCGGTCAGCAGCAAATCCGCCGCGTGGGTCAGCCAGGTCTGCCCGGTCAGCACCAGTGAGCCGATCAGGCCCAGCACCAGAGCCAGGAGGAAGCCGCACAGCTCCACAGCCGCGGCAAGGTTGCCCTTGGCGGCGGTGGGCGGCGTGCGGTGCCCCCACAGCCGGCGGATGGCATCGCGGGCCAGCTTGCCGGCAAAGACGATCGCCAGCGCCAATACGATGAAGGAAGCGGAATAGCCGAGCGTCTGCAGTTCAGTATCCATGGTGCCTCCGGGCCGTGCTTGACGGTAGCGCACAGATAGCACGGATCCGCGTTCAGGTCTTTGGCCGCTTCGCAGTAGCAGCCGTTGCCGGCATCGTCCCCATCAAGCGCGCGTCAGCACGCCCGCCACTTGAAGGCCGGCCACGGCGATGCCCATCAGGCTCTCGCCGGCAATCAAGCCGGAACTGACAGGAATAACGAGACGATCTGCCGCCACTGGTCGCTTGCGGCGCAACAGTTCGCCGATCCCCGCACCGAAGAACATGGCGATGGCGTTGCTGCCGGGGATCACCATGGCGATGCCGATGCCGGCGGCGGACGGGATCCATTGGCGCGTGGTCTTGGGCGCGAACTTTTCGGCCAGGGCGAGGGCCACGCCAAGGGCGAGACCCACCCAAATCGCGTGCTGGGCAGTGGGATGCAATCCGCCGATACCACCAGCAAAAGCCTTGGAGACACCTGCCCAGACGACGCAGGAAGGTGCGGGCCATGCGTCGCCGCCGAGTTGCGAAGCGTCCGGCAGGATCAACTGAAAAGCGGGCACGACCACGAGCGCGCCAGCGACCACGCCGAGCAGTTGTGCGTAGGCCTGCTGCTTGGGGCTGGCGCCCAGGAGCTTGCCGGTCTTGAGGGTGGTCAGCAGATCCGCCGCGTGCAGGCCGATGCCGCCGGTCACGTTGGCACTCATGATGTTGCCAGCGAGGTTGCCTGGGGTCATGACGCCAAAGAGCAGTTGGGTCACGGGGCCGAGGGCTTTGGTCGGCGTCACGTCGGTCTCGCCCGTAACCCGGGCAGCGACGAAACCCATCAGCACGGCGAGGGGCACAGCAATCACGCCGGCCCACACGGGAATCTGGAACAGCGCGGCCATCAGCAGCACGACGACGGGACCCAGGACCACAAAGCCGGCCGGAAACCACCAGTCCGGGCACTCGTCACTCGTGCTGTCTTGAGTCTTGGCGCCCTTGCGAAACATGGCCGTGAGGCCGGACATCGAGCGCGCGATGCTGCGCCAGTCCAGGGCAAAGGAGGTCAGGCCACTGCCCACGAGGATCGCGGCGCCTGGCCAGAGCGTCCATGCGACAATCGCCTTGTAGCCGGTGCCGGCGAGGATGCCTTGTTCGAACAAACTGGGTGCCAGTACGCCGTAAGTGAGCATGCCGCCAAGAAGCAGCGACCAGCCGGTGCGAAAGCTCATCAGCGCCCCGGCGGCCACCAGGACTGCCTCGGACTTGAGGGTGATCGTCCAGTCTTTCAGGACCTTGCCCGCGAGCGTGCCGGGCAGATCGAAGGTTGCGGGGAGATTCCAGGGCATCCACGTCGCCTTTGCGTCGCGCAGGAAGGTCAACACGGCCCCCGCTGCTGCCGCCCAGCCCAGCGCTGCCGCTTTGCCGTCGCTGGTGCCTTCGGTCGCATCTGTGCTGTGGATGGAGCGGATGGTTTCGGCCGTGGCCGTGCCGGTTGGGAATGGCAATTGGTCGACGTCGATGAGTTGGCGCTTGATCGGAATCGCCGCGAACACGCCCAGGGCTGCAATCACCGCAAACCACACCATGATCGCCAGGGCCGGCGGCCGCATCTGCGTCACCATCAGCAAGGCACCGAAAGCCGCCATGTTGCCGCCGCCGGTCATGAATCCCGCGCCGGATGCGACGGTGGTGAGCGCGTTGTTCTCCAGCATGCCGAGGGGGCTCTTGACGATTCCGATCTTGTGCAACCCGGAGAATGTCGCGAAAGCGAGGATGCACGCTGTCAACGTCACGCCCATCGACCAGCCAGTCTTGAAAAAGACGTAGATGTTGGACAGGCACATGACCCCGCCGATGGCCATGCCGACGAGGCCGGCGCGGATCGTCAACTGTGCGCTGCCGGTTGTGGATTCGTGACGTGTCTCGCCTTGTGCCATCGCGCGATCCTGTCCGGCCAATGGGCCGGGGCGCGAGCGTAGCTGGCGGGGCATGCCGCGGCAACCCTTGGTGAGCACCGCGATCCGGCACGGGCGCGGCGCTTGACGGCCCTGGGTGGCGATCGCACAGTCCGCCGAGCCGCGCGGCAAGGGCAGCGGCGCCAAGCGAGGTCCCATGCAGGTCAAGAGGATGCGAGGAGGCGGCGGGCGCTGGGCGCTTCAGGTATTGGCTGCAGTTTGCCTGGCCTTGGTTTGGACAGCGGCCTGCGGTGGCCCGACGCCGGCCTCCACCAAGCCAGACGCGGCTGGACAGGACATGACGGCGGCCGACGCCCAAGCCGCACATGGGCCCGTGGCACTGCGGCCGCTGCATGTCGCGGCGGATCGGCGCATCGTCGATGACCTGGATCGCGAGGTGTTGCTGCGCGGTGTCAACGTCACGTCGCTGGGCGAGTACTGGCAGGGCGACGCGAACCACAAGCCGACCGCGGCCTTGACCGAGGCCGATTGGCAGGAGATGGCGGCGAGCGGCTTTTCGGTCATCCGCCTCGTGGTGCACTGGTCGCGGCTGGAGCCGACGCGCGGCGCGTTCGATGCCGAGTACGTCGGCCAGATCGACGCCTACATCAAAGCGGCGGCCGCCCATGGCATCTACACAGTCATCGACATGCACCAGGACGCCTTCACCGCCTACTTGCATACCGACAACGCCGCGGAGTGCACGGGAACCACAGCGCCCGCCAAAGGTTGGGATGGCGCGCCGAAATGGGCCGTCCTCTACGATGGCCTGTCGACCTGCATCAGCGGCGACCGCAACTCGTCACCCGCAGTGACGGCGGCGTGGAACCACTTCTATGCCAACACCGACGGCATCCGCGATCGCTTCGTCGCGACGTGGGGCGCTCTGGCTGGGCACTTCGCAGGGCGGCCCGAAGTCGCCGGATACAATCTGCTGAACGAACCGGAAGTGTCGGCACCGGCGGCGCAGATCCGGCCCCTCTACAATCAACTCATGGCAGACACGGCGGCGGCGATCCGGGGGGCAGAGGCCGGTGCGGCTTTTGGTCATCTGCTCATCATCGAATTGGCGATTGCTGCAGGTCATCCGGAGTTCGGCCTGGTCATTCCGGATCCGGCGAGTGTGGGTATGTCAATCGACAACGTTGTCTATGGACCGCACAACTACGCAGAGGCGATTGGCAACGGGCTCGGTTTGAGCATCGAGCAGATGAGCACCGTCTATCAGACCATGGCCGACAAGATCGGTGTGCCGATGTGGATAGGCGAGCACGGGTTCTGGGACACGACGCCCGAGACGCTGGAAAAGCTGAGTCGTTACGCGCAGGACGAGGATGCGCGGGTGCTGGGAGGCGCGTGGTGGCAGTGGCGTCAGCCTTGCGGTGATCCGCACAGCATTTCGTGGGGTGGCTACAAGCCGGGGGCGGCGCAGAGCCTGGACATCCACCTGCACGGTCTCGCGTGCCCGGGCGACAAGGACTTGGGGCCGACCGAGCCGTTCATGCGCGTGGTGCGCCGCGGCCATGTGCGGGTCGCGCCAGGGCGAATCACGCTGTTGCAGGGTGATTGGGCGACGGGCGCGCTGACCATCGAAGCGACCGGCGCCAAGGCTGGTGCGTCGCTGCTGGTGTGGACGCCGACCGTCGCCGCCAGCCACGCCGTCACGACCAGCGGTGTCAGCGACTTGAAGGAGCTTGCCGTCGCCGGCGGCCGCCTGCTGACCGGCACCGTCACGGCCGGCGGCGTCTGGTCGCTGCAGGTCAAGCCCAAGTAGTTGGTTGCGGGTGCCAAGGCGGCGTGACACACTCGCTGCGGTTTTCCCCGGCGTCTGCCCCGGTTTGCGCTGGACGTGGTTGCAATGCCTGACAGGACGCGACGGCCCTTCCTCGTTTTCGCGCGACTCGCGCTGGTTGTCTTGAGTACGACGGCGACCGTGGCCGTCCTCAGTCTCGTGGTGCGCGCGCTGCTGCCCGTGCCCGAGCCCGTGCGCCTGCGCGATGGCATTTTCACCAGCCGACTGCTGCCCTTGGGTCGCGGTCGCCCGCAGTTGGCCCGGCCAGTTGCCGATGGTGTCGCACTGCCAGCCGAGAAGGTTGTGTCAGCACTGCGCGTGTTCGTCTTCGGCGAATCGAGCGTCGAGGGTGTGCCTTGGGGTCCTGCTGCCAGCGCGCCGACCATCCTGCACGATCTGCTGGTGGCGGCGCTGCCGTCGCGCAAGGTGACCGTCGTCAACATGGGCCGCGCGGGAGCCGTGACGATGGATGCCTGGTACCATCTCGTTTCGATTGCCAAGTATCGACCGGACATCGTCATCTTCTACATGGGCTACAACGACGATCATTTCCCCGATGTCGAAATGTGTCTGCCGCTCACGCATCCGACGCTGTACGGTGCCTGGCGCTGGCTGGCCGGGCATTCGCAACTCGCCTGGACGCTGCGAACGCTGGGCGGCGACAAGCTGGCCCACTGGCGTGGCCACCGCGCTGAGGGTGCCGCGCAGGACGCCGCGTGCGATGCGGCGGCGGCCTTCCAAGCGCGGACGGACCTCCTGGTCGGTGCAGCCCGCGATCTCGGTGCTCGCGTCATCGTCACGACACCGTTGCGCAACGACCTGGCCAGCGTCGAACTGGCCCAGCCTCGACCGGCAGGGTCGCTCGCCGCGTTTCTCGACCGCGCGAGCCCTGCCTATCTGCGGTTGTTGGTCTGCGAGTTGCAGGACGGCTGCGATGTGATCGGCGCACTTGGACTGCCAGACAAGCAACGGATCGCCGACGTCGGGTGCCCAGGCACGACCCCAACGCAGAACGTTGCTTGCGGCGCCTTCCTGGCCGAACAAATGGGCGCGGCGTGGCGTTCCTCCGGGCGTCGTCTCGGCGCGACGGTCGTCGAATTCCGCGATTTTGTCGCGCAAGGGTTTGAGCACCGCATGGTCGGCTGGCCTTTCGTTGTCGATTCCATCCACCTCTCCATACAAGGCTACGCGGTATTGGCCCAAGCCTGGCATGCTGCCGTGATGGACGTCGTGGCCGGCAAGCCGCCGCACACCTTGACGATGGCGACGCTGCCGCGCGTGCCGTTGGACCGCTACCGGCAGGACCTTGTCGCGCTCGGCGGCCAAGATGAAGCGGCGATCCTGACGCACATCGGTCTTTCGCAACTCGCCGGCCGCATGCCGTTGCTGGCGGTGCCGTCCTTGCGCGCCAGCGCCGCAGGGCAGGGCGGTGAGGCGCCGCGTCTCGCGCTGAGTTGGCTGCGGCACCGTTTGGGTATCGGGCCAGCCCCCGCGCCGCCCATCGACATCGAGCAAGTGCTCGCCGGGTCTGCCAAAGGTCTGGCGCGTCCGCAGCCCTCCGCGTCGGCCTCTTGGGTCATCGCGCCCGACCGCGCTCAGCTCCTCTTCGACGTGTTGCCCCAAGAAGGACAGACGCTGCCACCGACACCGTGGCGGCTGCGCGATGTG
>Ga0172369_10008937_pt1 | contig 11237 bp, 8 predicted proteins | sample LakKiv25m_FD_114539 | JGI IMG/M metagenome (GOLD analysis project Ga0172369, IMG submission 114539) | Freshwater microbial communities from Kabuno Bay, South-Kivu, Congo - kab_022012_11.25m | ecosystem: Environmental > Aquatic > Freshwater > Lake | place: Democratic Republic of the Congo... | reverse complement strand
TCGCTAACTTATTGTTTTACCAGTTAATCTCCAACACCTGAAATCTTCCCTTTTCTCGCCCCCTTACAGATTCGAGCCCCTTTTTGCCTGTCAACGGGGGCGGTTATCCCGTGTCGAAAAGGAGACCTCCCGTAACTATTCATTCCCCGCCGTGCCCTTTGACAGGCCTTCGCCCTTTCGTGTAGAAGCCTCCGCAACATGAGGCGCAAGGCGTCAGGAATGTAAAGCAAATAGGGTCGATACGGTGATCGACCCCGCGAGCGCCTGCGCGGCAGGTCGCGCACACACTCCCAAACCCAATAAACCCAAATAACTCAACAAACCGGTAAACTCTAAGAACCCTGAACTGTCATGTGAGGAGTACGCTATGGGCGCGGTCTGGGAACAGGTCAAGGACCAGCTCCGGTCTGATCTTTCAACAAACAGCTTTTCCCTCTGGATTAACCCCATCTCATGCCTCGAGGCGACCGAGATGTCCATGGTCTTGGGCTGCCCCAACCGCTTTTCCAAAAACTGGGTCATGGAAAACTACCTGGGTCTGATCCAGGAGAAATTCGATGCTGCGGGCATGGGCCGGATAGCCCTCGAATTCAAGGTCCAGCCCCATCAGCAGGCCCCCTCCCCCGCGTCCCTCCCGGCCGACCCCGACCAGTTGCCCCTTCCCTCTCTGAACCGGCGCAGGAATCTCTGGCTCAAGAGTCAGTTTACCTTTGACCGCTTTATCGTGGGACAGTCCAATGAGTTCGCCTATTCTGCATCCCGAAGCATGGCCTCCGCCGCCCCCTGCGACTATCCCTCTCTCTTGATGCTCGCCGACACCGGGCTGGGCAAGACCCATCTCTCCCAGGCCATTGGGCGCCGGATTCTGGAAAAGAACCCCGAATCCCGAATCTTCTACATGACGGCCGAGGATTTCACCAATGAGATGGTCGCGTCTCTCAAGGCCGGCCGGATCGAGGCGTTTAAGAAGCGATACCGTCAGGGGTGCGACGTGTTGCTGTTGGAGGAGGTCCATTTCCTGGGCGGCAAGGAAAAGATCCAGGCCGAACTGGGATATACCCTGGACGCCCTGGCCAATGACAACAAGCGGATCGTGTTTACCAGCGCCCTTCCGCCCAAGGATGTGCCCCGCATGTCCAAGGAGCTGACCTCGCGTCTGACCGCCGGGCTGGTGACCACCATTGCCGACCCGGATTATGAGACCCGGGTCCAGATCCTCACTCGAAAGGCAGGGGCCTGCCGGGCGACCCTCCCCCCAGAGGTGATTCACTTTTTAGCCGAGCGGCTTCGGCGGGACGTCCGGCAGATGGAAAGCGCACTCACGTGTCTCAAGGCAAGGGCCGAGCTGTTAGGGGCGCGGATCGATATAGACCTGGCTAAAGAGGTGGTGAGCGCCCTGGCGTCCGGGGAGGGGTGCGTCACCCCGGCGGCGATCATCGACCTGGTATGCCGATACTACCGGGTGGAGCCTGAGAAGGTTAGTTCCCCGTCGCGCAAGAAGGCGTATGCCTACCCCCGGAATATCTATGCCTATCTGTGCCGGCGCCATTCGGACGAGACCCTGGAGGAAATCGGCAAGACCATCAACCGAAGCCATTCCACGGTCCTCTATTCCGTGGAGCTGGTGGCCAGCCGGATGAAGACCGATCGCAACCTCAAGCACCAGATCGATTTCCTCGCCAGCCGCATCGAGGATATGAAAAAGTGACCCGGGAAGACCTTCAGCCGCTCAAGGGATGTGCCGTTTGGGCCTTCATCATCGTGGGCGGTTTAGTGACAGCCTGCATCAGCTTCATCTCTCTCGTCTCCATCTGGGAAGGATTCACCCACATCCACCGATCCGGCTCCTGGGTCCCCATTGTGGCTGGAACGCTCCTTTTCGGGCTGACCGTGTGGCTCTATGTTCGAGGCGCAAAGGCCATCTACAGCCGTCTCACCCGTGACGAATCCCTGGATGTTTAATCGGATCGACCCCTCAGGACCGTCGGCTTTTCACTCGCGGTGGGGACGCATCACTCGGCCTTTTTCTCATCATAGAAAGACCTCAGGAAGTCCTCGTCCTTGGGCGACAGGTTGAATTGGCCAGCGGCCTTCTCGATCAACTCGCTGATGGGTTGCTTTTCATCCTCCAACCGGGCCGCCGCAATCCACTTCACTGCCTGACGCACCTTTTCTCCCTTGGGCTGAATGGTCGCCATATCTCGCTCCTTATGCCTTTACCCCTTAAAATTCCCTTTCCGCCTTCAGGTCCCTCAGCATCAGTTCCCTGACCGCGTCCTTGGGGTCTTTTCCTTCATAGAGGATTCGGTAAACCTCCCTGGTGATGGGCATGACCACCCCCATTTTTCCAGACAGCTCATAGGCCGATCGGGCGGTCTTGACCCCCTCTGCCACCATCCTCATGCTCCGGGTGACCTCGTCAAGATCCATACCCATCCCCACCTTGAGACCTACGGTTCGGTTCCTGCTCAAATCGCCCGTGCAGGTCAGGACAAGATCGCCGAGGCCGGCCAGACCCGCAAAGGTATGGGAATCCGATCCCATCGCAACCCCGAGCCGCGTCATTTCGGCCAGCCCCCTGGTAATGAGCGCGGCCCGGGCATTCTCACCGAACTTGAGGCCGTCCGATGCCCCGGCCGCAATAGCGATCACATTCTTCAGCGCTCCGCCCAACTGTGCCCCGGTCAGATCGTCGCCCGCATAAACCCTGAAAAAATCCGTAGAGAACACTCGCTGGAGTCTCTTGGCATACGCTATATCGCGGCATGCAATCGTGACGGCCGTGGGGTAGCGGAGGGCCACCTCTCTGGCAAAACTGGGACCGGCCAGACAGGCGAAGTTCGCTATATATCTCTCCGTCAGAACCTCCTCGGCCACCTGAGACATGACCATCAGGGTGTAATTTTCAATCCCCTTGGTGGCAACCACCATGGAGATGTCAGCGTGTAGACACAGTCTAATACCGACCAGTACCTCTCGAAAGACATGGGATGGAATGGCCAGAACGGCCACCTCCTTTCCCGAAAGGGCTTCTTCAAATGATGGGACCGGTCTCAGGCGATCACTGAGTCGAAACCCGGGGAGAAAGACCTCATTGATCCTATGATCGCGGATCTGCCTGAAAACCTCCTCCTCCCGCACCCACAGGTCGACCTCAAGACCCTTTTCGGCCAAAAGATTGGCCAGGGCCGTTCCCCAGCTTCCCGCTCCGATCACAGCGATCCGGGTTATGTCACCTCCCGCCGACATTTTCTGTTCGCGCCTCGCCCAGATCTCTCCTCGTCTTCCATCACCTTGGCAACGCCTACCACCTTTTCTCCTTCGCCCAGATCGATTAACTTAACCCCCTGCGTGTTTCTCCCAATCACGGAAATATCGCCGGCCCGAAGTCGTATGATTTTTCCGTGGCCTGTGATAATCATCAGTTGATCCTGATCGTTCACCTCGTAAGAGTAGACCACCGGCCCGTTTCTTTCAGTGGTCTTGATCGTGAGGACGCCCTTCCCTCCCTTGGCCTGTCGAGGGTACTCATCCGTCCTTGTGCGTTTGCCATACCCGTTTTCCGTCACCGTCAGGATCGTAGCCCCTTCACCGATGGTTTCCATGCCCACCACCGCATTCCCGGGGGCCATGCGGATACCGATAACTCCCGTAGCCACCCTTCCCAAACCCCTCAGCTCGGACTCTGAAAAACGGATCGATTTTCCTTCGCGTGTCGTCAGGAAGATATCCTGGTCCCCGCTCGACACACGCACGGCAATGAGTTCATCCCCTTCTCTGATCTTAACGCCCATGGTCCCGATCGACCGGGGATGACTGTATGCCGTCAGTTCTGTCTTCTTGACGAGACCCTCTCGGGTGGCCATGACCACATATTTTCCTTCTTCATAGTCCCTCACCGGCAAAATGGTCGCCACCCGCTCTTCCTTTTTCAGATCCAGAAGGTTGACGATGGCCTTTCCTCTCGACATGCGCCCCGCCTCTGGAATCTCGTGAACCTTCTTCCAGTACACTCGCCCCTTATTGGTGAAAAAGAGGAAATAATCATGGGAGGAAGCCACAAACAGGTGTTCGACAAAATCCTCACCCTCCGGCCTCGCCCCGGTCATCCCCTTGCCCCCCCGGCGCTGGGCCCTGTATAGACTGATCGGATTTCTCTTGATATAGCCGTTGTGGCTGATGGTCACCACCATGTCTTCCTCGGCGATGAGATCCTCCATGTCAATATCATCCACATCCTCGAGAATCTCGGTCCTCCTCTCGTCTCCGTAGAGTTCCTTAACCTCCTTCACCTCATCCTTTATAATCTTAAGGACCATGGCCGGATTCTCCAGGATCGCCTTGAAGCGGGCGATATCCTTGATCAGGTCCTGGTACTCGGCATTGATTTTTTCTCTTTCAAGGCCGGTCAGTCGCTGGAGTCTCATGTCCAGAATGGCCTGGGCCTGGATTTCGGAAAACCCGTGTTCGGACATGAGTCGGGTCTTGGCCTCCCTGGCATCAGACGAAGACCGGATCAACTCGATGACCTCATCAAGGAACTCCAGGGCCTTTTTCAGTCCCTCCAGAATATGGGCCCGGGCCTCGGCCTTTTTGAGTTCGTAAATCGTTCTCCGAACCACGATCTCCCGACGATACTGGATAAAATGCTCTATGATCTCTTTGAGGGTAAAAACGTGGGGTCTCCCGCCGACGATAGCTAAGAATATGATCCCGAAGGATGTTTCCAGTTGGGTGCATTTGTACAGCCGGTTGAGGATCACGAGGGCCACGCCGTCCCGCTTGACCTCTATCACGATCCTCATCCCGTCCCGGTCCGATTCATCCCTGATTTCCGATATCCCTTCTATCTTTTTTTCCCTGACCTGCTCGCCCAGCTTTTCTAATAGTTTTCCCTTATTTACCTGATAAGGGATTTCCGATATGACAATCCGCTCACGGTTGTGACCCACCTTCTCCACAAAGGCCCTTGCCCGCATCTTGATGATCCCCCGGCCCGACTCATATGCCTCTCGAATTCCCTTTTTGCCGCAGATAAATCCAGCCGTAGGAAAGTCAGGCCCCGGAACCACCTGCATGAGTTCCCTGACGCTGATGTCGGGATGATCGATGACCTGTTCAACGGCCTGGCAGATCTCAGACAGGTTGTGAGGGGGGATATTGGTGGCCATGCCCACGGCAATCCCCGCAGAACCGTTCACCAGGAGATTGGGTATGCGGGTAGGCAAGACCACGGGCTCCAGAAGCGACCCATCATAGGTGGGTACGAAATCAACGGTTTCCTTCTCGATATCTGAGAGAAAATCCTGGGTCAGCCTCGCCATCCTCACTTCCGTATATCGCATGGCCGCTGGTGGATCGCCATCAACCGAACCGAAATTTCCCTGACCGTCCACCAGCGGGTATCTCAGAGAGAAACTCTGGGCCATTCTCACAATGGTGTCGTATACGGCCGTGTCCCCATGCGGATGGTACTTACCGATGACATCGCCAACAACCCTCGCGGATTTTTTATACGGCCGGTTGAACAAGTTCTTCAGGTCATGCATGGCGTAGAGAACGCGCCGGTGAACCGGCTTCAGGCCGTCTCTGATATCCGGAAGGGCCCTTCCCACGATCACGCTCATGGAATACTCGAGATAAGACCTTTTCATCTCATCTTCGATTTTGACAGACTCATAACCAGCATCTGGCATCATGATGTTTCAGTTCTCCAGTCCCCGTTTCAACAACGTCCATGGCGCGGGGGGCAGACGAGAGGCGGAACGCTTCTCTCACCACCGTATCTCGTCCATTCGCTTTCCCCTACGCCTAAATATCCAGCTCCGTAACCTCTAATGCGTTGTTCTGAATAAATTCCCTTCTCGGTTCCACCTTTTCGCCCATGAGAATCGTGAAGATATTGTCGGCCTCCACCGCATCTTCCACCGTAACCCTCACCAGGCTTCGCCTGTCCGGATTCATGGTGGTGGTCCATAACTGATCGGGATTCATTTCTCCCAACCCCTTGTATCTCTGAATGCCAAGCCCCTTCTTGGCCCTTTCCATCAAGTCTCGCAGCAACTGTTCCGGGTCGTCGATTCTCTCCTTTTCTCCGTCGGGTCCGGACCGGTAACTCCCTTTTTTGAGTTCACAGAAATCCTCGCGCAACTTCATGAGCTGTCGCAGTTCCGGAGAAGACAGAAATTCCCAGTCGATGTTGAATCTCTGGCCCGCATTTTTTGTCTCCGTCACAGAGAACAGATAAAACCCCTCTTCCTCTCCCACGATGATGTCGCTTACGACAAAACCGTTTTCCTCGAGCCGGGCAAAAAGACCTTCCATAAAATCCTGATCCTTGAACTGGGCCCTCTGGCTGACGCCGTTCAAGATCAGGAACTGGATGAATCTCGGGCTGACACCCCTTCTCGACAGCTTCTCCACCTTTTCAAAGAATTTCACCAGGCGATTGAGCATGCCCATCAGCCGGCTCCCTGATAATTCCTTTCCACTATCGAAGACAACCGCCTCGCTCTCCGAAATCCGTTTCAGCAGAAAATCGTTGAACTCCTCTTCACCCTTGATGAACAGCTCGTTCTTTTTGTCAACCACGCGATACAGGGGAGGCTGGGCCACATAGAGATATCCCTTTTCGATAAGATCGGGCATCTGCCTGAAAAAAAAGGTCAACAGGAGAGTCCGGATATGGGCCCCGTCCACATCGGCATCGGTCATGATAATGACCTTATGATACCGGATCGCATCGATATTATAGTCCTTCTCGCCAATCCCCGTTCCCAGCGCCGCGATCATGATTCGGATTTCCTCACTGGAAATCATCTTGTCGAATCGAGCCTTCTCGACATTGAGAATCTTCCCTTTGAGGGGGAGAATGGCCTGGTTCCTTCGGTCTCTCCCCTGTTTTGCAGACCCCCCTGCCGAGTCGCCTTCCACAATGAAAATCTCGCTTCTTGCCGGATCCCTTTCCTGACAATCCGCCAATTTCCCAGGGAGTGAATGATCCGAAAGAACACCCTTTCTCCTGGCCAAATCCCTGGCCTTTCGCGCAGCCTCCCGCGCCCTGGCCGCATCAATGACCTTTGCCAAAATTGACTTTATAACGGCTGGATTTTCTTCAAAAAAAGTGCTTAATCCTTCATTGACCAGGTTTTCCACCAGACCCTTCACATCGCTGTTGCCCAGTTTGGTCTTGGTCTGTCCCTCGAACTGCGGTTCCGGCAGTTTTACGCTGATAACGCCGGTCAGCCCCTCCCTCACATCATCCCCCGTCAGTTTTTCTTTAAAGTTCTTGGACAGGGGCGAGTTCTGAAGATATTGATTAATGCTCCGAGTGAGGGCCGACTTGAAGCCAATCAGATGGGTTCCTCCTTCCCTGGTGTTGATGTTGTTTGCGAAGGTGAACAGGTTTTCTGTGTAGGAATTGTTGTATTGAAACGCCGCCTCGATCAGTACGCTGTTTTTCTCTCCGGTAACGAGAATCGGCTTGTCATGAAGGACCTCCTTGTTCGTGTTGAGGTATTCCACAAAAGAGAGAATCCCCCCCTCGTAATGAAAATCCTTCTTTTTGCCGCTCCGTTCATCCACTATCTTGATACGAAGGCCTTTGCTCAAAAAAGCAAGCTCCCGCATCCGCCGAGCAAGGATATCAAAATCCAAATCTAGAACTTCAAAAATGTCTGGATCCGGCAAAAAATGGACACTCGTGCCTGTACCTTCTGTTTCTCCCCTGATCTCGAGTCCCGTCTTCGGGTCTCCCCGCTCGTACCTCTGATAATAGATCTGACGGTTCCGGTAAACCTCCACCTCCAGGTACTCGGAAAGGGCATTCACAACCGACACGCCGACGCCGTGAAGTCCCCCCGAAACCTTGTAGGATTTTCTGTCAAATTTGCCGCCGGCATGGAGCTTGGTCATGACAACCTCCAAGGCAGGCATATTGGCCGCCTTGTGCATGTCAACCGGAATGCCGCGGCCATTGTCGCGAACGACCACGCTGCCGTCATTCAGCAGCTTGATCTTGATCTCGTCGCAATGTCCGGCCATGGCCTCGTCAATGCTGTTGTCGACCACTTCATAGACCAGGTGATGGAGACCCTCAGAGGAGGTGTTTCCAATGTACATGGCCGGTCGTTTTCTGACCGCCGACAGCCCTTCCAGGACCTTGATGTCTTCTGCCTGGTAAGTAGTGCTTTCTTCCATCATCCTAAACCCTCATCGGCATAATTAAGCCTATAAAGCCTTCGTCCTCGTCCCCCTTGATCACGCACGGCCTGGAATTATCCATAAATTCCATTCGGATCGTCTCGCTTTGCATTGCCTGGACGACATCGATGAAGTATCGAGGGTTAAATCCAGCCTCAATCCTCTCACCCGAGTATTGGATGTCAATCTTTTCCTGGGCCTCGCCCAAATCAGGATTGGCTGACACCAGATCTAGCACGTCCTTCTCAATGGTTATTTTTACCGCGCGATATCGCTCGTTGCTCAAAATCAGCATCTTTCTCATGGCTTCCAGGAGCGACGTCCGCTTCAATGATATGGAAAAAGCGGTATCCTTGGGTATAACCGCCTGATAATCGGGAAACTTGGTCTCCAAGAGCCGCATGACCAATAAGGCATTCTCTTTCTTGGCGACGCAGTCCTTCTGCTTAAACCCAATTTCAAGGGCACCCCCTTCGGACGCGAGCCTGCTCAGCTCGGACATCCCTTTTTTCGGAATCATCACCCCATGAGACAGATCGAGGCTATCTATGTTGGGAACGGCTTTATCGATCATGGAGAGCCTGTGACCATCCGTGGCCACCATTCTGAGAAAATAATTTCCATTATACGAAACTCTCTCAGTGAAGACCCCAGACAGCTTAAATCCCGCCTCTTCGATGGTGATCGCATAAATGGTCTTACTGATCATATCGGCCAGAACTGCGCTATCTATTTGAACCATGGGAACGCCCTCAGGTTCGATAAATGCGGGAAATTCGTCGGGCGCTATGCATGCGAGATCAAAGCGGGCAACCCCGTCTGATAAACGAACCCAGTTATTCTCCCTCCCCTTTATCTGAAACGTTTCAGAATTGCTTTCTTTAAGTATTTCAAATAGTTTTCTCCCTGAAATGGTAACACTCCCCTCCTGAATGACCACTGCCGAAAGGGTTTCCTGAAAACCGAGTTCAAGATCTGTGGCCGAAAGACGGACAGATGAACCTGAGGCATCAAACAGAATGGTCGATAGAACAGGCATACTGCTTTTTCTTTCGATAATGCTCTGAACCCTTGATACAGATTTGAGTAGCTCGCTCCTGGCGATCCTTATTTCCATTTTTCCCTCCGACATATTGGTATTGTTTTGTTTTCTATACAGTTAAAGGTCATAGTACTAATAATGACTGTTTATTTGTCAAGAAACGCGGTATTTATTTGAAATTAAAATGTAAAATGTTTAGCTGGTTTGAAAAGGATATTAAGATTTTAGAACTCATCCATAACAGGTTTTGAAAGTCTCCAGTTTTTGACGAGCTTTTGAATTAACTCTGACATTAACCCGCCACTGTCCCCATGATTCCGTAACTCCAGTTTTCCAACATCCCAATCGAGACTTCAAACTGCGTACAATTTTGGGACAAAAACAGCCCGAGTCGATAGGTCGGCAGTTAAAATAGAAGTTTTTGTATTTTATCGATATCCTTAGAGATCCTTTCATTTTTAGCCTTGTCCTGTTGTATACGGTTCTGCGCGTAAATAATCGTAGAATGATGCTTATTGCCGAATGCCGATCCTATTTGCTTTAGCGAGGCGGGGGTCAATTTTTTGCTCAAATACATCGCCACCTGCCTTGGGTACGAAAAAGGCCTCTCTCTCTTACTGGACAACAAATCCTCTACAGAGATGTTGAAATATTTGGCTGTGATATCTTGAATATGGTTAATGTCAACACGATTTGAGGGATGAGCCAATTTAACCATCGATTCGGCCGTGGAGATCTCTATGGGGGTTTTATGAGAGAAGAAATGGGATTTGAGTCTGCGGATATGTTCAAGGAGTGTGTTCATATCGTCTGCTGTGTTTGCGAGGAAAAATGCCACGTCGTCAGGAAGGAGCAGTTTCTCGTTTTTAGCCATTTTTTTGATAATTTTTACCTTAGTCCTTTGACCCGGGGGATGGATTTCTGCTATAAGGCCCCATTCCAGACGTGAACGCAACTGAGGGAGCAGATTACGGATCTTGGCCGGCGGGCAGGCGGCGGCGACGACCAACTGCCTGGAAGAATCAAGGAATGAGCTGCAGAGAGCCAGGAGTTCAGTTTGGACTTTTCGGTTGCCGGCAAGGAGATGGATGTCATCCAGGAGGAAAAAGTCAGGGCTTTCCTCTCTTTCCCAGAAACGGTTCGGTTCCTGACTATCGGTCGTGGATGAAAATTCACTCAGAAATTGATCGGCGGAACGGTACATGATATTCGCAGTCGGATGGTTTTGAAGGACCAGGTTGCCGATGCCATTTAAGATATGGGTTTTTCCCAAACTGAATGCACTGTATATGTAAAGAGGGTTGTAGGCGCTTGCCGGGTGGTTTGCCACGCTCAGGGCCGACGTGTAGGCAAGCCGATTGCTGTTCGCCGTGACAAAATCGGCGAAGGTGGTCAGGGTGTCAATCCCGTGAGCGGGTGGGAGGGCCCGGTCCTTGACGTCCTCGCCGGTTTGTGTTTCTATTCTGTCTGAGGGATCTGCACAGGTGAAGACGACTTCCGGAAGGGTCTGCAGATGGTCTTTGAACAGGGTTTGAATCTGATCGGCGTAGTTATCCTGCAGCCAGTGCGCAATGAATTTATTGGGGACCTCGATAACCGCCTGACGGGCGGAGATTTCCTTGAGAGATGCCCTTGACAACCATGTCTTGAACTCGGCGGGGGGGACGCCTGTTTTGAAATCGGATTTAATTTGGTCCCATATTTTATTTTTTTCTGTCATGGCAAATAGTTACGTATTTCCGAGCCGATTTTCTAAAATCAAATTATATTATCAAGACAGCGTCGCGATTTCAATTAAAATCTGTCTATAGAATTAATCTCGTTAAACCACCAGCTCGGCTGGTGCGAACCTAATAGGCTTTGCCGGTCAGACGAGATATCCCTCCTTCTTGAGGGTCCCTGCTTTTTGGGTAGTCTCAAGAAGGAGGGATGAAAGATTGCCAGTTGAATCGCATATAAACTGAAATGCACCTAGTTTGGTGCCTTAAGGATA
>Ga0172369_10008936_pt1 | contig 11241 bp, 4 predicted proteins | sample LakKiv25m_FD_114539 | JGI IMG/M metagenome (GOLD analysis project Ga0172369, IMG submission 114539) | Freshwater microbial communities from Kabuno Bay, South-Kivu, Congo - kab_022012_11.25m | ecosystem: Environmental > Aquatic > Freshwater > Lake | place: Democratic Republic of the Congo... | reverse complement strand
CTTTTCTCAATATTGCCGGGAAACACGGGATTAAAGCAGTGTTTGTCTTTTTCGACGATTGCTGGAATGCTACTTATGCAGCCGGAAAACAGCCAGATCCCAAGCCTGGTGTTCACAATTCGGGATGGGTACGCGATCCGGGTGACCTCCTTTTTAAGGATTCAACATTAATGCCTGTTTTAGAATCCTATGTAAAAGATGTATTAATTACTTTTAAAGATGACAAACGCATTGCAATATGGGATTTGTACAACGAACCGGGAAATTCGGGCTATGGGAACAAATCGATGCCTTTGCTGAAAAAAGTATTCGAATGGGCATGGGAGATACGGCCTTCGCAGCCATTGTCAGTTGGAGTCTGGAATTCCAAATTATCAGAATTCAATAAATTTCAGGTTGAAAACTCGGATATAATTACTTATCACAACTACGATGGGCCTGAAAAACATCAGGCTGCCATTGACACTCTTAAGAAATACAACCGCCCTTTGGTTTGCACTGAATATATGGCAAGACGCAACAACAGCTTATTTACCAATATTATGCCTATGCTGAAAGAAAACAATATTGGTGCTATCAACTGGGGACTTGTCGACGGAAAATCGAACACAAAATATGCCTGGGGCGAACTTATTCCCAGCGGTGATGAACCTAAGCTTTGGTTTCACGAAATATTCAGAAAAGACGGAACTCCTTATAAACAGGAGGAAGTGGATTTAATAAAGAGACTTACAGGAGCAAAATAAACTTTCGGGACCTATCCGGTTAACAATACAGTAATGAGAAAATACGTGCTTTCTCTCAAAATTTGCCTGCTGCTGTTATGTTTTTACAATACATCAGGGCAGGAATGGAAACCTGTGCATGCAAACCTTTCAACCCAATGGACTTCAGGGATCACCCCGGAAAATGTCTGGAAAGAGTATCCGCGTCCGCAGCTTGTGCGCGAAGATTGGAAAAACCTGAATGGTTTATGGGATTATGCAGTACTTAAGATGAGCGAACCCAAACCTTCAAAATTTGATGGAAAGATACTTGTGCCATTCAGTATCGAGGCTCCCCTTTCGGGAGTCGGCAGACAGGTAGGAATTGATGAGGTTATATGGTACCAGCGCAAGTTTTATGTGCCGGTAGAATGGAATGATCAGAGAATACTGATACATTTCGAAGCGTCTGATTTTGAAACTACGGTATGGCTGAACGGGAAGCAGATCGGGTCACACAAGGGAGGCTATGATCCTTTCAGCTTTGATCTGACTGCGTCTGTTATCCCCGGCAGTCCTCAGGAACTAACTGTCAGGGTGCATGATCCTCATGAAACCATTTTCAGATCACTCGGAAAACAGTCGCGAAAAAATGCAGAATATGAGAATTGCTCAGGAATATGGCAGACAGTTTGGCTCGAGCCGGTACCAGTAAAAGCTTCAGTCAGTTCTATTACAATAAATCCTAATCTGAATGCAGTTACACTGACAACGAATATCAGGGGAGAAAGCAGGGATTTAAAGGTTAAGTACGAAATACTTGAAAACAACAGGGTTATAGCTGCATACTCATCGGAGGTAAATACACCTTTTAAGGCTGAAGTAACAAATCCAAAGCTATGGTCGCCCGGATCACCTTATCTGTATGACCTGAAGGTAAGTTTAGTGAATGGTAACACGGTACTGGATGTCGTTAAGAGTTACTTTGGACTTCGCACCATCAGCAGGGGAAAGACTTCATCTGGCGAGCAGTTCCTTCTGAACGGCAGGCCTGTTTTTCAGATAGGACCTCTCGATCAGAACTACTGGCCCGACGGTGGTCTTACTCCCCCATGCGATGATGCAATGCTATGGGAAGCAAAGTATCTGAAAAGTATAGGATGCAATATGGTCAGACTTCATGTAAAGGTTAACCCGCGAAGATATTATTATCATGCTGATAAAACCGGCCTGCTGATCTGGCAGGATCTTGTTTGCGGACAAAGTGCCAATCTTACTCCCTCTATGGAGGAATCAGACTTCTGGCTGAATGAACAGAAGCTTATGATTGAAAGCCTTTATAACCACCCGTCAATTGTTACATGGATTGTTTTCAATGAGGCCTGGGGGCAGCATGATCCAGGAAGAATTATTGAATGGGCAATAAATCAGGACAAAAGCCGCATAATAACCGGTGCAAGCGGATGGATTGATGTACCCCAGATTGGAGATATACGCGATATTCATGATTATACTTCCCGTCCGGCAATTCCCGTTTCTGCAACAGATAAAAGAATTCTTGTTCTGGGTGAATGCGGAGGATTTGCTTCGGCTGTCCCGCCACACAACTGGACCGGAAGATCCAACCTTACCGGCACACCTGTGAACCTGCTGTCGGGTGGTTTCAGTCCGACTGTGCCCCGAGATGATAATACAAAGCATGATATTTTCAGACCTACATTCACACAAGGTGAGCCTTTTGCAAAGCAATACAGCATCTTCATCGATCATCTGAATCTCCTGCGCAACAGCGGGCTGTGTGGAGCTGTCTACACCCAGATGACCGACATGAAAAGCGAAGAGAACGGATGGCTTACCTTCGACCGGAAAGTCAGCAAAGTGGATGAAGCAAGACTGGCGGCAATTCACAGCAGGCTGTTCACCGACCCTCCTGTACAGAATATAATCTTCCCTCCTGCCTCTGCAGATCCGCAGGGATGGGAAACTGCAGTTGCTGATTATTCCGAGGGGATGAAGAGATCAATGGAGAGGAATCCTGCCATTTCCACTATCCTCCAGAACATACCTGATCTCAATACTAGTAAATGGTCTGCATCCGGAGGGCCGTTTCCGGGAAATGATGTAAATACGTTATCAGCCAGGAGTGGTGAGAAACAACTCTTCATCCGCAAATCATTTAACCTGAACAAGATTCCTCAGAATGCAACGATCAGGATTTATACCGTCAAGCCTGTAGGAACCGGAAATTTCTGGATGCACACGCGCATTTATATCAATGGAAAATTTGCCGTAGATGAATCTACACGCCAGATAATGCCTGAAAGCCGGATGGCTGAGGTTATCTTACCACCGGAAGCAAAGGCTCTCCTAAAAAAAGGGGATAATCAGATAATCGTTCAGTTCATTGCAGGTTATAATCCCCGGGATGCAATATTTGCTCCATTAACTGAAAGACCGACTATTGACATTTCCATGACTTCCTTTACAAATAGAAAGTAATAATTAAAAACCTAATAAAATCAAACCAACCAGACATGAAAAAGCTAATTTACCTGATCTTAGTTTTATTTCTTGCATATGCCTGCTCCTCAGCAGATCAGACTGCAAAAGTAATTGTCCCGGGCGGAATCAACAGCCTCAGAGCTCCTGCTTATCCGCTGATAACAATGGACCCATATATCAGCACGTGGTCTTTAACCGATAACCTTTATGATGATGTTCCAAGACACTGGACAAAGGCTGGACGTCCCCTTACCGGAGCCATAAAAGTCGACGGAAAGATATACCGGTTTATGGGAAGGGAAGAAATTCCCACTCTGCCAGTTATTTATACCGGCGACATTGAAAACTGGGATGGAAAACTGACTGAAGAAAAGCCTGCGGAAGGCTGGGAAAAACCCAGGTTCAACGATTCAAAATGGAAGGAAGGCAAGGCCCCATTCTCAACCCGGGCTATTGCACCGGCAACAAGGTGGAGATCGAAAGATCTGTGGGTAAGGCGTGAGATCAACCTCGATGATAGTGTATCAACAGACGGGCTGATGCTTAAATACTCATATGATGACTCTGCTGAGATATTCATAAACGGGATCGAAGTGGTTAAAACTGATAATGCCGGCAAAATAAACCAGGTTGCCGTTCTGAGCGAGGAGGTGATAAAATCCCTCAAACCGGGGAAGAACCTTATTGCAGCCCATGCGCATAACGAAGCCGGCCTGCACCTGCTCGATTTCGGACTCGTAAAAAAGACAGACTACACAATAATGTTTCCCGAGACTGCGGTACAAAAGTCTGTAAACCTCCTCCCAACGCAGACATGGTATTCATTTGAATGCGGACCGGTAACCCTTGAACTGATCTTTACGGCACCGGTGCTCCAGAGTGATCTCGATTTATTGTCGAGGCCTGTTAACTATTTAACTTGGCAGGTAAAATCGAACGATGCCTACGAACATTCAGTCCAGGTTTATGTTGAAGCCACACCAGAATGGGCAGTCAATAAAATAAATCAATCTGTAAAGAGCGAACGATTTACTGAGAACGGTATTACATTCCTTAAAACCGGCACAATAGAACAACCTGTCCTGGCCAAGAAAGGAGATGACATCCGTATCGACTGGGGTTACTTCTACCTTGCAGGAAAGGATGAGCCATCGACTTCAATGTCGGTCGGGAATCCGTCGGTGCTGAAGACTGAGTTCATAGAAAACGGATTGCTTAAGAATACCATTGATAATTCACTTCCTGAGAAGATGTACCTTCAGATGACAGCGCTTTCAGTTGTTAACGACATGGGTAAAGTCGGACCAAAGAAAACTGCCGGATATCTGATGATAGGATATGATGATATCTATTCCATACAATACTTTGGTGAGAACCTTCTGGCCTACTGGAGGAAAAATGGCACAGTCGACATAAAGCAGGCCTTCACACTTGCAGCAGATGAATATAATTCAATAATGAAAAAATGCACCGCATTCGACAAAAAAATGCTTGCCGATACAGAAAAGGCGGGTGGGAAAAAATATTCTGAACTTTGCGCGATCGCCTACAAGCAGTCTATTGTTGCGCACAAGCTTGTTGTAACCAAAGAGGGGGAACTCCTCTTCCTCTCTAAAGAAAATACCAGTAACGGATGCATAAATACGGTTGATGTAACCTATCCATCTGCGCCGCAATACCTGGTTTATAATCCCGATCTTCTTAAGGGAATGCTCAATGGTATTTTCTATTACAGCGAAAGCGGAAAGTGGACAAAACCGTTTGCTGCCCACGATATCGGGACCTATCCTCTTGCTAACGGACAGGTTTATCGCGAGGATATGCCTGTTGAGGAGGCAGGGAATATGCTAATCCTGTCAGCAGCAATATCGGTTATTGAGGGAAATGCAAAATATGCCGAAAAGCACTGGGAAACACTTTCAACATGGGCAAACTACCTGCTTGAAAAAGGACTCGATCCGGAAAACCAGCTTTGCACCGACGATTTTGCAGGGCATCTGGCCCATAATGCCAACCTCTCAATTAAGGCAATTATGGGAGTTGCCGGATATGGAAAGATGGCTGGTATGCTTGGCAAAAAAGATGTTGCCGAAACATACACATCCAAAGCCCGTGAAATGGCAAAAGAATGGATTAAGCTGGCTGAGGAAGGCGATCATTATAAGCTTGCCTTCGATCAGGCCAATACATGGAGCCAGAAATATAATCTTGTATGGGATAAGCTCCTTGGCCTGAATATATTTCCTGCAGAAGTAACTAAAAAAGAACTGGATTATTACCTGACGAAGCAAAATGTTTACGGGCTTCCTCTCGACAGCCGGAGAACTTATACCAAAAATGACTGGGTGATGTGGACAGCCGTGCTTGCAAATGACCAGGATACATTCCTGAAACTGTCGGATCCAATGTGGAAATACGCCAATGAGACTGCAACCAGGATGCCGGTTTCTGACTGGCACGAGACAACCGACGGAAAATCAGTAGGAATGATCGCAAGATCTGTTGTTGGCGGGTATTTTATGAAAATGCTGGAAAAAAAGCTGGAAAAATAGACTCTGAAGAATATCATTAAACCACTAATAACTCATATTAATGAAAACTAAAAATGTAATTTTAAGATCAGCTGGTATGCTGCTTGCATCAATGCTGATATTTGCACTGCCATTATCATCGCAGGCACAGGATATTCCTCGTCCGGAACACCCCCAGCCCCAGTTTGAGAGAAGCAGCTGGATGAATCTGAACGGCACATGGGACTTTGTTATGCAGACAAAAGTCGACAGCCCTGATGTTAACTGGAAAACCATTCCTTTAGTTTTCGACCGCAAGATCAAGGTTCCATACAGCCCGGAAAGCAAAATCTCAGGTATCGGCTACACCGATTATATCCTGGGAGTCTGGTACAAACGAACCTTTAAGGTACCCAGCAACTGGCAGGAGCAGAGGATTTTTGTCAATTTCGGTGCAGTAGATTACGACTCTCGTGTGTGGATCAACAACATTCAGGTTGGAAGACACATTGGGGGAACCGGATCATTTGAATATGAGATCACTAAAGCCCTGAAGAGCGGTGACAATGAGATTATTGTTTATGCATACGATAATGTTCAAAGCGATAAGCAATCACTCGGGAAGCAGGCCCGTCAGGAAAAACCCAGATGGGGGAGCATAGTCTATACACGCAATACCGGGATATGGCAGACTGTATGGCTCGAAGCAAGACCACAGAAATACATCGAGAGGGTATTCATTGTTCCGGAGCTTGATAAGGGGGAATTCACAGTAACCCCCGAATTCAACGGGAATACCTTTGGTGACATGTTTGAGGTTATAATTACAACTCCGGAAGGGGGAAAGGTGGCATCCGTTTCGGCAAATGCCATGGATGGCTATCCTGTTGCAGTAAGGATCCCCAAGCCACGTGCATGGTCACCGGAGGATCCATACCTTTACAATGTCCAGCTTGTCCTTAAACCAGTATCCGGCACATCCGACATTGTGAAAAGCTATGCAGGACTGAGAAAGTTCCACATAGAAGGCAACAAATTCTATCTGAATAACAAGCCGATCTTTCTGCGGATGGTGCTCGACCAGGGATACTATCCTGATGGTGCCTGGACTGCCCCCACGGACGCGGACCTTAAGAATGATATCCAGCTTTCGCTCAACGCAGGCTTCAACAGCGCAAGGCTTCATCAGAAAGTATTCGAAGCCAGGTTCCACTACTGGGCTGACAAACTCGGATATCTGACCTGGGCAGAATTCGCTGACTGGGGAGGAGGAGTGCACAATTTCAAGGATACTGAAGGATTATTTAATATGACAAATGAATGGCGTGAGGCAATCATACGCGACAGGAACCATCCATCGATAGTTGCGTGGACTCCTTTTAATGAAAAAAGCGGTGCGGCTCAGAATAATCTGGAGTTTTACCGTTTTGTAATCAGAAGCTTCTATAATCTTACACATGCTCTCGACCCAACCCGCCCGGTTAACACAACCAGCGGTTATGTAAATGTTGTTTCTGATATCTTTACCGTTCACGACTATAACCAGGATGCTGTTACCTTTAAAGAAAGATATTCGACAGTAGATCCAAAGAATCCGGAGAAAGCATATGTGATTGGTCCGCAGGCTGCAACTCCATATGCAGGTCAACCCTATGTGGTTGATGAATACGGAGGAACGGGATGGCTGCCGGATTATACTACAAAAAAGCTGCCCGAAGGAACAATAAACTTAATGGGAAGATTTGCTATCGGGTATGGCAAAACAGCTGATCAGGTGCTTGTAATTGTTAAGAATTTAACAGATGCCCTCCTGGAGAACCCCAACATTTCAGGGTTTACGTACTGCCAGCTAACAGATGTTGAAGGTGAGGTGAACGGAGTATACTTTTACGACCGGAAACCAAAATTCGATATCAAGAAATTTCACGATATTATGGTTGCACCGGCGGCGATAGAAAAGCTACCAGCTGCGGATATTAAAAAGAAATAAAGAATGAAATTAAAGATCGGCTTAGCTCTTGGTCTGGTTTTGTTATCCTCTCTGACCAGGGCTCAGCTTTTGCTTGATATAAAGAAATCCGGGGATAAGTATGCGGTTACGATATCCCCGGATAATACTTGTTCCGTTTCTTCTCCTGAAGATGGACTGTGGTCTGTTGCAACCGCATGGAAAGACGACTGGCCTTATGGATGGATTCATTCCTCTCCTGTAAAAATGGAGGAAACAGGCGGATGGAAGATACTTACAGGATCTATGCCACTTCCGGGGGGCATCCTCAATCTGAGGGATGCTTACAGAGCGGAGAATGGCATGATAAAATGCATACGCAGGTTTGAATGGACAGGTAAAGGTTCACTTGACAGCGTGACACTTTCAGTCAGATGGAAGGTAAAAGGCAGGCAGTTACGTGCTTTTCTTCCAGGCATCATTTATTATGGCAACCCCTCTGGTGAGAAGAGTAATCCACAACGCGTGCCATGGTATCATGGAATTCCGGGTGAACTGGCAATTTTTGAGGAACATCGCTATCCTATGCCCTTTGCTTGCCTTGAATCGGGAAAGGAATCTGCAAAATTCGGTGCTGCTATCCATTCAATACCTTCACAGCTGAAAGACAGGAAGAATCCGGATCACTGGTGGTCGATGGGTGTTGCAGCTTATGATTCTGAATCGGAATTACTTCTGCTTTCTGGTCCTCTGGCATATAATAATCAGAAAAGTGTTGCCAAGGCCCTTGCAGGAAAACCAATGAAATACGGTGACACTTTTATCAAACTTGAGCCGGGAACAATAATTGAAAAGACATTTTATATAGATATCAGCCGGATAGAGAAAGAGGGAACTGCATTTCAGAGGCAGATACACAACTCCATTGCTCTTTTCAAACCATTTTATACTGACGATCTCCCGACTTTTGAAGAAATAGTACAATCAAAGTACAATTTTGCAAAGTCGAGATGGACCGAAGGTGACGGATTTGCCGGATTCAACATGTATTCCAGTGAAGTAGCTTCAAGAATTGTCATGGGATGGGCAGGGCAGTGCGAATCGCCCGGTTACGCATTCCAGGTAATCGAGAATCACTTTAACGATCCGGAACTCCGGAAAATGGTACAGCAATCGCTCGATTTTCTTAGTACCTCACCAATAGGCAAAGATGGTTTCCCTGTACGTTTTGATATGAAAACAAAAGAGTGGGCCGCGCCAGATCACGTTTCGATGGGTCAGGCAATGTACAATTTCGGTAAGGCGATAGAAACGGCAAGAAGAAACAAAACCCTGAATTCTGAGAAATGGGCAACCTTTCTTAAGTCGGCATGCGATTTTGCTTCAGCCAGGATCAATTCAGAAAAATGGTATCCGAAATCAACAGCCGAAGGGTTTTATATTGCACCGCTGGCTCTTGCATCACACCTGTTCAGGTCTGAGACCTATAAAAAGGCTGCCCTTAAAGCAGCTGACCATTATGCTTCTCGACATCTTTCAATGAGGGAACCCTACTGGGGAGGTACCCTTGATGCCTCATGCGAAGACAAAGAGGGGGCCTGGGCCGGATTCCAGGGCTTCCTTGCCGCTTACGAGCTGACCGGTGAAAAGAAATATCTTGAATATGCCAGGCATGCCTGCGATGTCTGTCTTAGCTATACCGTTGTGTGGGATATTCCTCTGCCTCCCGGAAGAATGGCAGACCATTTCTTCAAATCAAGAGGATGGACGGTTGTTTCTCCCCAGAATCAGCATATTGATGTTTACGGAGTCTTCTACACACCTGAGGTTTACAGGATCGGACAGTTGCTTGAGGATGAAAATCTTAAAAAACTTGCCATTGTTATGTTCAGAAGTTGCGGACAGATAACAGATCCTTACGGAAGCCAGGGGGAACAGCTTCAGCAGACAAATTATGCACAGCGTGGAAATATGTCTGATGTTTATGCCTTACGAGGCGGGTATGCGGAAAGATGGACTGTTTTCTGGATAACTGCTCATTTTCTGAACGCTGCCGCCAGGTTTGAAGAAATGGGGGTTAAACTGTAACAATGATTGCTAACTCATGAAAGCAAAAGCATGCTTTATCTTATTATTATCAGGCATTCTGGTATTAAATAATACTGAAGCCCAGATACCGGTTTATGTCGTGAAGAATATGATTACTGTTGACAAACCGGTGAGCCCACTCCTATACGGGAACTTCATCGAGCTTGGTTTTGGCAGATGTGAAAACCTTTGGGCCGAGATGCTGTATAACCGCAGTTTTGAGGAAGACGAACCGTTTACCCCATCCTGGGTTGAATTCACCAGACCAGCAAAAGAACAGGAGGAATGGTGGCACTCAGGCTATGAACAACAACCCTGGTACCTTGTGAAACCGATTGAGGATACTTTGACACAGGTTAAAAAAAACAGAGGATACTGGCCTGCTTGCCATTCTAAAACTCACCTTAATATTGCCAATACCTCCAAAACCCGATCAGTGCTTTTTGCTCAGGATGGAATTTACCTCAGGAAAAACATTGGGTATCATTTTTCAGGCTACTTCCATGCCGGAAACGGATTCGGCGCTGAAAAATTTCTTTCTAATTCTGTTGAAATCAAGGTAGTGTTATATACTGAGAGAGATACGACCAAGCCTTTCGCCGAAAAAACCATAAAAGTCAATACAGCGAATTACGGTAAGTATGAAGTTGATTTTCCTCCCGTAAACTTTGAGGGGAGAGCAACATTTGCAATAAAGATTCCTGCTGGCACAAGGATAGGGCTTGATTTTCTCTCACTGATGCCAGCCGATAACATCAAAGGATGGAGAAAAGATGTGATTGACATCGTGAAGAGCCAGGTTCCGGTTCCGGTAATGAGGTTCCCTGGAGGCTGCTATGCTTCATTCTACGACTGGCGGGATGGTATCGGCGATCCTTATTACCGCCCTGTCGACCTTAATTCATTCTGGACAAGTCCGGTAATAAACGATTTCGGCACTATCGAATTTGTGGAATTCTGCAGGGAGATAAATGCAGAACCACAGCTTTGTGTACCGATGATGTTTAAACCAATTGAAAATACACTCGACTGGCTGGCTTTCTGCAATGCTCCTAAAAACGAGCTGAGAGCCAGATATGGCCACCCCGAACCCCTGAATGTCAGGTACTGGGAGCTCGAAAACGAGATGTACCGCACAATGGATGCAATTACATATGCCCACAAGTGTGTGGAATTCTCAAAAGCAATGAAAGCAATCGATCCGACAATAAAGACCATTATGGGGGATTACTGGATATACAATCCAAAACTGAAGGAAATGCTTGAGATAGCCGGACCATATATAGATCTTATCAATAACAGGGGGGGAAATATCGCAATGCAGTCTGCAGATATGGAGATCATCAGGGAATATAACAGAAAGAACAACCGATCTATTCAGTTATGCCATACCGAGTTCCGGGCGCCGCTTGAAAGGATTGCCGGAGTAAGCGGGGCGGATGAACTTAACAGGGTAAAGAGAACAAGGAAAGAATCTCTGCAAAACATG